>Ga0105046_10003238_pt1 | contig 25811 bp, 17 predicted proteins | sample MAT03_FD_78385 | JGI IMG/M metagenome (GOLD analysis project Ga0105046, IMG submission 78385) | Freshwater microbial communities from Lake Fryxell liftoff mats and glacier meltwater in Antarctica - MAT-03 (megahit assembly) | ecosystem: Environmental > Aquatic > Freshwater > Ice > Liftoff...
CGCTTCTGATTGGCTGCTGCCTGTGGCTCACGCTCCCGGCGGGTGCCGCCGATGCTGAGTTGGAAAACTGGCGGACTTTCTCCAGCCCGGCACCTGCACAGAAAATCAAAGTCGCCTGCATCGGAGATAGCATCACCGAAGGCGCTGGCTCCACAGACAGCATCACGAAATCTTACCCGGCGATTTTGCAGACCCTGCTCGGGCCGGGGTATGAGGTGCGCAATTTCGGAAGCGGCGGAGCCACGTTGGCCGATATTGATCCTGCTCGCTCTTATCTGAAGCGCGGTTCGTTTACCTCCAGCATGAGTTTCGATGCGGACATCCTTTTAATTATGCTCGGGACCAATGACTCCAATAAGCATTACCCCGCGACTTTCAACGCGCTGGATCAGTTCACCACGGCGTACGACACGTTAATCAGCCAATACACTAAGGGGCGCACCACCCCGCCGAAAATTTTGATAGGACTGCCTGCCTGGGTAGCGGCCAAGGACGCGATCAAATACGGTATGGCTTACGCTCACGACTGGCATTTCTTCCAGGCGATCATTCAGGACCGCATGGTGCCAATGATTCGAGATTACGCCAAAGCGCACAACTACCCGATCGTTGATGTCAATGCACTGACCTTGGGACACAGCGAATGGTATTCCGGCGACCCGGTTCATCCGGGGAATGCGGGCTACCGCGAGATCGCGAAGCTTTTCTTTATGCGCATCCAGGAGGAATCGCCGCAGGGTTTGCCTACTGTGGAAAACACCCGCCTTTCATCACTCGAAACCAGCAGTGCAACTATGGATGGCAATTTGCGATCAGCCGGAAATCTTCCCACCGAGGCGTCACTCTATTGGGGAACGAAAGATGGTGGCACCGCAAAAGGTGCGTGGGAAAGTTCGGCATCCCTCGGGCAGTGCAAGGCAGGACGACTGAGTCTGGCCCAAACCAAACTGATTCCCGGAACGACCTACTACTATCGATACCTGGTTTCGAATAGTCTCGGCGCAACTTGGTCGCCCCAGACTACCAGCTTCACCACTCCGCTGGCGGACGCTGCAATGTTCAAACCCGCAGGCTGGCAGAAAAAAGCGCAGATCAAATTTGATGGCTATCACGGAACAGGCCTCAGCGATTTCCCGGTCTTGATTCAGCTCAATAGCGCCAACCTTCGCGGCTTTGCCTCCAGCCAATGCCAACCTGGCGGCGCGGACCTGCGCTTCTCCGACTCCGCCAACGGCGGGAACGAACTGCATTACGAAATTGAAAAGTGGGACACCTCCACGGAGGCAGGCACGTCCTCGGTCTGGGTTCGCGTGCGCAGTCTGGTTGCAGGCGGTTCGATCTGGATGTGGTGGAGCAACCCCAAATCCGCAGCACCCGACGCCGTATTCGCTCAAGCCACATGGTCCCCTGCTTATCAGGCCGTCTGGCACCTGAACGATCCAAGCAAAGACTCCACCGGCCACGGCCGAGTGCTCCGGACAACTCAGGGACTGAAAGGCAGTGTCAACGACACGACTGGAGTGGCTGCTGGTGCCCAGGCCTTTGGCGCAGACACGGAATTGGAGTGTGCTGACGCAGGACTGTCCGCCTCAGGTCCCTACTCCATCATGGCCTGGGCAAAAAACAGCCCAGAGCAGAAAACCAACGACTGGGGCGCCGTCGTCTGGCGCGTGACCGGCGCAATGCACGGGCTCGATATTACGACTGCCGGGATTTACCGGATGAACTGGTTCAACGACAACGTGTCCGAAACCGATCTGTCGGTGGATTCAAAGAACTATCATTGTTTTCTCAGCACCGTGCAGACGGGCGGAGCCGTCGCCACCCTTTACCGCGACGGCGTGACCAACTTCCCAGTTCGTTCCTGTTCCGGGCAAAAGCTGGACGGCGTTTTCAAACTCGGAAACACCTGCAACAAAGCCACCTTCAACGGATCCATCGACGAAGTGCGGATCATGAACCTCGCCGTTTCCAGCGATTACGCGGCAGCGACCTATGCGACCATGGTCCATAATGTCCGCAGCAACGACAGCGGATTCACCACCTACGGACCGGCGCTCTCGAGCAAGTAGCCATCGCTCTTACGCTGCTGTCAGGTGCCGTTTCATGGAAAAGGAAAAGCCGCGAAGGCGGCGAGTAACACGCACACAGCGAGGGTGAAAGATATCAACATCCCCATCCGTGGTAATTTGACCGCCAGCGTAATGAGGAGCGCAAAAAAGGAATAAAAACCTCTCAGCGTCGCACGCAGGAAAGTGACGACGTAAGCTTTGCCATTCATGCGGTGATTAAAAACCGATAACACAATCAGCATGACGGGAAACCCGGCCAACAGCCCGCTCCAAACCGGTCCGAGAGTGTTCGATCAAGCCTCCCCGGCCTCCCCGCCCTTTACCCATTAAAAACTTGAAGAACCAGGAATCAGCATTAGAATCTTAGAGTTGGTCGCAGATCCCCCCGACCCGCATCTCCCCCCTTAAATTAGCATTGGAGTTTAGTAATTCCATGCATCCCCCACTCCTGAAAAATGTCTACATCTTTTTTCTCTCAATTCAATCGCTCCATCCGCACCCTTTCAGTTTTTTGGCTCATCACCCTGGGTGCATTGCTGGGAATGTTCCGAAGCGAATGCCTCGCCGCCACGGGGTCTGAATGGCGAACCCAATATTTCGGGGCGGCGGACAATAGCGGAAATGCACATGACATGGCAGATCCCGACAACGATCGAATCCCGAATGTGATCGAGTATTGCCTCAATCAGGATCCATTGAAAAAGGACGCCACTTGGGGAACCGCCACAGTCCAGGGGAGCAATCTGACCGTGACTTACACCCGACGAAAAGCGGCGCTTGACGAAGCAAATATCCAGGGCATGTCGGCGACTGATCTCGCCGGGCCTTGGAGCAGCACAGGGGTGGTTGAATCAATCCTGTCCGATAATGGCACCCTTCAAGTCTGCCAGGTAACGGTCGCGATTTCCGGCACACGCAAGTCTTTGAAGCTCGTGATCTCGCGGGTCGAAGCGCCAACGGGAGTCGCTGTGGAGCAAGTTTCGCCCTCGGAACTGCGCTTGGTCTGGGCATATGGAACAACGCCAGTCAGTGGATTCAAATTCGAGCGCAGACTCAGCGGTCCGGGCGCACAGTTCGGCCCCACAATCTCTGCGGCGGTGGGAGATAGGCTCTACTTGGATGGTGGCCTTGCTCCGGTCACGACCTACGTCTACGAAATCTGGGCCGAAAATAACGGTGCGAAGTCCGTGCGGGCGCAGGCGCGAAACACGACACCGGGTTCATCGGATCCTATCCCGGCAATGGCGAGCAACGTTTTAGTAAGCGCACTCTCCACGACAAGTTTGAAAGTTCAGTGGAACGATAATTCAACGAACGAAACGGGCTTTCGCGTAGAGGGGCGCCAAAGCGGCACCAGCACTGATGTGCCGGTCGCTGACGTCCCGGCCAACACCGCGGCAAATCCGATGAGCTTCACGGATATCGGCCTCCTTCCCGGAGTAAAATACTATTACCGCATCGCTTCCTTTAATGGGGCCTCATACGCAAGTTTTACAGACCCTGCAGCCACCGGTGCCAATAACTTCACCTTCCCTCCTGCACCGGGCGGCTTCCAGGTTTCCACCGTAACCCAAACGCAAATCAACCTCGCTTGGACCGATGGATCAAATGAAACGGGATATCGCATCGAACGTCGCCAGTCCGGCACAAGCATTTGGAACATCATCGCACAGCCGACAGTCAATAGTGCGACCTTCGCCGACAACAATCTCACGGCGAACACGACCTACCATTATCGACTTTACGTCAGCAATCCTGGTGGAACGTCGGATCCTGCGATAGTTAGTGGAACCACCACCACCCAGCCACCGGCGACATCGGAGTATTACGGATTCAACTTCCAGCCGATCGCAAGTTCCGCCTGGCCTTCCAATAATATCATCGCGATTCAGGCCGGACAGACACGGGTTGAGCAGTGGCTAAACTACGGCGGCTCGATCTGCTGGGTTTCCCTGAATGGCGGCGGCAATATGGTCAATGTTTTCGATCTCGGACGCCAGATCGTGGTGCCGCTCTGGATGGGGCCGCAACCCTACTCCCCGGCAGGATACGACAAACCGCCCGTGCATGCTTCCTTCCCTCATAATCCCCTGCAAACCGGCGACGCTTTTGGCAATCCTTCCACGATTCTCGCCTACGGTTACGAGTCCGCAACTACCACGCATTACGTCAAAGTCCGCGCCAAAGCATTTCCGCTGCGTAACTACGAGACCGGAGTAATCTACGAGGTGTGGTCGCGACCGGTCGGCAATGCGGTGCGCTATTGGAATAAAATCACGGTGGATCGCAATAACGACGCTGAGCCGATTCTCACCCGTTTTCAGGCGTTGCCTCAGGAATTCCCCTGCGTGCATGCCACCACCGATTATCCGTATCTGACCTATTACGCCGGCGAGCAGCCGTTTACCGGCGGAGCCCTCACCCAGAGAGACATTCCCGGTCTTGGTTTCTCGACAGGACATCCGCTCGGCGAAAACTGGTTCGCGTTATTAAATGGAAGCGGGCAGGGCATGGCAGTTCACGGTCCGCACATCTGGACCGCAATGGGCAAAAAAGACGGCACGGTTGGAAGTGGTCCTTATGGAGATAACACGATCTACGCCGCCAATCCCGCCACGATCACGATTGATCCAGTGATGACGCTTTATACCACTTTTGATGTGATGGCGGTGAACACCCCATCCGATATCCGCAGCCACGCCAGTGCCAATACGGGATCCCGCATTAACAACAACCTCCCCACTTATGAATTCAGCCAGGCGCGCCAAGGATTTTACGCACAGAATGCCACGGCAAACGACGACATCACCGGCGGCAAACTGGTCATCACGCATTTAAACATGCAGGTGCGGCTTTTCAGTCCTTCCAAAACATTTCCAGCAAACCAAGTATCAACCATTTACCTGCGTATGCGGAATAACAGCCCGGAGACTGCGCTGTATTTTTACTGGAGACGCGCCGGACAAACGGATCAGGATATGGCTCCCCAACGGCTGAATTTCAATGTGCCCAATGACGGGCAGTGGCATGTGGTGACTTTGAACATGAGTGGGCAAAGCGCGTGGACGGGAATGATCAACTACTATGGCTTCCAGCAGCAAAACGCCCCGGAGTCCACGTCCGTCTCAGGCCGTTCCTGGGAGGTGACGCATTTCGGAATGACCAGTCCGTGAGCTATTCCGAACAAGAGGTATAATTTCGAGGCGGATCCCTTCGAGGCTTCGAGGGCTTTTCTTATCCTTTCGAGTTCCATTCATACAGTTTAACATTTTGACGAATTCCAAACCTTGCCTGAAACGCCGTTAGCCCACTTTAGCCCACAGAAAGTGCCGCGTGTTGCGTTTACTTTTTGCGTTCAACCTGCTGTCTCTTTTCTGCTTTCCTCACATGTGGACAAGGTGGATTACGCCCGCGATATCCAGCCGATCCTTTCAGAAAACTGTTATCACTGCCACGGGCCGGATGAAAACACACGAGAGGAGGGCAAGGATCGTTCGAAGTTTGCTCATAGAGATTTGAAACACCAAAAGAACCTTGTAACAGAAGCCCCCGCCTCGAACAATTGCAACGTGAGGTAGTTGCCGATGGAGCGACTCTACTGAATCAACATACCCCCCTTTTATCCGCCATGCGCCGTTTTCTCCTCCCTGCTTTGCTGTGTTTCGCTTTCGTTGCGTCGTTACGCGCGGAGTTGATCGATGGCGAGACGTTGCTGGCGGAGATGAACTGCGTTGCGTGTCATCAAGCTTCGGACGAGGTGAAGGCGCGACTGGCTTCACGCGCAGCACCGAAGCTCGGCGAGAATGGCGCGGGCGTGACTGCGCAGTGGCTGGAACAATTTCTGACCAACCCCGCAGCGACCAAGCCCGGCACCACGATGCCTGACCTGCTCCATAACTTCTCGCCCGAGGAGAAGAGCAAGACAGTGGAGGCGCTGACGCATCTACTCATAGGCATTCAGCCTCCGCTTCCCTCCACGTCGGATGCGAGTGAGGTGCAGATCGCGACGGGGCAGCGGCTTTATCACGAGATTGGGTGTGTGCAGTGCCACGCGCCGATGATCCTGCCAGTGGGAAAAGAAAACGACGCGGCGGCGCAAGCGGAACTGGCCAAGCTGAAGGAAACCTCCGCTCCACTCGGTGATCTCGCCAAAAAATACACGGTGGCTTCGCTGGCCGCCTTTCTCCAGGACCCGCTCAAGTCGCGTCCGGATGGACGCATGCCCGCCCAGCGTCTCACGGCTGAGGAGGCGACCGCCGTGGCCATTTACCTCCTGCGGGAGCAGGCCGCAGCCCAGTCGGTGATGCTTCCGGGGCTGACTTATGAATACTATGAGTTTCCGTTTGAGGAACTGCCGCAATTCGATCGGATCAAACCCACCGCCACGGGCATCGCTGAGAAAGTTTCGCTAGATCCGGCCAAACGTAAAAACGACTTCGCGCTCCGCTTTAGTGGTTTCCTGAATGTGCCCAAGGACGGCGATTACCGGTTCTGGTTGTCCAGCGATGATGGGTCGCAATTGTTTATTGATGACAAGCTGGTGATCGACAATGGCGGCGTGCATCTGGATCTGGAGAAGAACACGCTGCTCAAACTCACCGCCGGTCTGCATCCCATCATGGTCACTTATTTTGACGCGGGTTATCACGTCCGGATGCGCCTGCAGTGGGAGGGACCTGGGGTGAATCAGGACGACATCAAACCGGAGTCCTTCAAGCACGAGGGGAGACCGATGCAGCCAAGCGGACAGCGTGACTTTGTGGTGGATAAAGCAAAAATGGCTCGTGGCTGGGAGCTGTTCAGTCTGCTCCAGTGCTCGCAATGCCACTCGTTGGATCATGATCCGCAGAAATCCGGCCTGCGGAGCGAAGTGGTCTTCAAACTCGGACCGATTCCACCGCTCGATAAACTGTCCGCCAATTCCACAGGAGGCTGCTTGAGCAAAACTCCGTCGGCCAAGGCTCCTCACTTTGCTCTCAGCGACGATCAGCGGAAGGCGCTGCAAGACACATTACAAAAACAGTCGGATCTCGCCACGCCACTCACTGCTGAGGAGAAGATTCACCGCACAATGCAGGCGTTAAACTGTCAGGCCTGCCATGCGCGCGGCGAACAGAGCGGTCCGACCGGACTTCGCCGCGAATACTTTGTCGGCACCTCCGACGCCGACCTCGGCGACGAAGGGAAGATACCGCCTCAGCTCAACGGCATCGGCAACAAACTTCAGCGTCCGTGGCTGGAGGAAGTGCTTTTCACCGGAGCCAGTGTTCGCCCATACATGGCCACGCGGATGCCCAACTTTGGAAAGGCGAATCTGGAACACCTGCCGGAAGCTTTGGAGAAAGCGGACGAGCTAAAGGTCAGATCCGAACCAGCGACACCTGCCGACACGGTGGAGCATGCCAAGCATGGCCGCAAACTCCTAGGCACCGAAGGCCTCTCCTGCATCGCCTGCCACAACTTCTCCGGACACCGAGCACTCGGTATTCCTGCGCTCGACCTCGCCACATCCAGTCGGCGCCTGCGCTTCGATTGGTTTCGCCGTTACCTCCTCGACCCGATTTCCCTGCGTCCAGGCACACGTATGCCCGCTTTTTGGCCTGGCGGTGTGGCGGCCAGCAAGAGTATCCTCGATGGTCGTGCCGAGGAACAAATCGGCGCACTTTGGCTGTATCTCAGTCAGAAGGATTTCGTAGAACTTCCCGAGGGTTTGATCCGCGGCAAGCTCGAGTTGGTTCCTTTGGGCGAAGCGTTGATCTACCGCAACTTCATCGACGGCGGTGGCTCGCGTGCGATCGGCGTGGGCTTTCCGGAAAAGGCAAATTTCGCGTTTGATGCAAACCAGGTCCGCATGGCGGAGATCTGGCAGGGGCCGTTCATCGACGCAGCGCGGCATCGCACCGGACGCGGCGAAGGTTTTGAAAAACCGCTTGGCTCCAATGTGGTGAAATTGTCGTCAGGCGCGTCGTTCGCTGTGTTGAAAAACGTGGGCGATTCGTGGCCAGCGGAGGGCAAACGCACCAGTGGCGTGCAGTTCCGTGGCTATCAGCTCGATGAAAAGCAGCGTCCGACGTTTCTTTATCGTGTCGGCGAATGGCAGGTGACGGATTCGACGGTGCCGATGCCCGGTGCGCTCGATCCCGCGTTGCGCCGCACGATCACGCTCAAGGGCGCAGCATCCGAAGGCACGCTCTACTTCCGCGCAGCCGTGGGCGAGGTAGTGGAGGAAAGCGGTGTTTTTATCGTGAATAAGAAGCTCCATCTGAAGTTCCCCGGCGCGCAGCCAGTCATTCGCATGAGCGACGGGAAGTCCGAGCTGCTCGTCCCGGTGATCTTTAAAGATGGTATCGCCCAACTTGTGGAAGAACTCGTGTGGTAATGCCCTTGCCCTTACGCCTCATGAAATTTCTCCCATTCCTTCTCTCCTTCCTAACGCTCTCCGCCTTCGCCGAGGAACGCGAGGACACCTACTATCGCATCGTCAACCTGCCCACACCCGTGGCCACCTCACCCGGCGGGAACGCGCCTGAACCGGTGATGATGGAGGCGGGCGGGCTTTGCTTTCTCGGGCCCGACAAACTCGCCTGCTCCTCGCGCATCGGTGACATCTGGATAGCCGAAGGTGTGCTCGGCGAAAATCCCCAGCCGAAATGGACGCTCTTTGCCAGCGGACTCCACGAAGTGCTTGGGCTCGCCACGCGTCCGAATGACAAGGAGGGCTGGCTGTATTGCACCCAGCGCTGCGAGGTCACCCGCATCCGCGACACCAATGGTGACGGACGCGCTGATCTGTTTGAAACGGTGAGCGACCCCTGGGGCCTCGACGGCGACTACCACGAATACGCGTTCGGCTCGAAGTTTGACAAGGACGGCAATATGTATGTCGGACTCTGCCTCACCGGCTCTTTCACCAGCGAAAACCCTTATCGCGGCTGGTGTTTGAAAATCACGCCCGACGGCAAAACCATTCCCGTCTGCACCGGCATCCGCTCACCGGGCGGGATTGGTTTCAACGCAGCGGGCGATCTGTTTTACACGGACAATCAGGGCGACTGGAACTCCACCTGCAAACTCCAGCAGATCCTGCCCGGAAGATTTGTCGGTCATCCTGCGGGATTGAAATGGTTCGATGAACCGGAAACCAAAGATGCCATCGCCGCTGCCGGATTAAAGAAGAGCGCGGAGCCTGAAAGCGGCGGACGTCTTTATCTTGAGGCCCAGCGCATCCCGGAAATCCTCGCGCCCGCCGTTTACTTTCCCTACCCGCGCATGGGCCAGAGCACGGCCGGGTTTGTGCCCGACCTGACTGGCGGGAAATTCGGACCGTTCAAGAATCAGCTTTTCGTCAGCGATCAGTCGCACGCCATGATCTCGCGGGTCTTTCTCGAAAAGGTGGACGGCAACTATCAGGGTGCGTGCTTTCCCTTCCGGCGAGATTTTTCCAGTGGAGTGCTCTCCGTAGAGTTTGCGCCAGACGGCTCACTCTTCGCTTACGGCACCGATCGCGGCTGGGCGGGATCCGGTTCCAAACCGTATGCGCTTCAGCGTCTGGAGTGGACAGGACAGACGCCGTTTGAGGTGCTGGAGATGAAAGTGCAGCCCGATGGTTTTATGCTGAACTTCACCGCCCCAGTAGACGAAGCCACGGCACAGAATCCCGCGTCCTATAGCATGGAATCTTTCAATTACATCTATCAGAAAAGCTACGGCTCGCCGGAGGTGGACAGAGCATCCAACCCAGTCCTCAGCGCCCAGGTGAGTGTCGACAAGATGAGCGTGCGTCTGGAAATCGCCGGGCTCCGCCCCGGCTTTGTCCATACGTTAAAGTTACCAGGAGTGCGTTCGGCGGGTGGTCGCCCACTTCTGCACAACACGGCAGACTACACGCTCTTTCATCTGCCGTCGCGGTAGGCGTTCTGCCGTTCGGCTGGGAATGCATAACTTCGCGCCTTCGCGTTCTTTGCGGTTAACTCTTACGCTGATTTCACGGCGCTTTTGCGAGCAGGAGCGCCATTCCGCAGAAGCCGGTGAGGCCGGAGAAGACAAGGCCGGTCACGTTCATGGCGAGACCGACGAATGGGGACATCACGCAGTGAAGGATATTGTGCATCATTACGACTGGCACGCGACGCTTCTGCACTGCTTCGGCCTGGGCCACACGCAGCTCAGCTACAAACGCAACGGCACTTCCGCCACGCTCACCGATGGTCAGGCCGCCCAAGTCGTAAAAGGACTGCTCGCATAACACTGTGCGAACCTGTGCTGATTATAGGTCTGTCACTTTTCGTTGAAATTCAGTGTCATACCAATTCTTGATTGAGAACGAAGCATCGTAGTAGCGACGTTCCATTCTCAATGGAGAATTGGTATCAGAAGTAAGCCGCGACCCTGTTCTGCCATGCACTTGTGTGCGTGATGCCTGCGTCGGATATTATTCCTTATGCTGCCACTATGGTGATGCAGTGGATTTCGTAAATGCACACGGCCAGCCACCGTGTTGTTCGATTGCGGAATCAATCTCTGTCATGAGGCGGATTGTTTCAGAGAGCGCGACGACGATCTTTTGGTAATGGGCGAGGTCGTCCTTGGTGAGGGTGCGGCCTTTGCGGTCTTTGAACCATTTCTGGCAGACTTGGTAGCCGCCGATGTGGAAGTGCCACAGCTCCTCGCGCACGCCGCGGAAGCCGGGGGTCTGGGCTTTGTCCACCCACATGGTGTCGCGCGACCACAAGATTTTTTCGACTTCGGGGTTCCGTCCGCCGATGAACTCGGGCATGTCCCGGGAATTTCGGCTTCGCCGATGCGTTTCCTCACCACTTCCAATCACACCGCTACACAAGGCAAGACAGTGCAATCTTTACACACAAGCCTGGGGCACTACGCTCCAACGCTCCTCATGGATTTTACATTCTTTTTTCTCATCAACCGCGAGTGGACCAGTCCCGAGCTGGACCGGTTGATGGCGATTTTCTCGAGTGCCTCGCTTTGGATGATGCCATTGATTTTCATGGGGGTGTGCGCGCTGTATTGGGGCGGTTTCCGTGTGCGGATGTTTGTGCTGATCTCCCTGGTGGCAATCGGGCTGGTGGACGGCGTAATCGGCAATCTCTTAAAACAAAAGGTGCGCAGACTCAGGCCGCACCAGACGGAAGCTAATGTGCGGATCATCGATCTGAACAAACCGGCATGGAAAGGAATCGTCCGCCCTCTCAAAGAAAAAATTTCCATGGGAAGCACGGAAAACGACGGCACCGGGCGCTCCTTCCCGTCAAATCACACCCTGAACACATTTGTCATAGCCACGCTAGCTACCCTCGCATTCCCTCGGCTTGGATGGATGGCTTTTGTTCCTGCCATGCTGGTGGGGTGGTCGCGCATTTATACCGGCTCCCATTGGCCTACAGATGTGGCGGCATCGATACTGATCGCCATCGGAATCGGGCTTTGGCTGGCGCTGATTTTTGAGTGGGTGTGGAAAAAGGCGGGCTCGAAACTCTTCCCATCAGTTTATGAAAAACATCCACGAGTCCTGATTTACGCCTCGCCAAAAGTAGCCGTTCCGGACACTGAATAGCCGTTTGCATGACACCCACCCGTGCCGCTTGGATATTTCTGATTCTGCTGACCGCCGTGCGGTTTGTCATGATTGGGCAGATGGAACTCGCGCCGGATGAGGCTTATTATCATTTATGGAGCCAGAATCTGGACTGGTGGTACTTCAGCAAGGGTCCGGGCGTCGCCCTGATGATGAAGGCGGGCACCTCGCTTTTTGGGCATGGTGAATTTGGAATCCGCTTCTTTTCCCCGATCCTTGCGCTGGGGACCAGTCTGATCCTCTTCGCCCTAGCCACCCGTATGTATAGTGACCGCGTCGCATTCTGGACCGTGGTGACCATCAATGTGGTGCCTATATTTAATGCAGGGGGATTAGTGATGACGATCGACCCCATCTCCATCTTCTTCTGGACGGCGGCCCTCTACACTGTCTGGCGTGCGCTGGAAAAACGGGGGCGATTTTCTCTCTGGTGGCCTGCGACCGGAGCACTCATCGGCTGCGGATGGCTGGCGAAAATGACGAATGCGGCCGAGCTCGCAAGCATCGCGCTCCTGGTGTTTTTCACCCCCCGCTATCGCATCGAGCTCCGCCGCCCAGGCTTCTGGGTCATGCTTCTGTCTTTTGTGCCGTTTCTCGTCCCCTTCTGGATCTGGCAGAGCAGTCATGGGTGGCCGACTACCACGCATCTCGTTGCGCGAGGCGGACTGGAAAAGGAGTGGTACGCTATTGAGGGACAATCCTTCCTGAAATGGCTTGGCGTCCATTTCGCGATTTATTCGCCGCTGGTTTTTGCGGGGATGATCATTGCCGGGTTTGCTGCGGCGCAGGGATCCATCTCGCGTTGGGTAGATGCCATTCTAGAATGCTTTGGGAAATTTCCGGACGGCATGGGCAAAATTTTAAAGCGCCTGCGCGCAAGGTTATTTTTGTGGACCGGCGTTCTAGCGTTGTCGGTATTGAGTCTGATCTGGGGAGCAGTTTACGACAACTATCCTATGCTAGTCGTGGGAGGCTTTGTAGGATTTGTCTCGATACTCGTATGCGGTTATTCGCACCAACTTCTCATCGTGGGGCTGCTCTGTTTGACGGGACTTATTACGAATACCCCGGCTGTTTACAAAATGGCGTTTGCTTACGGTCTCCTCGCTTTGCTCATGTGGGTGCATGCGCAAAAAGAGCGCTCCAACATGCACAGCAAGGCGCGTTTCCTACTCGCGTTCGCCGCACCGCTGTTTGTGGGTTACGCATGGATCGCACTGCATCATGACAGCGAACCCAACTGGACCGCTCCCGCCGTGGTCAGTCTCACGCTACTTGCCGTGGCATTCTGGGAGGAACTCGCCGAACGCCACAAAGGCGCCGCGCGTTTTGCGGTGGTGGCGCTGATCCTGTCTTCCCTACTCACCATTCTGGCGCTTGATCCCGAGTTAGTCCGTCGCGCCGGAGCCAAATGGCCTTACAAGCGTGATCATACGGCCCGTTTGCGAGGCTGGCGTGAAGCGGCGCGAAAAGTCTCCGAGTTCCGCGCAGAGTATGAAAAGCAAACCGGAAATAAGGTCATCCTGATCGCCAACCACTACGCGACGGCATCCGCGCTGGCCCATTACCTGCCTGATCCCCGTTTTGAGGTGAAAGGACATCCTGCCATTTATGTCGAGGAGTCGCCCGTCGCTGAAAACCAGTATCATTTCTGGGGACGCTACGACGAATTCCAGCTGCGCGACCCAAACAAACCGCTGGATATAGTCACCGAAAATTCCGAGGAAGGTGCCTGTCTATTTACTGGAGGCAATGCGCTGTATGTCACCGACCGGAACGAGGACACCCCGCCCAGTGTGATCAAGCAAACCTTTGCCAAATGGGAGATGCTGGCGATATACGATCAAACCCGGCGCGGACTTCCACTACGACAGATTCGGATTTTCCTCTGTCAGACTTACAAGCCGCTATCCCTTTAGTCCCGCACCCGATTTCCAACCATGCTTTCAGTCGTCATCCCGCTCTATAATGAAGAAGACAACATCGCGCCGCTCCAGGACGAGCTGGCCGAAGTTTTAAAGGATCGCGATTACGAGCTCATTCTGGTGGATGACTGCTCAAGCGACGCAACGCTCCAGCGAATCAAGCGAGGAGACAATGTACACGTAATCGAATTTGCGATGAATACCGGACAAAGCGCGGCAATGTATGTGGGAATCTACGCTGCGAAAGGCGACACGATTGTCCTGCTCGATGGCGACCGGCAAAACGATCCTCATGACATTATTGAAATGCTCAAGAAGCTCGATGAAGGCTATGATCTTGTGTGTGGATGGCGCGTGAAGCGGCAGGATAACCTCTCCAAAAAGATCAGCAGCCGGATCGCGAACTTTGTGCGCAGTCGCTTCACCAAGGACGGCGTGCACGATACGGGGTGCTCATTGAAGGTCATGCGCACCAAGTGCCGTGAGGCGCTGTTTTTGTTCCGTGGGATGCATCGCTTTATCCCGGCCATGATCAAAGGCTTGGGCTACAAGGTCACCGAAATGCCGGTGAATCATCGTCCGCGCGTCGCAGGTGTGAGTAAATACGGGTTCGGTAGCCGAGCATTCAAGGCGACATGCGACATGTTTGCGGTGCGCTGGTACCTTTCACGGCAGTTACAGGTAAGAACCAGAGACAAAGAATAAGATGTTACCCCAGCGAAATGTGTCGCTGAGTTTTAACAGTCTCCTAAAAGCGGTAATGGGGACGAATCGATAGAGTAGACTCCACGACTCCACCTAAAGGGACAGATCCGGGACAGACCTATAGTTAGTTAAGTAGCAAAGGGTCGCCCAGAAGGTTGCGTTAGCCCGGCAGTTGAGAGGCATACGCCGATGACACGCTTTTGGATCAAAGAGGGTCATAGGACTTACACGTTTACGCACGCTTAAACCAATTATCCTAAATCCATGAATAGGATCCGCGAAACACGCAGAACACGCGGAAAGAAAACAATTTAGAGCCAGGGTGCAACGCACCCAATGGGTGAACGGCCATCTTATCAGAAGTGCCTTTATTTTCGCGTGTCCCTGTTTCGCGGACTCTAATGCAGTTTCTAGGATTATGCAGCACGCTAAATTAACCCCAAAGGTCAGTCCCCGTCGTTCCTCATCCTCTCACCTCTCATCCTCTTAGTTTTCCGCAGCGATGCGGGGAATGAGTGCGTAGATCTGCTTGATAAGCACCACCAGGTCGACGATGAGGCCGATGATCGGTATTATCACGGCTTCGCTTTCCCCGCGAAATAGCATCATGAATATCCCCGTTCCGAAATTGCACGCAAAGACGATGCCCACGGCTATCGGGATTGCGAGATACCGGAATCGTAGCGACAGATTTACGACGAGAATCGGAAAGATCAGGAACTGAAGGCTGGCATACATAAAAAAGAGAAACTCCTCGAAACGATCGATGCTGGCGATGCCCCTGAAAAATGACTGAACCGGACGGGGATTGAAGATCATGGAAACGAGGAGCAGCACGAGCGGCAATATAAAGAGCGGCAATGCGCCCAACAGCTTGTAGCGGATGATCTGACCAGTATTAATCGGCAATGTGACCAGACTGGACATGGTTTGAAGCTTCCGTTCCCTGCCTAACATTCCCGCTGAGACTGAGAGAATCTCGATACAGGCGAGTATGATGGACCACATGAGGAGCACCTCTCCAAATTCTTTCGCGGTAAAACGACTGTATGGAGAGGAACTCCAGTTGCCAAACCAGATGCTTAGGCCGATGAGGATGATATAAACAAGGGCGCGGATCAGCAGGCCCTTTTTTCCACCATAGAAAAAATTGAAATCCTTCCAGGCAATCGCTGCGGTGGTCCAGGCACGGGGACGCCGACTTTTACTGCCTGCTTTAGCTTTTTTCGCCGTCTGTCCATCTGCCTCCGCAGAGCTTCCGCAAAAGCGCTCGAACAACAAAACGGATAACAAAAACAGAACGATGCCGCCGATGGTGTGCGTCCAGAATTGAAGTCCGAATACAGGACCGGAAAAGAAGGTTGAAAAAATCTTATCGTAAAGCGTGTTGAACGGATTGGCGTCCACGAAATACTTCAAAAAGCCCGCCCAAGCTTCTGCTGTAGAAGACATCTGACTACGAACTACCCGCATAGTCAGTGCGAAGTAAATCATCGGCAGAATTGCATAAATCAAGAACCCGGATGCGATGGTGAAAAGGGAGGCCGTGCGATTGCTTTTGCATATAACCGAGCCCATTAGTGCGAGGTTGCAGAGGAAAAATGCCATCGAAATCAGCACGGCGTAGGCGGCCAAAATCTGGGTCAGCGAGATGCCTCCTAGCGTGACCGCGAGCACAGTGAATGGAAACTGCGCTGCCATTAACAAGAGCACGCCACACAACCGACTGGTGGACTTGCCGAGTAAAATGGAGACGGGGTTAAGATTGGTCATGCGGAGCAGACCTAGGCTGAATTCCTCCTTCTCCTCGGTGATGACGGAAGAGAAGGTGCTGACTGCTGCGAGGAGGATGAAGAAGAGATTGATACTGACCAGGGATTTAAAAAAGTCGCGTCCCGGCGCTGCGATCCATGGTTTGTCCTGAATCCCCATGATAAACAGGAGGATGATTCCGACCACCACGCCGCGCACAAGCGGTGTGTATTTGTTCCGGGTTTGCTCCCGGATGGACCGGAAAAATAGTGCCAGGAGTGGTCTCATTTGATGGAGTCGGAACGGACACCTGCCTCGGTGAGATCCATGAACGCCTGATTCAAATGTTTCAGCTCCTCTGCGAAGCCTATGATCGGCGCGCCGCAGCTTAACGCTGCTTGCAGGATTGCATCGGGCGTCAATTGCGCGGGATCAAACTGAACGGAGTATTTTGGCTCGTCGGGGATGGGCTGACTGGCTTTCGACACGCCAGCCAGAGCCTCCAGTGCGGGGGGGAGAGTGGCGTGGGGAGCTGAAAGTGTGATGACGTAGGAAGAGACCACGCCGTCGCCAGCCACGAGACCGCGCATGGAGCCAGTGTATTTGACCGTGCCCCGATCCAGGATTGTGACGCTGTCGCATAGCTCGGCGAGTTCGCTGAGGATATGGCTGCTGATGAAGATGGTTTTTCCGAGTTTTTTCAGCTCCTGTAAAATCTCCATCAGCTCGATGCGGGCACGTGGATCCAGGCCGCTCGCTGGTTCGTCGAGCAGCAACAAATCGGGATCGTGCACAAGCACGCGGGCCAGGCTTACGCGTTGCTGCATGCCTCGGGACAATCCCTGCACGAAGTCGTTTCTGCGTCCATCCATGTCAGTGAGCGCCAGCACATCGTCGATTACCTTGTCGCGCTCCCGTTGTTCCATGCCGTAAGCAGCCCCGAAGAAATCGAGGTATTCAAAAACGGTCATTTGCCGGTACATCGAAAAATGATCCGGCATATAGCCGATCATACTCCGGACCTCCTTGCGCTGGGTGTAGATTTTTTTTCCGAAAACACGCACGTCGCCTGTCTGCGGCGGGATCAGGGTTGCGAGAACTTTGAGCGTGGTGGTTTTTCCGGCACCGTTGGGTCCCACAAAACCATGGATGCTCTTACTACCCACCGTGAAGCTGACGCCTGCCACTGCGACATGATTTTTGTAAACGTGTCGCAGATTGCGAATATCAATGACCGGCTCGGTATTCATGGGTGTTTGTGGAAAAGTCAGGGTTGAGGCACAGGGAGATCGATCACGTAAAGCACGTTGCCGGGAGCGCTGGCGAAGCCTTTGGCGGTGGGATTCAAGTCCTGCGTGCTTTTGGTGTAAATATAGACGCGCAAAATTCCCGCAGGGAGCGGCCGGTGTTCCAGAGTCTCGCCTTTCGCAAAAGACAAATCCCGATTTTCAGCGCAGGCCATCAGCGCAGGCCACAATGAATCCATTAAATCGGTGGTCGGCTGCTTTTGCCTGCGATAGTTCCACATATCGAGCTGCTGCAATTTATCACGGGACATGATGACATCGGCGTTTTGAGCCGGTAACGATGATGTCCAGAGGCTGTCCGTCTCTTTCTTTAATTCACGAAATTGATCCATGTGCCGGACAATTACGTGTGTGGGGATGTTTCCTGGATTCATGGGTGGAATCGTGAGTTCAAATTCGGACGCGCTCCCGGTCGTCTCCCATTTGGTGATCTGGACATCCGGCGTGCTGCATTTCATGACGCTTTGAAACATGAATGCCTGTGAGGAAAAAAGCGGGATGTCCGCGAGATACGCACTCTCTTTTCCCTCCTGCACTTGGCCGGGAATGCTTTGTTGATCGGTAGTGGCGTAATAGCCGGACTTCGACGGGTGTTGGAATGTGTAAACTCCCCCTTTGGTTGCGAAAGCGTTGACCCATTGCGTGACGTTACAACGCCCAGGCTCCATGACTTTTGCCAGGGTGAGTGTGTGGATGACTTGTGATTCACCATAGCCGCGACGACCAATGGTCATGAAAGTCACCGAGAAGAAGACGACAGATCCAAGAAAGAGCGCGAGGATAAAACGATAATCCTTCTTTCTCCATATGAAGTAAACCGGCCCGATCAAGGCGATGTAAAAAAGCGTCAGCACGAAAATGTAATGCCAGGCGATATCGGCTTTGCTGAGTTCGCTGAGCTTTTGCAACAGACCTTGGTTGAGGTCCTGATAGTAGGTGTTCGGCTGACCTTCTTTGACTTGCAGTGCGGCGACTGGGTATCCCGTGCCCGCGAGGGTTTCCTCCGAAAACTCATGGCGTGGCGTGTTATGAAACACAACGGAGCCAAGTCCGATCTGGAGCGGCTTTTTGTCTTCATTCAAAGCGGCGAGATCCTCTGGAAACACTGGGCACTTTCCATCGATGCCTTGCAGTAGATGCACAGTGCCGCCGGATTTTATCCAATCGAGAAATGCCGCTCGCCGCACTGCGTCCCAGCGCGGGACATGATCCATGGCCACAGCGTGCAGTTGAGACAAAGCGGCGAGACTGGCGGGAAATGCGTTTTCTGGAAAAATTCGCATCCTCGCTCCCGAGGCACTAAGCCCGTCCGTGTCTGCCAGTAGCACGGTGGCGGGTGGTCCGAAATCCGGATTATTGAGATCAAATTCTCCACCCCTCCAAGTCAGGCGGTGGGTGTTGTGAATGTCTTTAATGTAAGGATGAAATTGAATCCAACGACGCTGTCCCGGAGAAAGGTAAATTTCATGACTGTGCACCGCGCCCGATTGAGAGATGCCATTCCGGCCTGATTTTAAAATGATCTCCCCGCTAAATTCACGATCGTCACGATTTTCCACTTCGACGGTCAGCAGAGCCGACCGGCCCGGCAGCACTTTGCCATCAAAGCCCCACAAGCTGTTGATGATATGCAATTCCGCCTGAAGCAGGCCGCCGGTCAGGATCAGCCAGCATAGGATCAATACGCCGCACCATTTTGAGGACGAGGTGCGGGAGTTGGTCATCACGCCCGTTTTTGGACTTTAGCTGGCTGTGGTTTTAATGCGTCGGCCACGCCCTCTGCCAGCGCCCGGAGTGTGAATGGTTTTGCTAGCATGCTGTGAAAACCCAGTCGTGTCGCCTGTTCGTGTTCCATGTCTCCGACGTAACCGCTCATCAAAACCACCGGGATATCAGCGCGCGCATCGAGCAGCTCCCGCACAAGCTGTAGCCCGCTCATGCCCGGCATGTTTAAGTCGGTGATGACGACGCCAAACTCTTCGCTGCGTGTCTGAAAATCCTTGAGCGCGGTATCCGGATGGGAATGACTCGTCACCCGGTATCCAAGGCTCTCCAGCATCGTCTCTGACAACGCAAGGATCAGTGGTTCGTCATCTACGATCAGCACATGTTCTCCATGGCCTTCTGGTGTTTCTTTGGGCGGCTCGATCGCTGTCTGGATTTTGGCGGCGACCACCGGGAAATACATTCGGAAACTCGTTCCGTGGCCAATCTTACTTTCCACTGTAATCGCGCCTTCATGTGCCTGCACGATCCCGTGAACCACTGCCAGTCCCAGTCCGGTGCCTTCGCCTGGCGCTTTGGTGGTGAAAAAAGGCTCGAATACTTTATCGAGTGTGGAGGGATCCATCCCACAGCCTGTGTCTGAAATAGATAGACAAACATGAGGTCCCTCCTTGAGGTTGGGATTTTGTCTGACGATATCACTGCCAACTTTCACCAATTCGAGTGTGAGCGTGAGGCAGCCGCCCGTTTCCTTCATGGCGTGGGAGGCGTTGGTTCCGAGATTCATCAAGATCTGATGAACCTGTGAAGTGTCCACGAGCACAGCGGCATTGGATGCATCGGAGTGGGTCACGATTTCGACGCTTGCAGGAATCGTTACCCGTAAAAGTTTTACCGCCTCCTGAAGAACAGGATCGAGAAAGGCGACCTTTCGTTCGGTGGGCTTCTGTTTGCTAAAAGCCAGGATTTGCTGCACGAGATCCCGGGCGCGCTGGCTGGCTTTAATGACCTGCTGAAGGTTGCCTTTTACAGGATGTCCCTCCAGTTGCATGCTCGCAATTTCAGCGTGTCCTAAAATCGCGGTCAGGATGTTATTGAAATCGTGGGCAATTCCTCCCGCAAGCCGCCCCATCGCTTCCATTTTTTGAGCCTGACGCAGCTTTCCCTCCAGACGCACCATCTCGTCTGCGGCGCGATGGCGTTCGCGGCGGATGATGGAATCCTCAACCTCGCGTTTGATCGCCAGATTCAGGCGGCGCAGGTTATCTTTGAGGATGTAGTCGTTTGCCCCGGCCCGCATACATTCCACGGCGGCGTCTTCGCCGATGGTTCCCGAGATGAGAATGAAAGGATGCTCGTAGCCGTTGCTGCGCACGTAATGGAGGGCATTCATTCCCCCGTATTTTGGCAGATTGTAGTCGGCGAGAATAATATCCCACTCCTTGTTTTTGAGTGCGGTGGTAAACTCCTGCTCGGTTTCCACACGCTCGAAGTCCATCTCCCACCCAGCTCGGGCGATCTCTCTATACACCAGTGTGTAGTCGTCCGAGGAGTCTTCAAGATAGAGCGCGCGAAGAAGCATGAAGGATTTTAATTGGGGGCGGATTGAACCGCTATTTCTTTTACCTGATTTTATGGGAAACCATGAATGAAATTTTTGTGAAATTTTCCCAAGCACTCGCTCCTGATTGCTATTTGCTTTTTATCGTTTCTCATTTTGGCAACAAGTTGCTTTAGCTTAGTTTTTATCAATTGTGTCAGAAAGAAATACATACTTGAGTTTTTTAGCCCGCTTGCGCCGGGTGCCCCTAGTTTACAGCGTCTTGCGTGGTATTAGGAGGCTTGCATTGGTCTATCCAAAAAGGCTGCTCGTAGAATTCCTGCGTTTGCTTCCCGCCTTCATTCCATGCCGTCCGCCGCGTGGCTATTTTTCCCTGCTCAAAAAAGTGCAGACAGGGGAATGCGAGGGGCGAATAGACAGTCTGGGGCATGATCGTCCTGACGGTGACTTCCCGCTCAATGACATCTCTGGCATGACAGAGAGTATGTTCAGGAAACATCCTGCTTTCTGGGCTAAGGTTGAAAACGCAAGCCTGATTGGAAAAGGGCTTACTTTGGTGGATAGGCACAAAAGGGTATGTTTGGAGTCAGCTTACGGAGAACATTTTTACAAAAATGATTCGAGTTACTCAACTGTCCTATTGCCGAATCCCACCGAACTGAAAGGTAATTGGACGTCCATAGTTTCACACTGGAATCCTTGCGATCAACCTACCAATTAAGCCCATTATTTAATGGAGTCGTTGCCTAGGCTGAGGTGGATCAACGAATTTCCGGAGAATACGGGAATCATTGTCCCCTCCGTGATGAGAAAATATCATATTGAGCCACTGGATATACTTGGTCTGGCGGATCGCATCCGCCCTACTCCGGAAACTAACCTGCTTGTCGAGAACTGCTATCTTGTTCCTCCTCAATCCATGATTCTTGCGTATAACCCAGCGGCTATTACTTGGTTGCGACAACAGTTTCTGCCGCATGGGCGTATGCCAGAAGGAGTGGGTAAAAAAATTTACATTCCACGCTTTGGTCAGACACGTATGGCCGCAAACGAAGAACAGCTTATCAAAGCTTTCACTGAAATGGGCTGGTCTATAGTAGATACTGCAAAACTCAGTTTCAGGGAACAAATCGGGCTGTTTCAGAATGCGAAGGTTGTCTGCGGTATGCATGGAGCCGCTTTTTCCAATATGACATGGGCAACATCCGGTTGTCAGATTATCGAAATGTTTCCCTCCAATTTTCTAACAGGCTGTCATGAGTGGCTTGCCCATGAGGTTGATGTTAATTACAGCTTTCCCGTATTCCCCGCAGATCGTCACATGGATGCTGTTGTTGACCTGAAGGAGCTGCGCTCCTTGCTTCATAAGCTCAAAGTCATTTGACGATTAAACCTTCCAAACACCTGTAGGTTTGGAAGCTTCAAATTTCACGCGCTTATCCAGGCTGTCTCCTGTGTATATTTCATACGTGAAAGATCGCTGAAAATAGACGACACCAGAAAGCACTCTCTTCAGCCGGTGAATGCAAAGCCATAGGGGTCTCAGGAAAAGAATCAGCGCCGGAATGGTTTTACGGCGTTCCGCAGCCTCTCGTTTTGGGTTTTCTCCTGCCGACATATTAGCCCCCGTATCTGTGAAAACAGAAATAAACCTACGCACCAAGCCAGTTTTAACACCCGCGCCTAGCGCACGGGTCACCCAAACACCGTCTCCTATGTCGCGAAGTTTGGGGTCAAAGTAATAATCCCTTTCAACGACCAGTTTTCGACGTACAAACATTGCGCATGTCAGTGTTGTGAGAGAACAGGTAAGGGTATGATAAAGTGTCGGGTTCAGCACTTTTCGGTGGCATTTATAACGTCCTTCGGAGTCAGTCACGACCACATCTCCAAAGACAATATCCACATCAGGATGGGCATCGAAGTAATCCTTAACAGCCTTTAAAGCGCCTGGCAGGTACTGCTCGTCGCAATTGAGGTAGGCCAGAATTTCACCCACGCAACGCTTCCACCCGCGATTGACCGCGTCATACATTCCTAAGTCTTTTTCAAAGTAACTTTTTACCCTTGGATCGGATGGCAGCCAGTCTTGAGTGCCGTCGTCTGAGCATGAATCCTGGACGATGTGTTCGAAAGTGACACCTTCCTGATCTGCAATGGAAGGAAGGCAGCGCTTCAACCATTTTGATGAACGGAAGCTGGGGGTGACGATGGAGAAATCAGGGTTACTCAAGGCTGTGAAGAATAGAGAGATAGTCTGCTGAGTTCAAGGCGCGCATTCTAAAAGCGCAAAAAATGCGAAGCTGATTACTGCGAGTTGAGATTATAGAAATTATGGAGTTCCGTCTTTTCGCTGTGTTTGAGTGGATGATCTGATCATGAGCAGGAGAGCCAGCGGCAGCCCTGCGTGCGGAAGCCTGTAGAGTCCTTGTAACAGCCAGTAGGTGATGTTTTGAAAGCTGCTGATGTCGTCGATGTGAGCCCACGGTCTCGCGATGGCGGTTAAAAATCCCCAGATGCAGGCGTAAATGAGCGCCGGGATTGCCGTTCGCGGAATAAAAATCGCGACGCCCAAAACGAGATCCATTACCCCTACTAATTTTAAGAGCATGCGTGCCTGACTTTCGTTGACTCCGATGGTCATGATGAACATATCCACGAAATCTCCCGGCACGGGCAGAACGCCCATTGCATACAGTCCGTGACTAATGAATGTGATCGCGATGACGATTTTCATCGGCAGAATCAGTCTGTTCGCAGGAATCTTTTTCACACAGAGCGCGAATAGAAATAGTGGTGCGGATATTTGCAGCGCTTGCTCTAGCCACACCGCAAGCTGGTAGCCGGTATTTAAAAAAAGAAGGAAACCGACAAAAAGCAACGAGAGCGATCCGAGTAGCAGCATACGTGCGAATTTCTGACCGTGGCTGTGCAAGGTGAAAACGCTGGCGGCACAAAGCAGATGAAACCCTCCTATGGCGACAATTGCAGAACTAATGATGGATTCGGCGCGCTCACTGGACACGTAATCTCCCCATTTCATTCCGAATATCCGTTCGATAATGCCGCTCATCCAGGCTTCTTTCCAAAGGAGGGCGCGGTAGGGAACCTCCCAGAAGATGTGCAGCAGCCCCCAGCCGACAAACAACGCAAGCGTTGAGTATTTCAGGACGCGGACGGCGGGAGACGGATTACTCACTGCGCGGCGATGGTGATCACTTCACCATTGGTTGGCTTCCAAATGTCGAGGTCGGCTGGGATCGAAAACCGGGTAGTATCGGAAAGCGACTCCACGTTATCCATGTTGTCCACTTTGACCGTGCGGATTTCGATCTGTTTTTGATCCATAAAAATCCAGCTAAAGTGATTGAACCGACCGCTGTCGCGTGTCCAGGACTTGTTGTCATCGTTTGGTTTGAGCGGTGCACCCCAGCAGCCTTCGCCAATGAAGACCGTTCCGGTTGCGTCGTCTCTCACAAAGCCGCTGTCATTACCGGGCTCGGTACTGGGTCGTAGCGGCCAGGTTGTTTTTACAGTGTGTGTGTCGCATTCCACCACGAGATCCATCCCGTATTCGTGAAATAGTCCCGCCCAGTAAGTATATTGTTTGTCTCCCTCAGGTTTGGTCTTGGTGTGTGGGCGGATCGGCTTGTGATATTGCGCCAGCGTCCATTTCACCATGCTTGCATTGGCTGCAAGATCGCTTTTCAACCAGTCGGTTTGGTCGCCTGCAATCGAGCTTTCCGTATTCAGCGTATAAACGCGGGCGAGAGAACCGCCTAGGTTCACGCCGTAATAGACTCCCTTGGGCGTGGCGAAAAGGTTGATGAGAATGTCATCCCGCGATTCATGGTTGCCGCGGGCGATGATCAGGGGAGTGACTCGGCCGTCGTCTGCAAAAGTGAGCTGCCAGTCTTCCATCCATTCCCTCCACTCATTCACAGTGCCGTCATCGGTCATATCACCACCGAAAACCACCACATGCGGGCGCAGTCTGGCAACCAGCCGGTTCGCGTTGCAGCGTGGCTTGCGATTATTGCGGGAGTCGCCGCCTGCAATAATGGAAAGCCTTTCGTCGGGGGAATCCGGCGATGTTTCAAACCACAATCTCCTGCTGCCTTCTGTATTCGACACGACAAAGTAATAGCGCGTTTTCGGCTTCAGGTTTTTGAGGTGCACAAAGGCGTTGTGCATTTCAAACGATTGGTTGCTGAAATCTACAGTCTGCGAAGAGGCATAATTTGCGACATCCATCCCATGATCCACGGTGTCGTAATAAACCTTCTGGTTTTTCGGCTCCAGCTCCGAACTCCATCCGATCGTTGCAGTCGTAGCCGCGTCGTCATTCCACATCACCCGGAAGTAAAACACTTTGCCAGGTTCCAGATTGGCGGAGAGGGAGGATGTATTGCGCGCAGCCTTTGACTTTTTAGACCGCATGACGGCATCGCTAGCAATCACACCAATGATCACCAATATGAACAGCCAGAATTTAAATGGGGATTTCATGGGGGAGATAAAACAAACTCAGAAACTGGGTGGAATGAGAAGGGAATAAATCGATCGCATCTCTGCACGGGTATAATTGGAAGTGGTGAGAAAAAGATCAGGAGGGGATGTGGGCGGGTGCGATTAAAAGTGGGTGCGGTTGAGGGAGGTGCTGGCGAAGACAGAGGAGCGAAGCAATGTAGCGTAAGCTTCCAGCTTGCGTCGCGCATCGCTGCCAATTGGAAACAAATGCTTATGATTTCCGTAGAATACCCGCCTGCAACGCTAGGCTTAGTATTGCGGGCAGGCGCAAGCTGGAAGCATGCGCACCATTGGGCGGCTTCGCCGCCGCTCGCGCGTCAACCGCACCCAGTTTTAATCACACCCGATGTGGGCAACCCGGAGGGTTGCGAGCCATTAGCCATAGCCGTGACTATGCAAAACCGGAGACCGGATAGCGAAGACCGAAAAGGAAAACCACACGCTATACGAACTCAAAATTATAACGAAATCACTCACTGTTTGGTGAGAACTTTCCTGCTCATCATTTCTTGCTTCTCTGCCTTTATTTTCGCGTGTTCTGTTTCGCGGATAATCCTTTTGAATAGTCACGGCTAAGGTTAAGCACAAGAGGCGACACCTGAGGACACTCAAAACGCAACTCACCCCAGAGGGACCCCA
>Ga0105046_10003240_pt1 | contig 25809 bp, 24 predicted proteins | sample MAT03_FD_78385 | JGI IMG/M metagenome (GOLD analysis project Ga0105046, IMG submission 78385) | Freshwater microbial communities from Lake Fryxell liftoff mats and glacier meltwater in Antarctica - MAT-03 (megahit assembly) | ecosystem: Environmental > Aquatic > Freshwater > Ice > Liftoff...
GCCGCACGATGAAGAACGATAAACGCACGATCCGAACCCGGCCTTGGTTCGGATCGTGCGTTTATCGTTCTTCATCGTGCGGCTCACTCCGGCGGAGGAATGCCAATAACGAAAGGGGCACCCAACGTCGTCCTTGCGCTGGCCCCCGGGCCGGCCGCGGGGTAAGATCATCTCACCCCGCCCGCACCGCACGTTCCCGCCTATGACCACCCTCCGCCTCCTGCCGGCCGTCCTCGCGCTCGTCGCCCTCGCGACGCTCACGCCCGCCCAGCCGCCCGCGCCGGAAGCGAAGGCGTTCGCCACCGAGGGCGTGGCGTACCTCAAGAAGCACTGCCTGTCGTGCCACGGCGACACCCGCCCGAAAGCCGACCTGTCGCTCACCAAATACACCACGGCCGAATCGCTGTTGAAGGATCGGAAGGTCTGGCAGCGCGTCCAGGACGTGATCCACGGCGGCGAGATGCCCCCCGAGTCGCGGCCGCAACCCACCACCGCCGAGTCCGACGCCTTCCTCAAGACCGTCGCCGGCGTCTTCGACCACCACGACCGCACCGCACCGCCCGACCCCGGTCGCGTCACCATGCGGCGCCTCAACCGGCTGGAGTACAACAACACCGTCCGCGACCTCGTCGGCGTCGATTTCACCCCGGCCGACGACTTCCCCTCCGACGACGTCGGCCACGGGTTCGACAACATCGGCGACGTGCTGACGCTGCCGCCGGTGCTCCTCGAACGCTACCTCGCGGCCGCCGAGTCGATCATGGACCGGGCCGTTCTGGTCACGCCGGCGAAGTCGCCCGAGCGCTGGCAGGGCGGGCAGTACCTCGAACCCGCGTCGGCGAAGGTGCCGCTGAAGAACAACTGGCGCGTCGTGTCGGTGAAGGACGGCGGCGACGCCGTGGAGACCGGCCCCGTTCACACGCCGTACCAGGTGCCGACCGACGGCGAGTACGTCTTCCGCGCCCGCGTCCGCGCCGAGACGACCGGCAAGGAACCCGTCCGCGTCGCGGTGCTGGCGGTGTGCGACAAGGACGCCCCCGGCGTGGCGTCCGACGCCGACGCGGAGAAGCTGAGCGGCGCCGCGGTGAAGGGGCTGCGGCCGTTCATCGTCCTCAAGACCGTGGACGTGACCGGGACCGACAAGACGCCGCAGGTCGTGGAAGCGAAGGTGCCCGCGAACATCGGCCTGAAGCGGATGGCGGTGGCGGTCGTGAAGCCGAAGGCGGGCGAGCCGGCGCCCACGGTGTTCGTGCAGAACCTGTACCTGCAAGGTCCGCTCGACACCCGCCCGGCCACGCACCGCCGGCTGCTGGCGTGCGACGAGTCGAAGCCCGCCGCGGACAAGACGCGCGAGGTGCTGGCCCGCTTCGCCACCCGCGCCTACCGCCGCCCGGTGACGCCGGACGAGTTGGCGCGGCTCGTGAAGCTCGCCGAGTCGCGGACGACCGCGGGCGAGTCGTGGGAAGCCGGCGTGCAGTTCGCCATGACGGCCGTGCTGGTGTCACCCAAGTTCCTGTTCCGCGTCGAGCTCGACGACCGGCCCGAGGGTGCGGATGCCCGCCCGATCGGCGAGTTCCAGCTCGCCAGCCGCCTCAGCTACTTCCTGTGGGCGACAATGCCCGACGCCGCGCTGTTCGACCTCGCCGCGAAGGGGCAACTCACCCCAGCCCTGCCGGCGCAGGTGAAGCGAATGCTGGCCGACCCGAAGGCGAACACGCTGGTCGAGTCGTTCGCCATGCAGTGGCTTCAGCTCCAGCCGTTGAAGAACGCCCAGCCGGACGCCAAATTGTTCCCGCAGTTCAACGACCGGCTGCGGGCGGCGATGTTCCAGGAAACGAAGCTGTTCCTCGGCGAAATCGTGCGGCAAGATCGCAGCGTTCTCGACATCCTCGACGCCGACTTCACGTATGTGAACGCCGACCTCGCCCGCCTGTACGGCCTCAAGGGCGGCCCGATGGGCGGCCGCCGGCCCGACGAGTTCGTGCGGGTGGCGCTCGCCGGGACGAACCGCGGCGGCGTGCTGACGCAGGCCAGCGTTCTCACCGTCACGTCGAATCCGACGCGGACGAGCCCCGTCAAACGGGGTCGGTGGGTGCTCGAACAGTTGCTCGGCACCCCGCCCCCGCCGCCGCCGCCGAACGTCCCCGAGCTGGAGGAGCCCGGCAAGAAGGCGACGGCGCTGACGCTGCGGGCGCGGATGGAGGAGCACCGCAAGAACCCGGCGTGCGCGAGCTGCCACGCCAAGATGGACCCGCTCGGCTTCGGGCTCGAAAACTTCGACGCGGTGGGGGCGTTCCGGGCGAAGGACGGCGACGCGCCGATCGACCCGTCGGGCGAGTTGCCGGGCGGCGTGAAGTTCGCCGGGCCGGTCGAGCTGAAGAAGATTCTGCTGACGAAGAAGGACTTGTTCGCCCGCTGCCTCGCCGAGAAGTTGCTGACCTACGGCGTCGGCCGCGGGCTGGAGTTCTACGACCGGCGTTCCGTGAACACGATCGTCGCCGGGCTGGCCCGGCAGGACTACAAGTTCTCGGCGCTGGTGACCGAGGTGGTGCAGTCCGACCCGTTCCGCATGAGGCGCGGGGGGTCGAGTTCGGAGCCCCGAAGGGGCGGCAGGTAATAGCCCAGGGCGTGAGCCCTGGGCAGCCTGAGCGGTGTCACGAGGGGTGTCGCCACACGGACCACGCCGACGCCACCCAGGGCTGACGCCCTGGGCTATTACCTGCCGCCCCTTCGGGGCTCCGGCCCCGAGCCAATGAACCGACACGTTCCGAGGAGCCCGTCATGCCGTGCCCGCCGATCAGCCGCCGGACCGCCCTGAAGGGGCTCGGCGTGTCCGTCGCCCTCCCGTGGCTCGAGGCGATGGGGCCGCAGACCGCCTGGGCGCAGGGCGCCGGCACCGCGAACCCCGCCCCTAACCGACTGTGCGTTCTGTACGTCCCCAACGGCAAGAACATGGCCGACTGGACGCCCGAGCGGGAGGGCGCCGACTTCGACCTGCCGCACATCCTCCGGCCCCTTCAACCCGTGAAGGATCAGCTGCTGGTGCTCACCGGCCTGACCGCCGACAAGGCCCGCCCCCACGGCGACGGCGGCGGCGACCACGCCCGCGCACTCGGCGCGTTCCTCACGGGCTCGCAGCCGCGCAAGACCGACGGCACCGACATCCGCGCCGGCGTCAGCGTCGATCAGGTGGCCGCCGGCCGCCTCGCCGACCAGACCAGACTGCCGTCGCTGGAACTGGGCTGCGAGGCGGGAGCGATGGCGGGCAACTGTGACAGTGGGTACTCGTGCGTGTACTCGTCCACGATGTCGTGGCGGTCGGCGACGCAGCCGCTGCCGAAGGAGGTGAACCCGAAGCTCGTGTTCGAGCGCCTCTTCTCCTCGACGCCCGACAACGTCCGCCAACGCCAGGACGCCCGCCGCCGCAGCGTGCTCGACTTCGTGCGCGAGGACTCGCGCGAGCTGACCGACCGCCTCGGCGCCGGCGACCGCCGCAAGTTGGACGAGTACCTGTCGGCGGTGCGCGACGTGGAGCAGCGCATCCAGCGTGCCGCGACGCTGCCGCCGGTGCGGACGCCGGACGTGCCCGGTCCGACCGGCATCCCCGGCAGCTACCCCGACCACATCCGCCTGATGTACGACCTGATGGTGCTGGCGTTCCAGGCCGACGTGACGCGGGTGGCGACGTGCGTGCTGGCGAACGAGGGGAGCAACAAGCCGTACCCGTTCGCCGGCGTCACCGAGGGGCACCACGACCTGTCGCACCACGAGAACAAGGCCGAGAAGAAGCAGAAGATTCGGGACATCAACACCTTCCACACGACGCAGCTGGCGTACTTCCTGACGAAGCTCAAGGGCATCCGCGAGGGCGACGGCACGCTGCTGGACCACTGCATGGTGGCCTACGGCAGCGGGAACAGCGACGGCAACGCGCACAACCACGACAACCTGCCGATCGTCTTGGCCGGCGGCGGGTGCGGCACGCTGAAACCGGGCCGTCACGTGAAGTACGCCCGCGAGACGCCGCTGAACAACCTGTGGGTCGGTCTGCTCGACCGGATGCGCGTGAAGGTGGACGCGCTCGGCGACAGCACCGGCGCGCTGGGGCAACTGGCGTGACGGGAGTCGAGCCGTGGCCGCGCCCGCCGCGTACTACCCCACGACCGACGCGGGCCGCCAACGACTCGCGGCCGAGCTGGCGGCGCGAGGGTTGACCCCCACCCAGGTGAAGGTCAACTTCCGGCAAGGTAAAATCGAAGCGATGGCTGCGGCGATGGCAGCCGGGACGTTTGACTGGACCGCGGCCGGCCTTCAACCGGTTGTCATGGGCCCGGCCGGTGAGGTGCTCGGCGGGCACCACCGCGTGATCGCCGCCCACCTTAGCGGAACCGACCTGACAACGATTCCAGGGCCACGGCCACAGGTTCAGCACGTTCCGGCGAACTACCGACCGGTTCTCGCGTGGATCGACGTGCTGCCGGACGTGCCGTAGCCGGGGGAGGGGCAGATGGGCTTTGAATCGTTCCACGCCGATCTTCTTCCGCGGCACGCGACGCTCGGGGAGGCGGACGCCGCAGTCCGTCGCCTGCCCGGCGCCTGGCCCGACGCGGACGCGCTCGCCACGCGGGGGTCGACGTACTACACGGTCGAGGACGGCAGCCACGTGTTTGAGATCGAGGTCACGCGGGAGCCGGTGCGGGTGTCGTGCCGGTTCACCCTCTGCCACCCGCCGACAGTGGACGCCGCGTTTCTCGACCTGCTCCGCGACCTGACCCGCCGACTCGGCGGGGCCGAGATCACCGGGGAGGGGCTGACGGCGGAGGTCGAGTCACCGGAATTCGCGGCGGCCCTTTCGGCTCGGGTTGCGGAACGGCGCGCCGAGTGGGACAAGATGTTCGGGTCCGCTCGCGCCGCCGCGACGACCGCGGAAGCCTTCGAGCGGTACATCCTCCCGAAGTGTGTGCCGGTCGCCGGTCCCGCCCTCACGGCCCTCACCGCAGCCCCACCCGCCCCAACAACTCCAGCGCCGTCGTCGTGACCACGTCCGCCGCCCCCACCTCCAGGTAGCTCGACCGCGCCCGCCCCGTCTCGTACCCGCCGAGCGCGTGCTGCGCCGCCGTCGGCAGGTAGCCGTTGTACCCGTTCGCCAGCGACACCACGAACGTCTGCCGCAGCGGCGACTTCGCCCGGATGTCGAGCCCGACCTGCGTGAACACCTCGCACGGAATCGCCACGATCCCCAGCTCGCCGACGCGGATGGCCTGGATGCGTACGGGCACCGCGTCGGGGTACTTCGCCAGCAGCAGCGTCTCGCGGGCGTACACCTCGTCCGGCCCCTTCAGCTCGCGCCCCTTCGCCGCCGCCAGCAGCCCCTCGGCCCGCGCCACCTCCGCGGCCGTCGGCTTGCGGACCTTCAGCGTCAGCTCCTTGGTCGCCACCGCGAGGGTCACGTCGGTGCGGTACGTCGCGCTGTCCGCGGCCTTCTTGGCGGCCAGTGCGACGGCCTCGGCGACCTCGCGGGAGCGCTCGCCGGGCTCGCGCTTCGGCGGGGCCGGACCCGCGAAGTTAATGTTGTTCACGTCGCCGCTCGTGCCGTTCGAGAGGATGCCGACGAACCCGTCGCCCTTCGCCCCGAGCACCGGGCCGACGCGCTCCGCGAACACGCCGAAGTAGTCGGCCGACAGCGCCGGCCGGTCGCCGACGTAGTGCAACCCGTAGTTGGCGAACAGCGCCCGCGGCGCCCCGTCCGGGCCGCGGGCGCTCAGCACGCTCACCCGCGGGTCCACCGGCCCGGACTGCCTGTCGAGCGCCTTGTTCCCGTAGCCGGGGTTCGTCCGCACATTGTCGGTCTTGTCGCCGAACGGGTTCACGTTCTCGAACCCGGGCGTCGTCAGCCAGCGGCGGTTGAAGACGTGGTTCGGCTCGTCGGCGGCGCCCGAGCCGACCTTCACGTTGACCAGCTTCGCGTGCGCCGCCACGATCCCCGCGGCGATCTGCTTCGACAGGAACTTCGCGTACCGCTCGTCCGGCTCGCTCCCGAACACGCCGGCGACGGTCGGAGCGCTGTGGGTATGCGTCGCGGAGATGAGGATGTGGTCGGCCGGAATGCCGGTCGTCTTGCTCGCCTCGGCGCGGGCCGCGTCGCCGACCTCCCGCGGGATCATGCAGCTGTCCACGACGCACAGCGCCACCTTCGTCTTGCCGTCGTCGAGGGCGAGGCAGCGGGCGTGGAGCTTGTCGGCGGCGCTCGTCGCCTTCCGGTCGGCGAACCCGCCGTTGACGCTGATCGGGAAGTGCTCGGGTGTCACGTCCTGGGCGTGGGCGCCGGCCATGATGCCGGGCGGGCGCGGCGGGGCGTCGGCGGCGACGGCGGGTATCGCGGCGGCGAGGAGGAGTGCGAGGCGCGTCATGGCGGGCTCCCGGGGGAGCCCCGAGGGTACGCCGGCCGCGGCCGCGGGGCAAGCGGGTGCCGCGGGCGGCCGGCGGCGGTACACTGACGGCCGGATTCCCGCCCGGAGGTTCGCATGACCCGGTTCGCACTCGCCGCGGTGCTGTTCGTGTCCGGGGCCGCGGTCGCGGCCGACCCCGTGTCGCTGGCGGCGCTGGCCGGGTCGTACAAGGCGGTGTCGGTGACGCACCACGGCAAGGCGGTGCCGGCGGACGTGCTGGCCGGCTTCGCCGCGAAGATCGACAAGGACGACCTGACGTTTACGGTCAAGGGGAAGGAGTTCCCGGCGAAGCTCAAGCTGGACGCGGCGAAGGCGCCGGCCCACCTCGACCTGGCGCCGCAGGACGGCCCCGACAAGGGGCGGACGTTCCCCGGGGTCGTGCGGCTGGAGGGGGGCGAGGTGGTGCTGGCGTACACCGAGACGGCCGACCGCCCGGCGGACTTCAAGGGCGGCCCGGACGTGACGGTGGTGCGGCTGAGGCGGGACGGCGGGAAGTAATCACCCACGAGGACGAGCGATGCGGCAGTTCCTGGCGGCGGTGGCGGCGGCGGTGCTGGTGGCGGGCGTGGGCTGCGCCCGCGACGACGCGGCGGCGAAGACGATCGACGGCACGTACAACGTGGTGTCGGCGTCGTTCGGCGGCAAGATGAAGGAGGGCGCGGAGAAGACCGTGTTCGTGTTCAAGGCCGGCACGGTGACGGTCCGCGAGGGCGGCAAGGAGAAGGACGAGGCGGCGAAGTACACCCTCGACCCGACCAAGACACCGGCGCACATCGACATCACGCCGCCGAAGGGCGAGAAGACGGTGCTGGGCATCTACCAGACGAAGGCGACGAAGGAGGGGCTGGAGCTGACGCTGTCGTTCACGAAGGACGGCTCCGAGCGCCCGGCCGACTTCAAGGGCGAGGGGCCCGGCGTGGTGGTGCTCAAGCTCGTGCAGAAGAAGGGGGAGAAGTAGGAGCTATCGGTACACCTGAGTTCAACCGGGCGTAGTCGCAACCGGAGCGACCGGAGCCGACATACCGTGGAGTAGGGTCAGGAACTCCCGGAGCCGTTCGTAAGCCTGCCGCGGCTCGACCCGGGCGCCCGGGTTCTTGTTCGACCGTCGGCCGTGGGCGACCCAGTTCCGATAGCGGCGGACCTGATTGACCTGTTCGATCAGGCCTGCCGTCGCGGCCGACTTGTACGGCTCCAGAAGTCTGGCGAAGCTCCCGTGCTCGATTACGTCGAGCAGTCCTGTGGCGGCGTGCTGAAGCGTCGGCTCCGTGATCCGAGATGCCTCCGGCCGGACTTGCGACTCGACCCAATCCCGGACGTTCGCCTCGAACACCGAGAAGAGCACCAGTACGGCGAGGTCGGCCAACTCCGTCCGAATTGTATCTGACCCCGACCGGAGTTCACGCCCGCCTACCGACGCGAGTGTGGCGTCGCGACTGAGCGCCCGCACCCACCCGTCGTCCGACTCCCACGGCAGGGCGTCCCAGTGGTTTGCCAGGTGCGCGAGCCGCTTCGCACCTTCGCCCGCGGCCGAGTACCACGCCCAGGCGTCGTCGAGAGTGGTCATGCGAGCAGGCTCGCGAGGGCGGCTTCGAATCGATCCTGGTCGAGCGGCTCGACCGCGTTTTCCGAGACGTTGAGGTTGCCGGCGTCGGCCTTGATGAACCACCGGCCCCCGGGAAGCTCAAACAGATACACCACGCTACCGGCCGGGTCACGGAGTTCGACCAGACCATGCGCGCGGACGACCCGGTCGGCCCCGGGCGGGCGGATCGGCCAGGCGATGTAGCGGGCCTTCGGCACGACCTCGACCGTCTTCTCGCCGACGCCGACGTGACGGGACGGCCCGGTGTAACGACCGAGCGCCGGATCCCAGAGCTCGACGGAACAGGCGGTCCGCTCGAGTAGCCGGTCCGGGTCGGAGGCGTCCAGCCACAGGTCGATCCGGGAAAACAACTCGTCCAGGATGCCGAGCCATTCGGTCACCGCCGCGTGCCGCCGCTCGCGGTCCTCGCGGATCGTGGCCGCTTCGGTCCTCAGATACTCCGTCAACTTCCCCATGTCCGGTCCTCCCGCCTCGATTCTACCGCCCCTCGCGGACGTTGTACTCCAGCTTCCACCGCTGCTTCCCGTCGCGGCTGAACAGCCACAACTCCAGCTGCCCCACCGCCGTCACCTTGCTGTGCAAGTGGACCGGCACCACCTGCCGGGCCGCGGCGCCCTTCGCCTCCAGCGTCGTGCGGATCGGCGCCAGCTCCTCCGCCTGACCCTCCCACTCGTCCACCACCGTGCCCGCGGCGTCGGTCCGGCGCGTCGTCGAACCCAAGAAGCGGAACTCGGCCTCCTCCCCGGTCACCAGCCCGAACTCGGCCCCGGGGATGTCGGCTTCGGTCCCCTCCTCCATCCCGAACGGCGCCACGCACAGCGCCTTGATCGGCGGCGCCAGCCCCGGCACCGCCGGCGCCGCCGTCTCCACGCCGACGTAGTACGCCCGCGCCGTGCCGCCGCGGATGCGCACGCCCTTGCCGCGGCGCACCAGCCCGTAGTACGCGGCCCCGCGGGCCACCGCGAGGTCGAGGTCGGCCCCCGGCAGCTCGCGCGGGGCGTCGGCCTTCGCACCCTTCGCCCACGACCCGAGCACGCCGAGCAGCCGGTTCCGCATCGGGTCGGCCTTGAAGACGCCGCCGTTGAACAGGATCGCCGTCGGCAACACGGCCCCCTTCTTGCCGGCCTTCTTCGCCGACTCGCGCCCGGCCAGCGACTCGGCCTGCCGCCCCAGGAACGCCGCCAGGTGCCGCGTGATGCCGGCGTCCGACACGTACGGCAGCCCCAACTCCAGCAACCCCACGGTGCGGCTGCGGGCCGGCTCCGCGTCGCGGGCGCACTCGGGGAAGAAGCCGTCGATCAGCACCGCCTCGGCGTCGGCCCGCGGCAGGTCGTGCTTGATCGTGCCGCCGACCAGGCTGCGCCCCTTCCCCAGCACCGTGACGGGTGCCTTCGTCAGTCGCGGGTTGGCGAACAGCTGCTCCTTCGCGCCGCGGCAGGCGTAGGTGAGCTGCACCATCTGGCCGGCGTCGAGCTTCGTGTTGTTCTTCGCCAGCGCCTGCGACACCTGGTACGCCAACGTCAGGTCCATGTTGTCGCCGCCGAGCAGCAGGTGGTCGCCGACGGCCAGGCGCGTCAGGTTCAGGTTGCCGTCGTCCTCGGCGACCTCGATCAGCGTGAAGTCGGTGGTGCCGCCGCCGACGTCGGCCACGAGCACGAGGTCGCCGACGCCGACGTGCTCGCGCCACTTGTCGCCGGTGCGGTCGAGCCAGGCGTAGAACGCGGCCTGCGGCTCCTCCAGCAGCGTCAGGTGCTCGAACCCGGCGGCGCGGGCGGCCTCGATCGTGAGGTCGCGGGCGGCGGCGTCGAACGACGCGGGGACCGTGAGCACGATGTCCTGCGCTTCGAGCTTGTCGGCGGTCCCCTTCCCCGGGCCGGCATTGTTCCAGGCTTCGGCGAGGTGTTGGAGGTAGCGCGTGGCGGCCTCGACGGGTGAGACGCGGCGACCGGTCTCGGGGGCGCGGAACGGCAGGATCGGCCCCTTGCGGTCGGCCCCGGCGTGGCTCAGCCACGACTTCGCGGACGCCACCAGCCGGGTCGGCACCTGCGACCCGTAGGCGCGGGCGTACTCGCCGACGCTGTAATCGCGGGCTGCGTCCCACGGCAGTTTCAGGGCGCCGGCGGGTTGTTCGCCGTCGCCGGGGAGGTAGAGGAACGACGGCAGGAGCGGCCGCTCCTCGACGGCCCCCTGGGCGACAACTTGCGGGACACCGAACGGGGTGACCGGCGGCTTGTCGCCGGCGGCGGTGTCCACGTAGGCGAGGGCGGAGTTGGTGGTGCCGAGGTCGATGCCGACGACGTACCGGGAAGCCATGAACCGTCTCCGGGGGCGTTGCGGTTCCGCCGCTAGCGGCGGAACCGGAGTCATTGTAGCGCCTGCCCGGGGTTCGTGGCCGTTCCCGGCCCGTCGCCATACGACTACCCGGACACCGTTGGTTTCACACCGAGTTCGGCGGCGGAAGCCGTTGCAGCGGCCGAGGGTCACTAATGCGGTTGATTCGCGCCCTGGCCATCACGGCCGTGCTGCTCGTTGCTTGGTGGTTGCTCCTCGACACCGTGTACATCCCGATCCTGATCCTTTTCGGGACGGCGCTTTGGGCGGCGATCGACTCGGCGAACCTGGAGATGAAGAAGTACCGGGGGAACGGCGGGTTCGGGAACCCGTTCCTGACGTTCCTGTTCATCGCCGGCGTGTGGATCATCCTGTTCCCCAAATACCTGGTGGTCCGCTCGCGCCGGATGGCCGGTGAGCTGCCGCTGAAAACGGACCCTGTACCGGGACAGCCGCCCGGCCAAACCCCGGAGCAGACGCCTGCCGAACTTCCGGTCGCCCGGCTCGCCGGGGTCGGGCTGGTGGTGTTCCTCGCCAACGCCGCCCTCCTCGTTCTCCAACTCGTCGCCAGTCGGCTGCTGGCCCCGTTCATCGGGTCCGACCTGTACACCTGGACCGGCATCATCGGCGTGTTCCTCGCCGGCATCGCCCTCGGCAACGCCTACGGCGGCCGCATCGCCGACAAGTACCCGCACCCGCGCACCCTCGTCAGCCTCCTCATGGCCGGGGCGCTCGCGGCGCTGTGGATGGTCGCCTTCCCGATACTCCTCGCCGCCAGTGGGGCGCACACGAGCATCCCGCTCGGGCCGCGCATCCCGGTGTTGGCCGCGATCCTGTGCCTCCCGGCCGGGTTCGTCCTCAGCCTGCTCACGCCGGTGGCGATCAAGCTCGGCCTGCCGGACGTGTCGAGCACCGGCCGCGTCTCGGGCCTCATCTTCGCCCTCAGCACGCTCGGGTGCCTGATGGGGAACTACGCCACCGGCTTCTACCTGGTGCCGATGTTCACCATCAACTCGCTGGTGTACGTCGCCGCCGGGCTGCTCGCCGCCACCGCCGTCGGCACGCGGCTGGTGCTGAAGCTGGACCCGCCGGCGAACGACTCGATCGTCACGTCTCCCGAGCCGGCGGCGTCAGCCGTCGGAGCCGCGGAGGCAACTCCGACCGCTGACGCGGCCGGCTCCGTCACCAACCCCGCCGCGTTCGCCGACATCCGCCACGCCTACGCGGTCGTGTTCGTGGCCAGCTTCTGCGGCATGGCGCTGGAGCTGGCCGCCAGCCGCGTCATCGCCCAGAGCCTCGGCGTCAGCTTGTTCTCGTGGACCGGGGTGATCGGCGTCATGCTCGCGGGGACGTGCCTCGGCAACTTCGCCGGCGGCATCCTCGCCGACAAGGTGAACCGCCCCGGCAGCGGCTGGAACCCGCGCATGGTGCTCGGCGGCCTCCTCACCCTCGGCGGCGGTCTCACCATCCTGGTGCTGGTGACGAGCGCGCTGCTGACCCGCGAGAAGCTGTTCCAGTCCGAGGGGCTCGTCGCCCAGATCGTGTGGTGGTCGTTCAGCCTGTTCTTCGCCCCGATGGCGATCCTCGGCACCATCTCGCCGCAGGTCATCCGGCTGGCCATCCCCGACGTGGCGCACGCGGGGCGCGTGGCCGGCCGGGTCTACGCCTGGAGCACCACCGGGGCCATCGCCGGCACCTTCGCCACCGGCTACGTCCTCATCTCCGGCCTCGGCACGGAGCGGACCATCATCGTCACCGCCGCCACGCTGGCGCTGGTGAGCCTGACGGTCGCGCCGATCTGGCGCGACAACACGCTGCTGTACCTCCTCAGCATCGTCCTCGGCGGCGTCACCGGCGGCGTCATCCTGACGTGGAACCAGGGCTCGTCGGACCCCAACATCGTGGTGCAGCGCGACAGCAACTACTACAAGATCAAAGTGAGCACGGAGTACGCCCGGCTCGACGGCGACGACGAGCCCGACCCGGAGCTGCAGGCCGACCCCGACACCCAGGGGCTCAAGCTCCTCCACAACCTCAACCTCGACCACCTCCTCCACTCGACCGTGGACGTCCGCCGGCCGACGTTCATCTACTACAAGCACGAGGAGATTCAGCTCGAGTTCCTCCGCGCCGCGATGCGCGGCAGCGCCGACGGCGCCCCGCGGACGCTCCTGATCGGCGGCGGCGGCTACACCCTGCCGCGGGCCGCGATGAAGCTGATCCCCGGCACCCGCATGGACGTGGTCGAGATCGACCCCGAGGTGACGAAGGTGGCCTACGAGGCGCTCGGGTTGAAGAAGCACGAGCACCACCGCGACGTCAACATGGACGGCCGGCAGTTCGTGGCCGAGGTCGCCCCGCGGGGCGGGTACGAGCTGGTCATTCAGGACGCGGTGAACGACCTGTCGGTGCCGTCGCACCTGATGACCAAGGAGTACAACGACGCGGTGAAGCGGGCGCTGAAGCCGGACGGCGCGTACCTCCTGACCATCATCGACAGCGTGGAGTACGGCAAGGTGTGGCGGGCGTCGATGGCGACGCTTCGGCTGTCGTTCCAGCACGTTCACCTGCTGGCGTCGAGCGAGCCGCCGGCGGCGGTGCGGCCGTCCGACGAGAAGGGCGCGGCCGACTACGACGAGCGGCTCGGGTTGTGGGCGACCGGCCGGCAGGTGTACGTCATCTACGCCTCCGACAAGCCGCTCGACCTGGCCGCCCTGCGCGTGGCGACGGAGGCGATGGTGCCGCGCCGGCCGGCGTACTGGCCGGAGGCGCGGACGGCGGTGCTGGGGCCGGCGGCGATGACGCTGCCGGAGGTGCCGTTCTGGACGCGGCTGGTGCCGCCGGAGGTGCTGATGCCGTTCCTGGAGAAGGAGCCGGGGGTGATTCTGACCGACCAGTACGCCCCGATCGACTACCTGATGGCCGAGGTGTTCCGCCGCCGCTGACCCCGGGGGTGTTTTGCCGCACGATGAAGACCGAAGACGCACGATCCGAACCATGATTTTGTTCGGATCGTGCGTCTTCGGTCTTCATCGTGCGGCAAAACACCCCATGGAGGAGCGTTGCGGAAGCCGGCCTTGACGGGTTGCGGGAGTCTGGGTAAAGCCCGGCACCGATGGCACCCGCCGGGGTCGGGCTATGGACGGCTCGCTCGGACACTTGCGCCTGTTCGCCCCCGCGGCCGACCAACCCGCGCCGCCGTCCGCCGTCCGCGCCGACCTCCACGAATTGGCCAACCGCGAACTGATCCGCCCGCCGACGTACCGCCGCGGCCACGCCGGCCTCGAACCATTCTCCGGTGCGTGGCTCGACCGGCTCGCCGCCAAGCGCTACCAACGGCACGGCGCCTGGCTCCCCGCCGCCCTCGAATTCGACCGGCACCCCGACGAATCCGTTCTGATCCTCGGCCCCGGCGTCGGCTGCGACGCCGCCCGGTACGCCGCCGCCGGCAGTGTCGTGACCGTCGCCGTGTCCGCCGACGACCGGGCTGACGTGATCCGCGACCACCTCGACCGGCGCGGCCTGTCCGCGGCGGTGGTGCCGTTCCACCCCGACCGCCTCCCCGCCGCCGACGGCAGCATCGACGTGGTGGCGTGGAACGCGCTGCACTCGCCGGCCCCGACCCCGGAGCCGGGCGAGCTGCAGCGCGTGCTGAAGTCCGGCGGCAAGGTGATTGGCCTGTTCCCCGCCCGGTACGACGCCGGCTACTGGCAGGACAGGCTGTTCCCGCTGCAGGGGTGGTACTGGCGGCGCCCGCCCGACCCGACCTCCGCCCCGAAGGCGACCGGCCGCGAGCTGGCGCGGGCGTTCGCCGGGTTCGAGCGCGTGGCGGTGGCGAAGCGGCACCTGCGGCGCTCCGAGCTGCCGCACCCGTGGCGCGTCCTGCCGCTGATGCTGCTCGAACGGCTGATCGGCCGCGTGCTGGTGCTGAAGGCGTTCAAGCCGCTGGCGGCGCGGACCGGCACCCACGCCGCGCTGCCGGCGGTCGCCCGCGCGGCCTGATATCCTGTCCCGGTGACACCCGACCCCCTCCCGCCGGCCCGGTTCACCGCGGGCCGCCTCCTCGTCCTCGTCGCCGTCGCCGTGGTGTTCGTCTGGTTCGTCGTCGCCGGCCCCCACGAGGCCGAGGTGATCGCCCGCTCCGCCGAGTGGCGGGCCGCGGCGCGTCAGAACCTGCCGGCGGCGATCGGCCTGTTCGTTCTCGCGGAAGTGCTGCTGGTCGCGCTGTCGCTGCCGGTGAACCTGTGGCTGACGGTACTGGCCGGGTTCCTGTTCGGGGCGTGGCTCGGCACCGCGGTCGTCAGCGCGTCGTCCACCGCCGGCGCGGCGGCGGCGTTCCTGCTGGCGCGGTACGTGTTCGCGGAGCCGGTGCGGCGCCTGGCGCTGTCCCGCCCGCGGCTGGCGCGGGCGCTCGGCCGCATCGACGGCGGCGTGGCGGCGCACGGCGCCTTCTACGTGGCCGTGCTGCGGATGACGCCGGTGTTCCCGTTCTGGCTGGTGAACCTCGGCCTGGCGCTGACGCCGATCCGCCTACGGCGGTACGCCTGGGCGAGCTGGCTGGCGATGCTGCCGGTGACGGTCGTGCTGGCGGCCGCGGGGGCGGAACTCGCGGAGATCACGTCGTTCCGCGAGGCGCTGTCGGGCCGGGTATTGGTGCTGCTGGCGCTGATGCCGCTGGTGCCGGTCGTTGGGCGCGTCGTCGCCCGCCGCTGGCTCACGCCGTCGGCACCGCGTACCGGGCGATGAGCGCCCGCGCCGTCCGCAGCCCGTCCACCGCCGCGGACACGATCCCGCCCGCGAAGCCCGCCCCCTCGCCGACCGGGTACAACCCCGGCACGCCCGGCGACTCGCGCGTGTCGGCGTCGCGGTCGATGCGCACCGGCGAGCTGCCGCGGGACTCGGGGCCGGCCAGTACCGCGTCCGGCAGGAACCGCCCCTGCCAGCGGCGATCCATCTGCGGCAGCCCGAGCCGCACCGCCTCCGCCACCACCGGCGGCAGCACCTCGCGCAGGTCGGTGCCGACCACCCCGCGCGGGTAGCTCGACGCCACCGCCCCCGTCGTCGGCCGGCCCGCCACGAAGTCGCGGCCGCGCTGCACCGGCGAGCGGTACTCGCCGCGGCCGAGCTCGAACGCCTTCTTCTCGTACACCTCCTGCAACCGCATTCCCGCCAGCACGTCCGTCGCCCCGAACGCCTCCACCGGCACCGTCACGACCAGGCCGCTGTTCGCGTACGGCGAATCGCGCTTGCTCAGGCTCATGCCGTTCGTGCAGAAGAACCCCTCCTGCGACACGCTCGGGATGACGTGGCCGCCGGCGCACATGCAGAACGTGAACAGGTCGTGCTTGCCGTGCGCCACCAGCGCGTAATCGGCGTTGCCGATCAGCTCCTCGTAGCGACCGTGCCGCGGGCCGAATTGCACCTCGTTCACGAGCCCCTGCGGGTGCTCCACGCGAACCCCGAACTGGAACGCCTTCGGGCTCATCGGGACGCCCCGCGCCGCGAGCATCACATACGTGTCGCGGGCGCTGTGGCCCGGGGCCAGCACCACCGCCGAAGCCGGGACGAACCCGCCGGACGTGGCCACGCCCTTCAACCCCGTCGAGTCGAACAGCACGTCCTCGACCCGGGTGAGGAAGCGGACCTCGCCGCCGTGCGCCTCGATGCCGCGGCGGATGGCCTTCACCACGGCGGGGAGGCGGTTGCTGCCGAGGTGCGGGCGGTGGTAGTACAGAATGCTCGGCTTCCCCGGCTGCTGCCCCTTGCACTCGGCGAACAGTTCGAGGACGCGCATCACGTCCGGCCCCGACCCGCGGCAGGTGAGCTTCCCATCGGAGAAGGTGCCGGCCCCGCCCTCGCCGAACAGGTAGTTGCTCTCGGGGTGGAACGTGCCGCCTTCGTCGAAGGTGCGCACGTCGCGGATGCGGTCGTTCACCTTCGTGCCGCGCTCGAGCACCAGCGGCCGGTAGCCGTGCAGCGCGAGGAAGTAGGCACAGATCAGCCCGGCGGGGCCGGAGCCGACCACGACCGGCCGGTGCGGCAGCGGCCGGGTGCCGGGCTCGGGCATGGCGAACGGCGGCTCCGCGACGCGCTCCACCTGGACGGCGCCGGACGCGACGTAGTCGGCGGCGGGGAACTCGACCTCGAAGTTGTAGACGAACCGGAGTTGCCGCTTGTCGCGGAGGTCGAGCGCCTTGCGGACGACGCGCCAGCCGCCGAGGTCGGCGGTGGACACGCCGAGGGCGCGGGCGAGGTGGGCGGGGAGGTTCGCCTCCGGCTCCTCGACGGGGAGCCGCAGGTTCGAGACGCGGAGGGCCATGAAGGCATCTTACGGCAGCCGATTGCGGCGTTGCGACTCGTGCCACACTCCCGACAGTCGTCGAAATCGAATTGCCTGCCGGCATTCGGAACCGAGCAAGTGGCACCCGCCAATTAACGCTAAGTCGTTTTTCTTTGATCTTGCGGTTGACAGCATCTCCCGGCTCATGGTCTACTCACGACCGTATCGCAGTTCGCACCGCTACCACGGTGGTCGTGGTGATCGAACCGTGCGACAGGTACGCCACAGGAGGTGGCCGAGTTCTCGTCGGGTGCGGGCGGCCCTCGGATGGGTACCCCGGCCCACCTGGGGTGCACAATGCCTCTCCGCATCGTGTAAGTCACCGCCGTGTTCTGCGGACTCGGGGTCGTGTCGGGGCTGGGACGACAGATCATCCCGCCGGCGGGGACGGTGTCGAACAACTCGACCGTGACCAAACAGATGGGGTTCACCCTGCTCGAGACGAAGGGGTCCGGGGGGTTGATCGGGGACACGGTCTCTCCCCGCGTGGAGGTCGAGTACGGGGAGGTCGTCAACGGGGTCTACACCCCGACCGCTGGCACCAAGCACAACGCCGAGATCACCCTCGGCAAGGACGGCGCGTACACCTGGAAGGGGAACAACTCCATTCTCGCGGGCGGGAAGACGTACAAGGTGACGGCCAAGCTCTACGCCAAGGCGGGCGGCAACCCACCGGGGGCCGAGAAGAAGTGCGCGGAGAGCAGCATCGAGTTCACGCTCCCTTAGCCCGTGGTGACAGCCACACCGCATCGCATTCTGGAGGATTCAGGATGAACCGCCGGGGTGGATTTACGCTGCTGGAACTGATCGTCGTCGTGGCGATCCTGGCCGTGCTCGTCGGGTTACTCATCCCCGCGGTCCAGCGGGTCCGGGCGGCGGCGGCCGCCGCCCGGCAGCGAAACCAGATCCGGCAGATCGTCCTCGCCCTGCATAACTACGCGAGTACGAACGGGGATCGTATCCCGGGCCGCCAAGGCGATCCGAACTACACCGGTGCCTTCCCGTTCATGTACCTGCTCAGCTACCTCGAAGTCCCGGAACCCCACTGGGGCACGGACCGGTACGGAGGGTGGACGGTGAATGCCCCGCCGTTCTACTCGTCCACGGACCCCTCGCTGACCGCGGCCCCCGAGATTGGTGGGGCGATGCTCTCGACGTTCGAGCGCCAAGGGCCGGCGTCTTTTGCCTTGTGCTCCCCGGGCTTCTCCGGTCGGCCGTCGTTGCCTGCCGCCTACCCGGACGGGACGAGCAACACCCTTGCCCTAGCCGAGCACTACTACATCTGCGGCAAGCGGTCGAACACGATCTTGTACTCGGGCCAATTACCCAACACCGCGCTCGGCCCCACACTGACCAGCTATCGATCGGCGTCATTCGCCGACAGCGTGTGGGGCGATGTGGTGCCGGTTAGGTCGCCGACCGGCGGGCCGACGGTGGCGTCGGTTCCCGGGGCGACGTTCCAGGTGATGCCGCGCATCGAAGACGCCGACGGCCGGCTGCCGCAGGCATTCCTGCCCGGCGGCCTCACCGTGGCGCTGTTCGACGGATCGGCCCGCACGCTCCGCCCGGGGATCGCCGAGGCCGTGTTCTGGGCGATGACCACCCCGGACGGCGGAGAGGTGAACGTGGACTGAAGTGAACCGCCGCTTGCGGCGTAGCACCGCGGTGCTACGCCGCAAGCGGCGAAACCGTCACGCGATCCGGCTGCTGACGTTCACGAACGTGTGGATGTGCGGCAGCGCCCGGAAGCTCCACACGAAGCCCGGCCCCTCCAGCCGCCAGAAGCTCCACGGCTCCCGCGCCGTCCGCTCGCCCTCGGTGTAGAACGCGAAGCCCAGCTTCTCCATCCCGCCGTTCGCCCGGATGATCTCCATCACCTCGTCGCCGTCGGCCCGGCGGTACGGCGCCACCATCTCCCGCATCACCCGCTCCACCAGCCCGCGCTGGTCGCGCGTCAGGTCGGTGAACGCCACCCCCGGCGCCTTGGCGTCGGCGCGCGGCAGCCGCACCGAGTCCACCCCGTCGCGCCAGGTGCCCGGCTTCACCGCCTGTGGCTTCTGCTCGTCGGACAGCGACCCGAACAGGTCCATCAGGCTGCGCGTCTGGTGGAAGAAGCAGTTGGTCGTGGCGTACCCGCTCGGGGTGTGGCCGTAGTACAGCGGGCCGCCGAACGCCGCCCCCTGCTCCGAGTTGCCGTCGCACCGGATGGTGAGGTGGTGGCCGGCGAACATCAGTGAGTACGGCTTCCCGTCGGCCGGCTCGCCGTAGATCAGGGCGCCGATGCTCTCGAAGTCGCCGCTGGCGTCGAACCGGCCGTTGCGGCTCAGGAGGCGGTAGCCCTCGTTGCCGTTGCCGAGCGACTTGAAGATGCGGTCGAGCTGCTCGATCTGCGGCCGGGTGTATGCGGTGCCGATGCGCACGTCGGCGCTGGGGGCGGCGTTGTGCGTCGCCAGCCGGGCCGGCATCCCGCCCTTCGGGCCGGCGTCCCACGGCTTCACAACCTTCGCCTTCTGCTCGGCGGTAAGGGTGGCGAACAGCTCGCGGATCATGGCTTCGCTGGTGGCCTGCTGCTGGGCGCGGGCGGCGCGGGCCTTCGCCAGCGGGGTGAACGTCTCGGCGGCGGGGACGACGGCGGCGACGGCCGCGGCCCCGGCGTAGCGGAAGAAGTCGCGGCGGGCCAGACTGGGGGTGTCGCAGTCGGGGCAGGCGACGGGCTTGTCGGCGGGTTGCATCGGACGGGCCTCCGGCGGGGGTGGGGAGAGAGTGGCGGGCGACGTAGAGGTATTACACACGATCCGGGGCAGCGTGTCACGCGCGGATTCGATGAGTCCTTCCGACCCCGCCCCGGTCAGTGGAGGACGGCCGCCCAGGTGACCCACAGCGCCAGGCAGAAGCCGGCCCGCGCCAGAATTTGCGCCGCGATCTCCCAGAGCTGGCCGTTCACTCCCAGGCTGGCGTCCACGAGCGCCTGCCGGACCTGCTTCCCGACCATCCCCCGCGGGTTCACGAGCCCGGCCGTCAGCACCCGGACGGCGGGCGCCTGCCACGACCCGAGCCAGTGCTCGGCGCGGTCCAGCACGGCCTCCACCGCCGGCCGGTCGAACCCGCCGATCCAGGAAGACCGCCCGGAAGTCGAGGAACACCATCAGCCCACCGACCAGCCCGACCACGCCGAAGGCGACCGGGTGCGCCCACAGGTCGGCGGGCGAGACCCGGGCGGGGACGTAGACGAAGTGGGAGAACCAGGCACTCGTCGTGAGCAGGACGAGGGTGACGGCGACGGGGAGGACGGTCGGCCAGCGGAGGAACACCGCCCGGTGCGTGTTCGCTAGCACCCGGAGCTTCGGCCAGCGGCCCACGGACTGCGAAACCATCCCGAGCACCGCCCGGTAGGTCCGGGCGCGCAGGACGGCTCCGACGGCGAACGCCAGCACGAGGTAGTAGTTCAGGGCGCCGATCAGGTCGAACGAGGTCAAATCGGCCGTCCGGTCAGGCGAAGTGCGGCCCCGCGCCGGGGCGCGGGACCGCGGCGGCGTCAGAGAACCCGTCGGCCCTGGATGAGGCGGACCACCACGACCACCAGGACGACGACCAGCAGGAGGTGGACCAGGTCGCTGCCGAGCGGGACGATGAACGCCCCGAGGAGCCACAGGAGCACCAGAATGATGATGATGGTTTCGAGCGCGTAACGCGGCATCGCGGTCTCCGGCGGGGGGGGGGTCGCTGCACGGTCGCAGCGACGCCTATTGACATTATCGCCTAATTATCCCGCCGATACCACGGAATCGTCGGCAATCCCCCGTGCGGCCCGGGTGTCGCGCCCCGTCAGTCGTACCCGCCGCCGCTCTCGCCGATCAGGTCGCCGTTGCCGCCGCCCTTGTAGAACCGACGCCCCAGGTTGTGGTTGTACGGCGTCCACGCCGACGGGTTGTTCTTGTCCTCCTTCAGCTCGCGCGCCACCTGGTGCATCCGCGTGTCCATCATGTCGATGACGTGGAGCAGCATCGCCTCCGGCGTCATCGGCACCCGCGGGCTCCCCCATTCGAGCGTGCCGTGGTGGCTGAGGATCATGTGCTGCAACCGCAGCATCAGCTCCCGCGGGATCGGCTCGCCCGTCAGGTCGGGCACCTTCAGCGCCGCGGTCGTCAGCAGCTCCACGCCGATCGCCAGGTGGCCGACCAGCTGCCCCTCGTCCGAATAGCCGAAGGCGCGGGCAAAAGTCAGCTCGCGCACCTTGCCGGCGTCGTGGAGGAAGATGCCGATCAGCAGTAGGTCGCGGTCCACGAACGGGTACAGCGGTAGGAGTTTCTCCGCCGCGTCCATCATGGTAACGACGTGCTCCAACAGCCCGCCGACGTAGGCGTGGTGGAGCTTCACGCCCGCCGGGCAGGTGGCGAACTTGCGGACGAAGGCGTCGTCCATCAACAGGCACTCGGCCAGCGCCCGGAGGTGCGGGTTGCCGAGCTTGAACAGGTAGCCGCGGAGGCGGTCCATCAGCTGCGGGATGCTCTTGTCGGTCTGCGGCAGGAAGTCGGTGAGATCGACCTTCCCGGCGTCCTCGCGCTCGACGCTCGTGAGGATGACTTGCAGCGCCCCCTGGAATAGCTGCACCTTGCCGACGGCGTGGACGAAGTCGCCGGGGTCGAACCCGCGGGCGATGTGGTCGGCGGCGTTCCACAGCCGGGCCGAGATGCCGCCGGTGCGGTCGCGGAGGTCGAGTTGCAGGAACGGGGCGCCGTTGCGGTTCACCCGCAGCTGCTTGTCGGCGACAAGGTACACGTCGTCGAGCTCGGTTCCGTCGCGGAGCTGGTCCACGGTGCGGCGGGGCATGGCGAGTCCTGTGAGGGGCGAACGGGTACGGTAGCGGGCCGGAAAGCCCGGGGACAGCCGTCCCCGGGCTTCGGCCCGGCCTACAACGAGAACTTCCGACCCGGACGCGTCGTAGAAGCTGGTAGGGAGCGTCGTGCCCGACCCCGCCCGGACACCCGCCGAGACGGACGAACACCTCCTCGGCCGCCTCCGCGCCGGGGACCGGTCGGTGTTCGGCACCCTCGTCCGGCGGTACGAGCGCGAGCTGTACGGCTACCTCCGCCGCTACGTCGGCGACGACGACCTGGCGGACGACGTGTTCCAGAACACGTTCGTCGCGGTGTTCCGCAAGATCGGCCAGTACGAGCCCGGCCGCGCCGCCCGCCCGTGGCTGTACGCGATCGCCACGAACCAGGCGATCGACGCGATGCGGAAGCGGTCGCGCCAGGGCGACCGGGTCAGCGACGCCCGCACCGCCCCGGACGAGGAGGGGGAGCCGCGGTCGCTGTTCGAGCTGGCCGCCGCCCCCGGCCCCGACCCCCGCGAGCTGGCCGACCGCGCCGAGCAGGCCGAGCGCGTCCGGGCGGCGGTGGCGAAGCTGCCGGAGCTGTTGCGGCAGGTGGTGGTGTTGGCGTACTTCCAGGGGATGAAGTACAAGGACATCGCCGACGTGCTCGGCATCCCGGTCGGCACCGTGAAGTCGCGCCTCCACGCGGCCACGACCAAGCTGACCGAGGACTGGATGGCAGCGGAGGCTGGGCGGGATGAACACCCCGAGCCGGCCGCGTGAGCGGCCGGAGCGCTGGACACTCCGGCCCCTGACGGGGCCGGCTCAGGAACATCCCCCATTCACCACGGGGAACCGATGACCGACGACATCGACCTCGCCGGCTACCTGCTCGACCTGCTCGACCCGGCCGACCGCGCCGCCGTCGCCGCCCGCGTCGCGGCCGACCCGGAGCTCGTCGCCCGCCTTGCCGCCCTTCGCGCCGCCCTTCCGCCGCACGCCGAACACGAGCCGCCGGCCGGGCTCGCGCTGCGGGCCGTGGCCCGCGTCGCGGAACACGTCGTCGCCTCCGAACCGCGACGGCCGTTCGAGCCGACACCGGTCGAGGTCATCGCCGCGGACGTGGCCCCGGACCGCGTCCGCCGGCTGCCGGTGACCGACCGCCCCGAGGCGCGGGCGCTCGGCGGGCGGTTCCGCGTCGAGGTGCTGGTCGCGGCCGGGATCGCGTTCGTCGGCGTCGGCCTGGCGTCGACGTTCGTGATGAAGGTCCGGGATCGGAGCGACGTGGTCGCGTGCCAGTCGAACCTGATGACGCTCCACCAGGGGCTGACCGGGTACGCCGACGCGAACGCCGGCCGGCTGCCGCAGGTGGGCACCGAGGCGTACCCGGTGGCGGGGTCGTTCGTGGCGGCGCTGGCGGACGCGGGGCAGTGCCCGCTCGGGTTCCGCGCCGTGTGCCCGGCCGCCGGCGGCGCCCCCGCCGCCGACGCCCGGGTGATGGCGACGACGGCCGTCGGCTACGCCTACGCGCTGGGGCACCGCGGGGCTGACGGGTCGCTGCTGGGGCCGCGCCGGATGCTCGACGACGAGAACGACCTGATCCCGGTGTGTGCCGACATCCCGCTCGGGGCCGCGGGGGCGCCGCACGTCCACGGCCAGAACGTGCTGTTCGCCGGCGGGCACGTCCGCTTCGCCACGGTGCCGACGGTCGGGGTAAACGGCGACGACATTTACCGCAACCTGTTCGGCCGCGTCGCCGCCGGCGTGGACCGGGCGGACTCGGTGCTCGGTGTGGGTTCCGATCGGCCGTGAAGGCGAACGGCCCGGCGAGCCGACCGCCGTCAGGCGGCGGGTGCTGCCCCCATCCATTTACGTCGGACGTGAATCGACGTGCGGAAGCACCCGCCGCCTGACGGCGGTCGGCTCGCCGGCTCAGTCCGACGCCGGTAACCCCTTCCCCTTCGCCGCCAGCAGCCGCCGCAGGTCGTCCGCCGACAGCCGCGGGTCGTCGGTCAGCACGGCCCCCAGTTCCGTCAGGATGAACCCCTCCAGGTCGTCGCCGGTCCAGCCGTCGGCGACGAGCCGGCCGCCGATCTGTTCGAGCGCCCGGTCGCGCAGCTTGTCGGTCCGCCGCGATATGCTCCCCTCGTGCAGCCCGAGCAGACCCGCCGCGTCGCGCTGGCTCATCCGGTAGCGCCAGCGCAGTCCCAGCAGCAACCGTTCGTCGTCGGTGGTGGAGTCGAGCCAGTCGCGGGCGGCGAGCACGAACGCCTCGTGCCACCGTGCCGCGGCCGCCTCGCGCGGCGTGTCCAGCGGGAGCGCGATCTCGTCGTCGGGCAGCGCCACCGTGCCGCTGTTCCGCCGCAGCTGCGACAGGTGCCAGTTCTGGAACACGCGGATGAGCCACGGGGCGAGCGGCCGCTGGCCGTCGTACCGGGCCAGGATCGGGAGTCCGCCGCCGTCCGGGGCGATCAGGTTGCTCCAGAACTCGGTGACGGCCGTGTCCTGCTTCTCGTCGTCGCGCGGGTAGAGCCGCACCGCCCGCGCCCGCAGCGCGTCCACCAGGAGGCAGTCGCTGCGGCCGGTGCGGGCGGCGAACAGCAGCTCCCAGGCGGTTCGCTGCCCCGTCAGGCAGCCGACGCACACGGCCCAGTCGGTGGCGTACAGCCCTTCGAGGTATGCGGCGCGGCTGGCGCCGGGCGCCTTCGGGGCGTACAGGCGGAACGTGCGGTCGAGGTGGCTCAGGAAGTCGGGCTCGGCGAGCCGCACGGCCGGCAGCTGCAGCCGGCAGAAGTGGCGGACGACGCGGGCGCCGGCGAGTTCGGCCGGGGTGGGGGCCGGCGGCTCGGGGGCGGCGGTCACGCGGGGCTCCGGGTGGTCATCGCGGTCCGTGCAACGCCGCGAGCGGCGGCCGTCACGGCGGGCTGAACAGGATCAGTTGCAGGTTCGCCGCCGGCACCGGGGGGTTATCGACCACCGGCGACGGGCTGAACCCCATCCCCAGCGGCGTCATCGTCCGCCGGCTCACCCAGCCCAGCTTATGGACGTTGCGGTCGCGGTAGAACTGCACCACCACCTCCGCCTGCTTCCGCGTCGTCTCCAGCGCCGACGCCGGCGTCAGCCCGGCGTCGTTCGGGTCGGCGTAGACCGCCACCACGAGCTCCGCCTTGCCGCCGCCGGTCTCGGCGAACCAGTGCATGCACCTGTCGAGGTGGACCTCCCCCACGTCGTGAATCTGTGCCGTCCGCGGCAGGAACAGGTCGTTCACCTGGTACACCCGCCGGGTGCGCTGCAGGTCCGGCCGCACCAGCAGCGCGGCCGAGTTCTCGACGTACGACCGCACTACCGGCATCCGGCTGATCGCGTCCGTCCCCTGCTTCATGCTCTGCAGGGTGGCGCGGCCTTCGGAAACGAAACCCTTCAGGCTCGCCACCTCGCCCTGCACCGCGCCAACGGCGCCGTCCACGCGCTTGACCGCGCCGCGGGCGTCGGCCGTCAGGGTCTTCAGGTCGCGGTACAGGTCGTCGTCCTTCACCAGCTTGCCGAGAGTGCCGTCGCCGTCGCGCACGTCCCGGAACAGCTGCCGGGCCTCGGTCGACGTCGCGCGGGCGTCGGCGGCCAGCGCCTTCACCTCGGTGGCGACGGCCCGCGCGTCGGCGGCGAACGCCCGCGCGTCGGCGACGGCCTCGTCGAGGCCGGTGGGGGGAAGTCCCTTGAGGCGGCCGTCGGCCAGCGGCCCGGCGCCGGGCCGGCCGGGGTCGATGGCGACGACCTTCGACCCGAACACGCCGCCGGACAGGACGCGGGCCGCGGCGTCGGCGTAGAGGCGGCCGGCCAGTTCCTTCTTCACCCGCAGCCGGACCGTGACCTCGGCCCCGGGGCCGTCGTGGTCGGGGTACTCGACGGCAACGACCTCGCCGGCGTCGACCCCGCGGACGCGGACCGGCATGCCCGGCCCCACGTCGTGCGCCTCGGGGAAGCCGACGGTCAGTTCGGCGGCGCCGTCGCGGAAAGCGTGGCGGTCGCCGACGCGGACGAGCCCGTAGGCGCCGGCCGCGACGGCCGCGACGACCACCACCCCGAGTACGGCCGCCTGCCCGCGCGACAGCGATTCGGTCACGGCTCTGCCCCCCGGGGTTGACGAATGATTATACCTCTCCGGGTATTCGCTCGCGCGGGGGATTTCTCGATGACGGGTTGAGAATGGGCAACGCCCACCGGCCGCGGCGGGTGGGCTTTCTGGCCTTCACCGCGGCGCGGTATAATCCCC
>Ga0105046_10003241_pt1 | contig 25807 bp, 23 predicted proteins | sample MAT03_FD_78385 | JGI IMG/M metagenome (GOLD analysis project Ga0105046, IMG submission 78385) | Freshwater microbial communities from Lake Fryxell liftoff mats and glacier meltwater in Antarctica - MAT-03 (megahit assembly) | ecosystem: Environmental > Aquatic > Freshwater > Ice > Liftoff...
CTCACTCTACAACACGCAGTTGCCGCAATCAGCCTTGGGGAGCAGAACGCCAATGCACACGATGAAGGACTGGCACAAGTCACACCCACATCTCCTCGTCAAATTACCGCGCAATCATGCGGGACGCGACATCCACCCTGCTGCGGATGATCGCGGGGCTGGAAGACATTGCATCCGGCACGCTGGAGATCGGCGGGCGGGTGGTGAACGACCTGCCACCCAAGGATCGCGGCTTGGCGATGGTGTTCCAGCCCTGTGCCATCTTTCCCTGCATGACCGTGCGCGAGAACGTGGCCTTTGGCCTGACCATCGCCCGCGACAGCAAAGAGGTGAAGGCCGCCAAGGTGGCCGAAGCCGCGCGCATCCTGCAGATGGAACATCTGCCGGACCGCCGCCCCGGCCAGTTGTCGGGCGGCCAGCGCCAGCGCGTGGCCATCGGGCGCGCCATCGTGCGCAAGCCGCAGGTGTTTTTGTTCGACGAACCGCTGTCCAATCTGGACGCGGCCCTGCGGATGGACATGCGGATGGAGATCGGCAAGCTGCACAAGCAACTGGGCGCCACGATGATCCATGTCATTCATGACCAGGACGAGGCGATGACCCTGGCCGACAAGATCGTGGTGTTGAAAGACGGTCTGGTGCAGCAGATCGGCGCGCCGATGGATCTGTATCACAAGCCCGCCAATGCCTTTGTCGCCGGGTTCCCGGGCGCGCCGTCGATGAACTTTCCGGACGTCCAGGTCACGGGCCGCACCGGCGACCGGATGGCGGTGGCGAACGGCGCGCTCGACCCGGTCGAGGTGGCTTCGGTCGACGGGGCCACGCTGGGGTCGAAACTGCGGCTGGGCATCCGCCCGCAATACCTGAACACGACCAGCACCGGCAGCGGCACCCTGCACGGGACCGTGGCGCTGACCGAACGGCTGGGTAGCGAAACCATCGTCGAAGTGATCCTGCGCGACGGCAAGCCGGTGATCGCCGCCATGCCGCAGGATACCGTGTTTGCGCTTGGCAGCACGGGCGCGCTGCGGTTTGATCCGGCGCAGGCGCATCTGTTCGCCTGAGGGCGGGGGCATATGGCGCAAACGGTTCTGGTGGTGGGCAGCCTGCATCATGACATCATGATCGAGGCGGACCACCTGCCCCGCCCCGACGAAACCGCCGTCGGCAGCCGCTGGTTGCCCAAGTTCGGCGGCAAGGGCGGCAATCAGGCCGTCGCCGCCGCCCGGGCCGGGGCGCCCACGCGGATGTGCGGCGCGGTCGGGCAGGATGGCTTCGGGGCGTTTCTGACTGCGGGTCTTGACGCCGCCGGGGTGGACCGCCGCTTTGTCGCCACCCTTCCCGGGATCGGCACGGGGATAAGCGTGGCTGTCGTCGTCCCGGGCGGCGACTATGCCGCCACCATCGTGTCGGGCGCGAACCTGGCGATTGATGCGGCCGTGCTGGATGAAACCGCGCTGTGGCAGGGGGTTGGCCTGCTGATCTTGCAGAACGAGGTTGCGCCGGCGCTGAACCTGGCCGCCGCGCGCGCGGCCCGGGCGCGGGATATCCGCGTGGTGCTGAACGCGGCGCCTGCACGCGACATGGCCCCCGCGCTGGCCGCGCTGGTCGATATCCTGGTGGTGAACGCGGTAGAGGCCGAGATGATGGGCACCGCCCCCGTCACCGATCTGGCCAGCGCGGCGCTGGCCGCAGGCGCGCTGGCCCTGCATTGTGCCAACGTGATCGTCACGGCTGGCGGCGCGGGGCTGGCGCTGTGCGCGCCCGGTCTGTCGGTGATGATCGCCGCCCAAAGGGTGGCGGTTGTCAGCAGCCACGGGGCGGGCGATTGCTTTGTCGGCACTTTGGGCGCTGCTTTGGCCGATGGTGCCGATCTGGCGACGGCCTGCGATGCCGCGTCCCGCGCGGCGGCCCGGCATGTCGCCACTCCCGCCCCGCCGGATCCAGGACTCTGAATCGTTGTTGCCCGATTCTGACCTGGAGGCGCAGGACGCGACGCTGTCCGTTGACCCGCGCGCCTTTGCCCATCAGGAGGTCGCGCGCCAGAAGTGGTGCGCGCTGGCGGGCGGGTTCCGGCTGCAATCCGGGTTCGCTGCCGACGGCATCCGCCAAGCCGGAGCGCTGACACAGCCCGAATGGCCCGGCCTGACGCCGGTTCTGGAGGATGGTATCTGACGCCGGTTCCCGACGCCGGTTCTGGCCGCCACCTTGGCACGGCAGCTTCAAATGCGGTTGCGCCCTGCTTGGTCAGGTCGGTGACAGCCTGGGCCATGCCATTCATCTTCAGACTGCGGAGCATGATCACGCCAGGACCGATTGTGGGCAGCATTGGCGGGGTCATGACGCATGAAGGCCCCCGGCGATCTGGACACGTCATCCGTCGTGGCGATCCAGATCGGCTGCTGGTTCATGCCGCAGGACCAGCGCCTGCGGGGTGTCGATGTCCGGTCCGCCGGTTGTTTTACCATCGATCAACCGGTGCAACAGGTTCAGCAGGTGGATCTTGGTCGGCACATCTGCGTCCAGGGCGATCTCGACCGGCGTCGGAACGGCCTGCTCATCGTGATGCAGGACGAGGGCCAGGAGGTCGGCAATCTTGCGGTCGCCATCAGGTTTGCGCAGCATCTGGTCCTGCAACTGTTCGATCATACTCGGTACCTCTACGAATGGCGCACCATTGCGCAAGGCACCCGGCTTGCGCTGAATGACGGCCGGACCATGCCGCCAGTCGCAGATTGTCCGTGGCGGCAGATGATGGCAACGCTGGATCAGGCGTTCCTGTTCGCGCGGGATCTTGCCCACTGCGGCCACGACGAGCCGTTCGGGATAGATCCGCAGGTTGGCCGGGCGGTTCGCAGATGGTGCAAAGGCACCCTGCCGGACAGCCGGGGCCAAGGTGTTCATGCCCCGCCGCATGTCCGTCACGCCGCCTGCGCTCCAGACCATGGCGCCCGCTGGAAACGCGATCATCACGGGTCCAACGCTTGCAGCAGTCGCGCCAGCTTCACCGGGTCAATCGTGGCGGGCTCGAACCGGCGACGACCGTTCCCAAGTGTCGTTTCTGCCACCTGCGTCTGCGACCGGGACTGGGTCTGGGCCGGAGCGGGCGGCAGTTCTGGCGCGAACTGCACCCCGGACACATCGGGCATGTCAGTTGTGGCAATGGTCAGCGGCGTGAACGACGGCCGCGCGTCGTCCAACGTCAAGCGACCTTCGCGATAGTGGCGCCGCCGGCGCACCAGCATGTCATGCCTGCCCGCAGTGTCGGCCAAAGGGCCGCGACTGCCAGGGCTTTCTTCAACGATCCGCACCTTCTTGGCATCCGCCCAGCGCCGACGGCGACTTGTATAGGTGGCAGAAAGGCTCTCTCCGTCGGACCTGGATCTATGGTCGGACAAAAAGCCGGACCCTATCCAGGGTCGGTCAACACAAGAAGACGGCCCCGGCGCAGGATTGTTGAGCTGCTGGTTTGGCACCGGAAGCCCGAGACCAAAGCCGTCACGGCCGCGCAGCCGTGGCCCACGGCGGATGTTTTCGAATGACAGCACAAACGCGCAGGCCCGCAGCGCAACCGTACCCAAGCCGCGCACCCAGGCATGCAGTTGCATCCCACCACGGGCGGCCGGATGCCGCCGGGGGCGATTGCGCGTCATCGGGGGCGGCAGTCCGCCATCAGGGGCGGCTGCACGGCCTGCGCGCGCAGCGCCGTCCGCAGAGCTGGCCCCTGGCGGTCAGACTCGCGGCTTGACCTGCAACAAGGGCATCAGATGCGCCATTTCCGGTCCCCGGTCGCGCCCCGTCACCAGCCGCCGCAGCGGCATGAACAGGCCCTTGCCCTTGCGCCCGGTCGCGGCCTTGACCGCGTCGGTCCATGCGGCCCAGGTGCCCGCGTCATAGGGCGGCTCGCCCAGCAGCCCCAGCGCCGCCCCTGCCATGCCGGCATCCTCGGGGTCCATGACACCGGCAATACCGTCGCGGAACAGGTGCCACCAGTCGGCCACCTCGGCCATCCGGCCGATATTGTCATGCACGACGGCCCAGAAAGCAGCCTGCAGCCCATCCGGCACCCCTGCCGCCGTCAGGTGGCCGGCCACCTGCGCCGCCGAGCGCCCTGCGATCACGCGGGCGGTCAGCGGCCACAGGTCGTCGGCATCAAACCGGGTCGGGGCCGCCCCGAACGCCCCCAGCCGGAACCCCGCCACCACATCCGCCACCGCACCGCGCAATTCCACCGGGTCAGACGATCCCAGCCGCGCCATCAGCGACAGGACCGCCATCGGCTCTGCCCCCTGGCCACGCAGATCGCGCAGGGACAGCGTTCCCAGCCGCTTGGACAGCGCCTCGCCCTGCGGGCCGGTCAGCAGCGAATGATGCGCAAAGCGCGGCACCGTGCCGCCCAGCACCTGAATCATCTGGATCTGGGTCGCCGTATTGGTCACGTGGTCGGCCCCGCGCACGATATCGGTCACCCCCATCTCGCTGTCGTCGACCGCGCTGGCAAAGGTATACAGCCATTGGCCATCGTTCTTGACGATCACCGGATCGGATACCGAGCCCGCGTCGATCGAGATCGCGCCGATGATGCCGTCAACCCATTCGATCCGGGTCCGGTCCAGCAGGAACCGCCAATGCGAGCCGCGTTCGGCGCGCAGCCGGTCCTTTTCGGCGGCGCTCAGGCTCAGCGCCGCCCGGTCATAGACCGGCGGGCGACCCATCCCGGCCTGTTTCTTGCGTTTCAGATCCAGTTCCACCGGTGTCTCGAAACACTCATAGATCCGCCCCTGCGCGACCAGCGTCGCCTTGGCGGCCTGATAGCGGTCCATGCGCAGCGACTGGCGTTCCTGACGGTCCCAGGTCAGGCCCAGCCAGTTCAGATCGGCCTTCAGCCCCTCGACATAAGCTTCCTTCGACCGTTCGGGATCGGTGTCGTCGATGCGCAGGATGAAGGTCCCGCCATTCTGCCGCGCGATGCAATAGTTCATCAGCGCGGCGCGCAGGTTGCCGATATGGATCCAGCCGGTCGGCGACGGGGCAAAACGGGTCGTGGTCATCGAACGCCTCCCAAAGCACGCTGGCTCTTTCACGTCGCTGCGGTTTTGTCCATATGGGGGCCATGGATACCACCGCCCCCACCCTGGACGAGATCGAGGATCTGGCCCGCCAGACCGTCGACGCCCTGCCGATGGCGTTTCGCGAATCCGCCCAGAAGGTGGCCCTGCGCGTCGCCGATTTCGCCGATGACGCCGTGCTGGAAGAGATGGAGATGGAGCCGTTCGACCTGACCGGCCTGTACGACGGCATCCCCCTGACCGAGAAATCGAACTGGGATGTGCCGCAAGGCCCCGACACGGTCTGGCTGTTCCGTCGCCCGATTCTGGACGAATGGGCCGAACGCGGCAACGTCACCATCGCTGAACTGGTGGCGCATGTGACCATCCACGAATTCGCGCATCATTTCGGCTGGAACGACGACGACATCGCCGCCATCGACCAATGGTGGCATTAAAGCGGGGTTGCGCCGGCCACAGTCCGCAACCGGCCTTGTTTGCACACCCCGGCCCGCATCTGAGGTCCGCCCGGTGGCAGACCTGCGGGACGGCGGGCCAAGGCGCCAGCCGTCACCCGAATTGGGTGCGGCCGACATGTCCGCGTTTTTCGGGATATGGCCGCGCGGCGGACGCCCAACTGTCCGCCATGGGCAAGGCGGACGCTTGCCCGATTTTGGCGACGGCCGAAATCGGGGGTGGTGACCCTGTCGGCGCGTCAGGCCGGGAGTGGACCGCGTGGCCCATGGCAGAACGAACTTGCGCCAACGGGTTCGTACGCGTTCCCAAGACTGCTACCGCTAACATTTTCGTTGCCTTTGGTCGCCGCTCATGTCTTTTGGCGACGCGGACAGCACCGGGGCCACCTAATGCGCGATATTCTGACCGTTACCCTGAACCCCGCGCTTGACCTGGCGACCGAGGTCGGGCGCGTGGTGCCGAATGTGAAACTGCGCTGCGCCCCGGCCCAGCTTGACCCCGGCGGCGGCGGGATCAATGTCAGCCGCGCGGTGCAGATCATCGGCGGTACGTCGCGGACCTTTGTCGTGCTGGGCGGCCATAATGGCGAACATATGGCCAAGCTGATGACCGAAGCCGGGCTGAATCTGATCGTGCATCCCGCCCGGGGCGAGACACGGTCATCGCTGTCGGTCTTTGATCAGGCCAGCCGGGAACAATACCGCTTCATGCTGCCCGGCCCGGAATGGTCCGATCTGGAAGTGGCCACCGTCACCGCCGCTGTCAGCTTTGCCGCCCGGCCGGGTGCGCTGGCGGTGATATCGGGCTCGATCCCGCCCGGGGTGCCGCAATCGATTCCGCTGGATCTGGCACGCAGCATGGGTGCGCGCGGGGTGGATGTGGTGGTCGATATCTCGGGCGCGGCGCTCAAGATCGCCGGGGCGGCAACCGACCGCGCCATCCATGTGCTGCGGATGAACCACACCGAGGCGAACGAGTTTCTGGGCCGCGAATTGACCGACCTGCGCGACGCCGCCGATTTTGCCGCAGGCATGGTTCAACAGGGTGCCGCGCGGATCGTGATCGTGGCGCGCGATCACGAAGGCTCGGTGCTGGCGGCAGACGGGGTCCGCCTGCATGCCCCCGCCGCCAATGTGCCGGTGCGCAGCAAGGTCGGCGCGGGCGATACCTTTGTCGGGGCGTTCACGCTGGGGCTGGCCTTGGGCGAGGATCTGGGCAGTTGCCTGAGCCGCGGCGTGGCCGGGGCCAGCGCCGCCGTGATGACCGACGCCACCCGTCTGTGCCGCCGCGAGGATTTCGAACGCCTGCGGGGCCAATGCCCGGCCCGGCCGATCTAGGCGGCGCTCAGGTCGGCTGGACCGGATACAGCTTGTCCAGATCGGCCAGACCGCAGCGAACCAGTTCCTCGAGCACGGTCATGTCGATGTCATCGAGCCGCTTGACGTAAAGGCAGACCTTGCCGATCCGGTGTTTGCCCAACCGCGCCAGGATGAAGCCGTATTGCTGAAGGCCGGGCATGATATAGATCGAAAGCTCGGCCTTGCGCGGGGAAAACCCGCTGGCCATCGCATCGCCTTCATGCCCGCTGGCATAGCGATAGTGATAGCGGCCATAACCGATCAGCGACGGACCCCAGATCACCGGCTGATACCCGGTGACACGGCGAAAAAAGGCATCAAGTGCCTGCGCCTCGGCCCGCTTGGCGTCCGGTTCGACACCGGCGATATAGTCGTCGGCGCTGATGGCGGCTGGCTTTGTCTTTGTTTCGGCCATCGGGCACCTGCTGTCGGTTGGCTGGGTGCATCCTAGCGCGATTTATGCCGTTGCAACAAGTGGCCGGCCGCGTGATGGGGGCTCTGCCCCCGGCTTCGCCTCCCCCGGGATATTTATCGACAGAAAATGAGGATCAGCGAAAGCCGGGACCATGCGCCCAGACGGTCAGGGACAGCCGGCTGCCAGTGGTGACCGGGGTGACGCGGTGGAGCATGTAGCTGGGCAGAACCGTCACCGCGCCCAGCCTGCGGTCGGCAGTCAGAATCGCGCCCGAGGGGCGGATGTCGAGTGCGCCGCCGACATAGGCCTCGGGCGGCGACAGTTGCGCCACCAGCGTCAGCTTGCGCCGCCGGGCCAGCGGGCCGTCGCCGATATCGCTGTGCCAGTCGAAATGGCCCTGATCGGCGGCATCATAGCGGGCGATCTGCGCGCTTTCGGAAAAATCGGTCAGATCAAAGCCGAAGGTGTCGCGGTTGGCCTGCGCCACCAGCACCATCAGCCGGTCCATGACCCAATCGGTGCCGGGCAGGTCGGTCAGCCAGATCAGCCCGGCACGGCGCACCGCGTTCGGGCCGGGACTGCCCACCAGCCGCCCCGGGCGGGCGGGAGTGATTGCGGCGACGGCGCCAAGGGCTGCGCAGTCGTCGGCGCTGAACCCGGCGTCGATCCGGTGGACGCCGATCATGCCCCGTCACGCCAGCGGTTCACGATCGGATAGCGGCGGTCCAGCCAGAACGCGCGGCGGGTCAGGCGGGTGCCGGGGGCGGATTGGTGGCGTTTCCACTCGTTCACATAGACCAGATGCTCGACCCGCTTGACGGTTGCGCGGTCATAGCCGGCGCGGACGCAGTCGGCGACGCTGGCATCGCCGTCGACCAGCATTTCAAGGATGCCGTCCAGCACCTCGTACGGCGGCAGCGAATCGTCGTCGCGCTGATCGGGGCGGAGTTCCGCGCTGGGCGGTTTGTCGATCACCCGGGGCGGGATCACCGCGCCCGCCGGCCCGGCCATCCACGGCGCGTGGTTGGCATTGCGCCAGCGGCAGGTGGCAAAGACGCGGGTCTTGTACAGATCCTTGACCGGGTTGTAACCGCCCGCCATGTCGCCATAGATCGTGGCATAACCCACCGCCATCTCGGACTTGTTGCCCGTGGTCAGCAGCATTTCGCCCAGCTTGTTGGACTGCGCCATCAGCAGCAGCCCGCGCAGGCGGCTCTGGATGTTTTCCTCGGTCAGATCGGGCGCGCGGCCGGCGAACAGCGGGGCCAGTGCCGCCGACACCGCCGCCCGCGCGCCGTCGATGGGCACGGTGTCCAGCCCGATGCCCAGACGGCGGGCGACATCGGCGGCATCGGCCAGACTGTCGGCGCTGGTATATTCCGATGGCAGCATCACGCCGCGCACGTTTTCGGGGCCGAGCGCATCCGCCGCGATGGTGGCGACCAGCGCCGAATCGATCCCCCCCGACAGGCCCAGCAGCACGCGGCTGAACCCCGATTTGCGGATGTAGTCGCCCAGCGTCATCACCATCGCGCGGTAATCCTGCGCGACAGCCTCGGGGAAATGCGCCAGTTCGCCGGGTTCGGCGGCCCAGCCATCGGGGCCACGGACGAAATCGACCCGGGTCAGCACCTCGTCGAACACCGGCAATTGCACCGCCAGATGCGCGCCCCGGTTCAGCACGAACGACCCGCCGTCGAACGCCTGATCGTCCTGGCCGCCGACCATGTTCAGATACACCAGCGGCACCCCGTTTTCGGTGACACGCGCCACCATCTGGTTCATCCGGATCGCGAACTTGCCCCGGAAATACGGGCTGCCATTGGCGACGACCAAGATCTCGGCCCCTGATTCCACCATCGCCTCGGCCACGTCGGGAAACCAGGCATCCTCGCAGATCGGGGTGCCGATCCGCACGCCGCCCGCATCGAACGGGCCCGACAGCGGCCCGGGGGTGAAGTGGCGCGCCTCGTCGAACACGTTGTAATTGGGCAGTTCGTGCTTCAGCACCCGGCCGATCACCCGCCCGCCGCGCAGGATGTGATAGGCGTTGTGCAGGTGCCCATCCTCGAACCAGGGCCCGCCGATACCCAGGATCGGGCCGTCGCGCAGATCGGACGCCAGCCGGGTGACCGCCTCCATCGCGTCGCGGTGAAAGGCGGGCTTCATCACCAGATCCTGCGTCTGATAACCGGTCACGAACATTTCCGGCAGCACCACCATCTGCGCCCCGGCATCGCGCCCGGCGGTCCACGCGGCGCGGGCGCGGGCGATGTTGCCCGCGATGTCGCCCACCACGGGGTTCAGTTGCGCCAGCGTCATGCGGAAACGGTCGGTCATTCAAGCGGTCCCCTGCCTTGGGTCAGACCTCAGATAGCTTCAACCTTTGGCAAGGGAAAGCCGATTGCCGCCCCGGCGGATGCCCCTGCATGTTGTCACGCTTGCCCGGCTTGGATAGTGTCGGCGGGCCGGGGCGGATCAAGACCATTTGGCGGGGGGGCGACAGGCATGACAGGCGCAGGACGGATCACGGCATTCATGCTGGCTTTGGCCATCGCGGCAACCGCGACGCTGCCTGCAGCCGCGCAGACGGTCGAGACCAAGCAATACGAAGATGGCGGTATCTACGAGGGCACCTTTCTGAACGGTCGCCAGCACGGCATGGGCACCTACCGGCTGCCCAACGGCTATGAATATACCGGCGAATGGTTCGAGGGCGAGATCAGGGGCCAGGGCACCGCACGCTTTCCCAATGGCAGCGTGTACGAGGGTGCCTTTGCCCTGGGCAAGCCCGAGGGCTTTGGCCGGATCATCTTTGCCGATGGCGGCACCTATGAAGGCGACTGGCTCGATGGCCGCATCACCGGGCAGGGTGTCGCCGTCTATGCCAATGGCGTGCGCTACGAAGGCACCTTTCAGAACGCGATGCATAGCGGTCAAGGCACGATGACCGCGCCGGATGGCTATGCCTATTCCGGGGCCTGGGTGAACGGCGTGCGCGAAGGGCAGGGGCGGATCACCTATCCCGATGGCTCGGTCTACGAAGGCACGCTGGTCAACGGCGAACATGACGGTGCGGGCACCCTGACGATGCCCGACGGGCTGATCTATGCCGGCGACTGGGTGGCAGGCCGGATCGAAGGCAGCGGCACCCTGACCCATCCGAACGGCGAGGTTTATCAAGGCACCCTGCTGGCGGGCAAACGCGAGGGGACGGGCACCATCACCTATCCCAATGGCGATATCTATCAGGGCGGTTTTGTCGCCGATCTGCGCCAGGGCCAGGGCAGCTTTACCGGCACCGATGGCTATCGCTATGTCGGTGCCTGGGTCGAAGGCCAGGCCGAGGGGCAGGGCGAAGTGCGCTATCCCGATAGCAGTGTCTATGTCGGCGTTTTCCTGGATGATCTGGCCGATGGCCAGGGCCGTATCACCTATCCCGACGGGGCCACCTATGACGGCCAGTGGCAGGCCGGGGTGATCCAGGGCCGCGGCGTGTTCACCTATGGCAACGGTCTGGTCTATGACGGCGATTTCGTTGCCGCCAAGAACCAGGGTCAGGGGCGGATGACCTATCCTGACGGCTATGCCTATGAAGGCGAATGGTTCGATGGCCAGCGCAACGGCATGGGCACCGCCACCTATGCCGGCGGCACCGTCTATGTCGGCCAGTTCCGCGACGGCCAACGCGACGGGCAGGGCCGGATCACCATGCCCGATGGTTTCGTCTATGAAGGCGATTGGGTCATGGGCGAGATCAGCGGCGCCGGCACCGCGACCTATACCAATGGCGACATCTACCAGGGCACCTTTCGCGCGGGCCGCCGCGACGGGCAGGGCACCATGCGCTATGCGACCGGCCAGTCCGAGGCCGGCACCTGGACCGACGGCGCGCTGACTGCCGAGATCACCGCCCAGCCCGAAGAGGCAGTCGAGGCGACGCCCGTGGTGGATGATACCGGCGGCTGAGGCCGATCAGGCGGTCACTACAACTCTGGGTTGCGATTTTGACCCGTTCGCCCTAGGCTGACGGCTGGCGAAGGGGCTGTCGCCCGTCCGGGTCGCGCGGGTGCCGGTCGATTTGCCTTGTTGGCGGTTTGATGGCGGGCCGGGGTCACGGGCGGCACGATATCAAGGCGGGACCAAGGCATTGTTTCCATCGTGGTGCAGTTCGGGGCCGGACAGTTGCGGGCGCGCGCAATCTGGCTCTAATCGACCCGAGCACGAGGATTGCCATGCCCGATGACCTTTCCCGCGATGCACTGGCCGGCCCGCTGCCGGGCAACCCTGTGCTGCCAAAGGCAGCAGGTTTGCCCAATGCCGGTGTGGTCGGTTTCGGCTGGGCTGCGGGCAGCCCGGTTCCGGCCAGCAACGCCTTGACCAGCAACGCCTTGACCGGCGCCGCCTTGCGCAGCGATGTCTGGCCGATCGAACCGAACCAGGCGCACCCCGCCGCCCGGCCCTGGATCGACCACGACGCCGGGGACCGGAGCGCGCCGGGCGGGTATGCGGATCTGGCCGATCTTGCCCGCGGGCTGGCGCAGTCCAGACCTGACGCCGCGCCCGACAGCCCTGCCCAGATGAGCCTTGGGACAACCCCGATCCATCTGTTGAACACGAATCACAGCGCGGCCAGCGTCACGGCGGCGCTGGCCCAGCCGTCGCCTGGCTGTGCCACATTTGTGCAGTTCCGCGACAGCGGGTCGGCCAGCCAGGCCAGCCACGTCACCATCGGCCAGACCGTCTATGAACTGCGCACCAGCGAACCGCTGCATGACGGCTACAAATATCAGGATGCGCAGGGGCGCTGGTGGTCGCCCGACATGTTCGTGGTGGTGGCGGCCGGGCAATCCAACATGGACGGCGGGGCCAGCGGCGGACCGCTGGACCTGTCGGGCAACGTGGTGGCCTATGACTGGGTCAATGACCGCCTGATCCAGGCCGACTATCTGGGTGCCCCTGCCAATGGCGTCGGCGTCCGCACCGGCACCGTGATCCGCAACAATCTGTATTTCCCCTTTGCCGAACAGATCGCCGCCGAACTGGATCGGCCGGTGCTGGTGGTCGCGCATCCCGTTTCAGGCTCGCGCATCGACAGTTGGCTTGCCACCGGGGCGGGCACCAATTGGGCGGTGCTGAACGCCGATGTCGATCATGCGCTGCAACTGGCCGGGCTGGACCATGCCGACAGCTTCATCTGGCTGCAGGGCGAAAGCGACTATCCGGTGCCGGTGCCGCAGTTCCAGCAACTGTTCCTGCAGTTTGTATCGCAGGTCCGCGCCCAGGCCTGGGCCGGTGGCGACATGGCGTTTCTGGCGGGCGAATTGTCGCGGCTGGGCATCAATGACGCCCAGAACGCGGCGTTCCAGGCCATCGAGCGGGACAATCCCGATGCGATGCTGCGCTTTGTATCGTCGGTCGGGCTGACGGCGGCGACCGATCCGACCGGCGTGCATTTCGATGCCGCCTCGCTGATCGCCTATGGTGGGCGCTTTTGGGATGCCTTTGCGCAACTGATCGGCCTGACCCCGCCGCCGGATGCCAATACCGCCCCCACCCTGAGATCCGGTGCGACCCCGCCGACCGCGATCACGATGACCGAGGGGCAGACACTGACGCTGAACGTGGCCCCCTATTTTACCGATGCCGAAGGCGACAGCCTGTGGTTTTACAGTTCGCTGTCGCGGCGGCAGGTGCATCTGGAAACCAGCATCGACAACCAGATCGTGCTGCGGCCGGATTTCAACGCGGCCGGCACTTATACCTTGCGCATCTATGCCAGCGATTATGATCTGGACGGGCAAGCCTTCAACGTTCAGCTCACCGTGCTCGACCGCGCACCAACGGTGGACATCTATTCGAGCAGCACCTTCACCACGCGGTTGCAAAGCTACAGCGATCTGTCGGCCGCCCTGGCCGCCGCCACCACCAATCGCGGCATCGACGTGCTGTCGCAGGCGGCGGTGCAAGCCGCAGACATGCTTTTGCGGGTGGACAGCCTGCGGCTGCGCGGCGGCGACGGGATCAGTGCCAGCTTTGTGCTGGCCGAGGCGCCTACGCGGGTATTTCTGTACGGCGAGGCCGATTTCAACGTGACCGGCAATGCACGCAACAATCTGTTCAACGGCAACGCCGGGGATAACCGGCTGTCCGGCGTGGCCGGGCAGGACCGGCTGTCGGGATTTGCGGGCAATGACGTGCTGGTCGGCGGCTTGGACAACGACACCGTGCTGGGCGGCACCGGCAATGACCTGCTGGATACCGGGGCCGGCAACGACATGGCCTGGGGCGGCCAGGGTGCCGATGTGTTCGTGCTGCGCGCGGGCGAAGGCCAGCTTTACGTGCGCGATTTCGAGGTGGGGCAGGACCGGCTCCGGATCGGGGCCTATGCCGGGATCGACGATTTCACCGATCTGACCGCTGCCTGGCGGATCACCCAATTGACCGACCGGGTGGTGATCGACCTGGGCAGCGACCGACTGATGTTGACCAACGTCCAGGCGGTTCAACTGACGGCGGGCATCTTCGATTTCATCTGACCTGACGGCGCGGATGCCGCCAGCCCCCGGGGGGGCTTTCGCCCCCCACGGACCCCCCTTGGTGCCCCGATGTGCAGCACAGCGCGGAGATGCGGGCCGCCCGGATCAGCCCGCGTCCTTGTAGCTGACGCCCTTGATATCCGCGCCGGGGGCCGATTTCTGGCGGCGCACCAGCAACCTGTTGATCGCGTTCACATAGGCCTTGACCGACGCCACCACCGTATCGGTATCGGCCGATTGCCCGGTGGCGATGCGCCCGTCCTCCTCCAGCCGGACGCTGACGGTGGCCTGCGCATCGGTGCCTTCGGTGACGGCGTTCACCTGATAGAGTTGCAGCCGCGCCTGGATCGGGAACAGCGCCTTGACCGCCTTGAACGCCGCATCGACCGGCCCGTCACCGATCTGGTGCACGCTGTGCTCGACCCCGTCGATGTCCAGCACCAGATCGGCCGTCTGCGGGCCTTCGGTGCCGCAGACCACCCGCAGCGATTTCAGTTTCAGCCGGTCGGTGGACAGGTCGTTCTGCGTCACCAGCGCGATCAGGTCGTCGTCATAGATTTCCTTCTTGCGGTCGGCCAGATCCTTGAACCGCACGAACACGTCGTTCAGCTGGTTGTCAGCCAGATCAAAGCCGAAATCCTTGAGCTTGACCCGCAGCGCGGCGCGGCCGGAGTGTTTGCCCATCACCAGATTGGTCGCCGTCAGGCCGACATCCTCGGGGCGCATGATCTCGAACGTCTCGGCGTTCTTGAGCATGCCGTCCTGATGGATGCCGCTTTCGTGCGCAAAGGCGTTCTTGCCCACGATGGCCTTGTTGAACTGCACCGGAAAGCCGCTGACAGTGGCGACCCGGCGCGAGATGTTCATGATCCGCGTGGTGTCGATGCCGGTCTTGTAGGGCAGGATGTCGTGGCGCACCTTCAGCGCCATCACCACCTCTTCCAGCGCGGTGTTGCCGGCCCGCTCGCCCAGGCCGTTGATGGTGCATTCGATCTGGCGCGCCCCGGCCTCGACCGCGGCCAGGGCGTTGGCCGTCGCCATGCCCAGATCGTTGTGGCAATGGGTGGCAAGGATCACCTCATCCGCGCCGGGCACCCGCGCCAGCAGCATCGCAATCAGCGCGGCACTTTCGCGCGGCGCGGTGTAGCCGACGGTGTCGGGGATGTTGATCGTGGTGGCCCCGGCCAGAATCGCGATTTCCACCACCCGGCACAGATAATCGTGTTCGGTCCGGGTGGCATCCATCGGCGACCATTGCACATTGTCGCACAGGTTGCGGGCATGGGTCACGGTATCGTGGATGCGGGTCGCCATCTGGTCCTTGTCCAGATTGGGGATCGCCCGGTGCAGGGGCGAAGTTCCGATGAAGGTGTGGATGCGCGGGCTGCGCGCGTGCCGCACCGCATCCCAGCAGCGGTCGATATCCTTGTAGCTGGCCCGGGCCAGACCGCAGATCGTCGCCGATTTCGTCACCTTGGCAATCTCGCTGACCGCGCGGAAATCGCCTTCCGAAGCGATGGGAAACCCGGCCTCGATGATATCGACGCCCATATCGTCCAGCAATTGGGCGATCTCGAGCTTTTCCTCGTGGGTCATGGTCGCGCCGGGCGATTGTTCGCCGTCGCGCAGGGTGGTGTCGAAAATGCGGACACGGTTGGTGGGGGTCATCGCGGTCTCCTCCTCTTGAAACTCCTTCCTGCCCGGCGCGTATCCCCTCTGAGCGGTCGCGCCGGACGGCACGCTCAGAACAGGCTGAGACGCAGCAGACCCGGCAGCCCGAGGGCTGGCAAGGTGGCAGAAAGGCGAGGGGCGATTGTCATGGTGGCACGACTATAGCGACCGCTGCGCATTGGGAAAGGGGGTTTTTGGGGGCTTTGCCCCCGGCCTTGCGGCCCCCCCCAGGGTATTTTTGCAAAAATGAATGGTTCCGGGGTGGTTCTGGTCGCCGCGATGCTAGCTGATGCGGCATGAAAATGGCTTTGGTCATCGGCGCTTCGGGCGGGATCGGCGGCGCGCTGACGGCGGCGCTGGCCGCCGGGGGCGCGCAGGTGACGGGGCTGTCGCGGGCGCAGGGGCTGGATCTGGGCGATCCGGCGGCCGGCATGGCGGGGCTGGCCGGGCCGTTCGACCTGATCGTGATCGCCACCGGCATACTGGCACCGCCGGGGGGCGCGCCGGAAAAGGCGCTGGCGGCGATCGAGGCGGGGGCGATGGCACAGGTGATGGCGGTCAACGCGATCGGCCCGGCGCTGGTTCTGGCGCAGGTGCCGCGCCTGCTGGCACGGGACCGGCCGGCGGTGGTGGCCGTTCTGTCGGCGCGGGTCGGCAGCATCGGCGACAACCGGCTGGGCGGCTGGCATTCCTACCGCGCCAGCAAGGCTGCGCTGAACCAGATCATCCGCGGTGCCGCGATCGAGATCGGGCGCAGCCATCGGCAGGCCTGCGTCGTGGCGCTGCATCCCGGCACCGTCGCCACGCCGTTTACCGCCGCCTATCGCGGCAACCATGCGGCGGTGCCTGCGGCAGATGCCGCCGCCCATCTGCTGGCGGTGATCGCCGGGCTGACGGCCGCCGATACCGGGCGGTTCCTGGACTGGCAGGGGCAAGAGGTGCCCTGGTAGTCAGCGGTCGCGCGGCTCAAGGTCGCTTTGCCCGCCGCCGCGCCCCGCCAGCCGCAGGGCGAGGCCAAGACCCACCCCAACGCCGATGGCCACGCTCAGATCCACCGCCAGCGTCAGCACGAAGGTCAGCAGCAACAGCAGCCGGTCCGCGACCGGGCCGGCCATGTAGCCACGCCATTTATGCGGCTCGGACATGTTCCAGGCGGTGACGATCAAAAGCCCCGCCAGCGCCGGCATCGCCAGTTGCCCCGCCAGCGGCGCGGCCAGGAACATCACGGCCAGTATCGTCAGCGCCGTGACGATGCCGGCCACCGGGGTGCGCCCGCCCGCGCGGACATTGGTGGCCGTGCGCGCAATCGCCCCGGTGGCGGGCAGACCGCCGAACAGGGCCGATCCCAGGTTGGCCACGCCCTGGGCCAGCACCTCGGCATTGGGCCGGTGGCGCGCGCCGGGCACCATGCGGTCGGCCACCATCGCCGACAGCAGCGACTCGATCCCCGCCAGGAACGCGATGACCAGCGCGGCGGGCAGCAATTCGCGCAGCCGGGCCAGGCTGAGGTCGGGCAGATGCGGCGCGGGCAAGGTGGCAGGCAATGCGCCATAGCGCGCCTGCAGCGTGGCCACATCGGGCCACAGCGCCGCCAAGGCTGACCCCAGCGCCACCGCCACGATCAGCCCCGGCCAGCGCGGCGCGATGCGCCGGAAGGCCACGATCAGCGCCATCGTCACGGCGGCCACCAGCAGCGCATGCGGGTTGAACGTCGCACGGGCAGCCCAGAGGGCGGGGATCTTTTCAAGGAAATCCGCAGGCTCGTGCACCAGGCTCAGGCCCAGCGCGTCTTTCAGTTGCGATGTGGCGATGATGGCCGCGATGCCGATGGTAAAGCCGTTCACCACTGCGCCAGGCACCAGCGCCACCAGATTGCCCGCCCGCAGCAGGCCGGCCACGACCAGGATCACCCCGGCCATGAAGGTGGCCGTGACCAGCCCGTCATAGCCATGCGCCGCGATCACCCCCGCCACCACGACGATGAACGCGCCGGTCGGCCCGCCGATCTGCACCCGGCTGCCGCCCAGCGCCGAAACCAGGAACCCCGCGACGATGGCCGTCACCAGCCCTTGCGCCGGGGCGGCACCCGAGGCGATGGCGATGGCGATGGACAAGGGCAGCGCGACCATGGCCACCGTGATCCCGGCGATCAGATCGGCCAGGAACTGACGGGAATCATAGACCCGCAACATCGTGATGATCTTGGGCTGCAGCATGGCGCCGATGGCGTTGGGGCGGTCGTCCGGGCGGGCCGTCACGCAAGCGTTATCAGAACCCTGCCAGCGCGGCCTGTCAATGCCGCCCGGCCAGTCCGGTCAAGGCGAAAACGCGCTGACCTTGCCTGCGTCCACCCTTTCACATGGTCGATGCCCCGCCTATAAGGGCAGGCGGTCCCGGCGAGAGTCGTGGGCCTCTCAAGATTTTTCGGGACGGGAAACGCAGGATGTTCGGCCTTGGAGGCTTGTTTGCGTCTGACATGGCGATTGACCTCGGGACAGCGAACACGCTGGTCTATGTCAGGGGTCGCGGGATCGTCCTGTCAGAGCCGTCTGTCGTGGCCTATCATGTCAAGGACGGCGTGAAAAAGGTGCTGGCGGTGGGCGAGGATGCCAAGCTGATGCTGGGCCGCACGCCCGGCAGCATCCAGGCAATCCGGCCGATGCGCGAAGGCGTGATTGCCGATTTCGCCGTCGCCGAAGAGATGATCAAGTATTTCATTCGCAAGGTGGCCAAGCGGGCCACCTTCAACAAGCCAAAGATCATCGTCTGCGTTCCGCATGGCGCGACCCCGGTGGAAAAGCGGGCGATCCGGCAATCGGTACTGTCGGCAGGCGCGCGCCGGGCCGGGCTGATCGCCGAGCCCATTGCGGCGGCGATTGGCGCAGGCATGCCGATCACCGATCCGACCGGCAACATGGTGGTCGATATCGGCGGCGGCACCACCGAGGTCGCGGTGCTGTCGCTGGGCGACATCGTCTATGCCCGCTCGGTCCGCGTGGGCGGCGACCGGATGGACGAGGCGATCATCAACTATCTGCGCCGCCAGCATAACCTGCTGGTCGGCGAATCGACGGCCGAGCGGATCAAGACATCCATCGGCACGGCTCGGATGCCCGATGACGGACGCGGCCAGACAATGCATGTCCGTGGCCGCGACCTGCTGAACGGGGTGCCCAAGGAAACCGAGATTTCGCAGGCCCAGGTGGCCGAGGCGCTGGCCGAACCGGTCCAGCAGATCTGCGAGGCGGTGATGACCGCGCTGGAGGCGACCCCGCCCGACCTGGCCGCCGACATCGTCGACCGGGGCGTGATGCTGACCGGGGGCGGTGCGTTGCTGGGCCAGCTTGACCTGGCGCTGCGCGAACAGACCGGGCTTGCGATCAGCGTCGCCAACGAGTCGCTGAATTGTGTAGCCCTGGGCACCGGCAAGGCGCTGGAATATGAAAAGCAACTGCGGCATGTGATCGACTACGACAGTTGACCGCGACTGGGCCCCACGCGCCCCGCGCCGTTTGACGGGGGACGGCAGAACCCATGGCCAGAGACAGACAAGGTGGCGCGCTGTATGTCCGCCCGATCCGCAGGCTTGTGGTCGGGCTGATGGTGGTCGTGTGCCTGGCGCTGTTCCTGGTCTGGCGGATCGACAGCCCCCGGGTCGAACGGCTGCGGGCGAACGTGGTCGACGCCGTGGTGCCCCGGATGGATTGGGCAATGGCCCCGGTGACGGGGCTGGTCAATCTGGTCGGCGACTTTCAAAGCTATCATCAGCTTTACGCGCAGAATCAGGATCTGCGGCGCGAATTGCAGCAGATGCGCGCCTGGCGCGAGGCCGCGCTGCAACTGGAGCAGGAGAATGCCAAGCTGCTGGATCTGAACAATGTCCGGCTGGACCCGAACCTGACCTATATCACCGGCGTGGTGATGGCGGATTCCGGCTCGCCGTTCCGGCAATCGGTGCTGCTGAACGTGGGCGCGCGCGACGGGATTCTGGATGGCTGGCCGACGATGGACGGGATCGGGCTGGTGGGCCGCATCTCGGGCGTGGGCCGTCAGACGTCGCGGGTGATCCTGTTGACCGACACGTCCAGCCGGATTGCCGTGACGATCCAGCCAGCGGGCCAGCGGGCGATCCTTGCGGGCGACAACAGCTATTACCCGCCGCTCGATTTTCTGGAAAACCCCGATGTGGTGCGGCCCGGCGACCGGGTGGTGACCTCGGGCGATGGCGGGCTGTTTCCGCCCGGGCTGCTGGTGGGGCAGGTGGCGCTGGGCAATGACAGGCGGTTGCGGGTGCGTCTGGCGGCCGACTATCAGCGGCTGGAATTCCTGCGCGTGCTGCGCAGCGCGCTGACCGAACAGATCACCGACCCCGGCGCACTGCTGTTGCCCGCCCTGCCCGACCTGTCCCGGGCCGATGCAGGACCCGAGACAGGCGATCCCGACCCCGCTACAGTCGCTGCCGGAGGAACAGATGGCTGAAGCGTTAACCGACCGGGTCTGGAGTGGCCGCGCCCTGTTCGTCGCACTGGCACTGGCGCTGGTGTTTGTGGCGCTGCTGCCGCTGAACACCCTGCCCCACAGCTGGGTGTCGATGGATGTCACCGACGCGGGCGGCACGATTGCCCGCCATGCGATCTGGCCCGATCTTTTGTTGCTGGTGACGCTGGTCTGGGCCATCAGGCGGCCCGATCATGTGCCGGTGCTGCTGGTGGGCGCGGTGTTCCTGCTGACCGACATGCTGTTTGACCGCCCGCCCGGGCTGTGGACCGCCTGCGTGGTGATCCTGACCGAGACGCTGCGTGCCCGGGCAGGCGCGCTGCGTAACCAGCCGTTTCTGGTCGAATGGATGACGGTCGCCTTTGGCATCGCCGCCATCACCATCGGCGCGCGCACGGTCCTGTCGGTTGCGCTGGTGCCGCAGGCCCCGGTGGCGCTGACGCTGGTCGAGTTGGTCATCACGGTGCTGGTTTATCCGGTGGTCGCCGCTGCGGCCTTTCTGGTGTTCGGCATCGGTCGCCCCGCCCCGGGCGAAGTTGACGCCACCGGACGCCCGCTATGAGACGCCCGGCAAGGGAAGTGGAGGAAAGCGCGCGGATGGTGTCGCGCCGGGCGCTGATCATCGGCGCATTGCAGGCCGGCACGGTCGGTCTGCTGGGCTGGCGGCTGCATGCCATGCAGATCGACCAGGCTGACGAGTTTCGCCTGCTGGCCGAAGAGAACCGGATCAATATCCGCCTGCTGCCGCCAGCGCGCGGTCTGGTGTTCGACATCAACGGCGTGCCGCTGGCCGTGAACGAACCGGTCTATCGCATCGTGCTGGTGAAAGAAGATGCCGGCGACGTCGCCGATGCACTTGCACGGCTGCATTCGGTCGTCCCGATGGCGCCCGAGGCGATCGCCCGCGCCATCGAGGAGATCGCGCGCCGCTCGCCCTTTGTGCCGGTGACGGTGATCGACCGGGTGTCCTGGGACGATATCAGCCGGGTCACGCTGAACGCCCCCGCCCTGCCCGGCATCACGGCCGAGGTCGGTTTGTCGCGCGCCTATCCGCTGGGTGTGGATACGGCGCATGTGGTCGGCTATGTCGGCCCGGTCAGCGACTATGACCTGTCCCTGATCGAGGATCCCGACCCGCTGCTGCAGATCCCCAAGTTCCAGATCGGCAAGACCGGGGTGGAAAACAAGCTGGAGCAAACCCTGCGCGGCAGTGCCGGGACCAAGCGGATCGAGGTCAACGCGCTGGGCCGGGTGATGCGCGAACTGGGCCGGGAAGAGGGGATTTCCGGCAGGGATGTGCAACTGACCATCGACGCGCGCCTGCAGGCCTATGTCGAGGCGCGGCTGGATGGCGAAAGTGCCGCCGCCGTGGTGATCGACTGCACGAACGGCAATATCGTGGCGTTGGGCAATGCGCCGTCTTTTGACCCCAACATGTTCGTGCGCGGCATTTCCGTGGCGGACTGGACCGGGTTGAACGAAAACACCTATCGTCCGCTGGCGGCCAAGGCGGTGCAGGGCACCTATCCGCCGGGATCGACATTCAAGATGATCACGGCGCTGGCCGCGCTTGAGGCGGGCGAGTTGTCGCCGGACGAGACGATCTATTGCCCCGGCTTTACCGAAGTTTCGGGCACGCGGTTCCACTGCTGGCGCGCGTCGGGCCATGGCAATGTCGACCTGCATGACAGCCTGAAACATTCCTGCGACTGCTATTATTACGAGGTCGGCCAACGTGCCGGGATCGACCGTATCGCCGCAATGGCACGGCGTCTGGGGCTGGGCCAGCGTTACGACCTGCCATTGTCGGCCGTGGCTGCGGGCCTGGCCCCCGACCGCGCCTGGAAAACCAATGTGCGCGGCGAGGATTGGCGCATCGGCGATACGGTGAACGCAGCCATCGGTCAGGGCTATGTCCTGGCCTCGCCGGTGCAACTGGCCGTGATGACCGCACGCCTGGCCACCGGACGCGAAGTGGTGCCGCGTCTGGTGAACAAGATCGATGGCATCGAACAGCCATCGGGTGCGGGGGCATCGCTGGGATTGAACGAAAACAACCTGCGCCGGATCCGCGCCTCGATGTACGACGTGGTCAATGCCGAGCGCGGCACCGCATATGCCAGCCGGATCGTGGCCGAAGGCATGCGGATGGCGGGCAAGACCGGCACATCCCAGGTCCGCCGCATCACGATGGAGGAGCGCGCGCGCGGCGTGATCAGCAATGCCGATCTGCCATGGGAACGGCGCGACCATGCGCTGTGGGTGAATTTCGCCCCCTTTGACACGCCGCGCTATGCGGTGTCGATTGTTGTCGAACATGGCGGCGGCGGATCGGCGGTGGCAGCACCGATCGGACGCGACATCACCTTGCAGACGCTGTATGGCGGATTTCCCCCGCTGGACGCCTATCCTGCCGCCGGCCGCGACCGCGCGGCCGAATGGCAGGACCGGATCGCGCCGCGCATTCCGGGCGGGGCCACCATCCCCGACCGCGCCTGACCCTGGGGGGCCCCGCAGATGAGCTATCTGGAGTACAACGTCAAATACGTCCCCACCGGGTTCCGCAAGCTGCTGTATATCAACTGGCCCATCGTGCTGCTGATCGTCGCGATCTGCTGCGCGGGGTTCCTGATGCTGTATTCGGTCGCAGGCGGCAATATGGAACCCTGGGCCCGCCCGCAGATCGAACGGTTCGGTGTGGGCATGGTGCTGATGATCGGGGTGGCGCTGGTGCCGATCTGGTTCTGGCGCAACCTGTCGGTGCTGGCCTATCTGATCTCGATCGCGCTTTTGGTGGTGGTAGAGCTTTTCGGCAGCATCGGGATGGGCGCGCAGCGCTGGATCGACCTGGGTTTCATCCGCATCCAGCCGTCCGAAGTGGCCAAGATCACCCTGGTGATGGCGCTGGCCGCCTATTACGACTGGTTGCCGATCAAGCGCACGTCGCGGCCGTTCTGGGTGGCGCTGCCGGTGGCGATGATCGCGGTGCCGACCTTGCTGGTGCTGGCGCAACCGAACCTGGGCACGGCGCTGATCACGGTGATGATCGGTGGTGCGGTGATGTTTCTGGCCGGGGTGCACTGGGCCTATTTCGTCACCGTGATCGGCGCAGGCGTGGCCGCAGTGGCGACGGTGTTCGAAACCCGGGGCACCGCGATGCAGTTGCTGCACGATTATCAGTATCGCCGCGTCGACACGTTCCTGAACCCGGCCAACGATCCGCTGGGCGATGGCTACAACATCACCCAGGCCAGCATCGCGCTGGGATCGGGCGGGTGGACGGGCCGGGGCTTCATGCAGGGCACCCAGTCGCGGCTTAACTTTCTGCCCGAAAAACAGACCGATTTCATCTTCAACACCCTGGCCGAAGAATTCGGCTTTCTGGGCTCGATGGCGCTGCTGATCATGTATGCGCTGGTGCTGGCGTTCTGCCTGCACTCGGCCCTGCTGAACAAGGACCGCTTTTCGTCGCTGATGACCATCGGCATCGCCACCGGGTTCTTTCTGCTGTTTGCGGTGAACATGGCGATGGTGATGGGGCTGACGCCGGTGGTGGGGGTGCCGTTGCCACTGGTCAGTTATGGCGGCTCGGCGTTGATGGTGCTGATGGTCGGCTTTGGCCTGATCCAAAGCGCGCATGTGCATCGGCCAAGGTAGCGGCGATGCTGCTGATCCAGCTTTTGACCCCTGAACCTGCGCGCGACCGCTTTGCCGTGCCGCTGCGGGCCGCGCTGGCCGACCGGGGCGTGGTGGCCGATCTGTCCTGGGACCATCCGCCTGCGGGGGTGGACTATGTCATCTATTGCCCCGGCGGCGCGGCGGTGGATTTTGCCGACTATCCCCGCGCGCGGGCCGTGTTCAGCCTGTGGGCCGGGGTCGAGACCATCGTGACCGATCCGACCCTGACCCAGCCTCTGGCCCGGCTGGTCGATCCCGGTCTGACCCAGGGCATGGTCGAATGGGTCACGGGCCATGTATTGCGCCACCATCTGGGCCTGGACGCCGACATCCTGGGCCAGAACGGGCTCTGGTCCCCACGCCCCTGCCCCCCGGCCACCGAACGCCCCGTCACCATCCTGGGCCTGGGCGAACTGGGCCGCGCGGCGGCGCGCGCGCTGAGCGGCCTCGGCTTTGCGGTCACGGGCTGGAGCCGCTCGCCCCGCGACGAACCCGGTCTGGTCCGCTGCCTGTCGGGCGCGGATGGTCTGGAACAGGCCCTGACCGGGGCCGCGATCCTGATCCTGCTGTTGCCCAGCACGCCCCGCACCGACAACATCCTGAACGCCGCACGACTGGCCCTGCTGCCGCAGGGCGCGGTGGTGCTGAACCCCGGGCGGGGCGCGCTGATGGACGATGGGGCCTGGCTGGCGCCCCTGACCAGCGGGCATCTGGGCTGGGCCACCCGGAGCGGGTTCCGCCCCGACCCCTTGCCGCCCCAGGACCGGTTCTGGACGCATCCCCGCGTCACCGTGACGCCGCACATCGCCTCGGCCACCAGCCCCGGGTCAGCCGCGCGCACCATCGCCGCCAACCTGGCCCGCGCCGAGGCGGGGCTGCCGATCCTGCATCTGGTGGACCGGGCGCTGGGCTATTGACGGGCCAGGGGGAATGCGTGTCCGAATGCCGGACGTTCAGCACAGCCCGATTGCGACCGGCGACGGCACCGGGAAAGCGTGGGTTTTGCGCCGTGCCACCACCTGATTGGCGTCCATGGGACAGCGGGCAGTCCCTTTGACTTTGGCTTCGCCCTTGCCGGATCAGCCACCGGATGATCCAAAAAGGCGGACCGGGGCGCAGGTGGTCGGCCAATCACGCTGGTTTCAAAAGCGCAGCCGGGGCGGGCGGCCGGGGTCCATGCCGGGGGCTGACGGCCTATCGGCTGGTTCCGCCGCAACCGGCAGCACAAAGCCCAGCCCGACCCGTGCGGCGGCCTGGGCCGTGGCGCTGGCTTGCGGCAGAAACACCACGTCAAGCCAGCCCTGCCCCAGCCCGGAAAAGGCCAGCGCCTCGGCCACCGTCCGGGCAAGCGCCGCCTCGGCATCCGTGGCCGCTCCGACAAAGGCCAGCGCCAGGCCGCGCCCGCCATCGTCCCAATCCGCCGCCACCAGCCAGGCCGACCCCACCAGCCCGCCTGCCGCCGACAGCCGCCCGTCCAGCGCCGCAAACAGGCCGTCAGGCATGCCGTCGGGTGGGCCAAACGACACCGGCCGCCCTGCCCGGGCCTGCGGCGCATGGGCCAGCGTGGCGGCCAGCCACTCGACCGCGACGGCCGGAATCAGCATCTCGGCTGCCGTCACACCGGGGTTGACCGCCAGCCCGATGTCATGCCCCGCCAGCATCGCCACCAGCATCCGTCCGGGCAAAGCGGCATAAGGCACCGCGCTGTCGGCAAAATCGACCAGCCGTTCGGGCAGGTCGAACACGGCGGCAAACTGACCCTCCTCGACGGCGAACAGGGCCGGGGCAATGTCATCGCCCTGCGCCTCGTGCTCCAGCAGCACGAACAGCTCGCAATCGGCCAGCCGCCCATACCAGGCCAGCCGGGCCGCATCATCGTCCGGCGCGGCCGTCATTGCCGCATGGGCCTGGTCAAGCGGGGTGATCATGAGCGTCACTTTCCGGCATCGCCCGCTGCAAGGGCACACGCGCGGCGGCCACCGATGGCCGACATGCCCAGCAGTCGGTAGGGCATCGGGCGAAGGGCGGCAACCAGATTGCCTGGCGCAAGACCACTACAGACCGGACCGGAGGCGGGCGATACCGCAGACCGCCAACCGGCCAGGTTGTGATTTGGTCCCGGCC
>Ga0105046_10003242_pt1 | contig 25807 bp, 13 predicted proteins | sample MAT03_FD_78385 | JGI IMG/M metagenome (GOLD analysis project Ga0105046, IMG submission 78385) | Freshwater microbial communities from Lake Fryxell liftoff mats and glacier meltwater in Antarctica - MAT-03 (megahit assembly) | ecosystem: Environmental > Aquatic > Freshwater > Ice > Liftoff...
TCTAAAAATTTAGGGTGTTTTTGCAAGGCTTTGGCAGCTTCTTGCATGAAACGATCTAATTCCTCTTTAGTGCGGACGGATTGCGCGTCTTGTAAGAGGGAAGTTTTAAGGCCGAAAAGCGGATCAGTTGCTTCAGCTGTTAAGATCATTTCACAAAGGGTACGAGCAACATCTCGCACAGTTTTGTTTGGTGGAGAAATAGAGCCTATGGCTAGATTCACTTCATGCGAAATGTCGTGAGTCGTGTCTACTTCATCGCCGAAGAATTGCGTTTTAACCTTCAGTTCATCTGCCTCGCCATGTAAAAGCCGACTAATTTTACGGAGATAATGCAGTCTTTTTTCGACAAAGAAAATTTTGTGCCCATTATCCATCGGATTAGCTGAAAGCGCTAGTTTTTCATCTTCAAGCTGAATAATTAAATTATGCAGAGAGCATAGTTCTTCGACAGAAGTCACCACGTAGCTTTGCTTTTTGACAGCTTTTAAAAGTTGCACATATTTTTCAACTAAGAGATTGTGCGGCAGATGTTCTGTTAATGGAATAGAAAACGCGACACCAGCTTGGTCAAATAGAGAGCGACTGGCTTTGTCAAAAGATTGTCTATTTCCTTTTAAAAGAACTTCAGGAACAGTTATTACGACCAAATAACCTTGCGATGCAAGGACTTCAGCAATAGTAGGTGTAATATAAGAAGTTTTACCTTCCCCCATGATCAACGAGTCCCAGCGATTTGGATTTTCGGAAAATTCTTTGATCGTTTTAAGTTGAGATAAGCGATAGACAATCCCATCCCGAGCTTCGGCCACCAGGCAAATGCGGGTGATTAGTACATTCGTGCCTGTTTGCTCATAACGCTTCTCATTTAAACCCGCATGAACCATTTTTAGGGCTTTCGCAGCATTAACAGAGTCGGCATGATCGACAAGCAGCGCTTGAGCTTTTTGCATTTGTTGATAGGCTGAAGAAAGGAGTAAGTAATTCGTGATCTGATCTTCAAAAATTTCGATAGATTTGGCGCTATCCAACCTTTTATAAGTTTTAAAAACTTCATTAATCAATTCATATTCTGTGTAAATTTCTGGATGGTCTACCATCGTTTTCAGTTTAGCTGGCAGGTTGGCGTATTGTCTGATATCTGAAAGAAGTTTAGTGCGGGAGGCGATTTCTTTTTTTCCCATGCTATTAACCTGGTCGGAAATCTGTTTCTTCAAATCCTTGATTTCTTTTTTGCTAAAAGAGGTCCTTGCTTCCATTTCAGTTTGGAGCTTTTCTTGTGCAAGTTCTAGTCCAATCTTTAACTGTCTATTTTCTTCCGCATGTGTTTTCTTAGTATTAGTATGGTCGGAGAAATAGGTTTCTAGGCGCTTTGCTTTAGCTTTTAAAGCAGTTTTTTGCTGTTGTAGCTTGGAATTATCAGGAGCCAGCGCTGAGGGGAATTTAGCTCTGATGAGTGCAAATTCTGCAGATGTTGGTGCAAAGTTTAAGGGTGTTGCGGGAACCGGGATAGGTGGGGCTCGAGCTGTAATCTCTTTTTCCAACTGATTCATTTGGCGCAGATTTTCTGTTTCGCTGCGTACTTCTAAGACAGAAAATTCACGGGCTTCACTTTCACGCAGAAGCATTAATAGTTCACGCGGTTCGTTTAAATTAAAATCTCCGCTTTTGATCATTTCAGAAATTTTTGAATGCTCTAACGGACTTAGAGAATCAGGCTTAGTAGCAAGCACATCCAGTACAGCTTGCAGAGAAGTCATATGCTTTCCTTCTTGGGTACTGTCGTAAGTTCCTTTGTAATCTTTTTTAGTGACAGTAGGGCTGTCTATCAAAGAACCGAGAATACGTTTAATGCTTCCTTGAGTTCCGGAAACTTTATAGATTTGACCAGAAAAAAGGGCATCATAAATGGTAGAAAGGACTCCTAGATTTCGCGCAAAATAAGGAAGTCGTTTACGTGCTGCTACCAGAGCTTCTCTGGTTTCTTGCAAATTGTCATCTTTAGGTGATGAATGGCACAGAAGTTCCAAATATTGGCAAGCGAACTGGGCCATTTTAAGGTTTTCATCCGTTTCTTCAGTTTCATGAAGTTCCCAAGCTTTTGGAGCTTGTAAAAATAGCTTAATTCTTTCTAATTCTTTTGGATTTTTTTGTTGTTGAGCCTCTAAAATAGCGAAGATGAAATTGAAAAAATTGCGTACCATATATTCAGAATTAGGCAGCTTTTGTTTGATTAACTCATTTGCGCTTAATCCTTTTTTCAAATTGGATGACATTAACAAAACAGTTAACATATCAGGTTGAGTGGGGATTTCTTGAGGCTTGAAATATTCAAATTGACTATAGTTGACGCCCAGCGTGTGTTCAGTGGCAGCGGTGGTTTCTTGAAATTTTTCAATGTAATCGATCATCGACATTTGCACATAATGCTTAACCTCAAACAACTCCTCTGCAGTTAAAGCTCCCTCTTTGATCTCATTCTCTCGTTTTTGATAAATGCGGTAGAGTTTAGCAATATGCAGGAGGTTATTCAAAAACTCGCCAGAATTAGCAGGAGTATAAATCGTTTGGCCCAATTGGGTGGATTTGATGTGCTTAATAGCTAGCTGAGCTTTCAGCTGAAAAGCAGTTCCCCGTAATGAGGAAACTCCATCATTTTCGAACAGTGTTTCTAAATTATCCAAGACACGAGCTTCTATGCCCGAGGTATTGGCAGCCTTTTTGGCTAAATCTAAGTAGTGTTCTGCCATTCTATAATTTTTGGCATGTGAGAAGTAATAGGCAAGGTAGATAAAAGCGGAAGGATTCCCTTCTTGCTTGCCTTGGCTATCAAAAGTGATAGTAAGCGGAGGAGTATTTTCGGGAAGGATGTTCACTTTGTGATTAAAAATAACTTTAGCGACCCCCTTTTGACGATGAATCCCATAAGGTTGAATAATAAAAGTATGGTTTTTGCCATTCGAGACAGGAAGAATAAATTTTTCATGCATGCCATCAAATGAATTTAGAAAAGCTTTAGCGCTGCTTTTTTCCCCTAAAAGGAGCCGTTCATCAGATAAATCGGTTAGCCATTTGTAGCCCTCACCCAACTTTTCATTGATATATAGCCATTGGCGGCCTTTTCTTTGGATGAGACTCTTATCCTGTAAGAAACGCATTTCAACCACTTGTCCACGTTTGGATTTGGCTAAGAAAAGGGTTTGGTTAGGGTTGGCAAATGACGCCACTTGACTTAGTGTGTTTCGTTTATCCAAGACTACATACAATGAGGAAATGGGATCTTTGACTTCAACAATTTTCCCTTTCTGATCTAATTTTATGGCATATCCGTGTTCGTTTGTGTCTTCTTTAGGTGGGTGTGGATAAACATAAGCTTGTTTAGGTTTTTTTGCGTTTACCCAAAGTCCGTTCTTGATAACCATTTGTTCGATAGCTGAAAGCTCGTCACCATCAACACTTTTTTGAGGAAGATACTGAAACCATCCTTTACTGCCGCCTGGTTTTTTTAAATTAAGAGGCAACTCTCGGTAAACATTGATATCGCTCGATTCTTGATTGTAATAGATGTTGTAATTTTCATTTTTGTAAGTGAATTCATAGTAACTGATAGCAGGGGTTACACCCTTGCGTAAGGTGGCTCTAATGGGTTCTTCGCCAAATAAACCACTCACAGAACGGGAGACTGCATTAGGTAATGCAACTTCCTGACCTTCCAATCGTTGGTTTTTTTTCTTAGCGCTTATCTGGAAATTATTTAAATCTATGGTGAAATCTTGATTGCTTAATAGGTCTTTTTGAACTTTCCAATTCATGCTTGAGTAAGTAGGATTATTCGTGGCCAAGCGAATCCATTCATCCGCGAAATGATTGCGGAAATCATCTCCAGCAGTACATTTTTGTTGCAGAAGGGGAAGAAGTTGGGCTCGCGTCCATTTTTTTATTTCATCATTAAACTGTGGAATACCGATCATATCTCCAGTGGCTTCAAAAATAGAACATGCATGAGCTAAACGAGCCAAGTCTTTGTTAGAATAGGTATCCATGGGCTTTTGATACGATAGATAAAGCATGGCTTGTGCCACACCCTCTAAATTTTGCTCTGAGTCAGTGATCCACTCATTAAGCCAAGAGTGTACAGTTTTAGTTGCATCGCCCATTTTAAGCGAGGTTTCGAGACTCGGGAAAGCTTGGGCAATGTGATCTAATGCGATCGCAGGATGATCTTTTTGCACCTCTTTGGCGTGCAATTGCAGCATATTGCCTAACAAAATTAAAAATGGGGCTCCGCCCGTAGTTTGAGTAGAGATCATCGAGGTAAGATCTTTAGAAAATGCTTCAAAGAATAAGGGGTTTTGCTCAATTGCGGTCGCAATAAAATTTGGTCTAGTGATATTTTGAATAATAGTGCGTTGGAATTCAGGCACATTTACAAGATAAGATTGAGTGCGGACTAAGTTTAACGTTTCATAAACTGTTTGATAAGAGAGTTTGCCATTGATAGCCACTTGTGAGGATTCAATGATATAGTTGCTAACTTGACTGATTTGGCCGCGGGGATCTTTTTGAAGATTGACACTTAAAAGAGAAGGCTCCGTATGTCCTTTTTGAGGCGTCAGAGAGTTGTTGTACTTTGAAGAATAAGTATATTTATCTGATTTTCCAACTTCTATACCTATTTCATCTTCATCATGTTCGCCTAAATAAACCTCTTCCCCTCGTAGGACTCCCGTCAAACCTGAAGTATTAGATTGATCATTGTTAAAATGATATTTTTTTTCGTATTGACCTAATCCTGCAGCACGTCCTCCCCATGGCGAAGGCATATAGCACAAGGCATCTCTGCCAAAAAAAGAACGATCATAAATTTTGACACATTCTGTCATCGTGACGAATTCATCAAATTCCATTTCTAACCTACCCATGGCAGCTAATCGCTTTTGCATATCCTCGTACTTGATGACTTTGATCATTTTGCTTTTTTCTTTAGGTGTTTTTGCTCCTTTGTTGATCGCCTCTTTCACTAGCCAGTCCAGATAATTAACTCCCGCACCAGTAGCTACCATGCCTTTGCCATAGAAGGGATAGATTGTGTAGTCAGGTTTCATTAAACAGGCCGTCATAAATTGCACACGGGCCTGAGCGACGTACCCATGCTCTGCTACAGGGGCTTTTTGAAAAGAAAGAGAAGAGGCTCCTCTACTTTTTAAGTCATATCGGGAGGTTTTACCTTTGAAATCCTTTCTGAGGCATTCTACGATTTGATTAATCTCATTTTGTTGCTCAGGAAGCCATCCAAAACGATAATGAGGGTGAAGCAAGATGATATTTAATAAATCTGTTTGGTCTAGTCCAATGTCGGCAACTTTACCAATAATAACCTGTGATTTAATCATTTGCGCAAGTTGATCTTGTGAAGGAGCTTGCTCCTTCATTCGCAATGAACATTCCCAGATATGTTTATTAAGATCTGAAATTTGACGCGTAAAAGTTATGGGGGCAGATTTCCAGAAGTTGTTAGGGTCATCAGAAGGAACAGGTAATGTCTGTAGTACTTGAATGCTGAGATTTTTGGCTTCGAGATAATTCTTTTTATCAACAAGCTTATCAATTTTTTCTTGCAGACTTGTCAGATGTTCTAAAGCAGTTTGTTGTTGATTAGTCTTTATTGATTCTTTGAGCTGATTAATTTCCTGAGAGTAAACCTCTGAAGTTTTGACAGATTTTGTTTTTTTTGCAAAAGAAAGGGGCGTTACTTTAGCCAAGTCTACGGCTTTATAAGAAAATGTTCCGGCACTTTTTCTAAGAGCGCTATTAATTTCTCGATCTTTTTTCAAAGTGCGAGTTTTTATGATTTTTTCATGAGAAATTAGAAGTTGATCAACTTTTTTAAAGAAAATATCAAAAGTTTGGTGAGCTTTTTTGAGGGCTGCGTATTCTGAAGAGTCCATTCTTTTAGTTAAATGATCTTCTAATTTTTTGACCTTAAATTTTATGAGCTGCAATTGTTGATCTTGTTGGGCAGGTGTAAGATAAGGTTGAGCTTTTAAATAGCCTTCATAATGTTCTTCAACTAATTTAACAAGAAAGGCAATTTTTTCTTGAATAGGCAGCTCAGGAAAAAAGTGATCTAGATCATTTCCGACGACACCCGCTAGGGTCCGGTTGGAAGTACTCTCGAGCTGAGTATTTTTTAGTGGAATCCCTCCCGCAGTGGCTAAATTTTCATGCAGCCATAAAGCAGGCTTAAAGGCTCCAGAAAGAGTAGTGGATTTGGCTTCTCCTGCAGATTGGTCCACATTAAACTGACGCGTGACTTTAATGCGAATTTTCTCACGCCGCTTTAAACGCACAGGAGGTGCGCTTTTTTCGTTGGTTGTAAGGATGCATAATCCGTGAATGATTTCTGTCAGATTTTTCTCGGTAGGATCGTCGAATCGATAAGTTTTTTGTAGATCCTTACTTTGAGAAGTTCCTAATGTGTTGAGCTCCAAACGAATTTTTTTGTTTTTATCCGCAAAAAGGGTAGCTAACATCGGTTGAAATTTGCCATTAACGTAAAAACCGGAAGGAAATGAAAGGAGAGAACTTTCATTATTGTCTTCTGCCTTCAGAAATTTTTCCCAAGCTTTTGTGGCAAATGTTTGAGAAACTTCTCCTATAAAGTTCTTGCTTTTATTTTCTAACGCTAATTGTAGAATTTTGCCGTTTTCCAGCATCTCTCCTAAATGGCTACGAAGATCTTTAAATTTAGCGGGATCTTCTTTATCTACTTGAGAAAGGAGGGAGTCGAGATGGGTTTTGTAGTCGACTAAATAATTTTTAGCAGAATCGTAATCAAAAGAACGGTCTAAATCCCTTAAATTTCTTAAAGCGGCTTCTCGGTTTTTACTCACAAATCTTCCAATCACGAGCAGTGGGCCTAACATCATTTTCCAAATCAACTTTACGACAGGAATGTGAGCAGGTTTTCTCTCAAGGAGGCTTTCTAACCGTGTGATAAAAGCTGGGCCCCTTAGTTTTTTGAGATCTCCGACAGCAATTTCCGTCACTGAGATAATAGAAGGAGCTGTTTCGGCTTCAAGCAAGGGGTGTTCAAGATTTAGATCCTTCAGATCTAATGTCACAATTTTTTTATGTGCATGCAAAGCATCCGTCGCCAAAGCTTTAATTTGAGCATGTCGATGCTTTAGCTTTTGAATATCTTTAATTTCAAGCTTGTGGTCTGTATTAATAAATATTTTTTTATCAGTAGAAAGGTCATTAAATGAAATTAAATAAGTATGATGCATATTAACTCTTTTTTTTGGATTTAATAATATAGTATATAGAGATGTTCTTAAATGATCAATAAAATTGAAATAAAAATTGGAAAATTAATTGACTAAAATGTTGGTGCTATTTCTTTGAAATCCAGCAAGGTTCTTTAGTGTCTGTCCTAAAATTTACCGTCCGAGCAGCGACAAATAAATAATCGGAAAGTCGATTAAAATAGATTAAAATAGAAGGTGAACATGCCGGTTGGGTAGATAGATTGATAAGTCTACGTTCAGTGTGGCGGCAGCTTGTTCGTGCCATGTGTAGAGCCGCAGCTCCTGGATGACCGCCTGGGAGGATGAATTGATGCAGGGGAGGCAGAGTTGTTTCCATCAGATCGATCCAATTTTCTAACGCGGTGATTTCATTTGAAAAGTCAATTGAATCAGCTTTTCGCGTTGGATTGGCTACCATAGCTCCAATATCAAACAAAACATGCTGTATTTTTTCAAGTTGAGTTTGCAAAGCTTGCAATGAGTTAATGGCTGGCAACAAAGCCAAAGCCATTCCAAGAGAGGAATTTGTTTCATCAATAGCCCCTAAGGCCTCAATTACGACATGATTTTTTGGAACGCGTTCGAGATTGAATAAGGAAGTTTCTCCTTGATCACCTGTTTTAGTATAAATTTTCATAAGGGAGACTGTTGGATAAGTTGTCGGCGAAGTTCTTTAAGGGCTTTTGGCTGATGGTTTCTTGCTTGAGTTAGTTTTTCCGCATTCTTGAGATGCACCCAAGCTTGATTAGGATTCAGGCGTTCGGCACAAAGGGCAGCTAAATAATATTCTACGGTGGCATCTTGCGGGGACATGGCATGGTAAATATTCAACCAGTGCATCGCTTCTTTGCTGCGGTGTAGCTGTAGGTAAACTGTTGCCAGTGCAAAAATACCTGCGCGAAATTGCGGATACTTATCGAGGATTACTTCCAAGGCTTCTTTTTTATTTAACAAAGAGGCACGTGAATCATCTACCTCCAAAAAAATAGCCTCAACACCAGCGACATCGATTTTACCATTTAAGTAGTCCTCTGCCATATTTTCTGGTGACACAGCGTGGTCCGGAATATAGCTTTTAATTCCTTCAAGCAGTGAGCTTCCTTTTTCTACTTCCCCTAAAAAGAGGTGAATATATCCAGTCAATTCTTGTAAAAGGAGGTCGTCAGGCAAGTATAACTTGGCTTTTTGATAACAGGCTAAAGTCTTAGCATAATCCTTATGTCTAATGTAGGCTCCGGCCTGATTAAAATAGGCAAGACCAATCACTTCTTTAATATTTCTTTCTTGCAAAGCACGGGTATCAATGCCGAGATATTCTTCACAGTCTAAGTGGATGCCACGAGCTGTCGTTTCAATATTGATGAGGTGATCGGCATCATGATAACGCACATAAATGTGTCCTGGAGGGGTGACCATTTCGATGGGGAGGGAAAGCCTTTGTGCTAAGCAAATATAAAGCAGCGAAACACCGAGACAAACACCCTTGCGAGAATCTAAGACTGAAGGAAGAAAGGTGTACAGATCGATATCTTTGGCATAGCTGGAGTGGGGGGGGAAACGAAATCCTAAATCAAAAAAAATAAAACGATTAATGGCTTCGATTTTCTGCTTGGCCGACGCATTGCTTGGCAGCTTCGCTAAAATCTGTAGGGCCATCAGATCCATCATCGCTTTGTAAACTTCACCAGAATGGGGGTTTTCCTCATCTAAATGAGAAAGAAAAAGCGCATGGGCTAAATCAATTTCTAAAGGAGAGAGATTAAGAACCTCAGCTTCGGTCTTGACATGGAACCCTTTTAAGAGCCGATTAGGGAGCTTTGTTGCTAGTCTGTCGATAATCTGGAGTTCTTCTGCGGTTAAAGCAGGAGCTTTTTCATCCGGCTGTTTATTGACTAATGATACTAAAGAGTCTATAGCAGAAGTTTTAAGGGAATTTAAAGGTAGGTAGTTAGCTTCTTCAGATCCACCTCCACCTTGGAGCAGCTCCCAAGCTTTGTTGAAAGCTTGTTTGCCCTCAGCAGTTTCTGGGTATAGTTCGTAGAAAGCAAGATATTGTGAGATCGATTGAGAAGGCACGCTTCTAAATAAGGCATGGATTTTACGAGGAGAAGCACTTAAAAAAAAGCAACCAGCACACAACAAAATAATGTTTAGGAGAGATCTATAAATATTCATGAGTTAGCGGTCAAAGTTTTCATCAAATCAGTTAATTTTGCATTGTGCACAATGTCTTCAATGCTTGGTCGAAAACGGTAGCTCCAATTTCGATCTAGAACCAGTCCAGGGATATTAATTCTTTCATCTTCCAAGTTAGGCCATGTCATATCTGGAAGTAGGGCTAAGTACTCTTGCAGAAGATTGATATGAAAAAGGCTGTTAGTTTGATGGCTATCGAATAAAATGTCCTGATGTTTAATCACTGAAAGCGGTGTCTCATAATCCCATCCTTTAAATCGGCAGTATTCTTGAGCTTCATCGGGGTGGTTTTGCCACCAAAGTTGCAGGGTTTCAGAATCATGAGTTGAAACGGTCGTTAAACTTTCTGGAATATAGTCTTGAGGTTGAATAAAACGGCGGTCTTCGTTCCAAACCCTCTCCCAGCGCATTACTTTAGTGCCGCAAATTCCTAATTTACGCAAGTTAGTGCGTACTTCAAGGGGAATGACTCCTAAGTCTTCTCCGATAGGCAGCATGGGACAATTTTCAAGCATCATGCTTAGAATCTCTTCACCTTGTCCGATCCATACGGTGGAGTTTTCTGGAATAAACCTTCCTTCTCGTGCCGAGGAGTGGAGGGGGATCCCCCAAATTCGGTAAAAGCCCACCACGTGGTCAATTCTAAAAACATGATAGCAACGAGCGGCTACTTCTAGCCTTTTTTTCCACCAAGCATAATTACTTTCTCGATTTTTGTCCCAGTTATAAAGTGGAAAACCCCAATTTTGTCCTTCATTGCTATACTGATCTGGGGGAGCACCTGCTGTTAATTGCTGATTAAAAAGGGTGGGATGAATCCACACGTCCACACTTTCAGTATTAATTAAAATAGGGATATCTCCCATGAGAAAAACTTTTTGTTTTTCGGCATATTCCTTAATTTCACCCATTTGCTTGTAGCACAGGAACTGAAGAAAGACATGAAAGGCTATTTCGTCTTTCAGGTCTTCGGCCAATTGCGTTAATATTTCAGGTGTTGGCGAACGCATTTCTTCTGGCCATGCGGTAAAAGAAGACCAATTTCGGCTAATTTTTAAGCTCTTAAATAAGGCATAGTTTTCCACCCAGGAATTTTCTTCTTTGAAATTCAGGAAAGCAGGGGTGTCGACAATTTTTGCTTTAGATAAAGTATAGTAAGAGCGTAAAAAAGCACTGCGCATTTGATGAAGTTTTGGATAAGCAATGCGCGGCTCCTTAAGAAGCGCGTGAAGAGCTGCAAATGGCTCTGCAAGCTGTGGGAATTCATCATAAAAAGGCAGCTTTACCAGGCCTAAATGAATCGGATTAAGCGCAAAAGCCGAAAGAGCGCTGTAGGGACTGGTTTCTAGACCGGTATCGTTTAAAGGCAAAGTTTGAATAGCATCCAACCCAACATTCCGGCACCAATCGATGAGGGGAATTAGGTCGGTAAATTCGCCAATGCCGCCGCTTGAATCAGAATGTAAAGAGAAAACTGGAACGCAAATCCCATGATGGGAATGGAGACCAATTGTTTGCCAATGAGCTCCTGCAGCAGTCTTAAATAGATACGGATCTTTCACTAGGGGGCCCCACGAATTAGTTGACAAAAACCGAAAATAGACACATTATTTTTATACTTCAAGATCTTATTTTTTTTAATCAATACCAAATTTTATTTATGAACAAATGTTTTTTTTATGCCTTATTTTTTATAATTTTTCCTGCTGCAGTTTTATTTGCTTCACCTGATGGATTAAAGCGCGAAATGCTCGATGATCTAAAGATTATCCAGAAAACATTAGAAGTAAAATATGCACCAGCCGACTGGAAAAAGATTTGTTTTGACTGGGATTTGAGCGAAAAGTGTGATCTGGCCCGATCCCAAATTTTAAATTTGTCGTCCCCTTCCTTAAAAGACTACCATAAAATTTTGAGAAACGTATTTATTTCTGCTGCCGATTATCATGTGAATGTGTTTTTTCATTCTACCGAAACCTCTTTTTTGCCTTTTCAAGTGCAAGGATCTCAAGGCCGGTACTTTCTTACGTGGTTGGATCCACACCAGTTACCCGCAGAGGCTTTTGACTGGGAAGTAGGAGATGAAATTCTGACGTTTGATGGCCAGCCTGTCGATGCACTCGTGCAAAAAACGCGTCAAAATCAATGGGATCGCCACAGAGAATTAACCGATCAAAGATTTGCGGAATTGTCCCTTACGCTCAGATCAGGAGCATTTGCCGAAGATGTGGCGCAGGGGCCCATTGTGATTGAACTGCGCTCTAAAAAAACAGATGAGGTGAAAGCCTATACATTAAATTGGGAGTACTATCCTGAAAAAATTAAAGATTTTGAGAAAGAAGACAAGCTAGTTCAGCCAAAAGGGATCTACAAAACCACTTTGCTTTTTGAAAAACCCTATTATGCCAAAGAAATGGTGACCCCGCACTTTTCGCTTTTAAAAAAACTCGCCAAAATAAGCGGAAGTGAAGATATTTTGGCAGGACGTAAAAGTTTTATCCCTCCATTGGGTAAAATAATTTGGGAAACTTCAGAATATGATGCTTTTCATGCTTACATTTTTGAAACCCCAAATCAAGCTAGAGTTGGTTATTTGCGAATTGGAAGTTATGGGGGAGGTGAAGAAGAAGTTAGAGAATTTGCTCGACTTATTGAACTTTTTCAACAACGTACCCAAGCCTTAGTGATTGATCAAGTGAATAATCCAGGGGGATTGGTTTTTTATCAGTATGCGTTATTAAGCATGCTAACTGACAAGCCTCTTCATTTGCACACCTACCAAATGACTTTGACTCAAGAAGACATCATGGAGGCTTTAGAATCATTAGATCTTTTAAAAAGAATAGAAAATGACGATGATGCCTTGATTGTCTGTGGTGAAACCCTGAGCGGCTATCCAGTCAACTATGAGTTGGTCCAAGCAGTAATCGATTACTTTCAATTTATCCTACACGAATGGGACGAGGGCAAATACTTTACCGATGCAGGTTATTTAATCATGAATCAAATAGAGCCTGCGGCCATTTCATATAAAAGACCGCTCATTGTTTTAACGAATGAATTTGATTTTTCTTGCGGAGATACGATGCCTTCGATTTTGCAAGACAATCAACGCGCGTTGATCTTTGGGTCTACCACCGCCGGAGCTGGGGGCACTGTTTCAACAAGCTCTCATCCTAATCGGCTAGGAGTGGCATATTATTCTTATACAACATCGATTTTGCAGAGAGAAGATCAATCCCGCATTGAAAATGTAGGGGTAACCCCCGATGTGAGCTATGTTTTAACGCCAGAAGACTATCAAAACGGCTATCAAGGTTATGTAAAGGCTTTGCATTCTGTCCTCAATGACATTCTCAAAAAGAAACCAGAAAGAGGTAGATAGTTTTAAGCAAAAATATTTTTTCTATCACCATTTAATTAAATAGTCAAAACAATAAATTAAATAAAGTTTCAATTATTGTTTAAGTATTTTTTTAAACATGAGATAATAAAAATATAGGTTTTATCTACATTCATCAATGAGGTGATCATGAACACGAATGATCGTCGAGAAGGGAATTTATCAATCATTGAAGCCGTTGAGGCCCTTTCTCAAATTGCAGATCTTGAAATTGATAAAGGGATCGGCATTACTCAACAGCATGATCTTATTTTTCAAAATTTGCCAATCACCTATCGAACAGTCCATTGGCTGCATCCCGACAATGCTGAAACAACAATTTCTCTCGTTAAAGATATTTTTAAAGTGGTGTTGCACTATTTGCATAATTTTTATAAAACTCAATACCGCTATGTCACCGATGAAAACGCCAGTGAAGAAATCAAATCGATTATGGTTTTGGTCGGTGAAGCTGCTAAAAAATTAGACAAATATACCTCTATTTTTAACCGGAATGTCAATGTCAAAAGTAGCGTGACAGAAACCAAAGAATATAAAGAACTAGAAGACTTTTACTTAACTCACATTGCGCGTAAAATTGATAATGGGATGCTAGGAAAATGGATTCTAGGAATAGCTAAAAAGCATATTCTTAGAGATGAAAAAGCAGTTGTCGAAAAAAAACTCGAGCAAAAATCCAAACACATTTTCGTCGACTTAGAATCTGTCAAAAAAGATACAGAATATGAGCTTTTTTCTTTAAGGAAAGAAGATGGCTCTAGATTCTTTAGCTCACGTCTCATAAGAAATGTGAAATTACTCTGTGATTTCGGTGGATTTTTTAAAGAAAGCGAAGAAAATGATCTACTCGCAGATATGCGCTTTCATTATGATCTTCACGTGCATGGAGCTGCTAGAAATATTTTAAGAGCCTTTGGATCAAGAATCGATCACTTTTATAAGGAGTGTGGGAATCAACCTCATAATGAATTGATCAATTCCCTGCAAAAGGCCTTCATGGCTCTTATGATCTGTGCCCATGACAGACATTTGTTAAGGAACTCACCCACAAAAAACTGTGTAGAATACTTTCAAGACTTTCAAGGCTACCTAAAAGAAGCCTTACAAACACGAGAATATCAGAAGCTTGTCGCTTATCCTGAAGAAGCCGATGAGGTTGCCAGTCTCCTTTTGGAAACCACTCAGTTTTTATGTAGAGCACTCTTCGTCCAAATTAAATCGCTTCAAGGATTTATGAATTCTCTAAAAAGCCTTATGAGAGAAGGGCGGGAATTACATTTAAAAGAGCCATTTAACCGCGCTGATTTTTTATGGAAACGCTTAGCATCAGATTATGCAGTTCTCACCAAAGTTTTTAAAATCCACAAGCACGGACCTTTGGTTCAAGTTCTAGAAAGCTTGGAAAATGATGGAGTGCATGAATTTGACCCTTTCCATCAAGGAAATTTACCAGATCAACTTTATACCCTCTTTCTTCAAAATATTCGCTGCACAAATATACGCTTCCCTACACCTACCCACCAAGAGCTAGTCAATAAAGCTTGCATCAACGAAGAATTTAAAGCTTTTCTGCGTTCCTACAAGCAGGCTGAAAACGAATTGTTACCCCAGCGGGGACACCTGTTGTTCAATCTTCAAGATAAAACTTCCTGGAAGGAACATGCACGCTCTTTGGCAATTGAAGAATTACAAAAACATTCAGATTTCTCGTCAGTCCTAACTGTTGTCACACTTCCAAAAGACACGGAATTTTATCATCAGTTAGCCCCATACCATCATGATAATCATGCATCTTCCTTTTTGGCCCATTTTAAGGAACACTTGCAAGATTCCTCCACCGGTTTTTACTTCCCGCCAATGTTACATGAACAGCTTTTTTCAGGATTTACGGATCAATTATTGGAAACAATTCATCGATTATTTTTTTCTAATAAAAATGTGTTATCACGCGAAAATCGTTTAGATTTTATTGAAATTTTCCATTTGTTTCTTGAACTTAAAATTCTCGATATTCTTAAACCCCAGACCTTTAGTTTTACTTGTAAGGATGGTCTCGATGTCGGCTCTGCAGAAAATGCAAAACTTTTCGCTTTTATGAAATTATTAACCGAATCACAACTTTCTGAAGCCGAGGCTGATTATCTAAATCTTTTAATCTATGGACCAGTAGTGTTAATTCGTGAACGACCTATGTTATTTGAGCGTTTTAGCCGCTTGAATAGTGTGATTCGCTTAATAGAAACTTTGAAGAATGAACAAGGGCACGAAAACTTTGTGCAAATACTGCGTCAAGCTTTCGGGCCTTTTTTTGATTCACCTATCTTAGAACCAGTGATTTTATTGCCTCAACCCACTGAATCAGATCAGAGTTGATAGATATCATGGTACTTCGATTTTAGATAGTTGCAGAAAGGATTAATAGAAAAAGGGCTGTCGCTAATATTTTTAATTAGCTCCAGACTAGAAAATTCCTGCCCATGTGCATAGACTGCTTTTTCCAGCCAGCGGTTAATAAACACCACATCGCCCTTAGCCACGCTTTTCTTCCACTGTGGGTAATCTTTTTCAAATGCGGAAAAAAACTGAGCTGCGTAGAGATTCCCTAAGGTATACGTAGGGAAATAACCAAAGGCTCCCATTGCCCAGTGGATATCTTGGAGACATCCTTCTCTATCGGAAGACGGGGTGAGTCCTAAAAGATGCTCCATACGCGCATTCCATGCTTCAGGGATCTCTTTGACCGAAAGTGAGCCTTCAATTAAAGCCTTTTCAAGTTCATAGCGGAGAATGACGTGTAAATTGTATGTGACCTCATCAGCTTCTATGCGGATAGGGGAGGCTTTAACCTTGTTTGAAGCACGGTAGAAACTATCTAAGGAGACTTTTTCAAGCGATTTAAATTCTTTTTTAAGTAGTGGGAAATAGAACTCCCAGAAAGCTCGGCTTTGGCCAATGCGCGTTTCCCACCATTTTGATTGACTTTCATGAATTCCTAGTGAAACAGCATTTCCTAACGGAGTCCCATATTCCTCTTCTGGCAAGCCCATTTCATAGAGCCCATGGCCTGCTTCATGTAAAATGGCTCTAATGCTGCTAAGTAACGAAGTTGGGTGGATGCGGGTAGTGATGCGACTATCGGAAGGATGAGAGGCCGATGAAAAGGGATGAGCCGAAAAATCTAAACGACCTCTTTGCAATTCATAATTAACCCCTTTTAAGATTTTATGACCAAAGGCAACTTGTTTTGCAGTAGAGAATTTGCCAAACAAAAAACGGTCATCAATTTCAGGCTGAGCCTGGATTTTGCGAATCAAGTCGACCAAGAAATTTTTTAGATTTGAAAAGAGAGGCGTAATTTTTTTGGCGGTCATTTCAGGTTCATATAAATCCAAAAGAGCGTCATATGGATGGTCTTGGTAACCCAGCAAATCGGCTTTCTTGCGATTCATTTGGATGACTTTTTCCAAATAGGGTGCAAACCGGCGGAAAGAGTTTTCTTGACGGGCAGAGCGCCAGACTAATATGGCTTGTGAAGTTAGCTTAGCAAAGTCCTCAACGAAACGAGTAGGTAGAGCTATTTGTTTTAAATAATCTCTCCGCCAAATTTTTAAAGCAGCATTTTTGGATTTTCCTAAGCCTTTCACACGTATTTTACCCGTATCGAGGTCTATCTGCTTTGCCAGGGCAGTCACAAAAGGTTTACCTGTGTTATTTTTGTGAATCAATCCTGCCATGGTTTTAAATTGTTCGGCTCGAATACCCGCGCCCGCAGCCGGCATGTAGGTTTCTTGATCCCAATTAAGTAACGAATTAATTCCTTCAAGAATGCGTGTTTCACGTGAAATTTCGTGGATTTTTTTGTAATCGGCTAACGGATTGTTCATGTCTATATTCCTGTAAGTCAGACCTTTATGCTTTTTTTTGTTACTCATTTTTTGATTGTAAAAGAGCCTCTGAGTAATTTAACAACTTTGTGCCCCATGGATACTTTACTTCAATTCCCCCTTTCTTGCCTATAATAAGTAGATAGCCGTTTCCATGGGAACTCCCTTGATAAGCAGGATTTTGAATAAAAAAAAGAGTTCCTTCGTTGGAGGCAACATGTTTAGTGACCTGTCCTTTAGCATTTGAGCCGGCAACCATCATAATTTTTTCATAGGGTTCAAAACCTTCTGCCTTAAAAAAGAAAAAATCACCTGTTTCGTTGAGAGTTTCTCCTGTGACTAAGTACCCATGTCTACTGACTTCGACTAAGGGCCAAGGCACGAGATGCACATAGGCAAGTAATTTGTTTTCCAAAGAACACAAATAGAGATCAAAAGATTCTCCTAAAATTTTGGGTTGAAAGGTAATTGAAAGCGTTTTTTCAGGTCTACGCAAGAAAGCAAGCATTCCATCATCCTTAAGAAAAACATCTTGGCAATCCACAAGTTGATGCAAAGAGCTCTTAATGATCAGATAACAGCCATCAGGAGCCATATTGGGTATTTCAAATTGATAGGCACCGCTTTTTTGCAAATGAGCGATTAAAGGGGGAGTTTCAGCCACTTTTTCTGCTAGCGTAATTTTGGTCCCTTGAATCGTTTGATGTGAACAACTAGTTAAAATAGTAGTAACTAAAAGTATAATTAATAAACTGTTTTTTGGCATTTTTTATAATTTTATTGTATAATAGTATTACTGAGAAGTTTTATAGGAGTTTTTTTATGGACTGTTATGAAAAATTTTCTTTATCATCTCAATTTCAATATGGAACCAGTCATCTTTCAGAAGGGTTTCATGAATTAACTAGATCTCCAGTCCAAGCCAGTGGAAAAATTTTATTGGGGATCGCAGAGGTTATCCCAATTTTAGGAATTGTTCCCGCCTTAATTGAAAAAAAAGCAAAAAATTGGACCACCCAAGGGAAAATGCATCAGCGTGAGCTTTTTGTGGCCAAAGAAATCGAAAACAAATCTTACCAGCTTAAAGAGCTTTATTTCGATACCTACAGTTCCAGTTTACCAAAAAATAAAAACTTAAAACTTCAAAGCGTTCTCAACAATTCCACTCCTGACAGACAGATAATGAGCCTGGCCCGAGATTTAAAGAGTTTTTTAACAACTCATCCCGAACTGACCGATTCCCAAAAAGCTAGATTCCAAACAGTCATTCAAAAGCTAAATGAGGCACAGCCTACTAGTGTATTAATAAGTACAATTGTCGCCAACTCTTCTTTAAAAGAAAAAAAACAATTGCAGAAAGATTTAATGGCGATGATACAAACAAGAGTCAGGGAGCTTCCTGAGGGAGAAGATTTAATCATTCCTTGCGGCTATATGAATGGCAATATTTACGATATAAAAGGTTTAATGAATAATCGCGTAGAAGGTCATTCTATTATAATGAAACTCGAAAGAAAAAATGATAAATATCAAATTACAGTTTATGACACAGATCCTTTTTATCAAGCCGCTGAAAGACCAGGGCGCTATTATCCCAAATTTTATGAAGGAATAACCTTAGAAAGCTTGCAAAACCCAAGTTTTTTAGAGGCTTTTACTGACCCGTCTTGTAATGAAGGAGATAGGACGGTTGGTACAGAAGACGTGCATGCTTGTTTTGAAAAGTATTTAGGCCCGGAAAGACTGGCTACCCCTGGAGATTTCTCTTATCACAAGCAAGGCTCAGTTGCAAATTGTACCAAAAAATGTTTACAAGTCTGGCTTCATTCTGAAATGCAAGACATGGAGCCACTTTATAAAGATTTCCGCATCTTCCGTTTACAAAATAAAATTCACAATGTTCAAAATATTTTGAAAAAAAATAGAAAAATTAAGTACACGCATCCGCTGGCTGCTTGGGGATTTACAGGCAGTACTAAAAATATATTTTTTGCTTTCGTACAAGGCATTAAAGGAAGAACTATAAGCCCCAAGCTGAGTATGGAAATTTCAAAATCGGAAGTGAATTCATTGCTTGAATATGCCCAAAAAGTGCTTGGGGAACGTAAGAAAAAACAGGCTCCTAGCAGCGATGCATAATAATCTAAGTCCCGCTCTGTGTTCTTTATGGACTCTTTGGTAGATTTTGTTTTTTGCTAATCCAAATTCCAGCTTGAACTGTTGTATTTTTCCTCAAGCTGATGCCCTCCTTTATTTTTACCACTATTCTACTTAGTCAAATTGAGGTCGGTTCAGATTTGCAATAATCCTCTAGAAAGACTACCTTAGATTTATTCATCGAAGGAGAGTGAAATGAAATTTTTTTATATACTATTCGTTTATATTACCTTGGCAGCAACCGCTCAAGGAATAAGTAGAGAACCTGAAAGCAAGCTGCCAAAATTGCTTGTAAGAGGTGAAGCTCGGCTTTTAAAACCTGCTGAGAAAATTCTGATTCATATTGGTGTGGTCACACAAAATATTAAACCTGAAGCGGCTTTAGCTGAAAACAATGCTAAAACTCAAAAAGTGATCCAGGCCTTAGATGAATTAGGTTTAAATCCTGAGAACTACAAAACAGGTCAATTTGCGGTTCGGCCCAGGTATTCTGATCAAGCGATTGTAGGATATGAAGCTGTGAATAGCCTAGCTGTCAATACTGACCGCTTAGATCTGGCTGGAGAAATAATCTCTGCAGTTAACAAAGCAGGGGTGAATACGATCGACTCCATTCAATTTACACTTAAAGATCCTCGTGAATACCGAGCGGCAGCGATCCAGGCTGCTGCAGCTAATGCGATGGCAGATGCACAGACTTTAGCTCAGGCAACAGGTGTGAAATTGGTGCGAATTCTAGAGTTATCCATCGGTGATGCCAGTGAACGATTGCCTTCGCCTCGTTGGAATGCGCTGGCCATGAAAACTTTTAGTGCAGATTCCGCAACTCCTATAGAAAGCGGAGATGTAGAAGTTTTTGCAGACGTCTCAATGACTTACGAAATATCTAGTTCTTAAGGCCTAATGTGACCTTCCTAAAGACCTCGTTCCTGCGAACGAGGTCTTTAGGAATTGACTAGGTTTAGTCGTCTCATCCTTTTTTATTCTATTTATTTCTTTCAATAATCATTTAGTTATAATACAATTTATTTCATCGTGATTATAGTTTTAGGCTTAATCACTTGATTAATTATCAGAGGTAAAAATAATGAAATTAATAAAATTCACAGCAGTATTTTGTACGCTGCTTTTTATGTGTGCGTCAGTCAATCAGCTTGAAGCAAGAGGGCATTCTCGAACAACTTTTGGGATTAGTTTAGGCAATTTGTTTTCATTTGTTGTGCAGCCTCAGCCAGTTTATGTGGAAAGGCATGTTGTCCATCAAGTGCCTGTAAGACCGCGGCTTGCAGCACCTGTTGCCATTGCAGGCCCAGTTCTTGCCCATCCCGCATATGCTTGCTATGAAGAAGTCTATGTTTACCCACGCCCTATTCCGGTTTACCGAAACAGCGGGGTTTCTTTCAATTGGCAGTATGGTGTGAGACACTAAATCAAATTAAGATTTGATTTGAATAAGCCGAAGGCAGCTTTTAAGCAGTCTTCGGCTTTTTTATTTAAATGCGGAAAATAAAGAAGATAGAAGCTGTCACGAACATTGGGAATAGGGCAGCTAGAAAGAGCTTTTTGGGAGAAATGCCTCCTGAAAAATGAGGATTCATTTCTTGATTTTCTTTCGCGCTCGAAGCGGTGCCAATCATAGAAAGACCGCCAGCTGCCAGCGTCCCAACAATGACGGAATACTTGGTGGCTTCGCTTAATGAAGGGAGTAGAGTCGCTAAATAGGTTAAAGAAGCGACGTCCATAAATGGATCTAAAAATAAGGAAGCATTTGCTAACACAAAAGCATCAAAACGCGCTAAAAGAGGTGTAATCCACCATTCTTGCAGGCCTCCATGAATTACCAGCCCAAAAAAGAAAAAACCTACCAGCATGAAAGGACGCAGCTTTAAGCGAGATTGATATTGCCGGGTCATTTCGTGGAAGATAAAGAAAAAGAGCGCAATGCCAATAAAAATGAAGGGGGAATAGAGGTTGAAAATGGCACTAATGAGGAGTAAAATATGCATGCCAGTGATCCACCATGGCACAGCTTCTTTATCATCAGAAGACTTAAGGGCGGCTTTTTGCTCTTCTCTAGCTAAATCAGCAAACTCGTCGCGAAAGTACAAATAATAGCAAAAAGTAGAAATCACAATCGCCAGGATTGACTTCCAGCCAAACATAAACAGTGTTTCCATCGCTTCACGATTTAACTCAGCGCTCATCCAATTCACGGGCAAACAAAAATTGGTCAGAATAGCCCCTAAAGAAATGTGTGTAAATAAGAGACCTAGAGTTGCATAAGCCAATTTTTGACTGATCGAGCGTTTATAGAATTGCTTTGCAAGCAGAAGGCTTGTGACAATCATCGCCCCCGCTTCCGTAATAAAGCATCCTAAAACAGGACCGATCGTCAATAAAGAAAGCCACCAAGCTCCAGGAGAACCTCCAAATAAAAAGGCAATGCGGCTAATTAAGGATTCTACGAGATTCATGATGGGATTGGAGGAGGCCATCGTCATGATGACAGCAATAAATAAGGCTTCTATATAGGTTTGCGTATTTAAATAATTTATCGAGGACTCCCAGTCATATAAAAATGTGATAGAAGCTAGAAGCGGAATAATCCAAATTCCAAAAATAGCTTTAATTTCACCAAAAAAATGGGTGATTTTTTGAATAAAGGTACTAGAAGAAGGCTGAGAAAAAATTGCCTTGTCTTCAGTTTTGAGCTTAGGAGGATGAGTAGAAAAAAATTTACGCAGAAAAAAATGATAAACAAAGCCAGCTCCAAACAGGAGTGTAGCAAAAAAGCTTAGCGGGCAAGCCTTGATTGGTTTTGCGAGTGCGTATTCCAAGTGATTACTTGTCCCGTCTTCAAAATGGGGTATAGGCAGCAACGTCTCATCGTCCATCATCCAGGGAAGGGATATAATAGCTTCTTGTGCATCAAGGACTGTTGCTCTAGCGGCAGCGAGGACAACTAAACAAAGCCACTTCATTTAAAACCTTATTTATTTTTATTAAGGTGCTATTTACTCCTTATGTTTTTTCATGCAGCTGTTTTGGCCCGACCTTTCGTGCCAAGATTAGCAACAAACTATTCATGCTAAGCTAGCGATGAAAGTTTTGGTTGCGTGCAAACTGCATAAAGCCACATTGTTTTTCATTGTTTGCTAAAAAATGCGTTTCATTTGTTCCTGCATCTACAATACTTTGCAAAGGGATCAATTTTTCGTTCTTTAGCAAAAATAGAATAACAAATATCGGTGATTAGAATAAACGTTAAAACGTGAAAAAAGTGTTTTTTTTGGAGCAGAAAAAACAGGGAAAAAACAAAGATTTTCCTCAATAAATAAAAGCCATCCAAATCCTATCTATGAGCCATTTTTGAATTCTTTTTAAGTGATAGGAAGATAATTTGATTGAGTGTTTTTTTAAAAAGGAGTTAAATCGATGGATTCCTTTCCATATGCTAGGAAAAAAATAAGCTTACCTTAACTTTTGGGCGCATAATTGGAGAATTGAATGAGTTGGATCTACTACATAATTTTTATATTTTTAGTCATATCATCATCTGTAAATTGCCTAGATTTCGACAGTGACATTGGTTTTGGAATACGCTTAGATCAATTTCAATGGTCCATTGCTTCACCTGACGGTCATGATGACGTCATTTCTGAGCTCACTTTGAAAGATTTATGCATGTATGAAGTGAAAGCAGCCTTAAAAATTGTTCCCTTTTCACACATTAATCTACGTCTTAAGGGGGATTATGCACGCATTTTTAGCGGAAAAAACCAAGGTTCCGACTATCTGGAAAGCCGTGGAAACAAGGAGTTTTTGCGCTCGATTTCCGATGCAGATAAAGGAGAAGCCTTTGATTTTTCCGCAGCGCTCGGCTATCAATCAACCTGGTTTAACCGGAGCTTTACATTCAATCCGCTGATAGGTTGGTCGCATCATGAACTGCATTTAAAAGCCCCTAGTGTTAATCAATCATTGAATTTATTTGGGCCAACGGGAACCTTTCTTGGGCTGCACAGTGATTTCAAAGCTATATGGAATGGGCCTTGGGTAGGCATAGATGGCGCCGTATCACTAATCCCTTGTTGGTCGATTAAGGGCACAATTGAGTATCATTGGGTTCTATTTAAAGGCAGTGGACTTTGGAATTTGCGTGATGATTATTTGAGGGATTTTAAACAATCTGCCTATGGCAGGGGCACTTGTATCACCCTTGGAACTCAATATGCATGGAATTGTTTTTTAGTTGGACTCGAGTATGATTTTATCTACATGAAGGCTAGCCATGGATTTGATCGCATTTATACTGTTTTCGGCAATGGTACCACTCGTTTGAACGAAGCTTGCTGGCAATCAATGAGTTTGTTAGGCACAGTCGCTTTGGTATTCTAACTCTCTATCCTGAAAGAATGTGCATACATCTATTGCATGCACTTTTTTCTTTAGAGAGAGATATTTAGAGAGTCTTTTAAACTTGATATAATCAGTTGAAGGGCTTGGGAATTATCCCCAAAGCTTGGAATAATGATGTCTGCATGGATCTTGCTGGGTTTAACAAATTGCATGTGCATCGGCCTGACAGTAGAAAGGTATTGTTCTTTAACACTTGCTAAATCTCTTCCTCGTTCGTTAATGTCTCTTTCCAGACGGCGTAGAATACGAATATCATCTTCAGCTTCAACATAAATTTTTAAATCCAATAATTCCCGAATTTCTGGCAGGCTAAGGAGTAAAATTCCTTCAACGATAATGATTTTTTTGGGATGCACGATTGTATTTTCATCAATACGGCAATGGATTTTAAAGTCGTACGTTGGTTTGGTAATCGATTGATGAGCTTTTAAGAGTTGCAGATGATTTTGGAGTAGTTCGAAGTCAAGCGAATCAGGATGGTCAAAATTCTTTTTTTTCCTTTCTTCCGGAGAAAGATGAGAAAGATCTTTATAATAGCAATCTTGTTCGATCAAGGTTGCATGGTCTCCAAATGCCTCTTGAAGTTGTTTAGCTAAACGCGTTTTTCCTGAGCCTGTTCCTCCCGCAATCCCAATAATACGCATCGGTTCGGCAGCTAGCACATGACTTAAGATAAGTAAAAATAGAAACGAAATTCTAAACATTTGAATGTCCTTAAGTAAAGTTCAGTTTAAAAGGTGCTCTTATTACATTATAGGAGCCTTTCATATGTTCAGGTTAGCTGGCTAAAAGGCAAAAAGCAATATTTTTTTGTCAAAATGATTTAGAAAAAAGTTGAAAGAGGATTGATATCAATCAAGATTTTGATGGTGGAAGGAAGGGGGGTTTTTTGCAGGATTTTGGGTAAAATGTGGTTAGCTTTATAGATGCTTGGGCCTCGAATCAGAAATTGGAAACGATAACGATCTTTTATTTTGGCATGACCTGACGGAATCACCGGGCTTAAAATAAAAGAATTGGGGAAGTTCAGCTGGATCTGATGTCGTAATTCTTCTGCTTTGGCTTGGGTGATTTTTTCATCAGGCCCTGCCAAAGTAATTTTGATAATCTGCATAAAAGGAGGAAATTGAAACATTTCTCTAATTGCAATTTCTTCTTCATAAAATTTAGCATAATCTTGTTGAGCTGCCAATTGAATCGTGGAATTATCTGGAATATGCGTTTGAATAATGACTTTTCCAGGAGCAATTCCTCTGCCAGCTCTGCCAGCGACTTGAGTCATTAACTGGAAAGCCGTTTCTGAAGATCTGAAATCAGGAATATTCAGTGACGCATCCCCGTTGAGAACGCCGACTAACGTGACTTCAGCGAAGTGAAGCCCTTTGGCAATCATTTGAGTGCCGATCAATACATCCGCTTTGCCAGTTCCGAAGTCTCTCAGTAACCTTTGCTGACTACCTTTATGCCGTGTGGTATCCGCATCGATACGGATGGTACGCAGATCAGGAAAGATTGCATGTAAGGAGCGTTCGATCAGTTCTGTTCCGATTCCTTGAAATTTCATTGGAACCCCTTTTTTGCATTCAGGGCAGGATGCGGGAGGAGGAGATAAGGTGAAATCACAAAGATGGCACGACAAAGAATTCTTACTAAAATGAAAAGTGAGTGCTAAGGAACAATGTGGACACCGAACCGCCTTTTGACAGGACGGGCAAAGAAGTGTGGTGTGGTACCCGCGTCGATTTAAAAAAAGGATGGATTGCTCTCCCTTTTGTTGGCGCAATTTAATTTCGGCTAAAAGCAACTCTGAAAAACTTGTGAATCCCTTGGCCTTTTCAAATTCTTTTTTCATGTCGACGATTGTAACCGAAGGCAATGAGGAAGATTCAGCCCGTTTGTGGAGCTCGCAAAGAGTATACTTCGAATTTTTGGCATTGTAATAACTCTCTAACGAAGGGGTTGCACTTCCCAAAATGACAGTTGCCTCGGCGATTTTTCCACGCATGACCGCCACGTCGCGCGCATGATAACAAGGAGATTCCTCTTGTTGCTTATAGGATTGTTCATGCTCTTCATCGACGATTATAAGGCCCAACCGTTTGACAGGACTGAAGACGGCCGAGCGGGCCCCTATCACAATATTAGCTTCGCCGCGATGGATCTTGTGCCATTCGTCAAAACGTTCTCCATGACTTAGACGATGATGTAAGATGGCAATTTTATCTGGAAATCGGCTTCTAAAGCGCTCGATTGTTTGCGCTGTTAAAGAGATTTCGGGGACCAGCATAATTGCGTCTTTTTTCTGCTGCAGGGCTTTTTCGATAGCTTGCAGGTAAATTTCAGTTTTCCCACTTCCGGTAATTCCATGAAGCAGATGTGTTTGGAAAACACCCCCATCGATTGAGGATGCGATTTTTTCTAAAGCAATTTTTTGCTCCCCA
>Ga0105046_10003243_pt1 | contig 25801 bp, 18 predicted proteins | sample MAT03_FD_78385 | JGI IMG/M metagenome (GOLD analysis project Ga0105046, IMG submission 78385) | Freshwater microbial communities from Lake Fryxell liftoff mats and glacier meltwater in Antarctica - MAT-03 (megahit assembly) | ecosystem: Environmental > Aquatic > Freshwater > Ice > Liftoff...
GGGATGTGAGGGATGTGAGGGGTCGCAAGGGACCGGTCTGCGACAGTGGCCCCTTGCCGGTGTCGGGTTTCGGCTGCGGCGCCGACGAGCGGCCCGAGTCGGACTTTTGCGGCTGCGGTGCGATTGAGCGGCCCGAGTCGGCGTTGATCGGTGGCTGCGGCAGCACGCTCTTGCCTGAGTCGTGGATGACCGGACGCGGCTGCGCGGTCGACACCTCGCCGCTGGGCCGGCGGGTATGCATGAGGTCGCTGAAGTCGGTCTCGTCGTCGTCGTCGCCGCCGAGGTCACCGAAGTCGGTCTCCTCGTCGAGCGGGGGCGGCTCGGCGACGCGGGCGGCGGCCGGCCTGAGGCTGTTCTGGCTGTGCTGGCTGCGCTCGCCGACGGCGCGCAGCAGGGCACGCGAGTCGGCGACCACGCTCTCGTCGACATCGAGCCCGCGGAACATCTCCTCGTCCTCGGTCGGGAGGATCGGCACCCGCGGGTTGCGGCTGCTGGAGATCGCGGCGCCGCCGGGCAGCTTGTCGGGCAGCGGCGTGTCCTCGTACTCGGTGATCGCGCTGAGCTGGTCGAACTTCGGCGCCAGGGTGTCGTCGGGGATGCTCGGCGGGGCGAGGTTAGGCCGCTGCGGTGGCAGGCGGCGGGCCTGCTTGGTCTCACCGGCCTCGATCACGCCGGCGCCGATCAGGCCGAACAGCAGCGTCGACACCTGCGGGACATCGGGGTCGTACTTGCGAGCGAGCAGCTCGTCGACCGTGCGGCTGCCGTCGATGCAGCGGACGAAGTACGCCTCCTCGGCGAGGAGGTCGAGCGCCGTGAGGTCGTTGGTCCAGCGCGGGCCGACGACCGCGTAGCGGTCCGCGAGGGTCTTGAGCATGGCGCGCGCGCGCTCGTCGGTCCAGCGCTCCTGGACCCCGGCGAGGATCAGCGCCTCGACCGGGAGCTCGAGCGAGCCAGCGGTCGCGGGCATGCCGGGCTCGCCGCTCTGTTTGAACTGGAATCGTCCCTCGTCCCAGCCGAAGATCTCGTAGAGCTTGATCCGGACCTGCTCCTCGAGGCCGTAGCGCAGGTTGCCCTCGGAGAGGATCCCCATCTCGACCAGCAGCTCGCCTTGCTTCTTGCCGGTGCGACGGATCGCCTCGAGGGTGTTGTCGCACTGCTCCTGTGTGATGAGGCCGTGATCGGTGAGGATCTGGCCGAGGAACTCGGTCGGCAGGTTCGATCGCACGGCGGTCGGTCGACCGTCGACGAAGAACACGACCTTCTTGGTCTCGCCCGTCAGCAGGTACAGGTTGCCGGTCGTGCGCGTGCGAGCGATGTCGCGGACGAGGAAGGCGAAGGGCACGCGCTTGAGGGATCCCTTGGCCGGAAAGCCGAGTTCACTGTCGGGGGGTGCTGGCGTGGGCATGGTGCGGGCGGCTCGAGCGGAGAACCCCGTGGTGCAAGGCGGGGCGCCGTAGGATACCGCGGTCCGCCGGGTCCGGGGCCCCCGACGCGGCAATGGTGTCGCAAGCTCGCCGCGCTCCGGGCCATCGGGGTCCGTCCAGACGGCGTTCGGGAGCCCTCCAGAGCCCACAAGAGGCCGCTGCGGGCAGATCCGCGGGACTTGCGCGTGACCGCATCGGACCGCGGCGAGACCATGGCGCAGATCTGCTCGCCGAGTGTCGGCAGCGCCGACTTAGGCCGAGGGTCGCGATGTGGCTGGCTTTTGGGTCAGGTGTTAGGTTGCGCGCGATGAACGAACTGGTCGCCGTCGTGCTGGCCGCGGGCAAGGGCACGCGCATGGGCTCCGACCTCCCGAAGGTGCTGCATGCATTCCATGGCGAGCCGCTCGTGGTCCACCCGATCCGCGCGGCGCGGGCCGCCGGGGCGGGACGGGTCGTCGTCGTCGTCGGTCACGGCGCGGCCGAGGTCGAGGCGGCGCTCGCGGATCAGGCGGGGCTGTGCTTCGCGGTCCAGGCCGAGCAACGCGGCACCGGGCACGCGGTCCTGTGCGCCCTGCCAGCGCTCGCCGGGCACGACGGCGACGTCCTGATCCTCAGCGGCGACGTGCCACGCCTGCGGGCCGCGACGCTGCGGCTGCTGGCGGCGGCGTGCGCCGCGAGCCCCGGTGGCCTGGCGCTCGCGACCTTCACGCCGCCCGATCCCACCGGTTACGGTCGGATCATTCGCGACCACCGGATCCTTGGCGACCACGTCACGGCGATCGTCGAGGAGCGCGACGCGAGCGCGGAGCAGCGGGCGATCGGTGAGTGCAACGCGGGTGTCTACTGCGCGACGGCGGAGCTGCTGCGGCGCGAGCTGCCGCGGCTCGGCAGCGCCAACGCTCAGGGGGAGATCTATCTGACTGACCTCGTCGCGGTCGCGGCGAGGCAGGGGGTGACGGCGCTGGTGGTGCCGGCCGACGAGGTGGCCGGGGTCAACACCCGCGAGCAGTTGGCCGCGCTGGCCGCTCTGCCGCGAGGGTGACCTGACCTTCAGGCCAGGCCGGCGACCTCGTCGACCTGGCGCTTGAGGTCGTGGATGTCGAAGGGCTTCTCGATGAAGCGGTCGCAGCCGGCCTCCATCGCCTGGGTCCGCTCGCGCTTCATCACGCTGGCGGTCACCGCGAGCACGGGGATGCGGGCGATCTCCGGGCTGCGACGGATCGCCTGCACGACCTCGATGCCGCTGATGCCGGGCAGATCGAGGTCGAGGAGCACGACGTCGGGCCGGCGCTCGCGGACCATCTGCAGCCCGATGATCCCGTCCCTGGCGTTGATGACCTGATAGTTCCCCGTCCACTCGAGGATCTTGCGCGCCAAGGCGAAGTTGCTCGGGTTGTCCTCGATGTAGACGACGAGCTTGGTGCCAGGCACGGCGCACAGTGTATCGATTCCAGCCGCGCAGCGCAGGTCCCGGCCCGCCGCGGCCTGAAGTACACTCGGGCTCCATGTCTCGCAGCGCTCACGGCGGCCCGCGCAGCCGGCCCCTGCGACGGGCTAAACGACTGGGCTGGCGACTGGGCTGGGGGCTTGGTGCCGCAGTCGCGGCGTCGACCGTGGCGACGATCGCCACCGCTGCTCCGGCGCCGCGTGACGCCGCGAGCGAGCACCGCGACGTCAAGCTGGTCGAGCTGGCGGTCCTCGGCAATGAGCAAGTCGCCGATGCCCGCGTGTTGCAACTGTTGGCCGCCGAGGACCTCGCGGTCGGCGTCGTGCTGCGCTGGCCCGACGACCCGCGGGTCACACGGGCGCGCGCGCGGCTGCTGGCGACCGAGGCCTTCGAGCGCGTCACCTTGCGCCTGCGGCCGGTGGCCGGCGACGAGACCCACGCGCGTCTCGAGGTCGACGTCGAGGAGCGCCCGAGCCTCGAGGTCACCGACCTGTACCTTGGGACATCTCGCATGACGCCGTTTCACGGCGGCTTTCAGGTGCTCGAGCGCAGCTTCCTCGGCCGCGCGATCCGCATCGGCGGCGGCCTGGTGTGGGGCACGCTGCCGCGGCAGATCCCGCAGAGCAGGCGGCAGCAGGCGCTGCGCGTGTTCATCGATGCGCCGCGGCTCCGGGGCAGTCGCTTCGGCGTCGGCGGCACCTTCTACCTGCACTCGGCGAGCGAGCCCTACCGCGTCGCCGGTCGCGCCGACGACCCCGACCCCGGGCTGTTTCGCACCGTCGACTATGGCCGCGTCGGCGGGCTGCTGGGCACCTCGTTCGCGGTCACCAGCAGCCTGATGCTCGGGGTCGACTACCGGGTCGAGCGGGTCAACGCGATGTTGCCGACGGACCCGACGTGGCTGCGCCCCGAGGGCGTGGGCGAGTCGGTCGACCTCGATCTGCAAGGCGGCGTACACCTGCTGACCTCGGCCAACTTCGGGCTCAACTACGACGGTCGCGAGGAGGCGGCGCGGCTCGGCAAGGGGGCGCGCTTCGCCCTCGAGCTGCAGCTCTCGTCGCCGCTGGTGGGCAGCCGTTACGAGTACATGAAGCTGGTCGCGGGCGGGGCCTACACCTTCCGCCTGCCGTGGAAGCACTGGATCACGCCGAGCCTGGTCGCCGGCCAGATCGCCGGACGGGCGCCCCGCTTCGAGCGCTTCTACGCCGGCGACCTCAGCGAGTGGACGCCGGGCCGCGAGCTCGGGCTTATCTACTCGACGCGCGGGCCGATCGACGTGTTCGGCACCGGCATCGACCGACGCCTGTTCGGCTCGCTGTTCGCCCGCCTCGACCTCGAGTACGTGTGGCCGCTGTTCTCGGGCAACCGCGTGCGTGGGATCAAGGGCGGCGCGCTGTTCTGGTCGACCGGCATCTTCACCTTCGCGGGCGACGCGAGCGAGCGCAAGGCCCGGCGCGCGCTCGCCGAGCCGGTCGCGCCGATCGGCTTCAACGCCAACTTTGGTCTGCGCCTCGAGACGGTGATCGGCGCCGTCGATCTCAGCGTCGGCAATGTGCTGCGGAGGACGCCGTTGTGAAGCGCCGCGGGTTCCTGGCGCTCGCGCTCGCTACGCCGGTGATGGCGGCGCCCGGCGGGCTCGAGCTGGTCAAGCCGCGCCGCGCCCGCTTCGAGGAGGTCGGCGACGCGGTGCTGATGACCGTCGACCTGCCCGAGCTGCTGCTGACCCGCGACAGCGACGCGATGGCCTCGCTCGAGTCGGCGTTTCGCACCCGCCTCGACTTCGAGATCACGCTGCACCGGGCCGGTCAAAGCGAGGCGATCGAGCACGGGTGGGTCATCGTGTTCATTCAGTGGGACCCGTGGAAGGAGCGCTACATGGTGGAGACCAAGGAGGCCGATCGCCCGGCGACCCGACGCTACTTCGCGGGGCGTGACGACGCGATCGTCGCCGCCGTCCGCCTCGACCGCGTCCGCATCGCCCGCGCCGGCGCGCTCGAGCGCGGGCCGAAAGCCGTCTACCACGCCACGGTCGTCGGCCAGCGCAATCGCATCGAGAAGGGCCTGCTCTCGCCCGAGGACGGCGACGGCGACGGCCGCGGACAGGGCAGGGACCTGTCAGTGTTCTCGCGCTGGGTCGGCATCTTCATCCGGGCGACCCAGAGCGCCGAAAAGACCGTGGCGATCAAGACCTCCCCGGCCTTCTACCTGGTGGCGCGATGACCGATCCACGCGACCACGACAAGCGGGACAAGCGGGACGGGCGGGACAAGCGGGACGAGCGGGACGGGTCGGAGTCACCTGTCCCCGAGGACAGGCCCGGCGAGGCGCCGCAGGCCGGCAAGCCCGGGCCGGTCACCCGCGAGGCCCGGCGCTCGGCGGTGGCCGGCGCGCGGGAGTCGGTGATCGCCGGCGGCTGGCTCGGCGGCGGCACGCGCTCGACGATGGGCCTTCGGGTCTCGCGGATCCGCCTGACGCGGACCGGCCTGCGCATCGTCGTCGGGCCGCGGGTGCCGTGGTGGGGCCGCCTCGAGTCGCGCGTGATCACGGCCCTGGTCGCGCTCGGGATCCTGTGCGTCGGCGCCTCGGCCTACCTGGTCACGCTGACGGTCCAGTACTTCGACAGCATCGTGCGCGACGCGGCGACCAAGAGCGACAAGGCGGTCGCCGCGGCGCGTCCGCTGTACGACGGCTTCGTCCGCGCGAGCAAGCAGGCCTACCGCGCGCGCGTCGTGGCGACCGCCCGCGAGCTCGAGCTCGGGCTGCGCGGGCCGGGTCCTCGCGCCGAGCCGACCGCGGGGGTCGCCACGCAGGTCCAGGCCCACCTGGCCAGCATCCTCGAGCACGAGGCGGACCTCGTCGAGCTGCGCGTCGACGGCCTGCCGGGCGGACCCGTGAGCGTCGACCGGCGTCAGGCGGTGCCCGAGGACCCGGCGCAGTGGGTGTGGTTCACCGCCGCCCCGGAGCCGCTGGATCTCCGCGCCGGCGCGCCGCTGCAGTTGACCGCCACCTACGCGCAGAGCACCGATATGGACCGCCGCTACCAGGCCCTCGGGACCCTCGGCCGCGAGCTCGACTATGTCGCCGTCAACGGCACCGTCGTCGATCGCGGCGAGCTCGAGGGCGCGGTGTTCCGGGCGATCGGGGCCGCCTCGGCGCTGGTGCTGCTGGTCGCCTTCATCGCTGGTTTTGTGCTCGCGCGGGCGACCACACGCAAGCTGACCGTGCTCTCGGAGGTCATCTTGCGGGTGGCCGGCGGCGATCTTCGGGCCCGGGTCCCCGACCTCGGACAGGACGAGCTCGGCCAGCTCGGCGCGGCCTTCAACGGCATGCTCGACGAGCTCGACTCGGCCCAGCGCAAGCTGAGCTATTTGCAGAAGATCGGCGCGTGGCAGGAGATGGCCCGCCGGATCGCCCACGAGATCAAGAACCCGCTGACGCCGATCCAGCTCGCGGTCCAACAACTGCGAGAGAAGGACCCCAAGACCAACCCGGCCTTCACGCGCATGCTGCAGACCTCGGTCGAGATCGTCGAGGACGAGATCGAGTCGCTGCGCCGCATGGTCACCAGCTTCTCGCGCTTCGCCAAGGTGCCCGAGGTCCAGGTCGTGCCCGTCGAGATCGCCCGCGTCGTCGAGGAGTTCGACCGCGCCTACGGGCACCTGACCGAGCGCGAAACGGACGTGCTCGAGGTCTCGCCGGTGCCCGCCGGCCTGACGATCATGGGCGACCGACAACTGCTCAAGCAGTGCCTGGTCAACCTCGTCGAGAACGCGGTGCTCTCGCAGCGCGAACGCGGGCCGGTGCACGTGCGGGTGTCCGTACGGCCGGTCCCACCCGAGCGGGGCGTCGACCCGGGCTTGCCGGCTACGGCTTGTGAGCTGCGGGTCGACGACAACGGCCCCGGCATCGCCCTCGACCGCCGCGAGCGGGTGTTCGAGCCCTACGAGTCGACCCGCAAGGAGGGCACCGGCCTCGGTCTGGCGATCGTCAAGAAGGTGATCCTCGACCATGGCGGCGAGGTCCGTGTCGATGACAGCGAGCTGGGGGGCGCCGCGATCGTCATCCGTCTGCCGCTGCACGCGCCCGACGCCGAGGCCTGACCCGCCTGCCGGGCTGACCACCCGGCTGACCCGGCTGCCGGGCCCCGTCGGAGGAAAACGCCGCCGCCCGGGCCAGTGGGACAAGGTGAGAGCGCGCCCAAAAACCTCGTGCTTGCGTGCTTTCGCGGCCTGTGCGACGGTTTTGGAGTGGCGGGGCGCCCGAAGGCGTAAGGCCCGGGGCGCTGGCGGCGTGAGGTTCGGGTTCGAAGTGAAGAGGGACGCGGAGGCCATGCGAAGCGGCAGACACAGGGCACACCGGGGGCGTCGAGTTGCGCCATGGTTGGCCGCCGGCTCGCTCGTCTGCGGCCTGCCCGGCTGCGTGCCGGCGAAGCGCACGCGCGCCCCCACGGTCGTCGATGACTCCGGGGACATGTCCTTGGGGACAGACGACGCGCTGGTCGGACGCGGCTCGCCGATCACGCTGACCGCCGCGGACGGCACGGCGCTGACCCTGCGCACGCTGACGATCCGCGCCGTCGTCGACGAGCCGCTGGCCTTCACCGAGCTCGAGATGGTGTTCGACAACCCCGAGGGTCGCCAGCTCGACGGCAAGCTCGCGGTGACCATGCCCAGCGGCGCCCGCGTGACCCGCTTCGCCCGCCACCTCGGCAGCGACGGCTGGCAAGAGGCGCAGGTCGTGCCGCGCCGCGCCGCGTATCAAAACCTCGTCAAGGGCGACCCACGCCAGGAGTCGGCGCTGATCGGAGCGACCGCCGGCGAGCAGTTCACGGCCCGCGTCGAGGCGATCCCCGCCGGTCGCCCGAGCCGCCTGGTGATCGCCTATGTGGAAGAGCTGCGCGGCCGCAGCGAGCCCTACCGGGTCGCGCTCGCCGGGCTGCCGCGGCTCGCCGAGCTGAGCCTGAGCCTGAGCTCGCGCACGCCGGTCAGCCTCAGCGGCGAGCCGGCGCTGCTCAAGGCGTCGACGCAGGGCCTGCCGAGCCGCCACGCCGACATCAAGCCGGGCCGCGACCTGACGCTGCACTTCTCCGGTCCCCGCGAGCTCGGCCTGCGCAAGGACGACATGGTCGTGGCCCGCATCTCGCCGGTCCCGCACGACCACCCGGATCCGATCGACAGCCTGACGATCCTGTTCGACACCAGCGCCTCGCAAGCGCCCGGCTTCGCGGCGCAGCTCGATCGCCTCGCGGCCGTGATCGCGGCGATCGACCGCCGCGTGCCCGCCGACATCCCGCTGCGCGTCATGGCCTTCGACCAGGGCACCGAGGAGATCTTCGCGGGCAAGCTCAGTGGCTTCGGCGCGCCGCAGTTGCGCGCGCTGCGAGAGCGCGGGGCGCTCGGCGCGTCCAACCTCGCGGGCGCGCTGCGGGCCGTCACCAGCCGCGGTGAGCGTCGCTACCAGCGCCTGCTGATCGTCACCGATGGCAGCGTCTCCGCCGGCTCGCCGGGCGTCGAGGCCGTGCGCGCCGAGACCACCCGCCTGCTCGACGCCGGCTACCTCCGCCTCGACGTCATGATCGAGGGCGGCGCGCCGGATCAGGCGGTGCTGCGCGCGCTGACCTCGGTGTCGCCCGATCATCCCGGCCTCGTGCTGCACAGCGGCCACTCGCCCAACGTCGCCGCCACCCGGCTGCTGCGCGGCGTCGTCAACGACGTCGAGGTCGATGTACCGGGCGGCTCGTGGGTCTACCCCCAGCGCTTCGACGCGCTGCAAGCCGGCGACGACGTGCTGATCTATGCGGGTTTTGAGGCCGGTTTCGAGGCGGGTCTCGAGGCCCTCGGGAGCAGCGACGGAGCGGATGGCGTCGACCTCACCTCGTTCGCGGTCCGCCTGCGCGGCGGCGAGGTCGACCGCGAATTCGACGTGCCGCTGGCGAAGAGCGCCTCGCCGCTGTTGACCGACGCGTGGTCCGGCGCGCGCGCGAGCTGGCTGATCGACCAAGGGCGCAGCGAGTGCGCCACCGCGGCCAAGACGAACGCCCCCGCCCGGCCCGGCGCCCTGGCGGCCGACCGCAGCCTGTGCGAGGGCTGGCGCCAGCGCGCCCTCGACTGGTCCGCCGAGCACCGCGTCCTCAACGACCTCACCGCGATGGTCGTACTGCCGACCGCCCCGGACTACCCGCGCTTCGGCGTCCCGGAGGGCAAGCTCGGCGCGCTGCTCGCGATCGGTAGCCGCGGCTTCGAGTGGCGCCCCAATAGCTTGCCCGGCGACCTGCTCGGCGCCGGCACCACCCATCCGTACGCGCTCCGCCCCGAGCGCCTCGCCGACAAGCCGCTGTGGGACGAGACGCCCGCCGTGACCGCCGCGCCTTCACCGACCGCCGCGGTCCGCAACGACAGCCAGCGCCGTCACGCCGCCCGCCGCCGCCCGCAACCTGTCCGCGAGGACATGTCCCTTCCACCCCGCGCGACCGAGATCCCCGACAAGGACGCCGGCGCCCCGCTGGGCCCGCGGCGCACCCCCGACGACGCCTACGAGGGCAACTTCCTGACGGTGATGAACCTGCTCGCCGCGTGGGACGCCAAGCACAACGCGCTCGAGGTCGCGACCCGCTGGCGCGGCGCCCAGCCCGACAACGTGATGGCGCTGGTCGCCCTCGGCGAGGCGCTCGAGGCCAACGACCGCCCGGAGCAGGCCGCGCGCGCCTACGGGTCCATCGTCGATCTTTACCCGGGTCGCGCCGACATGCGTCGCCTCGCCGCCGCGCGGCTCGAGCGTCTCGGCGAGCTCTACACCTGGCTGGTGCTCGACAGCTACGGGCGCGCGCTCGAGCAGCGCAACGACGACCCGGCCGGCCACCGCCTCTACGCCTTCGCGTTGCTGCGCGCCGGGTATTATCAGGAGGCTTTCGATGCGCTGGTCGACGGCATCGCCTGGGCCCGCTCGGAGCCGAAGACCCGCCCGCTCGAGGCGGTGCTGCGCGCCGACCTGGGCCTCATCGCCGCCGCCTGGATCCGCCGCTGGCCCGAGCAGGAGGCGTTCGTACGCGAGGCCCTGCGCGTGCATGAGGCCGAGCTGGCGACCACGCCGTCGCTGCGCTTCGTGCTCAGTTGGGACAGCGAGCTCGCCGACCTCGACCTGCACGTGCGCGACGGCCTCGGCTGGCACGCCTTCTATCGCACCAAGACGCTGGCCTCCGGCGGCATGCTGTCCGATGACATGGACGCCGGCTACGGCCTCGAGGCGTTCGTCATCCACGGCGCCGCGACCGGCTTCCCGTATCGCCTCGAGGTCGGCTACTACGCCCGTGGCGCGACGCAGGGGACCGGCAAGCTCGAGATCGTCGAGCACGACGGCCAGGGCCAACTGTTCTTTGATCAGCGCCCCTTCGTCGTCAACAAACAACGCGCCTACGTCGACCTCGGCATGGTCTCGAAGCCGCCGTCCCAAACGGCCGCGAAACGGCGCTGAACCGAGTCGCCGATCTGGCATGAACATCGTGGATGTTTGGCCGCGGATGTTCGGCCGGAGATGCCTGTGGCGGGGGTGGCGGGGACCCTCGTCGGGTCGTCGTTGTCGTCAGGCGCGGCGCTTCGCTTGCTCCTGCCGCCATCCGATAACCCGCCGAGGGTCCCCGCCACCCCCGACGCGGCTTCGCCGTGGAACAAGCGTCGGTCGGCCTGGCTTTGTCGGAGACCGTGGGTGTACGCGGGACGTCAGCGCCCGAGACCCCGCCTTTCAGGCCGGATCTCGGACGCTGCTTGTCCGTGAGCGATCGTCAGCCTCCCGACGTTGTGCCCGGCATTGCTCGAGTGTCCCAGCGCCGCAAAGCGCTCCCCCCGGACTATCTGAGTCATGTTCTCCGCGAAGAATGCACGCGGACGGGAGACACTCTGCACGAGGGCATGCGACCGCCGAGACGATCGTCGCGTAGCACGCGGCTGGCGAAGATCATCGCCGGACACGCGGGACCGACGGGCGGTCAAAGACCGACAGTCGGTCCCGACCGTCCTGCATAACTCGCCACACATTAGATCAAGCGAGGCCAGGCGCGCATGTTCCACGGGGTCGCATCCCCGGACTCCCGGAGAGTGCGTCTCCGGCAGAACATCCGCCCAGGCCCATCGATCAGGGTGCGTCGGGTTCGCGCTTGATCCGGGGGTCACGGGTGTCGCGTGCCCAGGACCAGCGGACCAGCAGCTTGAGGTCCCAGCGATGCCCGAGGTCGTGGATCAGCTCGACGATGTCGTCGTAGACCTTCGCGTCCGTCAGCAGGCGGCCGGCGGTGCCTTCGCCGGCGTTGACGCCCTCGACGAGGCGTCGCGCGCCGGCCAGCGACTCTTCGACATCCTTGGTCAGCTTGCCCTCGGCGTTGAGCAGCAGCGCCGCGGTGGCCTTGCTGTTGGGGTCCTTGCGCTCGATGAGGGTCTGCGAGATCTTGCCCATCGCGTCGCGGCCGGTCTTCACGGCGGGCTCGAGGTCCTCCTCGAAGGTCGCCAGGCCCGACTTGGCCTTGCCGAGCCCGCGGTCGACCTTCGCGGCGGTCTCCCGGACGTTGCGCAGGCTGCCGCCGAAGTCCTTGGCGTAGGTCTCGTCGTTGAGCAGCATGCCGAAGGTGCCCTGGCCTTCGGCGGTGCGGCGGGTGACCTCGTTGGCGTTGGCGAGCACGCCCTGCACGTTCTTGACGGTCTTCTCGTCGCCCATCGCCTTGGCCAGATCGGCGACGCCGCCGATCGTCGCCTCGACCTTGTCGAACATGCCGTCCGCGCGGTCCTTGATGTTGTCGAGCACCTCGATCATCGCCGGGATCGTCTGGATCTGGCCGCCGGCTTCGATCTGCTTGCCGCGGCCGGCCGAGATCGCGATCAACTGATCGCCGAGCACGCCGTTTTGCGAGACCGTCGCGCGGCTGTCGTCGCGCAGTTGTGGCAGGCGGTCGGTGTAGATGCCGAGGCTCACCCGGATCCGCTTGTGGTCGGTGATGTAGCGGTCGCAGACGCCGGTGCTGCCGGTCCAACTGACGCCGCGGTAGCGGCGACGAAACTCCGGGGTGACGCAGATCTCGCCCTCGTGGCACTGCGCGTCGACCTCGCAGGACGCGTACAGATCCTTGTTGAAGGAGTAGGGCTCGAGCTCGGCGCAGTTGCCCTCGGACGCACAGAACAGGGTCCGATCGCAGTCATCAGTGCGGCCGTGCTCGAACCGGCCGCGGTCCTCCGTCTGCGCATTACACGGGTATTCGATCGTGACAAACTCTCGGGCCTCAACCTGCCCGATCTCGATGCCCTCGAGCTGCACCGGGCTGCCCGGCTTGAGACCCGAGACCTGGCGAAAGTCGGCCGTGATCGTCGCCTTGTCCTTCCACAGCGTCTTGCTGCCGCTGAGGAAGATGGCGACCACCATGAAGAGCCCGAGGCCGACCACCGCGGCGCCGACGATCAGGGCGCGGCGTTTTTCGTCCATGCGAGCCATGCTGCCCCAGTGTAGTCCTCAGGAGACCAGCGCGGCGTGCAGCTCGGCGAAGGAGCGGACCCGGATCGAGGCCGGGAGGTCGTCGGGCCAGTGGCCCCCCCCGCCGAGGATCAGCCGCGCCCCGACCTCCTGGCAGGCGTTGGCGACCGGTAGCGCGGCCGCGCGCAGCGCCTGTGGGTCGTGCGAGACCTGCGACGCCGAGAGCGCCACGATCGCGGCCGGGGTGCTCCGCACGTGCGCCGCGAGGTGCTCCCCGGGCGTATAGCGGCCGATCCAGCCGACCTCGTAGCCGGCCTCGCGAAACACCAGCTCGGCCAGCGCGAGGCCGAGAGTGTGCTCATCGCCGGCCGCAGCGGCGAGCAGGGCCAGCGGTGCGTTCGCCGGTAAAGACAGGGACTCTGCGCAGCGCGCGACCCCGCGGGCGAGCCGCTCCGACGCGAGGTGCTCGTCGATCACATTGAGCTTGCCGCACTCCCAGCGACTGCCGAGCTCGGCCAGCGCGGCGCCGACGATATCGGCGACGCTCCACCAACTGCCGAGCGTCTGGCGCTCCGCGAGCAAGGCGCCGTGCAGCGCGAAGGGTCCGAGCGCCAGCAGGCGATCGGTCCACGCGACCACCTCGGGCGTCGCTGGCGGCGGAGGGGGTCCCGGCTCCGGGCGGGCCGACGGGTCGAGGACGACCTGTCCGGCCTGCACCGCGCGCGCGAAGCGGTCGACCTCGTCACGCGTGAACCGGCGGTGGTTGCCGGCCGTGCGCACGCATCGCAGCAGACCCAGGTCAGCCCACCGCTTGACCGAGGTGGGGCCGACGCCCAGCAGGCGGGCCGCACTGGCCGTGGAGAGATACTGCGTTCGCGTGGATTCCATGCGCAAGCGGGCGACGGCGGCTTGGACGGACGAGCCTTGCTCATCCGTCCAATGCGACTATAAACCTGCCCAGGCAAGAGGGCAACGGCGATGCGAATCTTCATCTCGGGAGCGACGGGCTTCGTCGGCACGACGCTCGTGCCACGACTTTTACGCGAGGGGCACTTGTTGCGGGCGTGGGTGCGGTCGCCCGAGCGTGCGGCGCGGCAGCTCGGTCCGCAGGTCGACCTGGTCGACGCCGCAGGCGGCCCGGCGGCGATGTTGACCGCGATCGCCGACGCCGACGCGATCATCAATCTCGCTGGTGAGCCGGTGATCGGCAAGCGCTGGACGGCGCAGCGACGCGAGGCGCTGTGGGCCAGCCGGGTCGGCATCACCGACATGATCGTCGACGCCATCGTGGCCGCACCGGCGCGCCCCCGCGTGCTGGTCTCGACCTCTGCGGTCGGCTACTACGGCGACACTGGCGAGCGCGAGGTCGACGAGCACAGCCCGCCGGCGACCGGCTTCCTCGCCGAGCTGACGGTCGGCTGGGAGGCCGCGGCGATGCGCGCCGCGCCGCATGACACGCGCGTGTGCCTGGCCCGCGTGGGCCTCGTGCTCGGTAGCGACGGCGGTGTGATGGCACAACTGCTGCCGGTGTTTCGCCTCGGTCTCGGCGGGCCGCTCGGCAGCGGCGAGCAGTACTTCCCGTGGATCCACATCGAGGACCTGGTCGAGTTGTATACGCAAGCCCTCACCGACCCTGCGCTGCGCGGGCCGGTCAACGCCGTCGCGCCGGGTCTCGTTACCAATCGCGGCTTCGCCAGGTCGCTCGGCCGCGCGGTGCACCGTCCGGCGGTGCTTCGGGTCCCGGGCTTCGCCTTGCGCCTCGCGCTCGGCGAGTCGGCGATGGCCGTGCTCGAGGGCCAGCGGGTGGTGCCGCGGCGCACCCTGGCGCTGGGTTTTCGCTTCACCCACCCCGAGCTGGACGCGGCCCTGGCCGACTTGACGGCCCGGCTAGCGAAGGCCTGAGCGTGGTATAAGCGCGGCGGCATGACTGGCCAGCCGCGCACGCATTTGGCCATCGATCCCGCCCTGTGTGGCGAGGTCGTCGCGCTGGCGCCCGGTCGCGCCGAGCTGCGGCTGACGACCCTCGCGAGCATGACCGTCGACGAGTCCGGCCTGGTCCACGGCGGCTTCGTGTTCGGCCTCGCGGACCACGCCGCGATGCTGGCGGTCAACCACCCCAACGTCGTGCTCGGCTCGGCCAGCACCCGCTTCCTCAAGCCCGTGCGCGTCGGCGACGCGCTGACGGCCCGCGCCGAGTGCACCGCGGAGTCGGGTCGCAAGCGCAGCGTCGGCGTCGAGGTCCTGCGCGGCGACGAGCCGGTGATGACCGGCGAGTTCACCTGCTTCGTGCTCGATCGACATGTCCTGGCGGACATGTCCACTCCCCCCGAAAAACCGTAGTAGCGATGTTGGAGGCCCGAATGGACGGCGGCGCGCTGATCGCAGAGGTGTTGCGCAAGCAAGGTGTGCGGTTCCTGTTCACGCTGTGTGGCGGGCACATCTCCCCGATCCTGGTCGGGGCCAAGAACGCGGGGATCCGCGTGATCGACGTGCGTCACGAGGTCAACGCCGTGTTCGCGGCCGACGCCGTCGCCCGCCTGACCGGGATCCCCGGCGTCGCCGCCGTGACCGCCGGGCCCGGCCTGACCAACACGATCACCGCCGTCAAGAACGCCCAGCTCGCGCAGTCGCCGGTGATCATCCTCGGCGGCGCGACGGCCACGGTGCTCAAGGGCCGCGGGGCGCTGCAAGACATCGACCAGCTCGCGCTGATGCGGCCGCACGTCAAGTGGGCCGCGACCGTCACCAAGGTCCGCGACCTGGTGCCGACGCTCGAGCGGGCGTTCGTGGAGGCGGTCTCCGGCGTGCCCGGGCCGGTGTTCGTCGAGTGCCCGGTCGACCTGCTGTACGCGCCGGAGATCGTCAAGAGCTGGTACTCGGCCAAGACCAAGCCCGGCAAGGCGCCCAGCCTGCAAGAGCGGGCGCTCGCAAGCTACCTCGACGTTCACATCTGGCGCATGTTCGCCGGCGCCTCGCGGGCCACGGTCGGCCCGGCCCGCGTGGTCGCCCCGCCGCTGCCGTTGCAGGCCGACATCAAGGCGGCCGCGAAGGCGCTGCGGCTCGCGCTGCGCCCCGTGATCGTGATCGGCAGCCAGGCGATGGCGCTGCCCGGTGAGGTCCGGGCGATCGCCGGCGCGATCGAGTCGCTCGGCGTGCCGGTCTACCTCTCGGGCATGGCCCGCGGACTGCTCGGCGCCGGCAACAAGTTGCAGATGCGACACGCCCGCAAGGCCGCGCTCAAGCAGGCCGACCTGGTCCTGCTCGCCGGTGTGCCCTGCGACTTTCGCCTCGACTACGGCCAGCACATCGGCCGCAAGGCGGTCTACATCGCCGCCAACCGCAGCGAGGAGGAGATGGAGCGCAACCGCCGGCCCGACATCGCCTGCCCGGGTGACGCCGGCCGGTTCCTTCAGGCGCTCGGCAAGGCCGTGCGGGGCGACGCCATCGATCGCAGCGCGTGGATCGCAACCTTGCGCGCCGCGGACGACAAGCGCGACGCCGAGATCGTCGGCCAGGCCACCGCGCTCGCGGGGCCGACTGCGGCGGGTGAGGACCCGACCGTCGGTCCGCTCGACGTGTTTCATCGCCTCGAGCAGTCGCTGCCGCAAGACAGCATCCTGGTCGCCGACGGCGGTGACTTCGTCGCCACGGGGTCGTACATCTTGCGCCCGCGTGGCCCGCTGTCGTGGCTCGACCCGGGCGTGTTCGGCACGCTCGGCGTCGGCGCAGGCTTCGCGCTCGGGGCCAAGCTGGTGCGTCCGGACGCCGAGACGTGGATCCTCTACGGCGACGGCTCGGTGGGTTACAGCCTCGCCGAGTTCGACACCTTCGTGCGTCACAAGGTCCCCGTCATCGCCCTGGTCGGCAACGATGCATCGTGGGCCCAGATCGCCCGCGACCAGGTCGAGATCCTCGGCGACCCGGTCGGCACCGAGCTGCGCCGGACCGACTACCACGCGGCCGCGGCCGGCTTCGGCGGCGTCGGCATCCAGCTCGATGCACCCGAGCGCATCGAGGCGGTGTTCGCCGAGGCGCGGGCCGCCGCGAAGGCCGGCAGCCCGGTCCTGATCAACGCGCACCTGCGTCGCACCGACTTCCGCAAGGGCTCGATGTCGATGTGATCGCCGGGCGGGGCTCAGGGCCCCGACAGCGCGATCGTCAGCGGCGACTCGCCGCTGAAGGTGCCGGCGACCAGGTCGTCGCGGCCGTCGGCGTTAAGGTCGAGCAGCGCCACCTCGATCACCGGCGTGGTGAACGACACCTCGACGCCCTCCGCGAACGACCCGTCGCCGAGCCCGCAACGGATCTCGACGCGCTCCTCGCGGACGACCACGAGGTCGAGCCAGCCGTCGTCGTCGAGCTGACCGAGTGAGAAGCTGCTCCACTCGGCGGCCAGCGGCGTGCGCACGCCGTCCGCGTCGCCACCGTCGAGCACCGCGGCCAGCTCGCCGCGGGCCCGGTCGGCGGTCAGCAGGTCGAGGCGGTCGTCGTTGTCGAGGTCACGCAGCGCCACGCCGGTCGGGCGCAGCGCGAGCGTCAGCGGCTCGGGCGGCGCGAAGGTCCCCTTGCCGATGTAGTGCGAGCGGGCCAAGCCACCGGGCCGCTCGACCTCGGCGTAGAGCACGTCGAAGCGACCGTCCCGCTGCACGCGGCCGGTCGCCATCGCGTTCGGGGCGAAGTCGGGGAGGGCAGGGAGCGCCTGCGGCGTCAGGTAAGCCGGCGCGAAGGTGCCGTCCTCCAGCGCCTGCGCGAAGCTCAGCGCGGGCACCCCGGCGCCGTCGAGCCCGAGCACCAGCAGGTCGCGCAGCCCGTCGCCGTCGACATCGGCGATCGCCCCCTGGCGCACCGCGACCCCGACCGGGATCTCGAGCGGCGCCGCGAAGCCGTCGTCCGTCGCGCGAAACACCAGCAGTCCGTTCGTACATGTCGCGAAGACCAGGTCATGCCGACCGTCGCCGTCGAGGTCGCCGGCGATCGGATAGGCGCTGCAGCCTGACACCGCGACGCTGCGCGGCTTACCCAGCCCGGCCTCGCCGTCGCCGAGCAGCAGCCGCCCGGTCACCCCGGTCGCGTCGGTCCCGAGCACCAGCAGGTCGCCGAACTCGTCATCGTCGTAGAAACCACCGCGCAGCGCGAGCGGCGTGTCGAGGTCGAGCCCGATCTCGACCCGCGCCTGGGCGAAGCACAGTTCGCCGGGATCGCGGACATCGTCGCCACACTCGGGCTCGTCACAGCGGCACGACAGCGGCCACGCCGACGCAGCGAGCATCCACAGCAGCGTGCGCGACCAGGACATCCGCACCAGCGTATCGGCCTTCGTCAGTCCGTGTACAGGCCCGCTCTTGGCGGACGAGAACGAAATTACGGTTGGGAGACCAGTCACTCGGAGTTGCCGATGTCCACGTGGTCAGGCACAGTGCCCCCGTGAGCGTTCCTTGGCGCAAGTCGGACAGACGTCGAGTTGAGGCAGCGCTACAACGCTACCCCGCTTCAAGCGGGATGTGCGCGCCACTTGCGCGTGTCGTGTTCGAGGTGGCGAAGCCACGGGATGCAGCGGCGACGGGCCTGCAAGTCCGTCCGCGAAGCCCGGCGCGCTACATCCTCACCAAACACCCCATGGCGCCGGTGTGGTATAGCCATACGCTGGTACGAACGCAGGCGCACCATGTCGACGCCTTGACGGGTGTGGAGGGCTGTATAGCGGGCACATACTTCGATTTGTATTGGCGGCATCCAGAGGCCCTGGAGGCGATCGAGGTAAATGTGGCCGACGTGGATACCGGGGTGCAAAATGTCGACGAATGACCTCGGACGACGAATTGTGTCATGGGCCGATGCGCGCATCGAGGAGATGCTCGCGGCGCCGCGAATGTGGGGGGCCAGCCTTGAAGCAGTCGAAATGCAGGTTCTCACACTCCATGAGGTCCGCGCCCTCGCCGTCGATATCGCGCGTGAGGTCGCGCATCCGCGGCGCGTGCTCGACGAGTATGCGCGGCTGCTGGGGGAGCGATTCGCTGGGCGGGCCCCACTACCATTGTGTCAAGCAGTGGGCGGACAGGATGACGAGCGGTTCGTGGCGATCTTGCGGGAGGTGAGCGCTGCCCTCCGAGAAACCGCGTCGATCCCAACGGACCACGATTTCTTTTCGCGAGCCTACCTGGCGATTGATCTGCGGTTCGCGCGTGGCGCGTACCTGAGCACGCAGGCCGTGACCAGCTATTACGAGGATTTTCGACGCGCGATGCGTTCGCTGGCACGCGTTGGGACCGGGCGAACCGGCCGGGTGGAGAAGCCTATTGAGGCTGCCACGGACTTCGCGCTGGAGTCTATGCAGATCACGCCGCTCAACGGCGTTCCGGCGCGAGCGCGGCTCGAGCTCGGAGCACCGTATGGGCAGCTCAATATTCCGGGTGGGCGGGTCCACGAAGCGCTTGAGCAGATCATGGATCTGGCATCGCGAGCCGATGCCCAGGGATTCGAGGAAGTGTTGGCTTTTGGTGGCGGTCTCGATCCAGAGGCACGGACCCGGGCCTTGGTCCAGACAATGCGTGTACTTCCCCGAGGAAGCATCGAGGAGGTGACGATAGGGGGGAGCTATTCGGCGCGCGCGCCGGTGCAATTGCGCAAACTTCACGCTCCAAAGTTGATGGCGGCGGTGGCGAAGGACATGGAGCCGTCTAACTATGACCAGAGAGCGCTCATACGTGCCATCGATCTGGATCGGGGGTCGATAAGTCACGGAAACTCACCGAAGGACAGGATCACCTGTCACGCTTCATCGGACCAACTCGAGGATGTCACGACTGTGGGCGTTTTCGCCAGGATCGTGGGGAAGCGCTATGAGCCTCGAAGCGGGTCCGCCTTTGTCATGGTGGAGCAGATCGAAGTCGTCGCCGAGGGTCCTGGCCCGAAGCGACGAGATAATCGCGATGACCCGAACCTGAGCATGAAGCCGTAGCGACAGCCCGGCGTTTCTCATCCAGCCCAGGCGACGCAAACGCGAAAGGCCGCCGACCCGAAGGTCGACGGCCCCGTCACATCACTGCATCACCTGATCACGCTTACTTGCGGTCGGCGATCGGCTGGTAGTCGCGGATCTCGATGCCGGTGTAGATCTGGCGCGGCCTGGCGATCTTCTGCTCGCTGTCGCCGAGCATCTCCTGCCACTGGGCCAGCCACCCGGACGCGCGGGGGATCGCGAACAGCACGGGGAACATCTCGACCGGGAAGCCCATCGCCTGGTAGATGAGGCCCGAGTAGAAGTCGACGTTCGGGTACAGCTTGCGCTTGATGAAGTACTCGTCGTTGAGGGCGATGGTCTCGAGCTCGATGGCGATCTCGAGCAGGGGATTTTTGCCGGTGACCGCGAAGACGTCGTGGGCGAGCTTCTTGATGACCTTGGCGCGCGGGTCGTAGTTCTTGTAGACGCGGTGGCCGAAGCCCATGAGGCGGCCCTTGCCGTCCTTGACGCTCTTGATGAAGTCGGGGACTTGCTTGACGTCCGCGATCTGGTGGAGCATGCGCAGCACCGCCTCGTTGGCGCCGCCGTGCAGCGGGCCATACAGGGCCGCCGCGCCGGCGGCGAGGCTGCAATACGGGTCGGTCTCGGCCGAGCCCACCGCCCGCGTGGCGCTGGTCGAGGCGTTCTGCTCGTGGTCGGCGTGCAGGATGAACAGCACGTCGAGGGCCCGCTCGAGCACCGGGTGGGGCTTGAAGCGCGGCTCGGCCATGCGAAACAGCATGTTGAGGAAGTTGCCGGAGTACGACAGCTCGTTGTCGGGGTAGACGTACGGGCGGCCGACGCTGTGGCGGTGGGCCCAGGCGGCGATCGTCGGCATCTTGGCGATGATCTTGACGATGTGCTCGGCGCGGACCTTGCCGTCACGGACGTTCTTGGACTCCGGGTAGAAGGTGCTGAGCGTGCCGAGCATCGACACCAGCTTGCCCATCGCGTGGGCGTCCGGGCGAAAGCCCTTCATGCCGTCGCGCAGGAACTCGTGTACGTAGGTGTGCTTGGTGATCGTGTCGGTCCAGGTGGCGAGCTGGGTGGTGTTCGGCAGCTCGCCGTTGAGCAGCAGGTAGGCGACCTCGAGGTAGGTCGAGTGCTCCGCGAGCTGCTCGATCGGGTAGCCGCGGTAGCGCAAGATCCCCGCGTCGCCGTCGATGAAGGTGATGGCCGAGCGACACGAGGCGGTGTTCATGAACGCCGGGTCGTAGGTCATCAGGCCGAAGTCGTCGGGGCCGGACTTGATCTGGCGCAGCGCGTCGGCACGGATCGTGCCGTCCTGGATCGGGACTTCGTAGGTCTTGCCGGTTCGGTTGTCGGTGATCGTCAGCGTGTCGGCCATGTGGAAGTCCTTGGAAGTCCTTGAGGGCGGGCCAGTGATGGGCCTTGGCGCCGTTTGTCAGCGAGAGGTCATGGCGACGAGAGCGTCGGTACGAAGACTTGCCAGTGATCCACAGCAAGCTCGTCCGCCGTCCAGCCGCCGACGAGGAAGGTAGCACCGGTGGACAGGAAAACGGAATGCCCGCCGCGCACCCGTGTGCTCGGAGCGGACAGTGTTTCGGTGGTCAGCGTCGACCGGTCGATCCGCAGCCACAGGGCCCCGGACTGCGCGTAGATGGCGGCGTCGTCGGCGAACACGCGCGGATCGGCGGCCGGCTCCGGCAGGAAGGCCGGCAATAGATCGACGGTCGGGATCTGGTCTGCGGTGGCGGGTGGGAAATTGAGCACGACCGCGTCCGTGCTCGCGGTCTCACCGCGCATCCCGCCCAGGCAGAGCATGCGCACGTAATCGGCCTTCTCGGCCGCATCACCGTGGTCGACCTGCAGACACGCGAGGCCGGTCCACGCCTCGGGTGCGCCGAACGGGGTGACGGATCCATCGCGCACGAACGCGGCCAGCGGGGTCGTTGGATCGTCGCTACCGACCAGCACGACGCCCTCGCCGACGTCGCCGTCGCTGCGGGTCAGGTACGTGGCCGCGGCGCCGCGGCGGGGGGCGTCGAGTGCGACGGTCAGCGGCGTGACGACCTGGGCGCCGTCGTCGTCGGGCACGAGGTCGATCTCGAGGATGCTGGTCTGTTGGCCGCCGCCGAGCACGAGCAGGCGCTCACGGCTGGCGTCTTGCAGGTGGGCGGCGCCCGGGCGCGGGCCGCCCGGATCGCCGCGCAGGGCGGCGGGGGCCCAGCGGTCGTCGCCCGGGAGGTATTGATAGCCCCGCAGCGTCTGCGCCCAGGCGAAGCGCCAGACGTTGCCGGCGGCGTCGGGTACCAGGGCACCGTCGGCCGGATCGGGCAGGCCGCCGTCGGCCTCCGTGATCTCGAGCGACGCGCCCTCCACGGTCTCGAGGGTGAACGCGTTGAACAGCGCGGTCGCGCCGTCGCTGTCGAGCATCACCATGCCGCGACCGATCGCAGGGCAGGCGAGCAGGGCCGGGTCGGGTGCGCCGATCTTCCCCGGGAAGGTCGAAAGTGCGCCGGGCGGCGAGAGGTAGATCGCGAGGCCCTCGAAGGGCACCGAGAGCACGAACGGCGCGCTGCGACCCCACGCCAGCAGCTCGGTCCCTTCGGCCAGGTACAGGGTCATCGTGCGGGTGACGTCGTCGGGCTCGAGCTCGAGGGACACCGTGAAGTCTGGGCCGTCGATGGCATCGTAGTTGACGACGACGCCCTGCGGGGCCAGCTCGAGCGCGAGGTTGTCGGCGCGCTCGAGGTCGTCGGTGTCGTCGGGCAGCACGACGTGGATCGGGAACGGGTAGCTGCTCTCGCAGGCCGGCGCGATCGCCAGCAGCGCCGCGAGCCCGAGGATGTGGCGGCGGATACCGGGGTTCATGGTGGCGCTCATGTGTCGGCTCCGGTCAGCCACAGGCGGTGGCCGGCGGCCTCGATCGCGGCCTCGCCTGCGATCCCGCCGGCGCGCAGCAGCAGGGCCCGGCGGTACAGGTTGACGGTCGTGCACACGTGGTCGGGCACGAGGATCACGAGCTCACCGAGCGCCGGCGCGGCGACGCCGTCGGGGACGTGGACGACGAGGTGCTCCTCCGAGGCGGTGGTCGGCGCGAGCCCGGGCCAGCCGAGCAGGCGGTTGCTGGTCGCGGGACGATCGGGCGCGAGCGCCTTGCTGCCGGCGTCGAGGGTGACCCGACCGGCGGCGCGGCTGATCACGCGGGCGGCGACGAAGGCGGCCTGACGCAGCTCGAGGTCGGCGATCGCCTCCGGGCTGCGCAGGTCGGCGAGCACCACCGTGCCCGGCGAGATCGTGTGCTGCCACGGTCCACCGGACAGGCCGCGATGCTCGAGCGCCGCCGCGTAGCTGTGGGTGCCCGAGGTGACGATCTCGAGGTCACGCAGGCCGGCCTGCGTGAGCGCTTGGGCGAGCGTACACAGGCTGTCGTAGGCGGCGTCCGCCAGGGCCCGTTGGTCCCACGCGAGGTGGCCGTCGTAGCCGTGCAGGCCGGTGATCTCGAGGCCGGGGTCTTGCAGCAGGGCCGGCAGCGCGGCGATCCAGGTGGCCACGCTGCTGCCGGTGCGACCCATGCCGAGGTCGACGTCGAGCTGCACCGGCATCGCGCTGGCGACCGCGACCGCGTGGGCCAGCAGCGCGGCGTGCTCGGGGCTGTCGAGCAGGAGCTGCACGCGAGCCCGCGGGCTGGCGGCGGCGCGGGCCCGGGCGGCCTTGAGGGCGGCGGGGTGCTGCGGGTACGCGAGCAGGACGTCGATCTCACGCGCGAGGCGGTCCGCGGTGGCGAGGGCCAGGTCGAGCTCGTCGAGGGTGGCGACTTTACAGCGGGTGACGTTCGCGGCGAGCAGGCGCTCGAACAACGCGGCGGACTTGAGGGTCTTGAGGTGGGGCCGCCAGCGCGGGGCGCCGCAGCGGCCGACCACGGCGGCGATGTTGTGGTCGACGGCGTCGAGGTCGAGCAGCAGCGCGGGCGTGGCGAGGCGATGCAACTGCGGGGCGAGTGCCGCGGCGATCGAGTGCCGGTCGAGATCCACGGTGCATGCCATAGCACTCGCAGGGCGCAGGAAACAGCCGATTCGCGGCCAGGCTCGGACCGCGATGGACGGTCTCCACGGCGTGCGGCGCCTCGCGGCCCGAGATCCGGCGGGTCTGGCCGCCGTGGGCCGGGGCACATGGGGCCGATCCCCCTGAGGGTGCGCGGCGCCCGGGGCCCCGGCGTCGCGGCGGACCTGGGCCGGGCGCCTGGGTGGCCGATGCGGCGCCTCGTTGATCATGCACGGGAAATCGGGTCAGCGGACAAGCGGCGGTCCACACTCGTCGAGGGTGGGTGCGAGGAACCCGGCCGCGCCCGGCCAAAGTCCTCAGAAATCTCGGCCGGCGGGCTCCAGGTTCGGGTCGTTGTGGCCGTCACAGGGGGCCCCGGGTGCATTGAACTCGGCGGCCGCGTGTGGTTAGTTGCCGCTATGCATACCTGTCGATGGCTTGTAATTCGTGGGCTGAGTGCGGCCCTTGGCTTGACCCTGGCGGCGTGCGGCGACGATCCGCCCGGCCAGACCAATTTTAGTGGCGCGAACACGGAGTCCGGCACTGGCACTGGCGCGACCGGTAGCACGGGCAGCACCGGCACCGATGTGCCGACCACGGGCAACAACACGACGGGTGTGTCGGTCGGCGAGAGCGTCGGCACCACCGAGGACGCGCCGACCTCGACCACCGCGCCGGTGACGAGCGGGCCCGACACGGCGACCACCTCTGGCACGACCGGCGGCGCCGACAGCTCGTCGGGTGGGGCGGACGGCACGACCACGGGCGAGAGCACGACTGGTTCGGGCTGTCTCGAGGAGGTACCGGACCCGGTCTGCTCGGGCGACGACAACCTGATCTTCGTGTCGACCCCGCCCAACGGCGGCAGCGACCTCAACAGCGGCACCAGCAAGCAGGACCCGGTCGCCACGATCGCACAGGCGCAGATGCTCGCGCTCGCGTGCCCTGACATCTGCGCCATCGTCGTCAGCGCCGGCACTTACCAGAAGACCGTCACGCTCGGCTCGGGGATCCGCATCTACGGTGGTTACACGCCCAAGAGCTTCGTCTACATGCTTCCGGCCAACCCGACGATCATCGCGGGCACCGAGGCGCGCGCCGTGATCGCGGAGGGTCTGACCCTGACGACGATCGTCCACGGCTTCACGATCAAGGGCAAGAACTTCAACGCCGACGGCACCTCGAGCTACGGCGTGTGGGTCAAGGACGTCGCCGATGACCTGCTGTCGATCGACAAGTGTACGATCGAGGCCGGCACTGGCGGCGCCGGTGCGGACGGCACGGACGGCAACAAGGGCGCGGACGGCGGGCTCGGCGGCCCGGCCAACAGCAAGACCGGCGGCGCGGGCGGGACCTCGGCCTGCGGCGCGACCGGGGGCGCGGGCGGCTCGTCGGGCGACTGCTTCGGCAACCCGGGCGGCAATGGCCTCGCGGGGGGTGATCCGACCGCCGGCGGCATGGGCGGGCTCGCGGGCAAGAGCGAGTGCGGCGGCAACGTCCTCACCGATTGCAATGACAAGGGCGCGGTCGGCATGACCGGCATGCCGGGCGACTCGCCGGATGCGGGCAAGGGCGGCGCCGCGGGTGCCAACCCCGACGGCATGTTCGACGCCAACGGGTTTTGGACCGGCGGCGGCGGCCTGCCGGGCACGCGTGGCAACCACGGGCGCGGCGGCGGCGGTGGCGGTGCCGGCGGTGCGGACAGCGACCCCTTCACTTGCGGCAACACGACTCAGGCCGGCGGCGGCGGTGGTGGTGGCGGTGCAGGCGGCTGCGGCGGCACCGAGGGTCTGTCCGGCGGCGCGGGTGGTGGTTCGTTCGGCGTGGTGGCGATCGCCTCGTCGATCCAGATCGCCAGCACGATCATTCTGCCCGCGAAGGCCGGCAACGGCGGCAAGGGTGGCACCGGCGGCAACGGCGGGGTCGGCAAGGCTGGCGGCGCCGCGGGCAAGGGCACCAACGGCGGCGACCAGGGGGACGGCGGCGGCGACGGTGCGACCGGGGCGCTCGGCAGCGACGGCGGCGGCGCGGGTGGAGGCGCCGGTGGTTGCGGCGGCATCGCGGTGGCGATCGTGAAGGTCGGGGGCTCCTTCGTCGGCAAGATCAACACCGACATTCAGGCTGGCGGCGCGGGCGACCCCGGCGTCGGGGGGACCGGCGGCTTCGAGGGCAACGGCGGCAACAAGCCCCAGGCCCCGAAGGGCGCGGCGGGCTGCAAGGGCAAGGTCGCGGACGAGCTCGACCTGCCGTGAGCCGATGACATGAGCACATGGCCTCGCGGACATGTCCGCGGGGCCATGTGCTTTTGTACAGTGCAGAGTTGCGCGGCGGGCATACACGAAGCCCGCGAACCTCGCAGAGGGTCGCGGGCCGGCGGACGCTAACGAACGCTTACGACTTGCCGAGCACGCTCGCGCGCATGAACTCGCGGTTGAGCATCACGATCGCGTCGAAGGGAATCTCCTTCGGGCA
>Ga0105046_10003244_pt1 | contig 25800 bp, 17 predicted proteins | sample MAT03_FD_78385 | JGI IMG/M metagenome (GOLD analysis project Ga0105046, IMG submission 78385) | Freshwater microbial communities from Lake Fryxell liftoff mats and glacier meltwater in Antarctica - MAT-03 (megahit assembly) | ecosystem: Environmental > Aquatic > Freshwater > Ice > Liftoff...
GATCGCAGCGCGCTTCTTCATGCCGCCCGACAGCTCGGACGGGAACTTGTCCATGGCCCCCTCGAGCCCGACCAGCCGAAGCTTCGCGCGGGCCATCGCGGCGATGGCGTCTTGCGGAAGCTTCGTCCATTCCTCGAGCGCCAGCGCGACGTTCTCGCCGACGGTCATTGAGCCGAAAAGCGCGCCCGCCTGGAACATGACGCCAAACGGTGGGCGCCCGACCTCCAGGCTCGGCGTGCCGATCCCCGCGATCTCGATGGTCCCGGCCATCGGCTGATCGAGCCCGATCAGGTAGCGCAGCATCGTCGACTTGCCGCAGCCGCTGCCCCCGAGGATGGCGAAGATCTCTCCGCGTCGAATCTGGAAGCTCGCGTCCTGCTGAAGGATGGAGTCGGGACCCCAGCCCATGGTCAGGTGCTCGACGGTGATGGCCGGTTCCCCCTCGCGGGATTCGCGCTGCGATTGCGGGTCGGACACACGCTGGGACGTGGTGCTGGACGTGCGCTGCGACGTCGAGGCGCGTGGCGTCTCGGGCGTCATCGACGGGCTCCGCGAGCGGGAGGAAGGGGAGTCGGTCATACGTCGAAGATCCGGAAGACGACGGTGAACAGCGCGTCCAGAAGGACGATGGCGAAGAGGCACGAGACGACGGTCGACGTCGTGCGCCGCCCGACGCCTTCGGCGCCGCCGGAAGTCGCGAAGCCTTGCTGGCAAGCGATGAGCGCAATGGTGATCGCGAAGGCGACCGACTTGATGAGGCCGGTGGCCACATCCCAGAGGTGCACCGCGGTGAGCGTCTGGTTGATGTAGGCGGAGAAGCCGAGATCGAGGCTGATCGAGCCGACCGCCAGGCCGCCGCCGATGCCGATGATGTCGCCGAAGAGCGTGAGGACCGGCGTGACGAGGATCAGGGCCAGCGTGCGCGGCAGCACCAGGTAGCGGATGGGTCCGAGCCCGATGGTGCGCAGCGCGTCGATCTCTTCGGAGACCTTCATGCTCCCGAGCTCGGCCGTGAATGCCGCGCCGGAGCGACCGCACACGATGATCGCGGTCATCAGCGGAGCGAGCTCACGCGTGACCGACAGGCCGACCAAGTTGGCGACGAAGATGTTCGCGCCGTACATCTTGAGCTGGTTGGCCGCCTGGTAGCCCATGACGAAGCCGACCAGAAAGTTGATCAGCAGCACGATGGGGACGGCGTCCGCCCCCGCGCGCTCGACGATTGGATAGGTGTCCGCCCAGTTGCCGGTGCCGGGCCTCCGGATGACGCCGAGCGCGGACTTGAAGACATACCCGAGGAACTCGATGACGAGGCCGACCTCCTTGAGGATCTCGCTGGTCGTCCGGCCGACGTTCTCGACGAAGCCCTCGGGCTTGCGCTTCTTGCGTCGGACGGGCTTCTCGTCGCCCTTGTAGAGGTGGACGAGTTGCTCGACGCGCGCGTTGGCTCCACGGATCTCGCAACCGATGCCCCGCTCGGACATCTCGGCTCGCAGCTGGACGATGAGCGACATGATGCCGCCGTCGACGACGCGCGCCGCGCTCAGATCGAAGTCGGTGCTGCCCTGCGCCGCCCCTGCGGCCGACGACAGATCGCGCCAGATCTCGGTCGCGTCTGGCATGCGCAGGTCGCCAAGGAGCTTGATGGCCCCGGCATCAGCCTCGACGGCGTAGCGGGCGCCCGGCGGCTTTCCGTCACGGCCTGCGGAGGCCTGGCGTGCGCCTGGGTGCGGAACGGTCACGGGCCCAAAGCACGACCTGCACCATGCCGGTCGGACGAGGCGCGAATCGATGATTCACGGCTGAATAGTCGGCGTAAGCGATTCATCGGCGAGTGAGTCTACACGGCGCGAGGAATGTGGCGATTCGCTACGACGAGGTAAAACCGCCACGCGCCGCGCCTCGCTCGCACCGGCGCGGGTGGTCAGCCCGGCCGCTCCGGCAGTGTGCTCACGGGGGCGCGGCGCAGTTGGCCTCCTGGCAAGCGAGCGCTGCGCCGCACAGCGGTCCTGTGCCCACCGCGAAGCAGTCGATGCAAGCCTGGATGTCCGCACGCCTCCTTTTGAGCCGCCGCTACCGTCATCAGCCCGCCGAACCTCGGCGGCGCACCCGGCTTGGAAAGGCAGGACCCCGCTGACGACCCATACCCCAAAGCTGAAGCGTAGTTGCATCGTGCTAGCTCCAGCCTACCGCGTCGGCGGCCGGCGGTCGCGTGGCCCGGCTAGTGCGAAGGGCCCAACTCGCCGCAGCGCTCGTCCGCAACCCCTGCCGCTCGCACCCATTCATAGCCGTCGAGCACCCCGTACTTCTTGTCGCGTCGCACGAAGCACGGTCCCAGCGCGGTCGGTCCGGGGCGAGGCACCACGCCATGGCGAACCACGTCATCGAAGCGCTTGGCCCCAGCCGTACCCAGCTCCGCGGCGATGGCCGAGCGAACGACGTCCTCGGTGAGCTGAGCGTAGCCCGCCTCGTTGCGGGGCGCCGACTTCGCTTGGGCGAGAAGGCCGCGCACCACATCGTCGAGCGAGCGCTTGCCGTTGGACCCCGCGCGAATCGCTCCGTCCAGCTCGTCGGCGTAGAACGAGCCCTTGTAGTAGGGCAAAAGGCCCAGCGATGGGTCGCCTTCACCCGTCTCGATCGCGCGCTCGACGACCGCGTTGGTCGATCCACGCAGCGGGTTGCCGTAGAAGGCAGCGGCCTGCTTGTTGACCTCAGCGAGATACTCGGCGGGCGAGATGGCGCCGGCACGTAGCGCGATCGTTCGCGCGTAGCGGGTGGTGAAGCCCTCGGTCAGCCAGTAGCCGCTGACGCCATCGGCATCACGCACCCAGAGGCCGACCCCGATCCAGTGATGGAGCAACTCGTGTGCAATGTGATTGCGCATGCGCGCATTCCACTCCGCGGCGGGGCCCACCACGGAGCTGTAGCCGTACATGTTTCCGCCGCCGACGACCTTGGTCGTCATCTCTGGAAGGACGCGCATGAACGCGTAAAAGGGTGTCGGGTCGTCGTCGCCAAAGGCGGCGCGCTCGGCGACGAGGACGCGCCCGGCGTAGGCGAGGGCAACGCTCTCATCGAACGCGACCTTGCCGATGATTGCCAGGCGAAGGTGCGTCTTGCCGTCGTCGAAAGAGGAAGCATGCATCCCTCCCGCGAAGAAGGCGGCCTGTCGTAGAGCGTCGGGAGCTGCGTGGATGCGGTGGGGGCCAGCGCCCAGGCCGAGCGCGCTCCCGACCTGCCACTTGAAGGCGCAGTGACCGATATCCCAGAGAACGGTGATGTCCCGTGCGTCGGGCATCGCGGGGAGAATGAGGAAGCCGTCGCCGCTGCCCCCGATCGCGCCGTCGCCATGGCGCAGACCGAACCGAATGCCTCGGGTCTCTGTGGGTTGCGCGCGGACCCGATACGTCAGCGCCAGCTTGCCGCGCGCGAGGCGCTCCCCGGTGAAGAAGATGCGCGCTTCGCCGTCGGAACCTGGCGCGATCCGGCGTGAAAGCTCGATGAGACCGTCGTCATCGCGCAGAGTGGGTCGCTCGATGAGGTCTTCGAGTGCCTCGGCATCGATGGCGTTGCCGATGCGAAAGACTGGCGCTTCTGAAGGCGCTGCGAGCTCGACCCGGACATCGACAGCCTCGGGTCGGGCGCCTTCGCAGACGGGACGGATCGTGATGTCGAGTGCGAGGCCCGATGGCGAGGTCACAGGAGCCGGAAGCGGCTTCGGCGCCGCGCCGGCGGGGGGCGCCGTGAGCGCAGGGGGGGCTGGTCGCAGTGCCGGACTCGCGCACCCTGCCAGGGAGCCAGCTTGGGAGCTGGCGAAGACGAGTGCGCGTGCCAACCGGACGTAGGGCGAGGCCATGCTCACGCCTTCGACGAGACGGCCTCGCGGAAGAACGCGTTGACCTCGGGGTCGTTGAACTTCTCGTAGTCGATGCGGAGCGGCGCCATGTGCGCGATGCCGTCCTTCAGCCGGATGGTGAGCGCCATCGGCGTGACCTGCCGGTAGCTCGAGTCCTCGGGAAGATCGTCGTTGTTGACGCCGCCCGCCGAGAATAGCGTGAAGAGCTTGGCGTCGGGCAGATCGACGTTCTGCTTGAAGCCGCTGAGCTCGCGCTCGTGCCCGCGGATGACCGTGGAGCAGCCGATCCGCTGGAGGAAGCGTTGCAGCTGCTTGGTCCCGAAGCCGAAGCGCGCCGACTGCTTCTGCAGCTCCGCGGGCACCACCTCCGCTTGCGACGGATCGCTCCACATCATCTGGAAGCGGATGTCCCAGTCGTTGAGGCTCGAAAGATCGACGTACTTTTCGGCGAAGGTGTCGTCACGCGGGATGCCGCCGTGGACGAAGAAGAACTGGTCGAACGCGAGCGAACAGGGCAGCGCGTCGAACAGCTTCATGTACGAGGCGAACATGTCCTGCGGAGCGACCGTCAGCAGGTCGTTCATCGCTTCGCTCGGCCGCACTGCGCCGTAGATGCGGCCGTTGAGCTCCACGTAATACTCGTGGTTTCCGCGCAGCGGCACGACGTGGTCCGGCACCGCGAGGTAGAGCTGGAGGACGGCGCGAAGCACGCCGTTGTAGCTGAAGCGGCCGCGATCGATGTAATCGCCGAGGAGGACGACGAGCGGGTAGGGGTTGCTCTCCGGGGCGTCGTGGTAACTCTGGCACTTTTCGAAGAAGTCCACCTGCAGCAAGGCGGCCTTCAGGCACGAGTAACAACCGTGCAAATCGCCCAACACGAGTACCTCGTACTCATGACCGGGCTTCGGCGGGTGCACCATGACGTGCCCGTCGAGGAAGGGCGTCTGGCCAGCGAACGCGCCGAAGTCGTTCTGACCGGTCAGCTTGCCTCGTCCCTCGGCACGACGTCGATCAAGCTCGACCATCACCTTGTCGAGGATTTCGACATCGGCTTGCGCTTCTTGCGCGAACGTTTCCTTGTCGCGCTTCCAGTCCCATTCGGTGCGCTGGAAGAACGGATGATCGAACCGTGCGGGCGCCATCTCGCGCGGAATCGCGTCGAACACGAAGGCGCCCGCGTCGAGCACTTCGCCGTCGAGCTCCTCCAGATCGAGCGGCGCCTCGAGGAGCGCCGCAAGCTCGCCGCGGAACTTCGCCTCCTCGGGGTGCTCCCTGCCGTCGGCGGCGGCCAGCTCGTCGACCGTCGCGAGGAGCGCGGCGCGCGAGTCCTCGTCGAAGGTGCGGAAGAGCTCGAAGCACCGCAGCTTCATCTTGGACAGGGCGTAGCCCTTGGAGTCCTCGCCCTCGGCCACGACCTCGTCGAGCAGATCGCGGATGTCGCCGTCGATGCCCTCGGCGACCTCGTGAAAGTGCCGCGTCCACTTGGCGACAAGCTCGTTCGCCACGGGCGTCGAGATGTCACCCATCGCGTCGCGTGCCCGATGCTCGACGAGCCGCGCGATGTACGCATGGACGAAGCCCTTCTCGGCGCGATCGAAGTCGCCGTCCACGTGGCCGAAGGCGGTGAGGTAGTAGATGATCGCGTGCATCTGATCCTCGGCGACGCGCGGATCGGTGCTGAAGCTGAGCATGGCGAAAAGGCTCCTCGGACGAGACTCGGTGGCGAACGGGCGAACGGGCGAACGGGCGAAGCAGCGGACGCGGTCCGCGGAGGCATGCGATGTCAGAATGCCGACATGTCGTGGCTCCTGCTGCTTTTCGCGCCGGCGGGTGCGGGGGCCGGCGCCTCGTCATGGGGGAGGCTGCCGCGGGGTGAGCGCAGGTAGACGAAGGGCGTCGCCAGAGCGAAGTTCGACACGCGCGAGGTGTAGACGTCGGCGCTGCGCTCGAGCTGGCGGGTGAACTGACTCTTGTCGTTGCCAGCCCAGAGGAGCGGGCCCCACAACGCGTTGCCGACCTCGCTGGCGTGCCGGGCGAGCGGCGCAATTTCCTCGTCGATTTTCGAGATGGCGGCGCGTGCGGTCTGCATCACCTGCGTGAGGTCCGCCTCGGTCTCGCCCGACGCCTTGCCGTAGCCGCTCTTGCGACGCAGCAGCTCGAGCCTGGCCACGTTGTGCGAGCGCTCGAGTCTCTCCTTCTTCGCCATCAGGATCGGGAGCACGTCGAGCTCGGCGTGCGAACCGGCCGCCGCGGCGATCTCGTCCTCCAGCTCGCGAAGCACCAGCGCGGTGCGCCAGCGCAACACGCTCTTCGAAACGTGCACATCGCCCCAGATGTGATCGCCGACGTAGAGGATCTCGTCTCCGGTCACCGCGAGACACTGCTCGACCATCGCGGCGTTGCCGCCGTGATAGACGCCGCCGCGCTTCATCCCGAGAGCGGGGCGAAGCAAGCCATCTTCGCTGACCACTTCCAGCACCGGTGAGCGCACCGAGAAGAAGCCGGGCTTGTTGGCAGCGACGACCACGAGGTCGAAGAGGTCGCGCCACTTCTTGCCCGCCGGCAGGTAGCGATCGAAGGCGTACGTCATCATCTCGTGGGTGAAGCCCCACTCCGAATTGGTGACGAGCAGCACGAGCTTTCCGGCGGCGCGCTGGTCGAGCAGCGCCAGCGCGGCGTCCGGATCCAGCTCGACGTGCGGATCGGGCTTCGCGACGATCTCCGCCTTGAGCTGCCCCTCGGCGTGCGACATGTCGACGGCGCGACGCGCGCGCTCGTAGAGATCGGCGTAACCCTCGACGTTGGGGAGAAGCTTCCGATCGTAGCGATCGACCAGCTGCCCGTAGATCGATGCCTCGCTGAGGGAGAAGAGGGTGTTGAGGAAGACCCATCGCTTGTCCTTCAGGTCGACGATGGTCCGGCTGTACGCCTGCCGCAGATCCTCGAAGGCGATGGGATGGGTGCCGTGCACCGCGCGCTTCACGTAGCCGAAGCGGTTGGCTTTGCAGAGGTTGCCCAGCTTGGTGTCGATCACCAATCCGCGGATCACGTCCTCCGGTCGGAACACCAGATCGTCGACCGGGAAGCCTTCGGCGCCGAGCCGGCGGCGCGCGTGATCGAACGCGAGGCGCTCCCATTCTCGCGTGTGGTACTGGACCAGCGTGTAGTCCATGTCGTAGCCGATCGCGCGGATCGCTCGCATGTTGAGCGTGCGGTTGCAGAACAGGCCCCGCGCGTGGGGGATGCTGGTCGGATCGTCGCTCGAGGCTTGCATGGGTCTCTCTTGGAGGCTCTCAGACGTCGGGGATGGAGTCCGCTGCGCGCTTGGGCGCGAGCGGCAGACGGACGACGAAGCTCGCGCGGACGCCCTCCGGTGAAAGCTCCACCGAGCCGCCCTGGTTTTCGACCAGGGCACGCGCCGTCGCGAGGCCGAGCGCTACGTCGAGCGGCTTCGGTGAGCTCGGTACGGGGGGCTCGCTCGCCGGGCTCGGCTGGTCGTCGACGCTCTGGGGCGGGAGCCCGCTGGGCGACTCGTCGCGGATGGTGAGCTCGACGATCGTCGCGAAGGAGCGCGCGCGGACGGCGACCGTTCCGGACGGCGCTGCACCTTCCACTGCGTTGCGCAGAAGATTGGCGAGCGCACGAACCACCTGCTCCTCGTCGGCGAGGATCGGCTCGGTCTCGATCGCCTTGGCGTCGACCTCGACGCCCTCGGGCACCCGCATCGAGAAGAGGGCGCGCGCGACGAGATCCTTGGTGCGGACGCGAACGCGAACGGCGGGCCGGATCCGCGCGTACTCGAGGAGGTCGCCGATGATGCGGTTCGCGCGCCAGGCCTCCTCGTGGACGATCGCGATGGCGCGGGCGACGTTCGGGTCGGGGTGGGTGGCCAGCGCGCGCGCCAGCACGTAGGTCGCGTTGGAGATCGCACCCAGGGGGTTGCGGATCTGGTGGGCGAGCGCGCCGGCCAGCTCGCCGACGACCGCCATGCGCTCTTTGCGCAGCAGTGCGGCCTGCGTCGCCTCGAGCTCGCGGGAGCGGTCCCGCACCCGCCCCTCCAGATCCTCGTTGATGGCGCGCAGCGAGTCCTCGGCCCGCTTCAGCTCGGTGATGTCGTGCATCACACCGATGAGATGGGTGACCTCGCCTTGCTCGTAGAGAGGGACCTTGGTGGTGGTGAGGAGGCGCGTCTTGCCCTGCGCGTCGACGAACGTCTCGTTCTGACGCGCATCCTCCGGGACGGAGGCGTAGATGTTCTCGTCTTGCCGGCGATAGAAAGCGGCCTGCGTCTGGTCGAACAGGTCGAAGTCGGTCTTGCCAATGACGTCGAGCGCCGGATCGCCCGCGATGGACTTCAGCTTCGCGTTGGCGAGGACATAGCGATAGTCGCGGTCCTTCACGAACGCGGCGAACGGCAGATTCGCGAAAACACGGTCGAGCAGGTGCGCTCGCGCACGGCTGTCGGCCTCTTCGTCGTCCCCGGTCGCCATTCGCGGCGGATCCTACAACGGCACGGAGCGGTAAGGCGCACTTGGCGGGGGGCCGACTCGCACCGGCGAGCGCACGGCGGCCGGCCTCGCGCGCGCCTCAAAGCGTGATGGAGAAGGGCTCGCGGGCGAGGATCCGACCGCTGTCGTCGCGGACGATGGCGTTCCACTCCCCGACCTCCCGGACGCCGCGCGAGAAGGCCCACGTCCGCCAGCGGGGAGATGCACCCACCGTCAGGTTGACCTTGCCGATCTCGGGACCGTTCGGCGGCTCGAAGCTCACGGTGATCGCGCCTCCGAGGCGCTCGGGGTTGTCGAGCTCGACGAACGCGTAGACCTTGTCCATGTCGCCGGCGACGAATGCGCTGCGGGGGCCGATCGGCTCGCGAGCATCGACGCCCTCGGCGACCACGAGGCGCTTGATGCGCAGGCGCGTCGCCTGCGGCTCCGCGGCCTCCGGAGCGCGCGCCGGCTTCGCGGCCACGGCGCCGGACATGGAAGCGGCGGGAGGCGCGGCAGCGGCGCCGGGGGCAGCGACGCCAGCGGGGGTGGGCGAATCGACCGCGGCGCTCGAGATCGGCTCGGCATTCGCGTCGCGCGCCTCCGGGGTGCATGCGACCGCGGGCTCGGCGCGGCGCTCGCAGCCGGCGAGGCCGATGGCGGCGGCAAGGGTGACGAGGGTGGGAGCGAACCAACGAGTCGAACGAGCGAGCATCTGTTTCGAGCCTCCGATGTTCGTCATCGCAAGCAGAAGGCCAGGCGGCCATTGTGGCTCAACAATTGGAATTTGCTGCTATTTACTCCAGGCACCGGGCGTCGTCAGTGGTCGGAGCGACACGCCCGAGCGGAGATTCGCCCACGCTGCGGCAACGCGAGCCTCCGCACCACAGCCTCGATTTGATAAAGCCCGGGCGATGAAGTTCTTCGTCTCGGTCGCATCCTGCCTGGGCTCCTGCCTGCTCCTCCTCGCCGCGGGGTGCGGCGACGACACGACCGGCACCGGTGGCGGCACGTCCGCCGGGACGGGTGGCGAAGGCGGCGCCCCGGTGGACGACGGGAAGTTCCGCCCGCCCACGAACGGCGTCGCGCTCGCCGAGGAGGATGCCTGCTCGAAGGTCGCGTCGGCGTTCCAGTCGCGCCTCACGGCGCTGGAATGCATCGCGACGGCCCCGTCATGCCCGGGACTGATCCAGGCACCGACTGGCGCAGAAGCTTGCTCTTCGTTCGACGAGGGCACGGCGCTGGGTTGTGCCGAATACGTGGCCCAATCCGCCGATTGCGAGGACCTTAAGTTCCGGCTTGGCGATTGCATCGTCGAACCCATTGAAGGCAGCGCCCCCAACGGCTGCCCGACCTGACCTCGCAGCGCGCCAGCCGCATCGGACCTTCGTGATCCCAGGCGCTCCGCGATGGTCGGATCACCAACGATTGTCTTTGGAGCTCCAATGAACCGCGATCGCCTGCGACGAACGGCCGCACCACTCTTCGTCGTCGCGTCCCTGCTCTCGACGTCGCCCGTGTTCGCCCAGGGCGCGACGCCGGCACCGCCGCCTGCGGCGACGCAAGTACCACCCACCCCACCCGGCGCACCGTCGGGACCGGTCACGGCCTCACCGGCCGCACCCGCTCCAGGTGCTGGGGCTCCGGTCGCGCAACCGGGGGTCGCCGCGCCGCCCGCCCCGCCTCCTCCGATGCCGCCCCCGCCCGGCGGTTATCCTCAGAGCGGTCCGGCCCCTGGTGGTTCCGGCCAGGGCGGATATGGTGCCGGCGCCTACGGGCAAGGCGGCTACGGTGCAGGGGGCTACGGGCAACCGGACTGGCAAGGTCGCATGCCGGCCGCTCCTCCCGCCGAGGACCGCGCGCCTACCAAGGGCGTCACCGCTGACCTCATTCCTTATGACCAGCGCGGGGGACTCTTCGTCGCCTCCAGCGTGTTCGCGGCTGGCGACGGGGGTTTCGGTGGCGGCGGCATCACCCTCGAGGGCCGGTTCCGCCTCGGCAAGCGCGTCTATCTCGATACGGCTCTTCCGCTCGGCATCGCGGGCGCGGTGGCCGTCGGCAATCCGTCGTTCGAGGTGCGCGGGATCGTACCTCTCGACTCCAAGAACTTCCTGATCTTCGGAGGCGGCCTGGCGTTCCCCATATTGAACGACGACACGCAACGCTTCGCGGACCAGCCCGCCCTGGCCGCAGTCGCCTCCAACGCCATGTGGGACGTCCACCAGTGGACGTCGTGGACGGTCCCGCTGATCGGTCGCTTCGGCACCCAGCACTACCTCGGACGGCTCGCCGTCGTGCGGACCCACCTCGACCCGGTCTTGCTCGTTCCGTTCGGCGACAACGACGAGCCCGAGCTCCAGATCCAGCACAGCGCCGAGCTGCAGTTCGGCCAGGTCATCGGCGGCGGCTTGCGCGTCCAGGGCGTCGCCCTCCCCACCTGGGACAACACCGACAACGACCTTCGCCTCGACGGCGATCTCTACCAAGTGGCGATCGAACCCTTCTTCTCGTACGAGGGCGAAGTCCTCGCAGGCCGGTTCGGTGTCATGCTCCCGATCGACGAGCAGCTCGGCCCGCCGCTCGCGACGTCGTGGGGCCTGCGTATGGGAATGGGCGCGCGCTTCGATTGAGGATCAGCGTTGCGGCAGCGACCGCTTCACCTTGCCCTCGAGGATGAGGTCCCAGAAGCCGAAGGTGGTTGCAACGACATGGTCGAGCTGCCACGTCCCACTGTTGATCGCATCGGCGGTGGGCGAGCGGCGTATTGGCCTCAGATCCTCGCCTGGCATGCAGTAGGCCGCGAGGTGCGCGCTCTGGAGGAGATGCAGCACGCCTTGGGAGAAGCCCACGCCGGCGTAGATCAGCGCCGAAGGCATGCGCAGCGCCTCCAGGTCCTGAAGGGCGTAGGGAATCTTCTCGTCCACCGTGCCTGACGAGTCCTGGTATTTGCACTCGAGCGCGAGGGCGCGGCCGCTTTCGCGGTGCAGAGCGATGAGATCAGTGCGACGCGGCTTGCCGAGGATCGTCGTGCCGACCGTCACCTCGTCGTAGACCTCGAGCCCGCGCGCTTCATACGCGCTGACCAGGTAGCGACCGACGAGATCGCGATATTGATGCCCGTTCAAGGCTGCTCACTGCCCGACGAGAGGACGCCATCCGAAACGCTGTTCGACGCCGCGCTCAGCCGCGGCTCGGCCACGGCGATGGCGGTCGGCGAGATATCGCCGCCCGCGAATCGCCTACCGAGGCGGAGGGCGGCGACGCCCACCGAGCCGGACCCGGTGAACGGGTCGACCACGAGATCACCCAGCAGCGAGCTCTGACGGATGAAGACCTCGCTCAGCTCGCTCGGCTTCTCGCTGGGGTAACCCTTGTGGACCCGTGGGAAGGTGAGGACGTCGGCGACGCCCAGATCAGCGAGCTTGCGCTTGCCCTTCTCGAAGAACAGCACGAGCTCGTACTTTGAACGGTAGTGGTAGCCCATGCCGATTCGGTCTTTTTGCCATACGATAGGCTTCCAGAACTTGAAGCCGGCGCGTTCGCCCTCGGGCTTGGCGACGAACATCGTTTCCTGATCGCAGAACAGATAAAGGTGCGTGTTCCGCTTCATCACCCGGAACGCTTCGGTGAACAGGTCCGGGAAGCGCGCATTGGGAAAGATGGAAAACCAGTCGTTGCTCGACGACTTGGAGTGCTTGAGGCGCGTGGTCGTGCCGATCGCGCGGTGCTTCTCCAGCGACTCGTAGGCGGGGTCGGTGACCAGCAGGTCGACGCTCTCGTCCGGCATGGATCGGAGCAGGTCGATCGCGTCAGCGCGCAAGAGCGAGAACGGAGGCGGAGCAGACATTGCGGCGGACGATCGCGGAGGAATCGGGTCGCCGCCCAAGCGCCGCGGCGTGTGAACGTACGGCAGCGTGGGAGTCGCGTCGCTCATCGACGTGTGGTGGTAAACCGATCGCCGCGGCGAGGGGAGCTTAACCGCGACGCTCTCGCCTGACCGGTCGCACAATGTCCTATCGACCCGCGCGATGCCGTCATGCCGGGCGCGGTGCGCTGCGGATCAGCGTTGGCGGCGGCGCGAGACGGCCAGGGCGGCGACGCACGCCAGGACGGCGAGAGCGCCGGCTCCTCCGGTGCGGAGCGGGGCGACGGTGCAGCCCGAGCTGCTGCTGCTTCTGCTGGCGTCGGCAGCCTTGCCGCTGGCGGAGGTCGAACCGCCGTCACCGTCGCTGCCGTCACCGTCACCGTCACCGTCGTCATCTCGGCTTCCGTCGTCGTCGTCGCCTCCCGAGCTCGAGCCACCCGCACCCGCAGACGATGTCGGAGGCGCATCGGGCAGATCGTCGCAGAGCCAGTTGTCGAGCCACGCACCGGCGTCGCCTTCGTGGTCGAGCCAGCGCACGCAGGACTGACCCTCGATCGCTCCGCCGTGGCTCCAGGCGAGCGTGTGCTCGGAGTCGGACGGCACGCAGATGAAGTTGTCTTCCCACGCGGCGGCCTGGGCGTCGCCCGGCTCGTCGACAAGCGTGCAGCGCATGCCGTCGATCGGTCCGCCGGCGGACCACTTCATGCCGATGTTGGCGTCGCTGCAGAAGTAGTTGTTGCTCCAAGTATCCGGGTCGCTCGGCTCGTCGACCAGGACGCATGCCTTGCCGGCGACCGGACCGTCCGCCTTGAAGGTGAAGCTGCCCGCGGAGAACTCGTAGACGGGCGTCGTACAGAGATAGTTGTCGCCGAACGATCCGGCGGCCGGCTCGCTCCATTGCACGCACGACAGCCCGGCGAGGGGGCCTGCCGACGACCACGACAGCTCCCATGGCGTCTGATCCGGCGCGCACAGGTACGTGTCGAGCCACGCCGACGGCGTCGTGCCACCGGTCTCGGTGACGGCGGTGCAATGCATCCCGTCGATCGGCCCGTCGCTCGACCACTGCAGGCCGAGGTCGTGCTCGGTGCAAAGGTAGTTGTCGGTCCATGAGGCGGGATCGTCAGGAACCGCGATCTGCGTGCACGAAAGGCCTTCTTCCGCGCCGTCGCAGCTCCATGTAAGCTCGCCTTGCTGCCGATCGCAGGTGTCGAGGGACTTGAGGCGGAAGAGGCCGTACGGCTGGCGATTGACCGTGTGGACCTCGTCAGCGACGGACTCGTAGCCGTCCCAGTTAGAGTCCATCACGAACAGCGACCCGTAGTCGGCGGGGTTGTCGCTCTCGGTGTGATCGACGCAGGCGACGTGGCCGTAGCCGTAGGCTCCGCCCGCCGACGGATACACGACGATGTCGTAGGTCTGGGCGGTGGTCGTGCCCCACGCGTACTTGTTGAAGAGCGCCGGATCCGGATTGATGATCTCGCTCTCCCAGATCATGCACGCGCCGCAGTTGCGGCAGTTTCCGAGATCGCCTGCCTGCGCGCACGTTCCGAGCAGGTCGACGCCGAAGCGGTCGTCGTAGAAGGCGTAGACGCCGTGCACGCACTGCCCGGGCTCCCAACCCGTCCAGTCGCCGAGAGTGAGGACGGCCTGGCGGGCGGCGCCCAGCTCTTCACCGGGGCCGTGAGGCTCGGCCGGTGACTCACTCGGCACCTCGCTGTCGGCGGCGCAGCCACTACCACCGAGCGCGGCGAGGCAGAGGAGCAGCGGGCTGGCAACGAGGAGGGAGTTTCGCGAACGCGTCATCACGGTTCGGCGCGAAGCAAGAACGCGGCCCGACGCCGCGCGGCGCCCACTGCCCGCCAATCTTCGAGAGCTGGCGTCCATTCTGTCCGCTTCTTGAGTCATTCGGGATCCACTGTCGCGGACCTGCGATGTGTCGGTCAGAGTCTGCCAGTGTAGTGCACCGTCGCCAGGACCTCGATGCCGCCGTTCGCCACGAGGCGGTCGGCGAGCGCCTCGTCATCCTCGACCACGACCTGCAAGCCGACATCGCGCCAGGGTCGCTCGGCGTCGTCGATGGGGATGCGTCGTTCGAGCGATGCATCGAGCAACGCGCGAGCCGCGGGGAGGTTGCGCGCGCGAAACGGGAAGGTGCCTGGAAAGCTCGGATCGAAGGCGGAGGCGCCGAGCGGCGTGCCATCGGCATCGCGCACCCCGAGCGCCAGGTAGCCGCGTGCAGCCAGGCTCGCGAGGAGACCGCGGGGCAGCTCGAGCGCGGCCTCGAACGCGCCGAGCTCGCTCGAAGCCAGGAGGCCTGCCGGCGCAGGTGTCGCTGCCGGCAGCGAGGCGAGCTGACTCCACGCGACGCGCATGACGCGTCCCGCGTAAGCCGGCTTCATCCCGCAGGCTTCGTAGAGCGCACGCGCGGCGGTGTTGTCGGGTTTGACGGTGAGACGCCAGTGCGTGCAACCACCTTGTCGAAACCGGCGCGCGAGCTCTGCCATGATCGCGCGTCCGACGCCCATGCCGCGCGCATCGGGGTCCACCACGACGTGACGCACGTAGCCGTCGACCTCGAGGACCTCGTGATACGCGTAGCCGAGCACCTGGCCGTTCGCCCCCTGGGCGATGAACGCGCAAGGGGCGATGACGGCGACGAACCGCGCCAGAGCGGGCGGCGGGTCGGGGACGGCGAGCTCGGCGAACAGGCGAAGGAACGTCGCATGGTCCGCGGCGACCGCCGGACGGAAAACCAAGAGGCTCGAATTTGTCATGAAACTTAGCGACGCCCGGCGTGTCGCTGACTGACCGAGCGGCGAGGCACGCAGCGTAGCCTCCTCGCCCGTCCTCGCAGCATTCAGCTCTTCGCTCGCCCCGCGCCAGCGCGCGCTCGACAATCGACATGCCCAACTTCCGCCGGCTTCACGCGGCCGTCCTGGTCTCCGCTATCGCCCTGTCCCTCTCGCCGGCGACTGGACGCAGTGCGCCTCCGGACGCCTTGCGCACGCCGCGGGTCTCGCCCGACAAACAGGCCAAGCCCGACGGTAGGGGCGGGGACCCCGCCGCACGTGGGCTCGATGTGTTCATGGTCGGGCCTTCGTGGGCGGTGCGAGGGGCGCCGCTGACGTTCGTCGTGCGTGCGGTCGGCTATCGCACCGTGACCGGGAGCGAAGGGCTCGGGGGCGCAACGGTCTCCGCGATGTGGGACCCGGTGAAGGCCCCCGACGCAGAGTCGGCGAACGTCACGACCGACTCCACGGGGCGGGCGACGCTCGCGGTGTCTCGGCCCGCGGTCGACGGCATTCTCCAGCTGCTCGTCACCATCAAGCACGGCGCTCACGAACGGACGCGCTCGTTCGACGTGAACATGGGCGCGTCGCGCGAGGTCGACCTCATCGTCCCCGACTCCGACGTCATTCCGGGCAGTCGAGTGGGCGCCTGGGTTCGCGTGCGAGACACCGCGGAGAGCGGGCGGATCGACGGGCTGCCCATCATCGTCGAGATGCTCGACGGCGGCGTGGCGCGCGATCGCGTCCGGGTGACAACCGACGCGACGGGCTCCGCGCTGGCGTCGCTTCGGGTTCCGGATCTTCCCCGGGGCGGAAAGGTCGCATGGTCGATGCGCGCGACGCTCGCCGACGGGCGCGAACGGTCGGAGACATCACTCAGCCCCCGCGAAGAGGTCGCCGCGCTCCCCTGGATGCTGGTGGCTTGGGACGAGCGCACCGTGTTCGCCGGCAAGACCGCCCGCGGGCGCATCCGCCTGCGCGACGCGTCGGGCGATCCGATCGCGAACGAGAAAATCGAATGGGTGGTGACGCCGGTCGACAGCGGCGAGGACCGACCGGACGACGACAAGCGCAAGCGCGAGGCGACGACCGACGCCGACGGGACGGTGTTCATCGAGGTGCCGGTGCCGACCGTCGCTCCCGGCGCGAGCGTGGGGTTGCGGCTCACGGCCCGCACTGCGCGGTTCGAGCGGGAGCTCACCGAGAAGGCCACCGTTGAGGTCGTCGCGCAGGGGAGCGCGTCGCTCGAGGCCAAGGCCGAGGGCAGGTCCCTCGTTCCGGGCGTGCCGCAGCGGATTTTCCTTCGTGCGCGGGGCGACGATGGGAGGCCGATCGTCGGAGCCGCGCACGTGTCCGGCGACGGGCTCGACGCCAACGTGACGCTCGACGCGCACGGCGAGGCGGAGCTGTCGTGGACGCCTCCGATCGATGTCGGATCGCGGCGCGAGGTGGGCGGTTGCGCACGCTCCGTGGCAGCGTCGATCGCGTTGACGGAGCCTTCCGGCCTCCTTGCGCGGCGTGGGAATCGGATCTTCGACTGCCTCGTCGTCGATCGCGATCGCGAGGCTCGGCTCGAGATCGAGCCGCCGCTGGCGCGCGCCGGCCAGACCGTCCGCGTTCGTGTCATCGCGCGGGACAAGGGCGCCGCTCGGCGCCCCTTCGCGCTGGAGATGCAGGCACGTGGAGGTGGCGGTACGCCGCGCGCGCTCTGGATCGACGACGGCGAGCGCGGCGCCGACGTGGTCGTGCCGGCCGGCCCGAGCGGACCGTGGACGGTCGCCGCCCACGCCCCGCGCGACGACAAGCCCGCGCTGGTTGCCGCCGCGTCGCTCGTCGTCGTGCCCACCATGTTGCCCAAGATCACTGCAAAGATCGTCGGCGGTCGCATTGCTCCTTCCGGTGAGATCGACATCGAGGCGCGACTCACCGACGACGGCGGCAAGGCGATCGAAGGCATGGTCGCCGCCGTGGTCTTCGATGCGTACGGCGGCGGGTCGGCCATGGGGATCGAGCGCCTCGACGCGCACATCGTCCTCTGCGAGGCCGCAGGGGTCTCGCCCGAGCGCTGCCCCGACATGTGGAAGGGCGACGCGGCGGCGGCGAGCCTCCTGCGCAGCGGCCTTTCCACGCTGAACGCAAGTGGCGAGCCGCGTAGCGACCCCGGCGGAACGGCGCGGGCTGCGCTCGACACGGCATTCAACGAGACGCTGCGCTCGCTCGAGGGCGCGGTCTTCCAGGCGACCAGTGAGCCGGACCGCCTCGCCGACGCTCGGCGGGATCGCAGGGGCGCGCGGACCTTCAACCCGGAGCTGTTTCGCATCGTGACCGAGGCGCTGCCCGCGGTGCCGGTCACGCCGGGTGGCGAGCCGCTCGAGCTGCGCGATCTCGTCGCGGTCGATCCGCAGGTGCAGTTCGACACGGTCGCCAGGCGCGTGACCCGCCTCAAGGTGTTTCGCGTCCTGTCCGCGGTGAGGCAGTACCGGCAAAGCAACGATCTCGATCTCACCGAGCCGGCGCTCGCCGACCCGAACCTCCTCCTCGGACTCATGACGACGCGCGGTGATCTCGCTCCGAGCGCGCTGCTCGACCCGTGGGGCGGAACGATGTCGTTTCGCAAGGCGGTGGGTGGATCGGGCGCGCCTCCCATCGCCTCGCTCCCGGGCTGGGAGCTCGCATCACCCGGTCCCGACGGCCGGCTCGGCAGCGTTGACGACGTGGTCGACCCCTTCGCGCGGGTCGTGAAGAGCGGCACGCCGTACGCCCGCGCCCTGGGCGAGGACGCCATCGTCCTCGCCCGCGCCGACATGCGCCTCCACGACGCGACGATCGAATCGTGGTCCACGCTGCTCGAGGAAAAGACCGGCACGACCCTCGGCAATGCGGGATTCGGCTCCGGTCACGGTCGGCTCGGCGGCTCCCACAGGTCCAAGCCTCCCAGCCTTCGCATGGGAGCTACCAGCGTCGATCGGAGGCCGCGCGAGCCCGTGTGGAGCCTGCCGACGCGCACGAAGGGCGGCGTCGCGCGACTTCGCCTTCCGCTTGGCGAGGTCGACACCACCTACCGCGTAATCATCGTGGGCCTCGCCGATGGAGGCGAGCTCGCACTCACCCAGCTCGACATTCCGATCACGACCCCGATCGCCGCCCGCATCGAGACCGGCAGCCAGTGGACGGCGGGCGACGTCGTCGAGGTCGCCGCGCGGGTCCGCAACCGCACGGCGTCGCCGGTCGATCTGGTCGCGTCGTTCACCGCGAAGGGCGCCGCGGCGATGGACAAGGGCGCGGGCGCGCGCATCGCCGTCACGGTTCCCGCGCACGGCGCCGAGATCGTTCGCGCGCGCGTTCGTGGCGCTCGCGAGGGTGAGGCCGAGGTCGCGCTGACCCTGACAGGATCCGACGGGCGAGCCGTCGATGCCGTGCGCTCCACCGCGATCGTCGTGCTGCCGGGCAGGCCCGTGGTGCTGAGCCGATCGCGCTTCATCAGCGGAGAGACAGAGATCCCGTCGCTCGTGCCAGGCAGCAGCGAGCGTCGGCGCAGCCCCGCGCGCATCGCGATCGAGGGCGGCACGCGTGAAGCCTTGCTCGCATCGCTCGCGTCGCTCGAGCCCGACCGTCTCGGCACCGGCGATGCGCTAGCCGACGCGATCGAGGTCGCCACCCGTGTCGAGCTGTTCGCCAAGGAGGACGGCGACACCGGCGACGACCTCGTAGCGCGCGCGAAGGGCGCCAAGGAGCGGGCGCGGGGTCGTCTCGCTGCGCTGCAGCTCGGCAAGGCCAGCTCGGAGAATCGTCGCGCGTACCTCTTCACGGACGTTCCTGGGGTCGAGCGTCCGGCGCTGCCGTGCGGCGACGGCAGCTCGGAAACGCCCAACGGTCGAGTCGAGTACGACATGCAAGTCCTCGAGTCCGAGCCGGCCGACATCGACGGCGCGAGCGCGGCCTGCTGGACCTCGGTGGCCGAGAGCGTCAAGCGCGAGGTAATGAAGGACGTCGATCCGGTGGCGATGGCGCGCCTCGTGTCGGCCTTCTCCGAGCGCAGCCATCATCGCGAGGACGCCCGCCTCCTCGGGGCGCGTCTCGCGCGTGAGGTCTCCCTCGATACGGCTGGGCGCATCACGCTGTCGGGCGAGCACGCGGGGCGGCGCGAGAGCCGAGCCCGCGTCTATGCGGCGCTCTTGCGAGCGTCTGCGAACGGCGCAGCCATCCCGGCCTCGAAGGACGTCCTCGTCGGATGGCTCCTCGTGCAACGTGATGCTGGCGGTGGCTTCGGATCCCCCATGGCGACACGGATGGCGGTGGGCGCGATCGTCGCCGAGACCTCTCGACGTGACCCGGTCTCGAAACCGGAGCGCGCGTCGCGCGTCGCCTTCGCCCAGGCGCTGGACGAGGATGGCGACGCGCTGGGACCGGAGCTGCGCTTCGATCTGTCCGGCAGGGCGCGGCGGGTGGAGGCGCTGAGCCTGGATCCGCGTACGGCGGCGGTCCGCGTGCGTGGGCCGGCGGGCGGCGCGCTGGTGCGGCTGGAGCAAGACATCCTGGTCACGGGACAGCCTTCGTCAGAGGTCCTCTCGAGCGCCATGCGTCTGGACGTCGCATGGCCCCGGGACGCTCGCGCCGGCAAGACTGGGTCGATCGACGTGAAGCTGTGGACGACCGTCGATCGCGCGCGGCGCTCGGTCGTGACGATCCCGCTGCCGCCTGGTGTGTCGCTCGCCGAAACGACGGCGGGAGTGCGTGCGGTCCCGGGCGCCCTCCTGTGGGAAGGCATGGCCGACCTCGATGATGCACCGATCCCAGCGCACATCCCGGTGCGGTTCGCTCTGGCCGGCGACTTCGCGGTGCCCGAGGCGTCGGCCAAGCCCGCTGCAGCATCCGGGGACGAGGTCTTCGCGGCCTCCCCCCGCCTCGTCGTCCGCCGGTGAGTCTGCCCATGCGTCGGTGACACCGTCCCTGCGACGCGCGCGCAGCCACGAAGGCTGCGCGCGGAAGTTGGCGCGCTGGCCCGATGATGCGACCGTCTCAGGCCACGTGTACGACCCGAAACGCACACAGGTCGCGCAGAGCCTCGTCGACTTCGGTAAGTACTTCGAGACGATCTTCGCGCCGACTCGCATCGGCGGTGCCGTCCCCCTGCGACCCGTGCTCGTCGTGCCCGAGGCCATGAGCACCGACGGTGGCAAGCGCGCGCGCCAATCCGTCACGTTGCAGCCCGAGGTCCCCGGTCCGGCGGCGCTCACCGTCGGGTGGATCGACATCCCCGGGCGGCAGGCGCTGATGCGCACGTACATGGCTGTCGCGGCGCTGCAGCGTCAGCGCTTCCCAGGCCGGCCCTTCGACGTCGATCGCGCGTCGTACGATCTGTTCCAGAAGCAGTTCATCGATCTGGTCAAGACATGCGGTCTGACTGCCCAGCTCGAGGATCTGCCGGCCGAAGGGCCTCAGCCCTTCTCGGGCGGGCCGCAGAGCTACGGGCAGCAGGGTCCGGGCGCTCCCCAGGGCTACGGCGGGCCGCAGTCGTACCCGCCCCGGCCGTCGATGGCGTCGCTCTCCACCATGGCGATCCCGGCGCCAGCTGGCTACGGCGCAGGCGTCGTTGCGGTGGTCGGCTTCGCTGGCTTTTTGCTAGGCGCCGTCGCCGGCGGCCTCGCCGTCTGGGCTCGCTACTCCGGCAACTGAGAGTCAGCGCTCGTTCGCCTGCTCGAGGTCTGGACCCTCGGCCCAAGCTGAGCGCAGCATGCGACCCGGTCGGCCGCTCGACGCTACGCCTTGCCTCCAGATCACCCGACCCGCCACGACCACGTGGCGCATCCCGGTCGCCTGGCGATTGGGATCGGTGAACGTGGCCCTCTCGTGGATCTGGCTCGGCGCGAACACCGCGAGGTCGGCGACGCGGCCTTCGGTGACGCTGCCGCGGTCGGCTTCGGCGCGCAGCGTCCGCATCGGCAACGAGGTCATGCGCCGCACCGCCTCCTCCAGGCTCAGCACGTGCTTCTTTTCGACCATCGTCTCGATGACCCGCGCAAAGCTGCCGGAGCCGCGTGGATGGCTGCTGTGGCCCGCGCCGTCACTGCCGATCATCACGTGCGGATCGGCCAACAGACGATCCTGCAGCGCCTCGTTCATCACGAAGTACGCAGCGCTTCCCTTGCTCGGCCCCATCTCGGCGAGCACGTCCTCGAACGGCACGCCATGCTCCTTGGCGACGGCTGCCAGCGTCTTGCCTTCGTGGCCCGTACCCGCACCGAAGAGCATCGCCTCCGGACCATTTCGCGACAGGACGCGATTGCGGAGATGCGTCCGCAGCGCCTCGCGCCGGTTGGCCGGCGCAGGGCCGCCGCCGCGCATCCAGTCCGGAAAGAGGATCTCGAGACCGGTGTAGCTGGCGGTGTACGGGTACCAGTCCGCGGTCACCTCGATGCCGGCGGAACGCGCCGCGTCGAGCCGCGCAAGGACGGGCAGGGCGGCGGCCTCAGAACGGCCGCCCACGACCTTGATGTGCGAGACGTGCACGCGCGCGCCCGCGCTTTTGCCCTGTGCCACCAGCTCGTCGATCGAGGCGAGAATGGCGTCCTCATCCTCGCTTCGCAGATGGCTCATCAGGACGCCACTACGCCGAGCGACGGGCCGGGCGATCGCCGTCAGCTCGGCGGCATCGGCCCTCCGGCCCGGCTCGTACTCCAGCCCCATCGACAAGCCGAACGCACCGTCCTTCATCGCCTGGTCGACCAGCCGCGCCATCGCCTCGAGATCGCGCGCCGACGCCGGGACGCCGGCCTTCGCTCGCGCGCGGATCGATGCGTGACCGACCAGCGCGGCGACGTTGATGCGCAGCTTGCCGTCGTTCGACGCCATCCATGATGCGAGGCCGCCGGCGGTGGGGCTGCCGCCGTCCTGGCCGATGAGCACGGTGGTCACGCCCTGCGCGACGGCGTTGTCGTCGTTGCCGTTGCCGTGCGAGTGCGCGTCGACGAACCCCGGGGTCACCACGGCGCCCGTGGCATCGAGCTCTACCTTCGCGTGCACCGAAGCGTCGACCGGGCCGACGTGGGCGATGCGATCGCCCCGCACCAGGACGTCGGCCTTCCTGCGCGGAGCGCCGGTGCCGTCGATGACGTCGCCGTTGCGAATGGCGATGTCGAAGGTCTCCGCCGAACGGAACGGCACGGTGACCGGAGCCGGTGGAGCGGTTGCGACGGGCGCCGAGCCCGCGATGTCGGCACCCGCAGAGGCAGGCCCAGGTACGTGGCCCGCGTCGATGGCCTTCAGAGGCTTCGCGGTGCTCTCGGCCGGCGGCTGAGGCGGTTGCGCGCTGCAGCCGGCACCCAGCGTGAGCGCACCCATCACGGCGACGACCGCGACGAGAGCCCCCTGCATGCCGCGACGTTTCTCCGTGCTCGCGCCGCCACCTCGCATTAGCGTCTCGCTCCACGCTGGGGGAGCCCGAGTTGGGCTGAGAGGCGCACGCGCCGTTGCGCGGGCGCGACCCCTCGAACCTGATCCGGGTCATGCCGGCGGAGGAAAGCCATGAGCGACATGAGCGACGACAAGATCACTTCGGGCACGACGGCAACGAAGGGTACGCGACGTCTGGGGGTCATCGAGGATCCGGTCGCCAACGTCGCATCGGTCCCCGATTTTCCCGCGTCGAGCCGGGTCTACGTCGAGTCGGGCGAGCTGCGCGTTCCATTCCGCGAGATCGCCCTGAGCGACGGCGAGCCGCCCCTGCGCGTCTACGACACGTTCGGTCCGCGCGGCTGTGACATCCACCAGGGTCTGCCCAAGCTTCGCAAGCCCTGGGTCGATCGGCGCATCGCGCGCGGCGACACCAACCACTCCCAGATGCACTACGCCCGCAAGGGCGAGATCACCGAAGAGATGCGGTTCATCGCGATCCGCGAAGGCGTGGAGCCAGAATTCGTGCGGACCGAGGTTGCGGCGGGGCGCGCGATCATCCCGGCCAACCGCAACCACCCGGAGAGCGAGCCGATGATCATCGGCCGCAACTTCCTCGTGAAGATCAATTCGAACATCGGCAACAGCGCCCTGTCGTCGAACATCGCCGACGAGGTCGACAAGCTGCGCTGGTCGATCAAGTGGGGCGCCGACACCGTGATGGATCTCTCCACCGGCAAGGACATCCACCTGACGCGCGAGTGGATCATCCGCAACTCCCCGGTGCCGATCGGCACGGTGCCCATCTACCAGGCCCTCGAGAAGGTGAAGGGCAAGGCCGAGGATCTGAACATCGACGTCTTCCTCGAGACCCTCGTCGAGCAGGCCGAGCAGGGCGTCGACTACTTCACGATCCACGCCGGCGTGTTGCTCCGCTACGTGCCGCTCACGGCGAAGCGCGTCACCGGCATCGTCTCGCGCGGCGGCTCGATCATGGCCAAGTGGTGCCTCGCCCACCACAAGGAGAACTTCCTCTACACCGAGTTCGAGCGCATCTGCGAGCTGCTCGCCAAGTACGACGTCTCGTTCTCGCTGGGCGACGGCTTGCGCCCCGGCTGCATCGCCGACGCCAACGACGAGGCCCAGTTCGGCGAGCTCGAGACGTTGGGCGAGCTGACGAAGATCGCGTGGAAGCACGACGTGCAGGTGATGATCGAAGGCCCCGGCCACGTGCCGCTCCACAAGATCAAGGAGAACATGGACAAGCAGCTGACGCTTTGCCATGAGGCTCCGTTCTACACGCTGGGCCCGCTGGTGACCGACATCGCGCCCGGCTACGACCACATTACCAGCGCGATCGGCGCGGCGATGATCGGCTGGTTCGGCACCGCGATGCTCTGCTACGTGACCCCGAAGGAGCACCTCGGCCTTCCCAACAAGAAGGACGTCAAGGACGGCGTCATCGCCTACAAAATCGCGGCCCACGCCGCGGACCTTGCAAAGGGTCACCCTGGGGCTCAGGACCGCGACAACGCGCTATCCAAGGCGCGCTTCGATTTCCGCTGGGAGGACCAGTTCCATCTCTCGCTCGACCCCGACACCGCCAAGGACTTCCACGACGAGACCATGCCGGCACCGGCCGCCAAGGGCGCGCACTTCTGCTCGATGTGTGGTCCGCACTTCTGCTCGATGAAGCTCACCCAGGACGTGCGCGAGTACGCCAAGGCCAAGGGCATTCAGGAGGAGGAGGCGCTCGCCGAAGGCCTGCGCGAGCGCGCGGCGGCGTTCCGCAGCGAGGGCAGCGCGCTCTACGCGGCCCCGGGGGCTGACGCCGAAGAGGAGTGAACACGGAGCTTCACCCCGTCGCCGTGCCAGACGATGATGCCGTCCATGCGTCGCGCTTCGCTCCTTGTCGCTCTCGCTTCGGGTCTTTCCACCGCTGCGCTAGCCTCGGCCGCATCCGCGCAGGTCATCGCGACGCCTTGCGCTGCCGAACCCGAGACCTGCCTCGAAGGCGCGATGCGCTTCGAAAGGACGAAGGAGGCACTGCCGCTCGGCGGCGGCTTCGACACCGGCTGGATCCCCGCGGACTCGCCGCTGCAGGTCCACCTCGCAGCCGGACTGTGGTCGGAGACGTCCGTCGTCCTCGAAGGCGACCTCGAGACGAGCTGGCCCGAGGTGCTCGCGCAGCGCGCGGTGCCCAAGCTCGGCGCAGGCTCTCTCGGGATCCACTACGGCGCCGAGATCTCGGCGGACGCCCGGTTCGAGGTCGAGGTGCTCGGCCAGCAGTTCAGCTGGGAGGGTCCGATCCCGTACATCCCGCAGTTCGACTTTCAGGTGGAACAGCTCCAACCGTTCGATCCGTGGGCGTTCGACGGCTTCACCGTCAGTGGCGCGACCGAGACCCAGACGCTCGTGCAAGTCAGCGCGACGAGCTTCGTCGGTATCGACATCCCCGGTCTCGATGGCGGCTTCCAGTTCGATGTGCAGCTCGATCTCGACGCGACCTACACCACCAATGAGATCGTCGTTGCCGAGCTCGACGGCACAGTCGTCGCGGGAGGAACGATCACGTCGGTCGACGACGCGACGCGCGCCGACTACCTCGGCACGCCCGCCGTGGAGCACGACGTCCGCGTTTCAGGCTCGCTGTTCTACGAGGGCACGCTCCACCTCATCCCGGCCTTCTACCTCGAGATTCTCGGCCAGGATTTTAGCATCCCCATCGTCGACATCCCGGTTCCGTTCACCCTCGAGGACAGGGACTTCGACTTCGATCCGGTGCGCGTCCACACGCCGATCCCCGACATCGATCTCCCTTTGTACGAGGAGAGCGACACGATCGCGTTCGGCGAGGTGGAGATCGGCGAGGAGCGGACCGCGACCATCGAGCTCGACAACGTCGGCGAGCACGTCCTCGCGGTGCGTTTCGTGGTCGACGACGGCGTCCCGGTCGAGGTCCCGACAGAGACCATCCAGGTCGTCGAGGATGGCCACGCCGTCGTGGAGATCACCTACGCGCCGACCGACGAAGAGCCGCTCGACGCCGTGATCGTTTTGCTCTCCAACGATCCCGACGAGCCCACGCGCACGTTGTCGTTGACCGGCAGGTCGATGCCGCTGCCGACCGGCTCGGGTGGAGGCGACGCCTCGAGCGGCGAAGGTGGGAGCGGCGGGGAAGGTGGTGGCGACACCAGCGGCGCAGGCGGGGCAGACGACGTCGAAGGCGACTTCGTGGCATCCGGCGGCGGTTGCGACTGCACCACCAGCTCGAGCTCGTCACACGGCGGCGGCATCCTCGGTGCGCTGGCGATCGCGGGCATTCTCGCGTCGCGAAGGCGCAGCGCGCAGGCCTGACGAGCCTGAGCGGCGGGCGCTCGCCCTACAGGCCCCAGGCGATACCCAGGC
>Ga0105046_10003245_pt1 | contig 25794 bp, 11 predicted proteins | sample MAT03_FD_78385 | JGI IMG/M metagenome (GOLD analysis project Ga0105046, IMG submission 78385) | Freshwater microbial communities from Lake Fryxell liftoff mats and glacier meltwater in Antarctica - MAT-03 (megahit assembly) | ecosystem: Environmental > Aquatic > Freshwater > Ice > Liftoff...
CATCACCACGGCTGGGGTGTGGACCTACACCATGAGCAGCGCCCAGGACGCATTCGTGGCCGGCACCAACTACACCGACTCCATCACGGTGGCGACGGCCGACGGCACGACGCGGCTGATCACGGTGAACATTCTGGGCACTAACGATGGGCCGATCGCCGTGGCCGATACCGGCATTGCAGTCGAAGCCGGCACCGCAGCCGGCAGCAATGCCACAGGCAACGTGCTCACGAACGACACCGATGTGGACACAGGCGACGCCAAGACCGTCTCGGCGGTAGGCGGCTCGGCGCTGAACGTAGGGAACGCCCTGGTCGGCACGTACGGGACCTTGACGCTGAACGCCAACGGCAGCTACAGCTACGCAGTGAACAACGCCAACGCGACGGTCAACGCCTTGAGGACAGTGGCCGACACGGTGGCAGAGACCTTTGCGTACACGATGCGCGATACGGCCGGCGCCACCAGCAGCAGCACGCTGGTGATCACGATCCAGGGCAGCAACGACGGCCCGGTGGCAGTGGCCAATACGGGCGTTGTGAATGAAGACGCAACCTTGACCGTCAATGCCGCAAGTGGTGTACTGGCCAACGACACCGACGTCGACACGGGTGACGTCAAGACAGTGTCGGCGATCACGGGTGGCACGGTTGGCAGCGCGCTCAACGGAACCTATGGCACGATTACCTTGAGTGCTGACGGCAGCTATTCTTACGTGGCCAATCGTCCGTCGGCTCAGGCTCTGGCAGCCGGTCAGACAGCTGTTGATACCTTTACCTACACGGTCAGGGATACGGCCGGAGCGACAAGCAGCACCACAATCGCGATCACGGTGACCGGGGTCAACGACGCACCGGTAATGGCCGATACCGTACTGACCATGAGTGCTGTCAATGAGGACGCCGGCGCTCCGTCGGGTGTGGTCGGAACACTGGTATCCACGCTTGTCGGTGGTTCTACGGATCTCGACACAGGCGCTGCAAATGGCATCGCGATCACCGCGACGGATGCGACAAATGGCACGTGGTTCTATTCTGTCAACGGGGGGGGCAACTGGCTCGCAGTGGGCGCTGTAACCAATGCCAGCAGCCTGTTGCTGGCCTCTAATGCCAATACGCGCGTGTATTTCCAGCCTAACGCCAACTACAACGGCTCTGTTGCCACCGGGCTCACGATTCGCGCCTGGGACCAAACCAGCGGAGTTGCTGGCACGAAAGTGGACACCTCGGCCAACGGCACGACCACGGCGTTCTCGGCGGCGACAGATACTGTCGCCATCACGGTTACCGCCGTAAACGATGCGCCTGTCAATACGGTCCCCGGATTGCAGAATACGACAGAAGAAGCAAGTCGAGCCATCACCGGCCTGTCTATTGCGGACGCGGCCGACGGAAACAGCGGCTCGATGACGGTGACACTTGCCATCACCAACGGCACGCTGACCGTCACGGGCGTAGGCGCGTTGATCGCCAACAGCGGTACCAACAGCGTCACCCTGACAGGCACTGTGGCGCAGATCAACGCGACTCTTGCATCCAACGTTACCTACGTGCCGACCGCCGACTACTATGGCAATGCCACGCTGACCATGACCACCAACGACGGTGGAAATGTCGGGGGCGGTGCACTGACTGATGTGGACACAGTCACCATTGCTGTATCTGCTGTGGCCGATATTGCCAACGATGCAGCGACGACCGCTGAAGACACCCCGGTAACCGTCAGCGTTCTCGCCAACGACAGTTTCGAGAATCCAGGTCGAACAATTACTGCTGTCAATGGGCTTGCCATCACGGCCGGCGGTGCATCGGTGGCCGTGGCAAACGGCACGGTGGCGCTCAATGTCAGCGGGCAATTGATCTTCACGCCGACACTCAATTACAACGGCGCGGCAGCCTTTACCTACACAGTGACATCCGGCGGCGCTAACGAAACAGCCACCGTCAATACGACCATTACGGCGGTCAACGACGCCCCGGTCAACGTCTATACCTCTTTGACAGTGGTTGAAGATGTGCCCACAGCCCTTACTGGCTTTAGCGTCAGCGATGTTGATGTAGCTGCTGGCGCCATCACGGTCACCTTGAGCGTGCCTGCAGGCATTTTCACATCTGTCAGCGGCGGTGGCGTCACTGTCACGGGTGACGGCAGCGCCACGCTGGTGTTGTCGGGCACCCAGGCCGCCATCAACAGCTTCATTGCTGCATCGAACATCAGCTACACCACGACCGGCAACGCCAACGGCACGGTTGTGATGACCATGAGTACCAACGACGGTGGCAACACCGGTTCTGGCGGCGCACTGTCCGACACCGACAACATCACCATCAACATCACGCCAGTGAACGACGCGCCGGTCAACACCGTGGCAGGCGCGCAATCCACGAGCGAAGACACCAGCAAGGCCATCACCGGCTTGTCAATTTCTGACGCGGCCGACGGCAATACCGGCTCGATGACCGTGACCCTGGCGGTCACCAACGGCACCATGTCGGTCACTGGCGGCACTGCCACGATTACCAACAGCGGTACGGGCACAGTGACATTGACAGGCACGGTCGCGCAAATCAACGCCACGCTGGCATCCAACGTCACCTACGTGCCCGCCGCGAACTTCACCGGCACAGCCACCTTGACCATGACCACCAACGACAACGGCAATGTCGGCGGCGTAGCCTTGACAGACGTCGATACTGTCAGTATTGCGGTCAGTGCGGTCAACGACGCGCCGGTCAATACCCTGCCGGGCTCCATTGCGGTGACAGAAGATGTGGCGTCGGCCATCACCGGCATCAGCATCTTTGATGCAGACTCAGCCGGCAGCGTCATCAATGTCACTTTGAGTGTGCCTGCGGGCCTGCTCACTGCGGTCACCGGGGGCGGCGTCACGATTACCGGCTCAGGCACTGGCAGCATGGTGCTCGCCGGCACCCAGGCCAGTATCAACGCCTTTATTGCAGCTTCCAACGTCACCTACACCACGGCGGCCAGTGCCAATGGCAGCGTGGTTTTGACAGTCACCACTTCCGACCTGGGTAATACCGGCACAGGCGGCACCCTGACCGATGTAGATACCGTCACGCTGAACATCACCGCAGTGAATGACGCGCCTACCTTGACGGCCACCGGCGCCAGCCCAAGCTTCACCGAAGCCGCTGGTTCCGCTCAGGCTGCGGCGGTGACAATATTCAGTGCTGCCACGGTTGGTACGGTGGAGGCTGGTCAAACCGTTGCCGGCCTCACCTTTACTGCGAGTGGTTTGCTGAACGGCGCCAACGAAACCATTGTGGTTGACGGCACCACCATTACCCTGGGTGCCAACAGCTCGGGCAGCACCGCCACCAACGGATTGACCTACACCGTGACCGGGCTGCCCGGTACTGCCACAGTCACGCTGTCAGGCGGAACACTCTCGACGGCAGACGCTCAGACACTGGTCAATGGCATTACCTACCAAAATACCAACGTTGACGACCCCAGCGCTGGCAACCGTGTGTTCACGCTGACGCAAGTCAGGGACAGCGGCGGTACTGCCAACGGCGGTGTGGACAACACCACACTGAATGTGGTGTCCACCGTGGCTGTGGTGTCACGCAACGACGCGCCTACCCTGACGGTAACTGCTGCCAACCCAAGTTTTACGGAAGGTGCGGGTGCGGCGCAAGGTGCGGCAGTCAGCACATTCAGCGGCGCGACCATCAGCTCGGTCGAGGCGGGGCAGACCATCAGCAGCCTGACGTTCACCGTCGGCGGCCTGCTCAACGGCGCAAGCGAAACCATTGTTCTGGATGGCCGAACCATCACCCTGGGCGCCAACAGCTCGGGCACCACCGTGACCAACGGCTTGTCCTACGCTGTGACCGGCTTGCCCGGCGGCACCGCGACCGTCACATTGACGGGCATGACCTTGTCCACGGCGCTGACCCAAGCCATGGTCAACGGTATGACTTACCAGAACACCAATGTCAACGACCCCACGGCAGGCAACCGCGTCTTCACCTTGACGCAAATTGTGGACAGCGGCGGTGTGGCCAGCGGCGGTGTCAACACCACTGCCTTGTCAGCGGCTTCTACCGTGGCGGTGGTACCCGTCAACGATGCCCCTACCCTGACAGCCACGTCGCTCAACACCACGTTTACCGAAACCGCAGTGGCAGGCGCTCAAGCGGCTGCGGTATCGGTGTTCAGCACCACAGCGGTGAGCGCCATTGAAGCTGCCAACACCATCACCAGCCTGACATTCACTGTCGGCGGCCTGCTGAACGGCGCCAACGAAACCATTGTGGTGGATGGCCGTACTATCAGTTTAGGAGCAAACATTGCAGGCTGGACGGGGATAAACGGTCTGGTTTATACATCTACGGTCAGCGGCGGCACTGCGACGGTGACGATCAGCGGTGTTTTCTCTACAGCGACAGCACAAGCCCTGGTCAATGGCATCACTTACCAGAACACCAATCTCGACAATCCGACGGCGGGTACACGTACCTTTACCCTGACTCAAATTCAAGACAGCGGCGGCACTGCCAACGGCGGGGTCAATACAACCGCACTGTCAGTGGTGTCCACCGTGACAGTGGCGGTCAACAATGATGCTCCAGTGCTTGACCTGGATGCCAGCGCGGCCGGCACCGCTTACGCCACCACTTACTCCCGTTCCGGTGGGGGTGCGGGCGGCGTTGCGGTCAGGATCGTTGATTCTGACGTGCTTATCACCGACCTGGACAGTAACAATATCACTGGCGCGACCATAGACATTGGTACGGGTTTCAACAGCAGCGGCACGGACAGCCTTGCCTTCACCACCATGGGTGCGATCACGGGTGTTTATACGGCTGGCACCGGGACCCTGGTGTTGTCCGGAACGGCCACGCTTGCGCAGTACCAGGCTGCATTGCGGTCAATCACCTTTGACAACACGGGCGCCACAGGCAATACAGACCGCATCATCACTTTCACGGTGACCGACGGTGCATTGAACAGTGCCACCGCCAGTACCACCGTGACGTTTACGAACAGTGCCAACCCGCTTGCCATTATTTCAAGCGCAACCGGCAATGAAGACGCAACTTCCATTCCGATCATTCTGGACGGCGTTGACAACACCGGGATCACCCGCTTCCAGGTGGCAAGTCTTCCAACCGGAGGCCTGCTGTACACCGACGCCGGGTTGACGACACTCGCCGTTATCAATGCCGACATCCCAGCAGTGGGGGGTAGCGTCACGTTGTATTTTGTGCCGACCGCCGATGCGAGCGGTAGCCGCACGTTCAACTTCAGGGCGGGCGACGCAGGTGCAGTGAGTGCCAACGTTGTAGCCACGATTATCGTCACCGCCGTCAACGACGCCCCCGTGCTGGCCGACACAGCCTTGAGCTTGACCACCGTCAACCAAAATGCGGCCGCACCAGCAGGCGCGGTTGGCAACCTGGTTTCTACGCTGGTGGGTGGTATCACTGATGCAGCAGACGGCAGCGCGGTCAGAGGTGTGGCCATCACTGCCACCGACGCAACCAATGGAACCTGGTTTTTCTCGACGAACAATGGCACCACCTGGCTGACCGTAGGCGCCGTCAGCAACAGCAGCGCGTTGTTGCTGGCTTCTGATGCGACTACGCGGGTTTACTTCCAGCCTGACACCAATTTCAGTGGTACTGTTTCTTCTGGCCTGACCTTGCGCGCATGGGACCAGACTTCCGGTGTGGCCGCCACCAAGGTGGATGTCAGTACCAATGGCGGCACGACGCCGTTCTCTGCAGTCACCGACACGGTGTCCATCAGCGTCACCTTTGTCAACAGTGCACCGACCTTGACGGCCACGGCCGTGGCACCCACCTTTACTGAAGGCACGGGCTCCACACAGTCGGCAGCGGTATCGGTATTCAGCGGCGCAGTAGTCAGTGCGGTGGAAGGCGGCCAAAACATCACCGGCATGACCTTCACCGTAGGCGGCCTGCTCAATGGTGCCAACGAAACCATCGTGGTAGATGGCCGCACCATCACCCTGGGTGCCAACAGCACGGGAACCACAGTGACCAACGGTTTGACCTATACCGTCACCGGGCTTCCTGGTGCAACGGCCACCGTGGTGCTGACGCTGGGCAGTTTGAACGGCGCGGCAGCGCAAACCCTGGTCAACAGCATCAGCTACCAGAACACCAGCGTGGACAACCCGAGCGCTGGCAACCGTGTCTTCACACTCACGCAGGTCAAGGACAGCGGCGGCGTGGCCAACGGCGGTGTGGACACCACCACGCTGTCGATTGCTTCAACCGTGACATTGGTGGCAGTCAACGATGCACCCACCAATACAGTGCCGGGCACCCTGCAGACGACCAACGAAGACACAACCAGGGCGATCACCGGTCTGTCGGTTGCCGACATAGACGCCAACGCCAGCAGCGTGACCGTGACACTGGTGGTGACCAATGGCACGCTGACTGTCAGCGGCGGTACTGCCAGTATTTTGGGTAGCGGCACAGGCACGGTTACCTTGACGGGCACAGTCGCGCAAATCAATGCGACTTTGGCCGCGACGGTCAATTACGTACCCACTGCCGATTACAACGGTGCTGCGACGCTGACCATGACCACCAATGACGGTGGCAACACCGGCGGTGGTGCGTTGACGGATGTGGACACGGTTGCCATCACCGTCACAGCGGTGGCGGATATGACCAACGACACGGTCACTACCGCAGAAGACACTGTTCTCAACTTCAATGCCATCACAGGCACCGGTGGTGCGACGGCAGACAATTTCGAGAATGCCGGAAGAGTTGTGACAGCGGTGACTCAAGGTACCAACGGCACCGTCAGCTTCACGGCGGCGGGGGTGCTGACCTACACACCCAACGCCAACTACAACGGCGCTGACAGCTTCACCTACAGCGTGACCAGCGGCGGAGTGACGGAAACCGCCACGGTGAATGTCACGGTGACTGCTGCGAACGACGCGCCCGTCAATTCAGTGCCCGGCTCCATCAGCGTCACTGAAGATGTAGCCTCCGCCATCACGGGCATCAGCATCAGCGACGCAGATGCCAGCGGCAGCAGCATGACCGTCGCGCTGGGCGTGCCAGCGGGTACGCTGGCCGCGACTGCGGGCGGGGGTGTTGGCGTCGCAGGCTCGGGTACCGGCAGCCTGGTGCTGACCGGCACGCAGACGGCCATCAACGCCTTTATTGCTGCCAGCAGCGTGACCTACACCACCGCAGCCAATGCCAACGGCAGCGTGACGCTGACTGTCACCACCAACGACCTGGGCAACACCGGCGCCGGTGGTACCTTGACCGACGTGGACACCGTCACCCTGAACATCACAGCCGTCAACGACGCGCCTGTACTTGACCTTGACAGCGCGGTTGGTGGAATTGGCTTTACCACGGCCTACACTGAAAATGGTTCAGGTGTGCAAATCACCAACTCCAACCAGACGCTGGCCGACGACACTGTCAACCTGGCCAGCGCCACCGTGACGCTGACCAACTGGCAGCCGGGCGACGTGTTTAACGTGAGCTCGCTCCCATCAGGCATCACGTTTGCCTTGTCCGGGCCAAACAACAACATCGTCACCCTGAGCGGTTCGGCCACAGTTGCCAACTACAGGCAGGCGCTGCTGGCCATCACCTATGCCAACACGTCTGACAACCCAAGCACCACGCCGCGCAGCATTACCGTGGTGGTCAATGACGGCGCGCTTGAAAGCAATGTAGCCATCACCCTAGTGAACGTCACAGCGGTGAACGACGCGCCTGTGCTGGACCTGGACGCCAGCGCCGCAGGTACGGGTTTCAACACCTACTTCATCAGAAGCGGTACCCCGACCCCGGTCAGAGTTGCAGATACAGACACCCTGATCTCCGACGCCGACAACGCCAACATGACCGGTGCCACCATCACCTTGACCAATTGGCAGACCTCCGACGTGTTGTCCATCGCCAATATTCCTGGTGGCACGGGTATCACTGCGGTGATCAGCGGCGCGAACAATCACATCGTGACACTGTCGGGTTCGTCCAACGCAGCCAACTACCAGGCGGCCATCAGCGCAATTACGTTCAGCAATGCCAACGTGGCAGCCAGCTTGACACCGCGCACCTTCACGGTCAGCGTGACCGATGGCGCGCTGACCAGCAATGTGGCCAATACCACCATCAACGTTGCAGTCAGCGGCAACCCAGTTGCGACGGCGGCCAGCGCTACAGGCCTGGAAGACGTGGTGACGGGCATACCTGTGGTGTTGACGGCGGTAGACCCCAATGGCACCGTGGCCAGCTTCACCCTGAGCAGTACGCCTGCCAATGGCGTGTTGTACACCGACGCCGCCATGACGATAGCGGTTGCCACCAGCGTGGCTTACGCCGCCACGGGTGACAGCTTGACGCTGTATTTCAAGCCGACGACCAACTGGGCAGGCAGCACGACGTTCAACTTCATCGCCACCGACAACGCGAGCAACGCCAGTACCAGCACAGTTGCGACCGTGAATGTGACGGCAGTTGCCGACGCGCCAACCTTGAGCGTGGTCAATTCACTCACGCAGGTGTTCAACACCACCTGGGAGTCGATGGGGCCGCTGACAACCACCGCCAACGACACCAACAACCCGACGCATGCCAGCGCATCCGCAACCGTCGAGGGCTGGTCGCTGGCCACGATTGCCGGCGACACGGTGGGTGCGTCGGGCGGCACACAAGTGAGCCAGTTCTACTTCAACGCCGATGGGGACCAGATCCTCAACTCGAACACCAGCACGCTCTACACCGCCGCAGGTATGTTGGGCAGCGCCACCGGCGCAGATGCACAGCGTGTGTTCCTGCACCTGGACAACGCGGTCAACGGCACGGTGCCTGCACCCAACTACCAAACTCCCGCCATCACCCGCACCATCAATGTCACAGACATCACCCAGGTTTACCAGTTGAGCCTGAACTACGCGCCAGACGCTGCGCCCACCGCAAACACGGGCTTTGAGATACTGGTCGATGGCAATGTGATTGGAACCTACACGTCCAGCACGGCCCAGTCCGCGCTGGTCTGGGAGACTGTGCGCGCTGGCTTTAACTTCGCCACCACGGGCAACCACACCATCACCATACGCACCACCTCGCCAGAGGCAGGCAACGGCGTGGGAGGCTACTTTGACGACATTCGCCTGATCCAGGCGCAGGGTGCCATGCAGTACAACACCCTGAGTGCCAACTACGGCACCGTCACACAGATTGCGCTGGCGGGGAAAATAAGCACTGCCCTGGTGGATACCGATGGCTCGGAGACCTTGTCGCTTTTCATCACCAACATGCCGGGCGGTTCGCGCATTGTCTCGGGCGGCACCACCTACAGTCCCGTCAACGGCCAGCTCACCATACCGACGTCTGCCCTTGCTGCAGCCTTCCTGGTGCTGCCGGAAGACTATTCAGGCCGCATTGATCTGGGTGTGCGTTCGATTTCAACCGAAGCCTCCAACAGCGCAACCGCCAGCAATGTTTCAACGCTGACCTTCCACGTGTTTCAGGGCGGCATGAGCTCAGGCGCGCCGCCGCTGCTGGCCACCGTGCCGAGTACAACCATCGTTGAGGGCGACTATGCTGTATTCGACGTACGACTAGGCGCGCAAACCGGCAATGACGTGACGGTGACGCTGGCTGCAAGCAATGGCACGGCCACAGGCGCAGACTATGGCTCCACCCTGCAGTTTTCGCTGAACGGTGGTGCCACTTGGACGGACTATTCCGGCAGCGTGGTGGTCGCCTCCGGGAAAACCAGCGTGCTGGTGCGCACCACGACCGCGACTGACAACGTGATTGAAGGCTCGGAGACCTTCGCCCTGACCGCAACCGTGTCGTCTGGCGCGGTAGTCAACTCTGTGGCCGTAGGCACAGCCACTATTCTGGACCTGAACAGCGCCCCCATTCTGCAGGTCAAACCCGTCGGTCAATGGACCTTTAACGAAGCCTTCGGGGTGCCTGCGTTCAATGATTTCCGCAATATTGTGGGCACGCTGACAGACACCAACACCACCAATGGCAGCGCGTTGCCGGCTTGGGTGGCAGGACAGTCATCGACTTCTGGCACTGCGATTCAGTTTGACGGCAAAGGCGCGTCCATGTCGATTGACCCGGTGGAGCTGAACCCCCTGGTAAATTCAGCCACCGTGTCTTTCTGGATCAAGACTACGCAGAATGCAACGACAGACCCGACGCAATTTGGCGGGGGCGATATCGGCTGGAACCGTCCCAGCGTGCTCGGCTCCGAGCAGAACACCGCAGTCGATGATGCGCAATGGGGCTGGATCAACAACGCGGGCCAGATCGGCCTGAACGTCGGCAACACTTACGGCGCCCTGAGCACTACCGTGATTGCAGACAACAATTGGCATTTTGTCGCAATGACGCGCAATTCAGCCACGGGAACCACCCAGATATTTATTAATGGCGCACTGGAAAGCACGGTGACCAGTGCGGGTCTGACTGGCGCCATCACCAATGTGTTTGGGGTTGGCTTTACCAACGGGGTCAACGCTGATTTTTCGCGCAATATCGCCAACGACAAATACCTTAACGCCGCGATTGACGACCTGCGAATTTACAGCAGTGTATTGACCACTGAGCAGGTGCAGTCCATCAGGGCGATTGAGCGTAACCATCACGATGTGGGTATTGCCAACGACGGTTCCGTTTTTGAGTTTGACGTGATTGCGCGCTCTTACGACACACTGACTGTTTCTGGCCTGCTGACTGGCTGGACGATCTCTGACGGAGTCAACTCCGCCACAGTCACGGGCGGCCCCACGCAGGCCATCAATATCGCTGCCTGGAATGTCAACGGCCCGCTGACGGTCACGGGCGTGACGGCTGCGCAGTCGGCGTTGATTGACGTCAGCGCCACCAAGGGTGTGCATGCAGTTGATCAGTTCCTCAATCTGGTCAGCATTTCCCGCTCTTTCGAAGGCGCGGGCACCAACGAAACCCCGACGCTCAACGCCACCAATTCCAACTTTGCCTTCGGTAATGCGGGGGCAGATACCTTGACCGGTGGCTCTGGCGATGACCGGCTCGACGGCGGTGTGGGGGCCGACATCTTGAGCGGCGGCCTCGGACGCGACCTGATCATCGGTGGGCAAGGGGCGGACACACTGACAGGCGGTGGCGGGGCGGACATCTTCCAGTGGAAGCTGGGCGATGGCGGCACGGCGGGCACACCCGTCACGGACACCATCACCGACTTCAGCCTGGCCACGCGTGTCGCCGGCGGAGATGTGCTTGACCTGCGTGACCTGCTGGTCGGTGAGTTCGCGGGCACGATTTTGGGCCAGGACAATCTGGCGAATTTCCTGCACTTCGAGAAGTCCGGGGGCGACACCATCGTGCACATCAGCTCCATCGGTGGTTTCGCCAGCGACCCGCACGCGGTGGGCGCCCCGTCTGCAACGGTGCTCGGCGCGGCAGACCAGAAAATTGTTCTGTCTGGCGTTGACATGATCGGTGCGTACACCACCGATCAGCAGGTGATCCAGGACTTGCTGACCAGGGGAAAACTCAACACCGACTGATGCCTTGGGCGCTCCCTGAAAAAGCGTAAGGATTTGGGGAAGCGCCGAACAAGTCCTCTGCGGCGTGCGCTCAGCGGGGCTCTTCGACTGCGGGCCCGGAAGCGCCGTCGAAGCCCGCCCCTTCCAGGGCGGCAAGCTCTGCGCGGTAAATCACGTCTCGTGCATAAACCTGCATGCCCATTTTGTGCGCAGCAGATGCCAGACCTTTGAGAAAAATTTGATTGGCTGCGCTGAACTGTAGCCCCCGGATAAAGCTGGAATCGACCTTGACGAAATCCAGGCCGAGGTCGTGCAACAGATCGGCGGGACTGACATGGTCGCCAAAATGCGTCAGTCCCGCGCGGCTGCCTGCTTGACGGACTTCTGCGACGAAGGTCCGAAAGCTGTCCAGGTTTTCGATGGCCGCGGCTTCGGGCACTTCCAGCCACAAACGGCCTGTCAGGCTGGGGGTTTTTCTGAGCTGGTCCAGTAAGCGCTGACGGAAATTTTCTGCGGTGAAGGTAAGTGCCGACAGTCTGACGGCCAAAGCGGGCAGGCCCGGGTCATCGCCCAATGTCTCAAACGCCAGCTGGATGGCGGCCAAATCCAGCAGCGGCGTCAGCTGCCTGGCCTCGGTTATTTGCAGAAAGTGCCGGGTCGGTCGCCAGTCGCTTGTGCCGCTTAGCATTACTTCCAGCGCGCATTCCCGGTGCGTTAGCTTGCCTTCCAGGTCAAGTACCGGAAGCGACAGCAGGCGAAGCTGACCGGCTTCAATGGCCAGCCTGATCAGCTGGGCCGTGTCTTCTTCGCCGCTGGCCGGGTGCTGATCTGCGGCCTGGCGGATGGTGTCTCCGCGTGTTGCTTCAGCCGCTATCAACGCGCCTGAGGCCTGTGCCATCAGGTCTGCCAGATCCTGACCCGGCTGCAATTTCGCGGTGCCGATGTAAGCCGTCGGACCGCTGCCAGTCAGGGGCGCGCACGCCTCAATCAAGGCTGCCAGCAGCTTGCTGGCAACCTCGCGTGCTTCGGCCTGAACCGGTAGCAGCAATGCAAAATCTGGTTCACCGATGCGTGCTGCATCCGCTTTGACGCGCGTTGCATGCTGGCTGAGCACCGCAGCAAAAGTTTGCACCTTTTCATCGACCGCCGGTGCCCCCAGCCGCTGGGTGAGCCTGGCGAAATTGGCCATGCGCACCAGCAGCAGCGTGCTACCCGTAGCCTCCTCGGTGTCGAGCAAGTCCAGCAGTTGTACCAAAAAGAACGTCCGATTGGCCAGCCCGGTGAGCGGATCGTAATTGGCGGCGACCCGCAGGGCTTCAAGGCGTTGAGCCTCTTCATCAAACATGCTTTTAAGGCGGGTGACGGTGCTGTTCATGGCCAGCGCCAGTTGCCTGAGTTCGGGCACGTCGGGCACGTCGATCACTACAAAACGGCGTTCGCAGATGGCATCAGCCTGGCTGACAACCCGTTGCAAGGGATCACGCAGCCGCCGCAATACCATGGCCGCCATGAAACCCCCTGCGAGTCCGGAAAGGGCCAGCGCCAGTGCCAGTTTTAATGCGCTTTCCCACAGCGCCTGGTAAGCAAAGCGGCTGTTGCTGATGAGTGTCAGGGTACCCAACTGGTTCCAGCCGTTGCTGATCTGCGCTTGCCCGGGTGTGGTGTCTAGATGCAAGGCCCTCACAAACCAGTCAGGCGCTGTGCGTGCATTGGCTGGCGTGGCCCTCTCAACAATAAGCTTTCCCAGGGGGTCGACGACGCGTATCAGCTCATAGTGCCCGCTGTCAAAAAGTGCTGCGACCGTCAGCTCAACCATCACGGCATTGGCATTTTGCTGACTGAGTGCCAGTGCCAATGATGTTACGTTATCGGTGTTTTTTTGGCTGAGTTGTTCTGCCAGGTAGCTGCGGGCAGTCAGGGTGGATGCAAGCAAGCCGCCCAGCAGCGCCAGCAGGGTGCTGAGAGTGATTGCAAGCCACATTTGGCGGTACATCGACATGGAAGTTTCCCCTGGCAACAGTTTTTTATAGCGTTTTCTAAATAGACTCAATCAAAACCTTCGGCGCGAGCGCGCCTAAGCAATTCCTGCCAGCGGGTCAGACTGGATGTACCTCCGGGACCCCGCGTGCCAGAGACGCCTTGCCAGAGCCCCTGGCTGTTGAAGCTGAACACGGGTTGTAGGTCCAGGCGGCGGGATGCAGGTAGCATGTCGTCAATCAGGTTGTCCAGAATCTGGGGTTCAGCCTCTGGGGACGGGTAATAAGCCAACACCATGTGGGCCTGCGTGATGCTGCTGTTGACGCCACCCAGTCGGGCCAGCACGTAAATCAGGCGCATTTTTTCATCGGGAACGTTCAACAGAAGCAGTGTGAAATATTTCGCAATGGCGAAGTCTTCGCAGTCGCCCGCACCCCGGCCCAGGGTTTCCATGGGAGTGGCCCAATAATCACGCTGTCCCCATATTGCCAAGTCTTCCCCAAACCTGATGCGGCGGTTAAAAAAGTCATTGACCTGCTTGAGTTTCGCGGGTTCGGTCTGTGCAGCACTGTCCTTTAGCAGTTGCTGCCATTCAAGGAACTGGCCAGCCGCAGCCGGACCGAAGCGCTGGGACAGGACGTTTTGCACCCGCTCGAAGTCTACGGCGGCGACCTTCAGAGCTCCGAGAATGAGCAACACGACGATCAGCGTGGCTCGCTGGAGGTGTTTTAAGTGTGTCGTTTTCGCCCCAACAGCGGTGTTCGCCGGGATATTAATTGCACTGAAGGAAGACCTGCGTTAATATAAAAAAATCTATATAAAACAGTAACTACCTGTGATTTGTTAACCTGGTTTCGAAGAATTTTTTAGCGTCAATTTCCAGGAATCTCAGCACAAAAGCCTTCAGTTCGGGCGTGTGCGTGCTGGGAGAAAAGTAAGAAGCAATGCAAGAAAAGCCACCTCATCATGCAACCCTGCGAAACCCGGTCGCTGCCGCGCAGGCAAGGCTGGCCATTTTTTCCAGTGTAACGGCGAAGTGGTCACCTGCATGAGCGCTGTGCAATTGCTGTCGCGGCCTGGCAGGCCCAGCGCTGAACCGCCGTATGAGTACGCTCCGGTGATCCGGCCCGTGCGGGGCACGGTAACCTCCTTTTTCTGGGCTGCGATGGCGGTCAGCGCCTGCGCCATGATGGTGCTGCCCGCTTCCGCAGATGCGCAGACGGAAAACCCGCTGACTTTGAAGGAAGCCGCGCAAAAAGCCCTTTTGAACAATCCCGAGGTGCTGGCGCGCTGGCACACCCTGAAGGCCGCTGGTTTTGAGCGCGAGGTGGGCGCAGGCGCGCTTTTGCCTCGCGTTGACCTTTTGGCCGGCGCCGGCTTGGAGCGGCGTACGGACACCACGGCGACCCGTTCGCGCTACGACCGGACATCTTCGTCGCTGACGATCACCCAGCTTTTGTACGACGGGTTTGCCACCCGCAACGAGATCAAGCGGCTTGACCATGCGCGGCTGGTGCGCCTGTTTGAATTTTTTGACACCTCGGAAAGCGTCGCGCTCGAAGCGGCGCGGGCCTACTACGATGTGTTGCGGTTCCGGGAGCTGGTTCGTCTGGCAGAGGACAACTTTGTCCAGCACAGGTCGGTGTTCAACCAGACCGAGCGCAGGGTCAAGGCCAAGGTGGCGCGCGCGGTGGATCTTGAGCAGATATCTGCCCGTCTGGCACTGGCCGAATCCAACCTGCTGACCGAAACCTCCAATTTGCATGATACGACCGCTCGCTTCCAGCGGATTGTGGGGCAAGTTCCGGCGGCGGAAATGCCCATGCCCACCCAGCTGACGCTAAACATGCCGGTGGACGCCACCAGTGCCGTCCAGGCCGCACTACGGCGTAACGGGGCCCTGCGCGCCTCCATTGAAAATGTTCGCGCCTCCAATTCGGCGTTGGCGTCGCGCAGCGGTGCTTACCAACCGCGCTTTGACCTGCGCCTTCGGCGCGATCAAGGCAGCAACCTCAGTGGCATTCCGGGCAACTCCGAGACCCTTGTGGCCGAAGTGGTGATGAGCTGGAACCTGTTTAACGGCTTGAGCGACCAAGCCAGGCAGCGCCAGTTTGCCGAACAGCTGAATGTGGCCAAGGACCTGCGTGACAAGACCTGCCGCGACATCCGGCAGACGCTGCTGATTGCCTACAACGACGTCCGTAAACTCAACGAGCAAATTGGTTATTTCAACCAGAACAAGGTGTCTGTCGAGAAAGCAAGAAATGCCTATCGCCTGCAGTTTGACATCGGGCAGAGGACGCTGCTGGATTTGCTCGACACTGAAAACGAGCTCTTCCAGTCCAAGCGCGCCGTAGCCAACGCCGAGCAGGATCTCAATATCTCTTACGCCCGGACCCATGCCGGGGTGGGCACTTTGCTGGAAGCGCTGGAGTTGTCCAAAATAGACACAGGGACCGTCCCCGGGCTGGAGCAATGGAATGAGGCAGAAGACGCGGCCCGGAACTGCCCGGCAGAGCCGGTGACCCTGTACGCGGTTGACAAGGCTGCGCTGATCGAGCGGTCCGTCGAGCTGCAGAAACAGACGGCACTGCTCAATGCACGGGAGCGTGCCTTGCAGGAAGTATTGACGCCCCAACCCGGCGTGACGCCGGGAACAGTGACGACGCCTCCTGCGGCCAGGACGGGGCAAGGTGTCTTGACTCCGCCCGTGAGGTCAGCCAACCGGACGGCACCCGCTGGTCCGGTGCCGCCTCCCGCCGCTTCGACGCCCGTGCCAGCTACACCGGTGCCCGCGCCCGTGCCAGCTACACCGGTGCCCGCGCCAGCGCCAGCTACACCGGTGCCCGTGCCAGCGCCAGCTACACCGGTGCCCGTGCCAGCGCCCGCGCCAATGCCCGCCCCGGAGCCGGTGTCCTCACCTGATAACGCTGACTACAGCGAGTTGAGACGGGCACTGCAAAGCTGGCGTGCCGCCTGGTCCAAGCCGGATGCGGACGCTTACCTGGGGTTCTATGCACCTAATTTTGTGCCCTCCATCGGCGGTGACCGGGAGACCTGGAAAGAAAGACGCAAGACGGCTCTGGCACGTGCGACCGACATTTCTCTGGAGATAGCGGACCTGACGGTCAGCCTATCGGATGCGACGAACGCGACCATGGTGTTCAGGCAAACCTACAGGTCGGCCAATTACCGCGACATTGTCACTAAAACCCTGCAATGGGTGAAGTCGGGTGATCGCTGGTTGATTGTCAGGGAGAGCTCCGCAGCTCCCGTGTCAGCCGGTCAATAGCCGCGCCTGCGACAGAGGCCCCCAAAAGCACGGGTGCCGACGTGTTGAAAATGCACCAAGCCGACGCCGGGTTCCGAAAACCGGCAGTTCAGCGCAGGCTGTTGCCGGCGGCCACCCTGTCGAGTTCGTCAAATACCTTGTCAAAATCCACCGGCTTGGTCCAGTAACCGGTGAACCCGGCTTGCTCGGCCAGTATTCTGTGCTCCGTCAAGGTATCGGCCGAGCACATGAAAGCAGGCGTTGCCTCCAGACCGGGGATGTCGCGCAGGCGTTTGAGCAGGTCAATCCCGTGGGTGTCAGGCAGGCGGCCGTCGATGACCAGTACATCCGGTTGCCACGTGCTGGCCACCTCAAAACCCTGGGCACCGTTTTGAGCCATGCGCATCTCGACATCGTCTCGGGTGCGCATCACGTCGTCGAACAGCATCAGGTTGTACATGTTGTCCTCGACGTACAGCACGCGCATCTTCCGCAGCAGTACTTCGCCAGACGATCTTGCAGGGGGGAGGGGGGCCGGGTTTGTATCGGTGAAGTCGCCGGCCTGTTCCCAGTAGTCATCGGTAGACACCTTGTCCAGCACCAGGCATAGCCGGGCCGCCTGGATCAGCGCGTTTTCCACGCGTTTGCGTTCGCTGACATCCAGGCTCAGTTCGACAAACATAAGCGGCCGTCCCTGGGCATCGAGCTCGGAGAACAACAGGGTGTGAACATCCCGCAGTCCGCCGTCGGGCCGGATGATGCGGTAGTCGAGCTCGATGACGCCCGGCCCCTGGCGCAATTGTTCCCGCGCCTTGACCAGCATCTCCAGATCGTCTGGATAGACCAGGCTTACAGCGAAGTCCAGCGTGACCGGCGAGCCCACCGGGTTCACCCCAAACATCTCATAGGCGCGCGTGTTCCAGCTCAGCGCCTGCGTGGACAGGTTAAACACGCATTGGGCGACGCCGGTCGCTGCCAGCAGCTGTTGCTGCATTCTTCGTTGGGATTCGGCGAGCCCGAATTCGGGTTCAGGCATGGACTGCCTGAAGCCAGGCGCAGGCTCAGTCATGGAAGCATGACCTCGCGGCAATGGAGCGCACGCTGGGCGGTTGACATGGGGTCACAGGAATCTCCAAGTGGTCTGGTGCCGGTGGCTGCTCGCAGGCAAATGACGGGCACCGGTTTGTCGGAAAATCTGATGAAATTTTGCCGGGCTCGGAAACCATCTTATGTCAGAAACCCCGGCCTCCCGTCTGCCCGGTCGATGGGGGGCGCATACGCCGCCTGGCTTTTGTCAATCGGGCAGCACGGCCGTGACTTCAATTTCGATACGCGCGCGTTCCTCGACCAGAGCCGAGACCTCCACGCAGGTCATGGCCGGGAAATTTTTGCCGAGAACCTCGCGGTAAACTGCGCCCAGTTCTTTCAGGCGTGCCATGTATTCCACACGGTCCGCCACATACCAGGTCATGCGCACCATGTGCTCAGGTCCCGCGCCCCCGGCCTGCAGCACGGCCAGGATGTTTTGCAGGGCTTGGCGGGTCTGGGCGATGAAGTCATCACTTTCAAACTGCTGCTGCGCATTCCAGCCGATCTGGCCACCGACAAAAATCATGGCGCCACGCGCCACCACGCCGTTGGCATAGCCTTTGGGTTCGGCCCAGCCCGCCGGTTGCAGCAGTTTCATCATGTCTTGTTTTCCTCTATGGTTTCCAGGTAGGGCAACAGGGCCGCACGCAGCCCGTCAGGAATGGCCAGCACCTTTCCGTTCGGTATTTCGGAGCACACCACCACCGTGTTTGCGGTCAATTTAAGGCTTTTGCCCTTATCTGGCGGGCGTGGGTAGCTATGAATTTCATAGTGCATGCCGATGCTGGCGTTGCCGATTCGGGTCAGGCCCAGACTGATACTGATCTCGTCGCCATACCGGCACATGCCCAGGAATTCGGTTTTCAGGTCGACGATGGGCACACCCAGGCCGGAGGCAATCAGCACGTGTTCAGGGTGACCGATGTGCGCCAGAAAGTCTTCCTGCGTTTCATGCAGAAGGTAAAAGTACTGCGGGTAAAAAACAATTCCGGCCGGATCGCAGTGGTGAAACCGGATCTGCTTTTGCACCGTGAACTTCATGTCTGGCGCAGCTTGAAGCGCTGCAGTTTGCCGGTTTCGGTGCGCGGCAGGTTGCTGACGAATTCGACCTGACGTGGGTACTTGAAGGGTGCCAGGCTGGCCTTCACGTGGTCCTGCAGCAGTTTGGTTGTTGTTTCGTCCGCTGGCTGGCCGGGCTTGAGCACCACAAAAGCCTTGACCACCATGCCGCGCTCGTCATCCGGCACGCCGATCACGGCGCATTCGGCGACCGCCGGGTGTTTGAGCAAGGCGTCTTCCACCTCCGGGCCGCCCACGTTGTAGCCCGAGGTGATGATCATGTCGTCGGCGCGGGCCTGGAAGAAAAAGTAGCCGTCGGCGTCCTGCACAAAAGCGTCGCCAGGGTAATTCCAGCCGCCTTTGACATAGTTGGCCTGGCGCACATCGCTCAGGTATTTGCAGCCGGTGGGGCCGATCACGGCCAGTTTGCCGAGCGTGCCGCGCGCAACTTCATGGCCGTCGTCATCGACCACTTTGGCCGTGTAGCCCGGCACGACCTTGCCGACGGCGCCACGGCGCACATCAGGCCCGGCACTGGAAATGAAGATGTGGAACATCTCGGTGGCGCCGATGCCATCGGTCATTTCGATGCCGGTCGCTTCTTTCCAGAGCTGGCGTGTGGCATCGGGCAGGCCTTCGCCGGCGCTGACACAGGTGCGCAAGGTCGGCATGCCGTGCTGCTTGGCAAACGCGGCCATCTGGCGGTAAAAAGTCGGCGCGGTGTAGCAGATGGTGGCGCCCACGTCGTTGATGAGCTTGACCATGGCCTCGGGGGTGTAGGCAATGCCTGGGTAATACACCGAGGCGCCCGCCCACATCGGAAAGATCAGCATGCCGCCCAGCCCGAAGGTGAACGCCAGCGGCGGCGAACCCATGACGATGTCATCAGAGGTCGCCTTGAGCACATGGCGCGGCCAGGCCTCGCAGGCGGCGAGTACGTCGCGGTGGGTGTGCACCGCTGCTTTCGGTGTGCCGGTGGTGCCCGAGGTGAAGGCCATCATCGCGATGTCGTCGGCCGCGGTCGGGCAGGGCGCGAACCGCCCGTCCTTGCCGGCCGAGCGTACGGCGAGTGAGTCTGGTTCGTTCAGGTTGAAGGGCACAATGGTCATGAGCGTCGGGTTCAGGCCCTGCGCCGCCTGCAGCTCTGGCAGCAGGGCGGCATCACATAAGGCGACGGTGGCCTGTGACTTGGCGATGATTTCACCCAGCTCCTTGGCGCGCAGCAGCGGCATGGTGGCCACCGCCACCAGCCCGGCCTTGACCACACCCAGCCAGGCCAGCGCCATGCCGATGGTGTTGCCGCCGCGCAGTAGCACCCGGTTGCCGGGCACCAGCTGCAGGTCTTGCGTGAGGACCTGGGCGATGCGGTTGACGCGCTCGCTGGCGTCCGCATAGCTCAGCGTGATCTTGTCGGAGCGCAGAAAAGGCCGGCCGGACAAGCCGTCTTTTTCAACCCGGTCAAACAACACATCGACCAGGTTGGCCTGCGCCGGGATGTGCAGCTCCGGCAGGTCATAGCGCATCTGCGGCCACTGCTCCTGGGGCGGCAGGCGGTCGTGGACAAACCGGTCGGTTTGCACGGAAGGGGCGGCGGTTTGGTTCATGATTGCAAAACGGCTTTGCCAATGATCAGTTGCTGGACTTCGGTCGCACCTTCGTAGATGCGCAGCGAGCGGATGTCGCGGTACAGGCTTTCGACCTTGGTGCCGACCTTGACGCCCAGACCGCCATGCATCTGCAACGCCATGTCGATGACACGCTGGGCATTTTCGGTGGCCGTCATTTTGGCCATCGCCGCCTCGGCGGTGATACGTTTGCCGGTGCCGCTGCGTTCGCCGTCGTCACGCAACCAGGCAGCGCGGTAGGTCAGCAGGGCGGCGGCATCAATCAGCGCCGCCATCTCGCCGATTTTGGCCTGCGTCAGCTGGAAGTCGGCCAGTGTCTGGCCAAACATCTTGCGTTCGCGCGAAAAGCGCACGGCCTCAGCCAGTGCACGGCGTGCCATGCCCAAGGCGGCGGCGGCGACCGAGGCGCGAAAGATGTCCAGCGTCTGCATCGCCAGCTTGAAGCCGCCGTTCAGCGCACCGAGTTGCGCCGTGCCGGCCACCCGGCAGTGCGCAAACTTCAAGGTCGCCAGCGGGTGTGGTGCCATCACGGCGATGTGTTCGCTGCTGTCCAGGCCGGGATTGTCGGCATCGACGATAAACGCCGTGATGCCGCGCGTGCCGGCGGCCATGTCGGTCTTGGCAAAGGTCACGTAAAAGTCGGCGATGTCGCCGTTGCTGATCCAGGTCTTGCTGCCGTTCAAGGCCCAGTCGGTGCCGGCCGGATCGGCACTGGTGGTCATGGCGCCCGCGTCCGATCCTGCGTCTGGCTCGCTCAGCGCAAAAGCCGCAATCTTGTCGCCGCGCGCGACCGCAGGCAGGTAGGCCGCCTGCTGCGCCGGTGTGCCGGCCAGGGTGATGGCACCGCTGCCCAGGCCCTGCATCGCAAAGGCGAAGTCGGCCAGCGGCGAATGAAAGGCCAGGATTTCGCGCAGGATCACCAGCGCGCGTGAATCGAGTTTTTCCAGCGCACCGCCGAGGGTGCCGTCCACGCCTGCGGGCACGCAATAACGCAGCCAGCCACTCGCGCCCAGCAAGCGCACCCACTCCTTGCAGGCGCGGCGGTCATCACTTTCGTCAACCTGTTGTGCCGGCGTCCAGGCGGCGAGCTGTTCGCCGAGTGTGCGGTGGGCGTCGTCGAAAAAAGGCAGGGCCAGGTGTGAAACAGAGGCCTTCATTTCAATCTCCCTGAAAGACAGGCTTCTGCTTGCTGGAGAAAGCTTCATAAGCGCGCCTGAAGTCCTGGGTCTGCATGCAGATCGCCTGCGCCTGCGCCTCGGCTTCAATCGCCTGGTCCAGCGTCATGGCCCATTCCTGGTGCAGCATGGTTTTGGTCATGCCATGGGCAAAGGTCGGGCCAGCGGCCAGCTCGGCGGCCAGGGCCTGCGCTTTGGCCAGCAGTTCGGACGGTTCGTGCAGTGCATTGAAAAAGCCCCACTGCAGCCCTTCCTGCGCCGTCATCGCGCGGCCGGTGAACAGCAGTTCGGAGGCGCGACCCTGGCCGATCAGGCGCGGCAGCAGCGCGCAGGCGCCCATGTCGGCGCCGGCCAGGCCGACGCGCGTGAACAGAAACGCGGTTTTGGCCTGGGCTGTGCCCAGACGCAAGTCGGCGGCGAGTGCCATCATCGCGCCGGCGCCGGCGCAAATGCCGTCGATGGCCGCAATGATGGGTTGCGGGCACAGGCGCATGGCTTTGACCAGGTCGCCCGTCATGCGGGTGAACTCCAGCAGCTCGGGCATCGCCATCTTCGTGAGCGGGCCGATGATTTCATGCACATCGCCGCCTGAGCAGAAGTTGCCGCCGGCACCGGTCAGCACAATCACCTTGACGTCGGTGGCGCTGTTGAGCGCACGAAACAGGTCGCGCAGCTCGGCATAGGAGTCGAAGGTCAGCGGGTTTTTGCGTTCCGGCCGGTTCAGGGTCAGGGTGGCGACGCCGCCTTCGAAGGCATAGGCAAAGTGGCGCGCGGGGTAGCTGGCCAGCGCGCTGAACTGCGCATGCATGGGGTTGGCAGGGCCAATGTAGTGTTTCACGTGTTTTCCATTTCCAGGCTCAGGTCGGCCTGGTGTTGTTTGACTTTGCCCAGCAGCTTGTGCAGGGTGTCGATCTCGCGCGGAGTCAGGCCTGCGAAGGCTTGAACAATCCAGCCCTCGTGCTGGCGCGCCATCTCGTCGAAGGTCTTGCGGCCGCGGGGCGTCAGGCGCACGCGGTAGGCGCGGCGGTCGCCTTCGACATCCATGCGTTCGACCAGGTCTTCGGTCACCAGCTGGTCGGTGATGCCCGTGACATTGCCGCCGGTGACCATCATGCGGCGCGACAGCTCGTTCATCTTCAGCCCGTCGGGGTTGCGCTCAAGCTGGGCCATCAAATCGAACCGCGGCAGGGTGGTGTCGAACTGCTCGCGCAATTGCCCGCGCACCTGTTTTTCAATCAGCTGCGTGCAGGTCAGCAGGCGTAGCCACAGGCGCAGCGCTTCGGGGTGTTCGCGGTGACTGCGTGCTTCCATGTCCATGATCGTCTCCCGTTGCTTGTTTGCTATTTTTTTGGTAGCTTCTTGCGCACGTCGGATAAGGGTTCAGGCCTGTTTTTGCTTATAAAGTTCGCGGTACAGCTGGTCCCGGCCGCTCAGGTAGGGGCGCGGCCATTCGACGGCCCGGCTTTGCAGCTTGGCCGCTTCGTGCAAAGTCCAGGCGGGGTCGGCCAGGTGCGGGCGCGCAATCGCGCAGAGATCGGCGCGCCCGGCGGCGATGATGCTGTTGACGTGATCCACCTCAGAGATGGCCCCTACGGCAATCGTCTGGATACCGACCTCGTTGCGGATGCGGTCGGCAAACGGTGTCTGGTACATGCGGCCATAGACCGGTTTGGCGGCGCGTGTGGTCTGGCCCGAGGACACATCAATGAAGTCACAGCCTGCCGCCTTGAACAGGCGGGCAATGAGCACCGCATCGTCAGCGGTGTTGCCGCCTGGCGCCCAGTCGTGGGCCGAAATACGCACACTCATGGGCAGGTGTGCGGGCCACACGGCGCGGATGGCGCTGAAGACCTGCAGTGGGTAACGGCAGCGGTTTTCCAGGCTGCCACCGTACTCGTCGGTGCGCAGATTGGTCAGCGGCGTGATGAAACTCGACAGCAGGTAGCCGTGCGCGCAATGCAGCTCCAGCCAGTCGAAGCCGGCTTGCGCGGCGTAACGCGCCGACTGGACAAACTGAGCCTGGATGCGGTCCATGTCCAGTTGCGTCATCGCTGTGGGCATGGCGTTGTCAGGGCCGTAAGACACAGCACTGGCGGCGAGCAGAGGCCAGTTGCCCGAGGGCAGCGGCTCGTCCGGCGCTTCCCAGCCGACCTGGGTCGAGCCTTTGGGGCCGCTGTGGCCCAGCTGCATGCCCATGCGTACGCCTTCGCCCGAGCGGTGTGCAAAATCGACAATTCGTTTCCAGGCCAGCATCTGTTCCTCGTTCCACAGGCCCGTGCAGCCCGGCGTGATGCGGCCTTCAGGGCAGGGCGCGGTCATCTCGGCGAACACCATGGCGGCGCCGCCTAACGCGCGCGCGCCCAGATGCACAAGGTGAAAGTCCTGGGGCAAGCCGTCAATGGCGCAGTAAGTCGCCATCGGCGAAACCACGATGCGGTTTTTCAGAGTCAGCTCGCGCACGGTCAAAGGCAGCAGCATGGGCGGTGAAGGTGTGGCCCCCACGCTTGCCACTGCGTGTGCTGCGCTGCCCCCCGGGGGGGCCGTCCTTGCTTGGGGCGGCCCTGCGCGGCGCACTTCGTTTGCCCCCGTGCTCGTCGCATCTGCGGTACGGCCGTTGCCGGCGCGGGCCGCATTTGCCAGCCACTGCTCGTAACCCTGTAGCCAGGACGCGTCGCGCACGCGCAGGTTCTCATGGCTGATGCGTTGCGAGCGGGTCAGCAACGAGTAGAAAAATTGCTCTGCCTCGAGCCCGCTGTAGCGGTCTACATTTTCAAACCACTCGGTCGAGTTGCGTGCAGCGTTCTGGATCTTCAGCACTTCCACCGAACGCACCGCTTCATAGGTTTGCAGTGCCTTGTGCGGCTCAGGTGTTTGTGCAAAACAGCGGCTCAACTCGATGGCGTCTTCCAGTGCCAGCTTGGTGCCGCTGCCAATGGAGAAATGTGCGGTGTGGGCGGCGTCGCCCATGAGCACGATGGGCACGTCCTTGCCCTCGATGTCTGCATGGTGAACCCAGTGCTCGCAGACCACACGCGGAAAGCGGATCCAGATCGCCGAGCCGCGCACATGGGTCGCGTTGTTCATCAGCGCGTTGCCGTCGAGGTATTTGGCGAACAGCTTCTCGCAAAAAGCGATGCCTTCTTCCTGGCTCATGGCGTCCAGGCCATGGGCTTTCCAGACCGCCTCGGGCGTCTCGACGATGAAGGTCGAGGTGCTGTCGTCAAACTTGTAGGCATGCGCCGCAAACCAGCCGTGTTCGGTCTGCTCGAAAGCGAAAGTGAAGGCGTCGAAGGTCTTGTGCGTGCCCAGCCAGACAAAGCGGCAGGCGCGCAAGTCCACGTCGGGCTTGAAGGTGTCGGCGTAGCGGTTGCGGATGCGGCTGTTCAGGCCGTCACTGGCGATCACGATGTCGGCCTGGTACTTCAAGGCCATGGCCTGGTCGTCCTGTACATCGGTCTCAAACACCAGATCAACGCCGAGCTCGATACAGCGCTCCTGCAGGATGTTGAGCAGGCTTTTGCGGCCTATGCCGCAAAAGCCGTGGCCGCCCGAACGCACGGAGCTGCCTTTGAAAAACACCTCGATATCGTCCCAGTGGTTGAAGGCGTCGCCAATCAGTTGCGCGCTGACCGGGTCGGCCTGCCGCAGGTTGTCCAGGGTCTGGTCGGACAGCACCACGCCCCAGCCAAAAGTGTCGAAGGGGCGGTTGCGCTCCACCACGGTGACCTGGTGGGCGGGGTCCTGCAGCTTCATCAGCAACGCGAAGTACAGGCCGGCGGGCCCGCCGCCCAGACAAAGGATGTGCATTGACAAGATCCGTTCAAATTGATTGATCGAATCTTAATTGTTTAGGTTTAAACTATTTTCGTCAAGCGGTTTTGGCGAAGTTGGTCTTATGGTTAACTCTGCCCCTCTGGGGGGGTGCAGAGAGCTACACGCAGTGAGCGAACGTGGGGTGCTCTCTTTTCAAGCAGGGGCCGCGGATCTGGCTTTGCCAGTCCGCAGGCGCAGCGCCCCCTCGGGGGGCAGAGAGCTACGCGAAGCGAGCGAACGTGGGGTGCTCTC
>Ga0105046_10003246_pt1 | contig 25794 bp, 20 predicted proteins | sample MAT03_FD_78385 | JGI IMG/M metagenome (GOLD analysis project Ga0105046, IMG submission 78385) | Freshwater microbial communities from Lake Fryxell liftoff mats and glacier meltwater in Antarctica - MAT-03 (megahit assembly) | ecosystem: Environmental > Aquatic > Freshwater > Ice > Liftoff...
CAGGGGGTGGGCGAAGCGTTGACAGGGGGTCGTGCGGGTCGGGTATTGAGCCGTGAAATACATGCCCCGTGACGAAATTACCGCATTGGCGAGGCAAGCAAGGACCCCGCTCGGTCACCGACCCCGCGCACGCGCGCAAACACTTTGCTTGGGAACCGGGAGGTCCCGCTATCTTGTGCACGGCGCCGGGAAGCGAACGAGGCACAGCGCATCGTGAAGCCCAAGGGCCCATGACGATGAGCACCAAAGGCGGGAAGTCGGATCGCAGCGTAGTACCGCAGAAGCTGCCGAACAAGGCCGTGGGTAAAACCCCTGCGGCGGCGGCGGAGGTGGTGGAGGGAATGCGGCGAGCCAACGGAAATGCTGGTGCAGCGCGCATGTCCCGCGAGAATCGCTGCGGGTCCATGACATGGGAAACGCGCTTGATGGCATACGACAGACGGTAAAGGACAACCGAAGTGCGAGGTTCGCCGGATTGCTGCATCACATCTACGAGGTCCAAAGACGTCGGGCGGCCTACCCCGCGCTCAGGCGCGATGCAGCCCCTGGAGTCGATGGCCAAGGCTGGCAGTCGTACGGGCAGAATATGCAAGCGAACCTTCTGGTGTTGTCCGACCGGCTGGCCCGAGGGGGCTGCCGCCCCCATCCTCTGAGGCGCGTGTCCATCGACAAGGCAGACGGGAGTAGGCGCCCTCCGACCGTAGGTCGGCTTCGGCTTCGGCTCCGTGGCGTGCCTGCGCTGGAGGAAAAGCTCGTCCAGCGCGCTACGGTCGAGGTACGCAATGCGGCGTACGAGCAGGACTTCATCGGGTTCAGCTACGGCTGCGGGCCCGGGCGCAGCGCGCACAACGCGCTGGACGCTGTGGCAGCAGGGGTGAGCAGCAGAAAAGTGAACTGGATGCTCGATGCGGACACAGCCAAGTTCTTCGACACCATCGAACACGACTGGCTGATCCAATCCATCGAGCACCGGGTAGCCGATGCGCGCGTGGTGCGGCTGATCAAGAAATCGCTGCACGCGGGCGTGCTGGAAGAGGGCAGCTTGACGCAAAGTGAGTTGGGAACGATGCAAGGCGGCAGCATTCGTCCGCTGCTGCTCAACACCTACCTGCACTACGCATTTGACCTGTGGGCGCGCCAGTGGTGGGATAGACCCGCCAATGGCCAGGCCATCTCGCAGACCTTCGACTTCCTGGGGTTCACGCATTGCTGCGGGACGCGCAGAAAGGGCAAATTCAGGGTGCTGTGGCTGACCCGTGCGCGCGCGGTGGTGGCCGGGCATGGCCGGTACTTTGGCGTACTTAACAACGGCGCGCGGCAGAGCGTGTTTCGTTTCCAGGTAGGGCGACTGTGGCACCGCACACTGTGCCGGCGCAGCCAAACCCGTCACCTGAGCTGGCGAAGAATGCGACGACTGGTTCTGCACTGGCTTCCTGTTCCTCATATCTGCCACCCTTACCCGAATCAGCGTCTGATCGTCACCACCCAAGGCAGGAGCCGAATGCGCTAGTTCCGCTTGTCTGGGTCTGTGCAGGGGGTGCTGGCTGACTGGCATTCCTACTCCGACGGGATAGTGGCAGCGGCGATCATCACACGGAACCGAGGCGGTAAACGGCGCGCTGCTGGCAGTTTCGGATCCCCAAAAGTGGCCGATTTTTCGCAGAAAAATCACTTTGAGAATTTAAATATCATATTTATCAAAATTGCACTAGAATTCGGCCAACTGATAATTTCAAAAACGTTTTTTAGCAAGCTTACCCATGACAGACCGCACTAACTCATTGGCCACCACCAGATCCAACCCCGTCCGCGTGGCGGCCACCTGCGAATTCCTGACATTTCGTCTGGGCTCCGTCGCTTACGGGATCGACATCCTCAAGGTGCAGGAGATCCGTGGCTACGAGGCGCCCACCCTCATCGCCGGCGCACCGGTATTCATGCGCGGGCTGCTGAATCTGCGCGGCGTGATCGTGCCGGTCGTCGACCTGCGTTGCAAGTTCGGGCTGGCACAGGTTCACTTCGATCAGCTGACGGTCACCGTGATCCTGACCGTTGCCGGCCGGGTGGTGGGCGCGGTGGTCGACTCTGTGAGCGATGTGGTGGCGCTGGCACCCGCACAAATCAAGCCTATGCCCGAATTCGATACCAGCGGCCATACCCATTTCATCACCGGCATCGGCACACCCGGCGGCAGCGACCAGGACGACCTGCTGGTGTTGCTCGATATCGAACAACTCATGACCAGCGCGGGCATGGGTTTGACACAACATCCCATCCATTGAAACGCCAACCCAACCCACAACAACGTTCGCTCCAGACAACCGATCAACATACTTGCCAAACACTTCACCATGAAAAACACTTCTGCCCCTGGAAAACTAACCCTTGGCACCCGGCTTTCGCTGGGTTTCGGCGTGCTGATTCTGCTCATGATCGCCTTGACGGTGCTGGGTATCAGCCGTGTAACAAGCATCAACACCGGCTTGACCACGATTGGCGACGTCAACAGTGTCAAGCAACGTTACGCGATCAATTTTCGAGGCAGCGTGCATGACCGGGCCATCAGTCTGCGCGACGTGACCCTGGTTGCCAGCGAAGCCAGCGTCCGGGCTGAGATCGACCTCATCAAGAAGCTGGCCGACGCCTATGCGGCATCGGCGGGCCCGCTCGACACCATGATCGCCAGGGAGGACACGACCGCCGACGAGCGCGCGGCCCTGGCAAGGATCAAGGAAGTCGAATCCCGCGCGCTGCCACTCACCGCACAGGTCGTCGAACTGCGGCTATCTGGCAAGGTGGATGAAGCCGTGCGCCTGCTGCAGGAACAGGCTCGCCCGGTCTATGTGGAATGGCTGGCCAGCATTAACCGGCTGATCGACCTAGAGGAAGCAAAGAACAAGACCGAGTCTGCCGCTGCCCGTGACGTCGCGCAAGGGTTCAAGCTCCTGATGCTGGCCATGTGTGCGCTGGCCATTGTTTTGGGTATCGTGATTGCCTGGCTTGTCACCCGCAGTATCGTGAAGGAATTGGGCGCCGAGCCCAGCGTGGCCGCCAGCCTGGTCAGCGCTGTCGCCGAAGGCGACCTGAGCGTGCAGATCCAACTGCGCCACGGCGACACCACCAGCCTGATGGCACGTATCAAGGCCATGCAGGAGAGCCTGTCCGAGGTGGTCACCCGGGTGCGCCAGAACGCCGATGGGGTGGCGACTGCCAGTGCCCAGATTGCGCAGGGCAACCAGGACCTGTCCGGACGGACTGAACAACAGGCCAGCGCGCTGGAAGAAACCGCCGCCTCGATGGAGGAGCTCAGCTCCACAGTCAAGCAAAACGCCGACAACGCGCGCCAGGGCAATCAGCTGGCGCAGAGCGCCTCGACGGTGGCCATTCGCGGTGGCGAGGTGGTGGGCCAGGTGGTGGACACCATGAAGGGCATCAACGACAGCTCACGCAAGATCGCCGACATCATTTCTGTGATCGACGGCATCGCTTTCCAGACCAACATCCTGGCACTGAATGCCGCCGTCGAAGCCGCCCGCGCCGGTGAACAGGGCCGCGGCTTTGCCGTCGTCGCCTCCGAGGTTCGCAACCTGGCAGGCCGCTCCGCCGAAGCCGCCAAGGAAATCAAGGAGCTCATCTCCGACAGCGTGCAGCGGGTCGAGCAGGGCACGGCCCTGGTCGATCAGGCGGGCGCCACGATGACCGAGGTGGTGGGCTCGATCCGCCGCGTGACCGACATCATGGGCGAGATCAGCGCGGCCAGCACCGAGCAGAGCGCCGGTGTATCGCAAGTGGGTGAAGCCGTGACACAGATGGACCAGGCCACGCAGCAGAACGCCGCACTGGTGGAAGAAAGTGCCGCCGCCGCCGAAAGCCTGAAGGCGCAGGCGCAGCAGTTGGTGCAGGCCGTGGCGGTGTTCAAGCTCTTCAAAGAAAAGGCGTCGCATGCGGTGGCCCCGGTGGCTGCCGCATCCAGAAGCCCTGCGCCGATGATCGAGCGCCGCGGGCCGGAGCGCGCCCAGAATGTCAGCCGCCCGATGTTCACCAAGGCCAGGCCCGCTGCAGCCAAGGCCCTGCTGCAACCCGCACCCACCCGCCGTGAGCCGGCACATAGCACGGGCACCGACGACTGGACCAGCTTCTGACCCGTTTCTGACAACCAGCCAACGCCATACTGCCGCCGCACTGATCGGGAACTATCACCGGCAGACCGTCAGACCCGGCCCCCCGGGACTGCTTTTTTGAGAACCACCATGACCCAGACCAGCAACGCTTCGACATCCATAGCGCCCCGGGTGACTACCAATCTGCGCGAGTTCCTGGCTTTCAAGCTCGGCGCCGAAGAATACGGCATCGATATCCTGCGCGTGCAGGAGATCCGCTCCTACGAAGAGCCGACCCGCATCGCCAATGCGCCCCCCTTCGTGAAAGGCGTGGTCAACCTGCGCGGCGTGATCGTGCCGATCATCGACATGCGCCTGAAGTTTCAGCTGTCCGAGGCCCGTTATGACGCGTTCACGGTGGTGATCGTGCTGAACATCCGCAGCCGCGTGGTGGGCATCGTGGTCGACGCCGTGAGCGATGTGATCACCCTGACGCCCGAGCAATTGCGCCCGGTACCGGAGTTCGACTCCAGCATCGCCAGCGACCACATCCTGGCCATCGGCGCGGTGGAACAACGTATGCTGATCCTGGTGGACATAGAGCGACTCATGACCAGCGCCGAGATGGGCCTGGTCGATCAGGTCGCACACTGATACAACAAACCCCCTGCCAGGAAAACCACCATGAATACAACTTCGATCGAGTACACCCCTGCGCGCAACCGGGACCAGGGGGCGGGATTCGGTGAGTTTTTCCGCTACCACGGCTGGCTGTCGCCTGGCGTGCGGTTGTTCCGCGCTATCGGGTTCACGGCCAAGGCCTGCTGGATAGCGGTGGCCTTCATCCTGCCCTTGGGCATTATGATGGGCTTCCTGACCAATGTATCGATGCAACAGGTGGCCACGGCCCAGTCCGAGCGGGCCGGCGTGGCGTATGCACGCACGTTGCTGCTGCTGGAGAAAGCCGCCCAGTTGCGGCGCGGTGCCGCCGCGTCCAACAGCGCCGAAGTGGCCGACCACCAGCAGCGCGTGAAGGTGGCCTTTGAGGCTGTGCAGGCGCAGCAGAAGGACCACGGAGCAAATTTTGGCCTGGAGAAGCCCTTTCAAGAACTGCGCAAGCTGCACGACACACTGCTGCTGGAGCCCAAGCGCGCCAACGGGCTGGCTACATTCGAGGCGCATGTCGAGTACACCCAGGCCATCTCAGCGCTGATGAGCGCGCTGGCCGACGGCTCGCAACTGGCGCTGGACCCCGACCTCGATACCTACCACCTGATGAACCTGGCCGTCCTGCGCGGCCCCCGGCTGGCGGAAAATATTGCCCGCGTCCGCGGTGTCTCCGCGGCGGCGCTGACAGCCAAAGCCACCCAGGAGTTGTCGCCCAAGGTCCGAGACCTGCTCAAGGGTTGGATGGCGGTGCACAGCATTCTCGAGGAGGACGTCAAGAACTCCTTCGCGCGGGCGGTGGAGGCCACGCCCGAAGTCGCCGAGCTGGTGAACATGGCGCGTGCCGATGAATTGAGCCAGACCTTCTTCAAGGCTGTCGAGCAGCAGGTGCTGGCCGACAAGCTCAGCGGTGACGCTAAAGCACTGTTCGCAATGGGCACCGCCGCCGTCGATGCCACCAGCGAGCTGAACCTGCTGCTGCTGCAGCGGCTGGACGATCGCCTGCAGACCCGCATTGATGCGCTGCGCTCCGCCTTGGCTGGCAAGGTGGTGGTGGCGGCGCTGTTCATCGCTCTGGCCGGCTACCTGTTGCTGGCCTTCTACCGCGTGATGATGGGCGGGCTGCAAGAGGTGTCTGGCCACTTGCAGGAGATCACCAAGGGCAACCTGACCACCGCGCCAACACCCTGGGGCAATGACGAGGCTGCAGAGCTGATGCGCGCGATGGGCGACATGCAGACCACGTTGCGCCGCATGGTGGGCACCGTGATCGAAAGTTCGGCCCAGGTACAGACTGCCAGCGAAGAGATCGCCGCTGCATCGCAGGACCTCTCCGCGCGCACCGAAGCCAATGCCGCCAGCCTGCAGGAAACCGCTGCCAGCATGGAAGAGATTTCCACCACCGTGAAGCAGACCGCCGAACGCGTGGCAGGCGCCACCGGCATTGCGCGCGAAAACGCCACGGCGGCCACGCATGGCGGTGCGGTGATCCAGCAGGTCGTCAAGACGATGGAGGACATCCGCAGCTCGTCCAGCAAGATCGGCGAGATCATCGGTGTGATCGACAGCATCGCCTTCCAGACCAATATCCTGGCGCTCAATGCCGCGGTGGAAGCCGCGCGGGCCGGCGACCAGGGCCGGGGTTTTGCGGTGGTGGCCAACGAAGTGCGCGCATTGGCGGGCCGGTCGGCCGCGGCAGCCCGCGAGATCAAGACGTTGATCGGCGCCAGCATCGACCAGGTCGCCAGCGGCAACGCCGTGGTGGCCGACGCTGGCAAGACCATCAGCGGGGTGGTCGTCAATGCCAACCGCATCGCCGATCTGATGCGCGAGATTGCCACCGCCACCCACGAGCAGACGGCGGGTATTGCGCAAGTCAGCACTGCGGTCTACGAGCTGGACCAGGGAACCCAGCAAAATGCTGCATTGGTCGAGGAAACTGCGGCTGCTTCCAGCTCCTTGTCAGACCAGGCGCAGCGCCTGGTCGCAGAGATCAGCTTCTTCAAGCTGCGCTGAGGCTCCTACAACGCCACCACGCGCAGCACTTCGTCGCCATAGGCATTGAGCTTCTTGGCGCCGATGCCGCTGATGCCCTGCAAGTCGTCCAGCGACGACGGCGCGCGTTGCGCGATCATGGCCAATGTGGCGTCGTGGAAGATCACAAAGGCCGGCAGGTTGTGGGCCCGCGCTACCTCGGCGCGCCAGGCGCGCAGGGCCTCGTAGCGCTGCTGGGCAGAGTCGGCCAGGGCCATCGGGGCCTTGGGCGGTGCTGCGCCCTTGTCTGCCTTGCCACGGCGTGACTTGTCACCCCCCGCTGACCCCGAAACACTGGCCCGCAGCTGCACCACTACGTCGCCCTTGAGTACCGCGCGCGAGCCCTCGGTGAGCCGCAGGGTGTTGTAGGCCTGTGCGTCCACGCTGACGGCGTTGATCGCGATCAGCTGGCGCAATACGCCACGCAACTGCTGCTCACTGAATGCGGTGCCGATGCCGAAGGTGCTCAGACGCGTATGGCCATGCTGCTCGACTTTTTCGGTGGCTTTGCCGCGCAGGATGTCCATGATGTGGCCGGCACCGAAGGTGATGCCGCTGCTCTGCTGTACCCGGTAGATGGTGCTGAGCAGCTTGCGCGCGGCGTCGGTGCCGTCCCAGATCGGAGCCGGGAACAGGCAGTTGTCACAGTTTTGGCAGGTCAGGCGGCTAGAGGATTCACCAAAGTACTGCAGCAGCCGCACGCGCCGGCAGTCGGTGGCCTCGGCCAGACCCAGCAGAGCGTCGAGCTTGCCGCGCATCGCCTGCTTGAAGTCTTCGCCAGCCGGGCTCTCATCAATCATGCGGCGCTGGTTCACCACGTCCTGCAAGCCGTAGGCCATCCAGGCGTCGGCCGCCTGGCCGTCCCGCCCGGCGCGACCGGTTTCCTGGTAGTAGGCCTCGATGTTCTTGGGCATGTCGAGGTGGGCCACAAAGCGCACGTCGGGCTTGTCGATGCCCATGCCAAAGGCGATGGTGGCGACCATTACCACGCCCTCGTCGCGCAAAAAGCGGTTCTGGTTGTTCTGGCGGACTCGCGCGTCCAGCCCGGCGTGGTAGGGCAGTGCGTCCATGCCGTTCTGGCACAGCGTTTCGGCGATTTCTTCAACGCGCTTGCGCGACTGGCAATACACCACGCCAGCGTCACCGTCGTGCTCGGACTGGATGAAGCGCAGCAACTGCGCGGTGGCGTCCTTCTTTTCGACGATGGTGTAGCGGATATTGGGGCGGTCGAAGCTGCTGACGAAGGCGCGCGCATTTTGCAACTGCAGGCGCTCGACGATGTCTTCGCGCGTCAGGGCATCGGCGGTGGCCGTGAGGCCCATGCGCGGCACCGAGGGGTAGCGCTCGTGCAGGACGGTCAAGGCGCGGTACTCGGGGCGGAAGTCATGCCCCCACTGACTCACGCAATGCACCTCGTCGATGGCAAACAGGCTCAGCTTGCCGCGCGCGACCATGGCGTCGAGCTGGGCCAGAAAGCGCGGGGTGGTGACACGCTCCGGTGCGGCGTACACCAGGGTCAGCTCGCCGCGCATCATCTGGTGCTCGATCTGCGTGGCCTCGTCGGACGTCAGTGTCGAATTGAGAAAGGCCGCGCTCACCCCGGCTTCGTGCAGCGCGCCGACCTGGTCGTGCATCAGCGCGATCAGGGGGGAGACCACGACGGTAGTCCCCAGGCCTGCACGCTGGCGCACGATCGCCGGGATCTGGTAACACAGCGACTTGCCGCCCCCTGTGGGCATCAGCACCAGCGCGTCGCCCCCGGCCACCACATGGTCAATCACGTCCTGCTGCGGGCCACGAAACGACGCATAGCCGAAGATTTCGCGCAGCGCGGTGTGGGCAGCCGATGGCCCATCGGCCAGGCGGTCAGTGACGGTGCTCACGAGTTTGCAGTTCCCATCGGCGTATTGTCAGGGCAGACCAGCCGGGTCACTGCTTGCTGGTGGGGTCCTATGGCGCCGTGCGTCCCCCCAGAGGCGGAGGCAGGAAACCCCAAGTACGCTGGAGTACACTGAAATGCCTTCCCTGCGCCCCGCATGGCCCCTGCCTCTGACAAGTCGCCGGCCCGATGACACCTGGATTTCGCTGCTTAGCCCGCCTGTGCGCCCTGACCCTGTTGCTGGGATGGGGTATGGCCGCGCACGCGAAGCGCGTGGCGCTGGTGATCGGCAACGACAACTACCAGCAGGTCCCCCGGCTGGAGAAGGCCGGCAACGACGCCGACGCCATGGCCCGCGAGCTGGCAGCGGCCGGATTCGAGGTCCGCAAGCACCGCGACCTGAACTTCAAGCAGATGGTGGTGGCCTTCGAGGCCTTCTTCGACCTGGTCAAGGGCGGTGACGAAGTGGCGGTGTTCTATGCCGGCCACGGGGTGCAGACCGAGCGTGGCAGTTATCTGCTGCCGACCGATGTCGAGGGCGAGACTCAGTCGCAGATCGAGAAGGTCTCGTATTCGGTCAACGGCCTTTTGGAGGAACTTGACAAGGTCAAACCGCGATTCAGCCTGATCATCGTCGACGCCTGCCGCGACAACCCGCTGCGCTCGCGCGGGCGCACCATCGGCGTTGCGCGCGGACTGAACGCGCCCGACCTGGCCAAGGGCCAGATGGTGGTGTTCTCGGCCGGCAAGAACCAGAAGGCGCTGGACTCGCTGCACGACAAGGACACCAACCCCAATGGCGTGTTCACGCGCGAGTTCGTTGCCCGCATGCGCCGGCCCGGGCTGAATGTGGAGGCGCTGGCACTCGAAGTGAAAAACTCGGTGGAACGCTTGGCGCGCACCGTGAACCACGACCAGCGGCCGCTGATCGTGAACGATTCGACGGGCGAGTTCTATTTCTTCAACCCGGCTGCTGGCACGCCCGCTGCTGCCAGCAGTGCCAATGCCGCCAGTGAAGGCGCCCGCGAAGACATGTTCTGGCAGGACACCAAGGCACCGGACAACGTCGAGGGCTACGAGGCTTATCTCAGCACCTACCCCAGCGGGCGCTACGCGGGCCTGGCCCGTGCCAATATCTCGCGGCTGCGCGCGCGGCCTGGCCCGTCGGCAGGCCCGGTGCAGGCGGCGGTGAATGTGTCGGTGGCGCCGACATCTCCCGTGGTCGGCAGCCCCGGCCCGGCAACCGCGGTTGCGGCTGCGCTCCCACCTGTGGCTGCTGCACCAGCGCCAACCCCAGCGCTGGCACTGATACAACCGCCTGCCGGTGGCGGCACCAGCCGCACGATGGCCAGCTACACCCTGTCCAACGGTGACCGCTACGAAGGCGAAACGGTCGGTGTAATGCGCAGCGGCAAGGGAAGCTACCTGTTCGCCAATGGCGACCGCTACGTCGGTGAACTGCGCGACAACACCTTCACTGGCAAGGGCGTGATGACTTTCGCCTATGGCGACCGCTACGAGGGCGACTATGTGCGGGGCCAGAAACACGGCCAGGGCATCTATGTATTTGCCAACAAGGACCGCTTTGAAGGAGCCTTCGCCGACAATCTGTACCAGGGTATCGGCAGCTTCGTCTACGCCAATGGAGACCGCTACGACGGCGAATACGAGCGCGGCATCAAACAAGGGCGGGGCGTGTACCGATTTGCCAATGGCGACCGGTATGAAGGCCCGTTCATCCGCAACCTGTTCAGCGGCCAGGGGAAGCTGCTGCTGGCCAATGGCGACCGGTACGAGGGCGAGTTCCGCAACAACGTCAAGGACGGCCGGGGCATACACCACTTTGCCAATGGCGAACGCTACGACGGCAGCTTCCGCGCGGGCACACAGTCGGGCGAAGGTACCCACTTCTTTGGCAATGGCGACAAGTACGTGGGATCATTCGGGGCCGGCGTGCGCCACGGCAAAGGTGTGCACACCTTTGCGAACGGGCAGACCAAGCCCGCCGAATACATCAACGGATCCGAGAAAACCAATTGAAGCTTCCAGCCTACACCCGCGGCCAGGCCCTGGCGGGCATCCTGCACCAACGCATCGCCATTCTGGATGGCGCCATGGGCACCATGATCCAGCGCCTGCGGCTCGACGAAGCACAGTACCGCGGTGCGCGTTTCGCCGACTTTCACAAAGACGTGAAAGGCAACAACGAACTGCTGAGCCTGACCCGGCCGGACGTCATCCGCGACATCCACGAAGCCTACCTGGCATCCGGCGCCGACCTGATCGAGACCAACACCTTTGGCGCCACCAGCGTGGCCCAGGCCGATTACGACATGGCCGATCTGGCCGCCGAAATGAACCTGGAGTCGGCCCGGCTGGCGCGCGCCGCCTGCGACAAATTCTCGACATCGGCGCAACCGCGTTTCGCGGTGGGCGCCCTCGGCCCGACGCCCAAGACGGCCAGCATCAGCCCGGACGTGAACGACCCTGGCGCCCGCAACGTCCACTTCGAGGAGCTGCGCGCCGCCTACCATGCGCAGACCCTGGCGCTGATCCGGGGCGGAAGCGACGTGCTGATGGTCGAGACCATCTTCGACACGCTCAATGCCAAGGCGGCGCTGTTCGCGATCGACGAGGTGTTCGAGCAGACCGGCGAATGCCTGCCGATCATCATCAGCGGCACGGTAACCGATGCCTCGGGCCGCATCCTGAGCGGGCAGACTGTCAGCGCCTTCTGGTACAGCGTGCGCCACGCCCGCCCGCTGGCCATCGGGCTGAATTGCGCGCTGGGTGCCGCACTGATGCGCCCCTACATCCAGGAACTTCACCGCGTGGCGCCAGACACCTTCATCAGCTGCTACCCCAACGCCGGCCTGCCCAACCCGATGTCGGAGACGGGCTTTGACGAGACGCCCGAGGTCACCGCCCGGCTGCTGCGCGAGTTTGCCGAGCAGGGGCTGGTGAACATCGTCGGCGGCTGCTGCGGCACCACGCCCGAACACATCGGCGCCATCGGCGACGCCGTGCGTCCGCTGGGTACGCGCACGCTGATGCCCTCGGCACATTTCAAGCTGGCTGCCTGACGCCAGCCTACGGGGCGTCAACCCCGCCACGGCGCAGGTCGCGGCACCGGTTTCTGCGTTTGGTTCAGGCTGCGTTCACACAGGTGGCGGCATCATGGGAGCCATTGCAACCCCTGGAGCCTCACCATGAACCGACTCTTCCTTCTTCCCGTACTCGCCGCCGCCGCCGTGGCGGCCCATGCCGACACCTATTTCGACACCGCGCGGGTACGCAGCGTCCAGCCGCAATACGACGCCGTGACCGTACCGCGCCAGGAATGCACCAGCCAGTGGGTCAGCGAGACCCGCCGCGTCGAGGCTCCGCGGGGCTACGGCGGTGCCGTGGTCGGCGGGCTGGCCGGGGCCCTGGTGGGCAACCAGGTGGGCAACGGGCATGGCCGCGAGGCGGCCACCGCACTGGGTGCGGTGCTGGGCGCCTTCACCGGTGACCGCGTGGCCAACCGCGACCGGGGTGGCGACCGCTACGAGCAGCTTCCGCCGCGCCAGGTACAGACCTGCCGGACGGTCAACGAGGTGCATCAGCGCCTCACCGGTTACCAGGTGGCGTACGAGTACCGTGGCCAGCAGTTCAACGCGCTGCTGCCACAGGACCCCGGCCCCAGCCTGCAGGTGCGGGTGTCGGTGGATCCGGTGGCGCGGTAGTACGATGCTGGTGTGTCTGCCCCTGGCCCTCACCGCCCGAAGATGATGTTGCTTGCCCGCACCCAGCGCCGGCTCGCTGGCTGCGCCCTGGTGGCGTGCTTGCTGGCGGGCGTGGCTACGCCCGCCTGGGCCGAGGTCAGCCGCGAGCAGGCCGCCGCCGTGGCGCAACGCCAGACTGGTGGCCGGGTGCTGTCGGTGGAGCGCGCCGAGTCCGGCCTCCGGCCGGTATGGCGGGTCAAGGTGGTCACGCAAAGGGGTGAGGTGCGCGTGCTGTTCATCGACGCTGTGTCGGGCCAGGGCGGGTAGGGCCGACCACCCATGCGCCTGTTGCTGGTGGAGGACGAAGCCCCGTTGCGCCTCACGCTGGCGCGCCGGCTGGAGGCCGACGGTTACCGCGTCGACCAGGCCGCCGACGGCGAGGACGGCCTGTTCCAGGCGCGCGAATACCCGGTCGATCTGGCCATCGTCGACCTCGGCCTGCCCAAGATCAACGGTATCGGCATCGTTCAGCAGCTGCGCGGCGATGGCCGCACCCTGCCGATTCTGATCCTGACCGCGCGCAGCGGCTGGCAGGACAAGGTGGCGGGCCTGGAAGCTGGTGCCGACGACTACCTGGTCAAGCCCTTCGAATACCCCGAGCTCGCGGCACGCATCAAGGCCCTCTTGCGCCGTGCAACCCATGCCGCGTCGGACGTGCTGACGCTCGGGCCGCTGGCGATCGACTTTTCGGCGCAACATGTCCGCTTGCATGGCGCACTGGTGGAGCTGACCACCTTCGAGTACCGCGTGCTCGAGTTCCTGGCGCGCGAGCGCGCGCGGGTGGTGAGCAAGCAGGAGCTGTCGGATTACCTCTACCCGCACAACGACGACCGCGACAGCAATGTGCTGGAAGTGCTGATCGGCCGGCTGCGGCGCAAGCTCGACCCGGCTGGCACCTTGGCGCCGATCGAAACCCTGCGCGGGCGCGGCTACCGTTTGACGCTGGCATGAGCGACGCGGGCGCCCGGCCAGCGCTGCGCCACCGGTGACGCGCGCCATGCGTGCCCTCCTGAAAGACTCGATTCGTGCGCGCCTGGTGCTGGGCGCCACGCTGGTGCTGGTGGCTTTTGTGGCCGCGGCTGGTTGGGCGGTGCAGCGCGCACATGCGGACAGCGTGCGCGCCGCCCGCTTCGCGCAACTGCAAAGCACGGTCTACCTGCTGCTGGCCGGCGCAGAGGTCGATGCCAGTGGGGCACTCGTGATGCCGACGTCGTTCCCCGAGCCTCGCCTGTCGTTGCCGGGCTCGGGCCTGTATGCCAGCGTGCGCAACCCGACGCGCGGCGAAGAATGGCGCTCGCCCTCGGCCGTGGCGACCCACGCGCCGTTCCAGCAGATGGTACCCGTGGGGGAATGGCGTTACGACATGCTGGGTGCAGACGGCCGCGCCCTGTCGGTCGCCGGGCCGGTCGGCGAGGCCAGGGGCGCAGGCCAGTATCTGGCGGTGGGTTATGGGGTGCAATGGTCCGCAGGCACGCAGACCGTGCCGCTGGTACTGTCGGTACTGGAGGACCGGGCGGCATTCGACCGTGAGGTGGCGGTGTTCGAGCGCACCTTATGGAGCTGGCTGGGCGGCGCGGCGGTTTTGCTGCTGCTGTCGCAGGCGCTGTTGCTGCAATGGGGGCTAGCGCCGCTGCGGCGCGTAGCGCAGGAAATTTTGCGCATAGAACACGGCGAGCAGACCGAAGTAGTGCAGCGGTACCCGAGCGAGATCGCCGCGCTGACCGACAACCTCAACACGCTGATGCGCCAGCAACGCCTGCGCCAGACGCGTTACAAGGAGGCGCTGAGTTTCCTGGCCCACAGCCTCAAGACGCCGCTGGCCGTGCTGCGCAGCGCCCTGGGTGAACCCGAGCGCCTGCCTGTCGCGGTGGCCGAGCAGGTGACGCGCATGGACGACATTGTGCAGCACCAACTGGGCCGGGCCGGTGCCAGCGGCGCGGCGCGGTTTGCACCGTATCTGCGTCTGCAGCCGTTGCTGGAGCGCATCCGCAATGCGCTGGCGAAGGTGTACGGTGACAAGCCCGACGGTCTGCACTTCACACTGGACTGCCTGCCCGAGCTGGAATGGCGCATCGACGAAGGCGACGCCTTCGAGCTGATGGGCAACCTGATGGACAACGCCGCCAAATGGGCCACGCACCGCGTCGGCGTGCGCGTGGCAAGCAATCCGCTTGGCCTGCACATCCGCGTCGACGACGATGGGGACGGGTTTGGCGACGACACCACGGCGGTGCTGCAACTGCATGTGCGAGCCGACGAAAAGGTGCCCGGCCACGGCGTCGGCTTGGCCGTAGTCAACGACCTCGTCGCCAGCCACCAGGGCCAGTTGACCCTGTCGCGCTCGGACTGGGGCGGTGGCCGCGTCGAGGTCGTGTTGCCTGCGCCTTGAGCTGGTAGCCCCGCAGGTACCGGGCGAATGAAGCCGGCCGACAACATCGGTTCCATTCAGCTCGGGTTCAGGCAGCGCGGCGCACCATGCAGCCATACCACCCCCAGGAGCAACACCATGCGATCCTCCCCCTCTTGCACCTCGACCCGCAACCGATTTGCTGCAATGGCTGTATTGGCCGTTGCAGCCGTGGGCATGGCATCGATCGCGCACGCCCGCGGAGACATCACCTGGTCGATCGGCATCTCGTCGCCGGGCGTCTACCTGCAGCCGGCATCGGTGTACGTGCAGCCGCGGACTCTCTATGTGCACCCAGGGCCGGTGTACCTGCCGCCGCAACCGGTGTACGTGCAGCCGCGGATTCTCTATGTGCAGCCAGCGGCGGTGTACCTGCAGCCGGCACCGGTATACCTACAACCCGCGCCCATCTATGTGCAGCCGCAGGCTTACGGCTACTCGTACTACAACGGCCCCGGCTGGCGTCGTGCCGAGTGGGAGCGCCGGCAGCACTGGCGGCATCACAATCACCACGGGCGGGGTTGGGATCGGGATGGCCCCAGGAATTGAGAATGGGCGTTCAGGGCAGATGTTCTTTTCCTCCTGCGACACACGACGCTGACGATGCTCTTTACAATTTCGCAACACCCATCCGAACCAGTCAAAGTCCACTTGCTCGCACGTCGGTCCCATGTCCCTTTGCCTACGGAGCCTCTTCTTTTGCTACCTCATTGCAACAGCCTTTCACGCCCGGGCCCTGGACGCCAGTGGCCTGGCCCTGATCGTCAACACCGCTGACCCCGCCAGCGTCGAGGTCGCAACGTACTACCGCCAGCGGCGCGATATCCCGGCGACCAATGTCATCGAGGTGGATTTCCCCCACGACAAGGACGCATTGCCACGCGAGGAATTCGAGCGCGTGTACGCGGAAGTCCAGCGCAAGCTGCCGCCGGGCATCATGGCTTACGCACTGGCCTGGACGCGGCCCTGGCGCGCCGGTTGCATGGGCATCACGTCGGCGTTTGCGTTCGGTTATGACGAGGCGTTCTGCTCGGCCACCTGCGGCCCGACGCGCGCCAGCCGCTACTTCAACAACGGCCGCGGCGTGCCCGAGTACCTTCCGATGCCGCGGCCGGCGATGTTGCTGGCGGGTGAGACGGTCAGCGACGTGCGCCAGCTGATCGAGCGCGGTGTCGCCGCAGACTACCGCTACCCCCAGGGCACGGTGTACCTGGTGCGCACCGAGGATGTGGCGCGCAATGTGCGCGCGGTCGGGTTCGACGAAACGGCCCGACAGATCAGCGGCCTGCGGTTCGACATCCTGCCAGCGATGCGGGCGTTCGAGCGCTCGGACGTGCTGGGGTATTTCACCGGCGCCGTTACCGTGCCGGCCATTCCGACGCTGCGCTTTCTGCCTGGCGCTCCGGCCGACCACCTGACGTCCGTCGGTGGCCAGTTGCTGGGCAACAAACTGCAGATGAGTGCGCTGGAATGGCTCAAGGGCGGCGCCACCGCGAGCTATGGCACGGTGGTGGAGCCCTGCAACCACCTGGGCAAGTTCCCGCATCCCGGCATTCTGATGGGCAACTATGCCGATGGCGACACCTTGATCGAGGCCTACTGGAAAAGCGTGGCCTGGCCGGGCGAGGGTGTGTTTGTCGGCGAGCCCCTGGCCCGGCCCTTTGGCACACGCGTGCAGCGCGACGCCGAGGGCGCCTGGTGGGTCGAGAGCCACACCGCCCGCGGTCGGCAGGTGGTGGTCGAAGCCGCCAGCAGTGCCACCGGCCCGACACGGGCGGTTCGCACGCTGGTGCTGCCGGCTGGGTATGCGCGCCAGAAGCTGCCGCTGCAAGACGCCGCCACGGTGCGGCTGCGCTAGCGCGCCTGCCGTCGCCGGCGAGCAGACAAACCGGCGAACGCCGTAAAATCCGCGGCATCCAAGGAGCGTTGCAGCGCGGTCAGCTCCACCGCGTCAGGCTTGGAGCCTCAACGACGCTTGCCCGTACTTCGTCCATCAACCGATTGCAGGTAAGCCCATGTCCGACACCTCCCCGTCTACCCCGCAACCCCGTGTGCCGCCGATGCTGCTGTCCGGCCTGGAGCCGGTCTCTATTGGAGCCGACTCCTTGTTCGTCAACATCGGCGAACGCACCAATGTCACCGGCTCCAAGGCCTTTGCCCGCATGATCCTGAATGGCGAGTTCGAGCAGGCGCTGGCGGTGGCGCGCCAGCAGGTCGAGAACGGCGCGCAGATCATCGACATCAACATGGACGAGGCGATGCTCGACAGCCAGGCGGCGATGGTGCGCTTCTTGAACCTGATCGCCAGCGAGCCCGACATCTCGCGCGTGCCGATCATGATCGACTCGTCCAAGTGGAGTGTGATCGAGGCCGGCCTGCGCTGCGTGCAGGGCAAGGCGATCGTCAACTCGATCAGCATGAAGGAGGGCGAAGACGCCTTTCGCCAGCAGGCCAGGCTGTTGCGGCGCTACGGTGCCGCGGCCGTGGTGATGGCCTTCGACGAAAAGGGGCAGGCCGATACCTATGCGCGCAAGACCGAGATCTGTGCCCGGGCCTACCGCATCCTCGTGGACGAGGTGGATTTTCCGGCCGAAGACATCATCTTCGACCCCAACATCTTTGCCATTGCCACCGGCATCGAGGAGCACAACAACTACGCGGTGGACTTCATCGAGGCCACGCGCTGGATCAAGGCCCACCTGCCCGGCGCCAAGGTGTCGGGTGGCGTGAGCAACGTGAGCTTTTCGTTTCGCGGCAACGACCCGGTGCGCGAGGCAATCCACACCGTGTTTCTCTACCACGCGATCCAGGCTGGCATGGACATGGGCATTGTCAACGCCGGCATGGTGGGCTTGTACGACGATGTGGACCCGGTGCTGCGCGAGCGCGTCGAAGACGTGGTGTTGAACCGCCGCGCCGACGCCGGCGAACGGCTGGTGGAAATTGCCGAGTCCGCCAAAGGCGCCGCGCGCGACGACACCAGGAAGCTCGAATGGCGCGGCACTGGCGATGCGCCAGCCAGCGTGGGGCACCGGCTGTCGCATGCGCTGGTGCACGGCATCACCGACTTCATCGTGCCGGACACCGAAGAAGCCTACCAGGCGGTGCTGGTTAAAGGCGGGCGCCCTTTGCACGTGATTGAAGGGCCGCTGATGGATGGCATGAATATCGTGGGCGACCTTTTCGGCCAGGGCAAGATGTTTTTGCCCCAGGTGGTGAAAAGCGCGCGCGTGATGAAGCAGGCGGTGGCGCACCTCATTCCCTACATCGAGGAAGAAAAACGCCTGCAGGAGGAAGCCGGCGAAGATGTCAAGACCAAGGGCAAGATCGTGATTGCCACCGTCAAGGGCGACGTGCACGACATCGGCAAGAACATCGTGACCGTGGTGTTGCAATGCAACAATTTCGACGTGGTCAACATGGGTGTGATGGTGCCCTGCCACGAGATCCTGGCGCGCGCAAAGGTCGAGGGCGCCGACATCATCGGGTTGTCGGGCCTGATCACTCCCAGCCTGGAAGAAATGCAGTACGTGGCCGGCGAGATGCAGAAGGACGACCACTTTCGGCTGCGCAAGATCCCGCTGCTGATCGGCGGCGCCACCACCAGCCGCGTGCACACTGCGGTCAAGATCGCGCCGCACTATGAGGGCCCGGTGGTCTATGTGCCCGACGCCTCGCGCAGCGTGAGCGTGGCGCAAAGCCTGCTGTCGGACAGCGCGGCCCGCTACATCGCCGAGCTGAACACCGACTACGACAAGGTGCGCCTGCAGCACGCCAACAAGAAGCAGACACCGCTGTGGCCGCTGGCCCGCGCCCGCGCCAACAAGGCGCCGATCGACTGGGCTGGCTACACGCCACCGAAGCCGAAGTTCATCGGCAAGCGGCTGTTTCGCAACTTTGACCTGGCCGAGATTGCCAAATTCATCGACTGGGGCCCGTTCTTCCAGACCTGGGACCTGGCGGGGCCTTTTCCCGCCATTCTGAAAGACGCGGTGGTGGGCGCCGAGGCGGTGCGCGTGTATGCCGACGGCCAGCGCATGCTCAAGCGCCTGATCGAGGGCCGCTGGCTCACCGCCAATGCGGTGGTGGGCCTGTACCCGGCCAACACGGTGAACGATGACGACATCGTGCTCTACACCGATGACACCCGCACCGAGGTTGCCATGACCTGGCACGGCCTGCGCCAGCAGACCGAAAAGCAGGTGATCGACGGCGTGCTGCGCCCCAACCGCTGCCTGGCCGACTTTGTTGCGCCCCAGGGCAGTGGCGTAGGCGACTATGTCGGCCTGTTTGCCGTGACCACCGGCCTGGGTGTGGACAAGAAGGAACGATACTTTCTGGACGACCACGACGACTACTCGGCCATCATGCTCAAAGCCTTGGCCGACCGCCTGGCCGAGGCCTTTGCCGAGTACCTGCACCAACGCGTGCGCACCGACCTGTGGGGCTATGCCCCCCATGAGGCCGCCACGCTGGAGGTGAACGACCTGATTGCCGAGAAGTACCGCGGCATCCGCCCCGCCCCCGGCTACCCGGCCTGCCCGGACCACAGCGTCAAGCGCGGCATGTTCGGGCTGCTGCACTGCGACGAGATCGACATGGCCCTGACCGACAGCCTGGCCATGACACCCGCCGCCAGCGTGAGCGGCTTTTACCTGGCGCACCCGCAGAGCACGTATTTCAATGTGGGCAAGGTCGGTGAGGACCAGCTGGCGGACATGGTGCGGCGGCGGGGGGTGGATGCGCAGGAGTTGCGCCGGTTGGTGGGGGCGAATCTGGGATGAGGTGCGGGCGGGCGCCTGCACATGGCCCGTTTCCGGCATGAATTGGCTGAAAGGACTCTGATGGCCCACCCCGAATACGGCAACCGGCCCACCGTGTTGATCGTGGATGATTCTCCCGCGAATCTCCCGTTGCTGGTGGAGTTGCTCAAGGCGGAGTTTCGCACCACAGTGGCTACCAATGGTGAAGTGGCGCTGCTGCGGGCGCGTTCGGACCGGCCGCCAGACCTGATCCTGCTGGACATCATGATGCCGGGGCTGGATGGCTACCAGGTTTGCATGAGACTGAAGGCCGATGCCATGACGCGCGACATACCAGTGATTTTTGTCTCGACGTTGGGGGAACCGGAAGACGAGACGCGCGGTTTGGCGCTGGGTGGTGCCGACTATGTCACGCGCCCGCTCAGTCCGCCCATCGTCAGGCAACGCATCCACACCCAGCTGGCGCTTGCAAAACAGGCGCGGGAACTCAAGCACATGGTCGCTCGGCTGGAAGCCCAGGCTGCGAAGCTGGTGGAATTCAATCGGACGCTGGAAGCTCGGGTCGCGGATGGTGTGCAACAGGTCGAGCGCTTGGGGCGCCTCAAGCGGTACTTCTCACCGGCTCTGGTGGATCTGATGTTGTCCAACACCGTAGATGACCCCCTGCGAAGCCATCGACGCGAAGTTGTGGCGGTATTTGTGGACTTGCGCGGATTTACCGCTTTTACAGAAACTTCGGACCCGGAAGACGTGATGCAGGTGATGGGCGAGTACCACGCGTGCATGGGCACGATGGTCATGGCATTTGGTGGCACGCTGGAGCATTTTGCTGGCGACGGCATGATGATCTACTTCAATGATCCCGTACAAATTGCGAATCCCGCTGGCGTCGCGGTTCGCATGGCGATCGCGATGCAGGAGCAATTTGCGTTGCTGGTGGTCGGCTGGCATCAAAGAGGGTATGACATCTCTTTGGGAATCGGCATTGCCCAAGGTTTCGCGACGATTGGCACGATCGGCTTCGAAGGTCGGCGGGACTACGGCGTGATAGGCAACGTGACCAACCTGGCGGCGCGACTCTGCGGTGAGGCAAGGGGCGGCCAAATACTTGTTTCGCAGCGAGTACATGGCAATGTCATCGATCTCGCACCGATGGATGGTATGGGCGACATGCAACTAAGAGGCTTTCACAAGCCAATGGCTGTCTATTGTGTGCGGGGTGTTCCCGGCTCCGCAAACCGGTTACCAACCTGAGGTTTGGGCGATGCGACGGAGCCGGGCGTCGCCCGGCGAGCAAAAGGGTCATTGTCCGGCTGTTCGGATTGCCGAGCCCAAAACCCGCTGATATACTCGAAAGCTTTTCGGAATTTGCCGAACGTTCGCGTGTTTCTGTTTGTTCAACCCACGGTATCGCTTCGGCGCCTTTTGCTGCGCCGGACAGTTACTTCCAGACGCTTGGGGCGTCTGGCCTTTAGGAGGCTTTTGTGCCAACCATCAACCAGCTAGTGCGTCAAGGGCGCGAAGTCGAGACGATCAAGTCCAAGAGCCCGGCGATGCAGAATTCGCCCCAGCGCCGGGGTGTTTGCACCCGGGTCTACACGACGACCCCCAAGAAGCCGAATTCTGCTTTGCGCAAGGTGGCCAAGGTACGGTTGACCAACGGATTTGAAGTTATTTCCTATATCGGCGGTGAGGGGCACAACCTGCAGGAGCACTCGGTGGTGCTGGTGCGGGGTGGTCGTGTGAAAGACTTGCCCGGTGTGCGCTACCACATCGTGCGCGGTTCGCTGGACCTCCAGGGTGTCAAGGATCGCAAGCAGTCACGTTCCAAGTACGGCGCAAAGCGTCCGAAGAAGGCCTGATTTTGGGTGGTGGCCTGGCCTGGAATCCTTTCCGGGCGAGGTTGCCGATGAAATGTCCCCGGTGGTTCGCGCCGCCTGTGGGGCGAATGGCCCGAAGCCCGGAATCGTCCGGGTGGGTCAAGTAAGTGGGGGCTCTTCTGGCCCCCGGGCAGCTCGTGCAGCCGCCAACTGAAGTCAAAGAGGTGAAAAATGCCACGTCGTCGCGAAGTTCCCAAGCGTGAAATCCTGCCCGATCCGAAGTTCGGCAATGTCGAGCTGTCCAAGTTCATGAATGTGATCATGGAAGGCGGCAAGAAGGCGGTTGCAGAGCGCATCATTTATGGTGCCCTGGAACAGATCGAGAAGAAGAACCCGGGCAAGGATCCCGTTGAGGCCTTCACCATGGCCATCAACAATGTCAAGCCGATGGTCGAGGTGAAATCCCGCCGGGTGGGTGGTGCCAACTACCAGGTGCCCGTCGAAGTGCGCCCGGTCCGTCGGCTGGCGCTATCGATGCGATGGATCAAGGAGGCCGCTCGCAAGCGCGGCGAGAAGTCCATGGCCATGCGCCTTGCCAACGAGTTGATGGAGGCCACCGAAGGCCGCGGCGGCGCCATGAAGAAGCGTGACGAGGTGCACCGCATGGCCGAAGCCAACAAGGCGTTTTCCCACTTCCGCTTCTGACGCACGGCCCCCGGGCCGGGGGCCGGCGTAGTGCCCGCGTGTGCGGGCCCCGCGCTGGCCGCAAGCAGATCCCGCAGGCGGCGTTGCCTGTCGAGTGCACGCCGAGACTTTCGCAGGTCGTGCCGCTGACCTGCATGGCCACCGAGGTAGCCATGCAGGTGGGCAATTTGAATTTTTCGAGCAACCAAGGATTGATCATGGCTCGCGCTACCCCCATTGAACGCTATCGCAACATCGGCATTTCGGCGCATATCGATGCTGGCAAAACCACCACGACCGAGCGCATCCTCTTTTATACCGGCGTCAACCACAAGATCGGCGAAGTGCACGATGGTGCCGCCACCATGGACTGGATGGAGCAGGAGCAAGAGCGAGGGATCACGATCACCTCGGCTGCCACGACCTGTTTCTGGAAGGGCATGGACACCTCCATGCAGGAGCACCGGATCAACATCATCGACACGCCCGGCCACGTGGACTTCACCATCGAGGTGGAGCGTTCCATGCGCGTGCTGGACGGCGCCTGTATGGTGTATTGCGCCGTGGGTGGTGTGCAACCGCAGTCGGAAACCGTGTGGCGCCAGGCCAACAAGTACAAGGTGCCCCGCCTGGCCTTTGTGAACAAGATGGACCGTACTGGCGCCAACTTCTTCAAGGTGTACGACCAGATGCGCCTGCGTCTGAAGGCCAACCCGATCCCGATCGTGATCCCGATCGGAGCCGAGGAGAACTTCACCGGTGTGGTGGACCTCATCAAGATGAAGGCCATCATCTGGGACGAAGCCAGCCAAGGCATGAAGTTCGAGTACCGTGAAATCCCCGCTGATTTGCTGGCGTCTGCCAAAGAGTGGCGCGAGAAGATGGTTGAGGCAGCCGCTGAGAGCTCGGAAGAGCTGATGAACAAGTACCTCGAAGAGGGCGAACTGACGGAAGCCGAGGTCAAACTGGGCATCCGCACGCGCACTATCGCAAGCGAAATCCAGCCCATGCTCTGCGGCACGGCATTCAAGAACAAGGGCGTGCAGCGCATGCTCGACGCCGTGATCGATTTCATGCCCTCGCCGGTGGACATTCCGCCGGTTGCTGGTATCGACGATAACGACGCCCCCGTCACCCGCAGGGCGGACGACAGCGAGAAGTTCTCTGCGCTCGCGTTCAAGCTCATGACCGACCCTTTCGTCGGCCAGTTGACCTTTGTGCGCGTGTATTCCGGCGTCCTGCAGAAGGGCGATAGCGTCTTCAATCCGATCCGCGGCAAGAAGGAGCGTATCGGCCGTATCGTGCAGATGCACGCCAACAACCGTGAAGAGGTGAGTGAGATCCGCGCGGGTGACATCGCCGCCTGCGTCGGCCTGAAGGACGTCACCACCGGCGAGACCTTGTGCGATCCGTCGGCGGTCGTGCTGCTCGAGCGCATGATCTTCCCGGAGCCGGTGATCACCCAGGCGGTCGAGCCCAAGACCAAGGCCGACCAGGAGAAGATGGGCATTGCGCTGCAGCGCCTGGCCCAGGAGGACCCGTCTTTCCGCGTGAAGACCGACGAAGAGTCCGGACAGACGCTGATCGCCGGCATGGGCGAACTGCACCTCGAAATCATCGTGGACCGCATGAAGCGGGAGTTCGGTGTCGAGGCCAACGTCGGCAAGCCACAGGTGGCTTACCGTGAAACCATTCGCAAGACGGTCGAAGACTCCGAAGGCAAGTTTGTGCGTCAGTCGGGCGGCAAGGGCCAATACGGCCATGTCGTCTTGAAGATCGAGCCCAATGCCGCCGGCAAGGGCTTCGAATTCGTGGACGCCATCAAGGGCGGTGTGGTGCCGCGCGAGTACATCCCTGCGGTCGAGAAGGGTGTGGTCGAGGCGCTGAACGCGGGCGTGCTGGCCGGTTATCCGGTGGTTGACGTCAAGGTCACCTTGCACTTCGGGTCCTACCATGACGTGGACTCGAACGAGAACGCGTTCAAGATGGCGGCCATCTTTGGCTTCAAGGACGGTTGCCGCAAGGCGAGCCCCGTGATTCTGGAGCCGATGATGGCGGTCGAAGTCGAGACCCCGGAAGACTATGCCGGTAACGTGATGGGCGACCTCGCCTCGCGCCGCGGCATGGTCCAGGGGATGGACGATATGGTCGGTGGCGGCAAAGCTATCCGGGCCGAGGTGCCGCTGTCCGAGATGTTCGGCTACTCGACGACGCTGCGCTCGATGTCGCAGGGCCGTGCCACCTACACGATGGAGTTCAAGCACTACAGCGAGGCCCCGCGCAACGTGTCCGAAGCCATCATGGCTGCACGCGCCAAATAAGCACAAGTTCCTCGGATCGGCGGGTACCGGCCCATCGTGGCCCGGTCGATGCGGTCCGAATGCTGTCTTCGGCTTTTGTCCCTCTCGTGTCAGTGCGAGCAGGAATTCGGCAGAGCTGGAAACATTAAACCGTAACCACTGACATTGCTCTTTGGAGATTGAAAAATGGGAAAAGAGAAATTTGCACGCACCAAGCCGCACGTGAACGTGGGCACGATTGGCCACGTGGACCATGGCAAGACGACGCTGACGGCGGCGATCACGACGATTCTGGCGGCCAAGTTTGGTGGTGAGGCCAAGGCCTACGACCAGATTGATGCGGCACCGGAAGAGAAGGCGCGCGGCATCACGATCAACACGGCGCACGTCGAGTACGAGACGGCCAACCGGCACTATGCCCACGTGGATTGCCCTGGGCACGCTGACTATGTGAAGAACATGATCACGGGTGCCGCGCAGATGGATGGCGCCATTTTGGTGTGCTCGGCTGCCGACGGCCCGATGCCCCAGACGCGCGAGCACATCTTGCTGGCCCGCCAGGTCGGTGTTCCCTACATCATCGTGTTCCTGAACAAGTGCGACATGGTGGACGACGCCGAGTTGCTCGAGCTCGTCGAGATGGAGGTGCGCGAGTTGCTCGACAAATACGAGTTCCCGGGCGATGCCACCCCGATCATCCACGGTTCGGCCAAGCTGGCGATGGAGGGTGACAAGGGCGAGCTGGGTGAAATCGCGATCATGAAGCTGGCCGATGCGCTCGACACCTACATTCCCACGCCCGAGCGCGCGATTGACGGCGCTTTCCTGATGCCTGTGGAAGATGTGTTCTCGATCTCGGGCCGGGGCACGGTGGTGACCGGTCGCGTGGAGCGCGGGATCGTCAAGGTGGGCGAGGAAATCGAGATTGTGGGCATCAAGACCACGCAAAAGACGACGTGCACGGGCGTGGAGATGTTCCGCAAGCTGCTCGACCAGGGCCAGGCGGGCGATAACGTGGGTATTTTGCTGCGCGGCACGAAGCGCGAAGACGTGGAGCGTGGCCAGGTGCTGTGCAAGCCGGGTTCGATCAAGCCGCACACGCACTTCACGGGCGAGATCTATGTGTTGTCCAAGGATGAGGGTGGCCGTCACACGCCGTTCTTCAACAACTACCGCCCGCAGTTTTACTTCCGCACGACGGACGTGACCGGTGCGATCGAGTTGCCCGAGGGCAAGGAGATGGTGATGCCGGGCGACAACGTGTCGATCACGGTGAAGCTGATCAACCCGATCGCCATGGAAGAAGGTCTGCGATTCGCGATCCGCGAAGGCGGCAAGACCGTTGGCGCCGGCGTGGTTGCAAAAATCCTCGCGTAA
>Ga0105046_10003247_pt1 | contig 25792 bp, 24 predicted proteins | sample MAT03_FD_78385 | JGI IMG/M metagenome (GOLD analysis project Ga0105046, IMG submission 78385) | Freshwater microbial communities from Lake Fryxell liftoff mats and glacier meltwater in Antarctica - MAT-03 (megahit assembly) | ecosystem: Environmental > Aquatic > Freshwater > Ice > Liftoff...
CACAAATACATTTGAATCGGGTCGTCTATTTTCTCACCCAAGCGGAACGCGGGCGAGGGCGTGACGGGACCGAGTAACAAGTCAACGTTCTGGAAAGCTTCGATGTAATCATTGCCGATCAAGCGTCTTGCCTTGAGCGCCTTCAAGTAATACGCTTCAAAGTATCCGGTACTGAGCGCATAGGTGCCAACCATGATCCGGCGCTTCACTTCCGGTCCAAACCCTTCGTCGCGACTTCGGCAATACATCGAGACCAACGAATTTTTCGCGTCCGACGATGTTGATCGATATCCGTAATGAGCACCGTCGTAGCGAGACAAATTGCTGCTCGCTTCGCAGGGCGCGACAACATAGTAAGTTGGCACACCGTAACTGCTATGTTTCAAAGTGACATCGACAATAGTCGCTCCGGCGTCTTTGTAAAACGCGATCGCGTTGATGACTGCACCCCGCACTTCATCATCTAAACCTTCGTGATCGATCGCGTCGCGGATCACTCCGATTCGCAAGCCCTTTACGCTTGAAGGCTTTGATGCGGCGACGTAATCATCACTAGTCACGTCAAGCGAAGTTGAGTCTCGCGATTCGTAGCCACCGATCACCTGCATCAATAATGAAACATCTTGCACCGACCAAGCCATTGGCCCGACTTGATCAAGGCTGCTGGCGAAAGCGATCAACCCATAGCGGCTGACTCTTCCATAGGTCGGCTTCAATCCCGTGATTCCACAAAAGGCTGCGGGTTGTCGAATCGACCCGCCGGTGTCGGTACCGAGGCTGAGCGGAACGCTACCGGCCGCGATCGTGGCCGCCGCGCCACCGCTGCTGCCGCCCGGCGTGTAGGCATGGTTCCACGGATTTCGCGTGACGCCAAAGGCACTATTTTCAGTGCTGGCGCCCATCGCGAACTCGTCCATGTTGGTCTTGCCCACGATCACCGCATCCGCGGCGCGAAGTTTCTCCACAACGGTTGCATCGTAGGGCGGACGAAAATTTTGCAGCATCTTCGACGAACAGGTCGTTGGCATGTCCCGCGTGCAAAGCACATCCTTGACTGCCACCGGCACTCCCGCCAAAACGCCTAACGGTTCGCCCGCGGCGCGACGACGATCGACTTCTTCCGCTTTGGCAATCGCCGTCTCTTGTGCAATGTACGTGTACGCGTTGATCGTCGGTTGCGTGCGGCGGATGGAATCGAGCGATGCTTCGGTGATTTGCACCGCGGTCAGTTCACCGCAGGCTTGTAAGCGAATCAATTCGCTGGCGGAGTCGAGAGGAATCGATGGTGCCACGGGCGATTGCACTATTCTGAAACGTGAGATGGAAGTCAGTGGAGACCTGACGAAAAGGATACTATGCCGAAGCCGGTATCCAAAGCCTAGCGGTGCAGCCGGCGGTCCCAGAAATCAACGAAACGCCGCCGTGGTGGAGCGTTGCGATTCGCTGGACACGGCACAATCCGACTCCTAACCCGCGTCCTGCTTCCCGGCCGCTGAAGTACGGATCGAACGCGTGCTTCCTCGCCTCGTCACTCAAGCCGGGGCCACTGTCACTGATCTTGATCACCACGACGGGATTTTTCTGGCGATCGTCGATCGAGCACGACAACTCGACCCGTCCGTCGCATCCGATCGCTTCGATCGAGTTTCTCACCAGCGAGCGAACCGCCTCAGTCATCATCGCAAGATCAGCTTGGGATTTGACTTCGAGTTTCGGGTTTCTGACGATTAACTCGATGCCGCGCCCCTGGATGGATTCTTCCGTCTGCTTTGCGACCGTTGTCAAAACCAACCTCAGGTCGACATCGGCTCGACATGGATCCGGCGGATGAGCGTAGAACATTAGATCGGCGATCATCTCGTGTGCTCGCATCGATTGGTCGATGATGCGTTGAAGACTTGTTTTGCGGGCCGAGTCAGCTTCATCTCGCATCAACCCCTGAGCACGAGCCGAAATATTGGCAAGTGGATTGTTGATTTCGTGGCTCAATCCGTACGCAAACTGCTTTAAAGACGCTCGCTTCGCTTCTTGAATCGCATCGCCAAACGATGTTGTCAGTGTTTGAGCGCGTCGAAGACGACGAGCCATCAGCGACAGATTCAGCTTCGATCCCATATACCGAGACGTGTCGCTGCCTCGAACGATGATCGGATTGACCTCATCCTTTATTTTCGGCAACGAATCGATGATCACTTTGGGCACGGCAGGCCCCGTCAGCTTTAACCACAGTTCGGCCGCAATGGACCACTTCGAAAGCGGCAACCGGATGAACGATTCATAAAGCTCGTTCCATTTCGTAACGTAGCAATCCCGATCTTCGGGAACGCCCAAGAATGCATCCCCGGACGCAAACCGATCGCGTAGTTTTGCTAGCAAACCAGATGCTAAGTCATCGATCGATAATTCTTCGGCGGTTCTTGGTTCGTAGGTGAAAACCGCAAAGATTGCCAGCGGTGGGTCGACGCGGAGTTGCTCGGCAAACGCCTGTTGCCAAGCGTTGCCAGGCATTTGTGGCTCGACGAGGGCTGCCGCGATTAAATCAACGGCAGGTCGAGACAATGGCAGCCACCAGCGGTTGCCAGCGATCCGGATGGCGGGCAGCCAACTCATGGTTAGCCGACCGCGCTACTGCGTTCGATGTCAAGCAGATCGCAGGAGCGATCCAGCAAGTCCTCGACCGCGAACGGCTTTTGCATAAACTCGTTGGCTCCGGCGACTTTCAAGGCGTCGACTTTATCCTGCTCGACCATCCCGGAAATGCAGAGAATCTTGACCGAATCGAGCGCCGCATCGCTTCGAACTCGTTGGCAGACTTCTTTTCCGTTGATGTCAGGCAGCATTACGTCGAGGATGACCAAATCAGGCCGAAACTCCCTGACGCCCATACCAGCAGCAAAGCCATTGTTCACCGTGCGGATCTCGAACCGTCCGTCACGCTGAAAGCCTTCGCTGATCAGCTCAACCAGATCTTCATCGTCATCGACGATGAGCAGCTTCTTTTTGCCGCTTTCAAGGGAATCGGTGGGAATCCCGTTGTCCTTCATAAATGAATACAACTGTTCCCGAGGGATTCGGCGAAACCGGCTGCCCGGAACCCGAAAGCCTTTCAATGATCCGTTATCGAAGCAACGGATGATAGTTTGCTGGCTAACTTTACAAATCTTAGCCGCTTCACCTGTAGTGAATACCGTTTTCGTGCTCATGACAGAAGTCGTCCTCCCTGCGTGACGAGCCCGCTTTGCGTAATACAAATCGACGCGTTTGTTTCGAGTAACGGCAATCCGTCGTTCAAAACGTGTGGCCAAAAAGCCGTGCAACGGGTTGGTCTATACCAAACTGCCCGAATTGCCGCACTAGCATCTTCGCCGCAATGCTTTCCCCACGCTTCTAAACTACGTGAAGAACGCAGGCAGCAAGGGACTCCGTATCCCACTAGATCACCAATCTTGCCACGTCGACAGAATATACCTATCTTGCGCATCAGGTCAACGTCGATTTGTCGGACTATTATTTTCCACCAAAATCAAGAGCGTACAGCCCGCCTGGTCCTGAGGTATCGTTGCAACCCTCCGCATGGCGGAAAACTTCAATCGCTTTTTCGGCGCGGTCGATTCGATAGCTAATTACGATTGGTTTGTTGGTACCAATCGGAGGTAGCTGACGCGCGACTTCGGATGGCAGGTTGATCGATGACGACAAAGAAAAGTAATCGGATCCGAACAGCGCTCGCGCTTGTGGGTGCGTCGCTTGGGCTTTGCAGTCCTTCGTTCGCACAATCGATCCAGACTCCGGGTCTTGCTTCCACTACGGCAATCGATCTGCGGACACTCGATCGTTTGCATGCGCCGATCCTGCGAAGCGACCTTGGACTTCTTGGGGCGCAAAGCTGTGCAGCGGCGAGTTGCCACGGTGGCCCGCATCCCGCGATCGCTCAACCTTGGGTCAGCCGAGGGGCCGAGTATCCGCTGTGGTTCGAGAACGATCCGCATTCGAAGTCTTGGAAGACGATCAGCAGCACCGAAAGTGTCGCGATGATGCGTCAATTGAAAATCATGAAGGGCAATGAGATCGTCGACCAAAAAGGTTTCGACAATTGCCTCGCATGTCACAACACGACCAAGCGTTTCCACGAACCACGCAGCTCGGTCGAACGAAAAGAAGGCGTGGGTTGTTCCGGCTGCCACGGACCGGAAGAACTTTGGAACGGCAATCATTATCAGTACGGATTCGATTCGAGAAACAGTACCGATATCGGTTTCGTCGCCAACGAGGATTTGCTGACTCGGGCGAGAACATGTGCGGCCTGTCATGTTGGCGATCAAGACCGCGACATGAATCATGACATCATCGCCGCAGGTCACCCGGCACTGCGATATGAGCTGGCGACGTTTCACGCTCGGCAACCAAAGCACTGGCGAGATTCCGAATCCGCGGACAAAACGTACTATGAAGCGCAGTTGTGGCTTGCCGGTCAAATCGCGGCTGCCGATGCATCGCTTTCGTTGATCAAAACGCGAGCAATGAATAGCCATTCGATCAGCGAGTGGCCCGAGTTGTCGGTTTACGATTGCTCATCCTGTCATCATACGCTTGGCTTACAAAACACGCGTCGAACGCCCGCCGATGGAAAAGTCCTCGCAATTGCGCCGTTGTCGACATGGAATACCGCAGGCCTTATGTGGCTGATTCGATATCGCCTCGAGCAAGGCCAAGGGACACCAGAAGATGACCGACTTCTCTACTCACTCGACGCGGTTCGAGAAGTGATCGAGTCCGGTCCCACACCCGACCCGAACCTCACCGCTGCAATTGCGCAAGAAGCGAGGCTGGCGCTGGCCGCCTGGGTAGACGGCACCGCGGGTCAGTTCGAGCGCGCGTCGTTCCGCAGCGAACGGCTTGGCAATGTCGCCGCTTCGGCTGCCGGCAAGTCGCGGTCGTTCGACACGTGGGAGTCCGCAGTACAGCTTTACCTCGCCGCCGTCGCCGCACGCGAAAGTTGGCCCGGCGGATCGAGCGGACCCATGCTTGACGTCGCAGAAAAACTGCGACGCGGCCTCGCCTACCCACAACTTACCAGCAGTCCCGAGTTTGCTTTGCGGGCGCGTAAAGGTCCGACGGCAACCCGCGCAGAGGTTCGTCGTTCGACGTTAGAATTGGTCGGTTGGCTGGGGCCGGTCGTCCTTGATCAGGAACCGATGCCTGCAGAATTGGAAACATCGCCAGAACAATCAAAACGCGAGCTAGAACTTCTGCTAAAACAAATGGTCGAGCGACGGGAAAATGAGCGAAAAGCGTTGCCACCGGCCGTCCCTGGCGCGCAAAAGCCAATGGCACCGCAACTCGACAAGGATCCTTCGAAACCGATTCAGCCGAAACCCGTTCAGCCAGAACCGGCCAAGCCGAAGCCGATGATTAAGCCTGAAGATTTACTCAAACAACTCGAAGCTCTCCAGGGCGACGAACCTAACGAATGATCATGATGAACACCCGTCGGATTCTTGTTACCCGAATGATCGTGACTGCACGGATTCGATTCGTGATTCATTTCATCCTGCTTTGCTTGGTTGGTCTTCACAGCCCGGTCTGGGGCCAGGATCAAGTGAGCTCGGACGGCAACAACCCCGGTGCGCAAGACCCTGTGTTTGCGACCTGGCAGAAACAAAAAGGGGTCACGGCTTGCGGTCAGTGTCACTATGAAGCAGGTGGTGGTGCGTTCGCAAAACCTAACCTTTCCTTTAGTCGCCAAAACGAGATGCAGTTTTGGTTGGCCAACGACAAACACGCCATTGCACGCCGACGAGTTGAGCCGCTCAATGTTGACGAGCTAAAAACAGAAATGGCGTCGATGCTTACAAACCCCGACTACGGGTTGACCACCGTCCCTGCGGACTGGTTTGGCTTGAGTAATGTTTTGAGCCGACGCATTTGTGACAAACTTGGATACGACGTCACCAAGCCTGAAGGTTATGCGATGTTTCGAAATAACTGCCTCACGTGCCACGGCGGCTATCGCGGCGAGTCTGATAATGTCGACTTCGCAAAAGACGGCGGAGCGCAGCCGGGCATCTCTTGCAACTACTGCCATCAGATCGATAACAATACGGATTGGGTTCAAAAACACGGTGTTCAAGGGGCGGAGAAAGAGTGGCGAAATCTTCCACCGGACCAGAAAGCTGCAGCCGGAATGCGAGACTTGGTCAACGTAGAGATTCAAGCGGCGAATTGCTACGACTGTCACATCGGCAATCGTGACAAAAACATGTTCGTATCGCACGTGATGTATGCCGCCGGCCACCCACCACTTCCTGGAATTGAACTGCAAACGTTTTGCTCCTCCATGCCGCAGCATTGGCAAAACGAATCCACGCTTTACCAGTCAATGGTCGACTTCGCAGGTCGTGACGAATATTACCAGAAGAACTTTCCTGGGCTGTTCGGTGATGATTCGAGCAACACGTTAACACCGGCAAACACTTATTGGAACACTCGGAAGATCATTGCGGGAGCGTTAGCGGCTAGACTTCAGACCGTCAACCTACTGCTTACCTCAACGAGCGAAGAGCGATGGGCAGACTACTCGCTTTACGACTGTGCCGCATGCCATCATGAACTTCGCGAACCGAGCCAACGTCAAAGCCGCGGTTATGTAGGTGCTCCTGGCCGCCCTCGACAATTGGAATGGCCCGAGGCATTACAAAGCGTTGCACTGGATGCAGCAGGCGATGACTTACGATTGAGCATCGATCAGTTGGAGGCGAAGCTTGCAGCGACATTTTCCCAGAGTCCTTTCGGTGTACCGGCAGTTGTTGCCCCGGTCGCAACGGAATTACAAGCACAGCTTCAGGCTGCGATCGGTCGCATCCAAGGCAAACCGATTGGCGCGGCGGATGCACGAGACGTGATCCGTCAGTTGGCGTTGACACCAAAGGACAAGCTATTGGTCTATGATTCGGCGCGACAAGTCGTTTGGGCGATCCAATCGATCGCCGGGGAGTTAAGCGCCGCAGGGGAGCCGTTGCCTGACGAGCTTGCCGCCAAGATCGCAGCTCTGAGTGATGTTTCGAAAACGGGCATCGAGGCGACACTCCCTGCCGGTCGCCAAGTATTTATTTACCCGGAGAATCTGAATGCGGAGCTGAATCGAAAAGCAGCGTTCAATTCCGAAGAGTTAGCCAGAATGCTTGGTGAAGTCGCAAGCACGATCGTCGTTCAACCAAAAGTCCCTGCGGTCGCGATTCGGTAAAGTCGTTGGATACTTTTCTGTAAAAATCTCGAATGGGTGGGCGACGTAACAACCTGCTTTCGGATACGCTCTAGAAATGCTCAGAGTTACCTTCAGGTGTTCCGTATTCACGGTGCGGTAACTTTGAACGATGCATTTGCGATTCACGAGGCCAGTTTCTAGTAACTTACAGCCCGATCCTTACGCGAATGTCATTGCTTGCGTCTTGGGGACCGGACGAACCACGTTCACTCCAAACCAACCGCCGCAATTGAGTCGATTCGTCGCTTCGTTTCGCATGAACGCAGATACTTCCATCAGCATAATATCCCCTTTGTGATCCCCTTCGGAGTAGATTGAAATGGCAATAAATATTGTCGACATGCTTAAGAGCCAGATTGGCGGCCAGATTGCTGGCCAAATTGGAAAAAAGTTTGGTGAAAGCGAGCAGTCCGCGAAGACCGGAATCGAAGCGATGATCCCGACGGTTCTTGGCGGTCTGCTGAAACAAGCGACTGCGCCGGGTGGTGCACAAAAACTTGACAAAGCACTCACTGACGGTGGCTACGATGGCAGCCTCCTGGACAATATTTCGGGCATGCTTACCGGCGGTGGAGCCAGTGGTGCTGGTGGCAAAGGCGGCGACGTGATGTCCATGTTGTTCGGGGACAAAGTCGCCATGATCGCGCCGATCCTTGCGAAGCTGACAGGCATGAAGCCCAGTTCAATCACATCGATTCTCGGAGTGGTCGCTCCGTTGATCATGAGTTTCCTCGGCAAGCAAAAACAGTCGATGGGTTTGGATGCGAACGGCATGGCAAGCTTTCTGACTTCTCAAAAAGACAACATCGGTGCCGCGATGCCGCTGGGAATGGTCGATGCCATGGGGCTTGGGTCGCTCGGATTCGCAAAGCCATCGGCCGGTCGCGCCGTGACCCCAGCCCCCAGCGCGGCAAGCGGCAACGGAATGTCGAAGGTCCTCGCCGTGCTTGCAATCTTGGCCGCCGTCGGCTTTGGAGCGTACAAGTACATCTTCGCCGGAATTCGTCCTCAAGGAGCAGCTGGAAACGTGCTTGTTGAAATTGATCCCAACGCGGTCCCGATGGCGGACCCTCGCAGTTCGATGGCTCCCGTTGAAGCGGCACCGACACCTGAAACGACAGCCGCGCCTGTCGCAGATTCGGTAGAGCCTGCTGCTGGCAAGCTCACCGGAGTGATGGATGGGCTGACGCTTCCAGGAATGGATCAGATGCCCGGCTTCAAATCGATGTTTTCCTCGATGACGGAATCGTTGGAAAAAATCAAGGATACCGAATCCGCCAAGGCTGCGATGGCAGACCTCGCGTCGATGGACGAAAAACTAGGCACGATGACCTCAGGCCTATCCGCATTGCCCGAGGCGATGCGCGGTAAAGTAACCGAGTCAATGAAGTCGATGATGCCTGAGTTCCAGGCGACGATCGACAAGGTGATGGCTATCCCTGGTGTAAAAGAAATTCTTCAGCCGATCATCGATTCGATGATGGGAAAGCTCAAGTCGATCACTGGTTAACTCACCTTCGCTGTTTATCAATATGATACGGTGTCATTTCGCCTTCGAGATGACGCCGTTTTTCGTCGGCGTAGTACTTTCGCTCATTTCTTAAGCGGCACGACGAACGTCGGTCTCAAATGTCGCGATGGCGTCGATAGCAGCATCGAGTGAGCCCAATTGTGCGACTAAGCTTTTGATTCCGGTTGCTTGCGCCTCAGTAGAACCAAAGCCCATTTCATCGAGCAATTCTTGAAGCTCCTCGGTCGTCATTGCGGTGATAAGTTCCTCAGGTGTTGCCATCTTGATGCTTCCTTGCCCGGAGTCGCGTGTTCCGACGGATTGCGCCGTATCCTGTGACGGCCGCAACCTTGTCACTATCAATAATCGATCCGATACGGCTGATCGCGATATCCATTTCGACTCCGTCGGCACACTTTATCTAAGCGAAACGACCCGACGTATGATCGCGAAAACCCGTCGCTTATTTACCTATTGGCAATCCGTAGCCATCGCGGTCTGATCCGGTGCGATGATCGTTAGGTAATTATTCCTGGCATTCTCGATTTCAACCTCGCAAGTGGACTTCACGCCAATCTGTCGTCCATACGCGTCAACCACAGCGAATCCGATTCGATGCTTGCCCACGGGAAGTTCAGCCCGCAGTACTTGGATCTCGCGTGCCAACAACGACCAACAACGCGTATCTGCTTGTTCCGATGCAGACCAGGCTGTTACCGTCGCAAACCGAACCAATTCACCTGGAAACCCGTTAACGCCAACCGCTTTGGTCGCTTGTGAAACGGTCACTTCTTTGGTGACACGTCGCACCATCGCCCTCGCAATCGTCCAAGGCATTTCGGCTTCGTTCTGCTTGATCGCCATATCGCCGATGTCAACAAGCGTCTGCGTCGCTCCCAACCAAACGCCTGAACTATCGATCGAGATCGACTTCGCCGGTGAAAATGGGACTCGCACCGCGGGCACTTGAACCTGAGCTAGGTTGGGCAGCATCGTCCGTTGATTCTCAGCGAGCGAATAAACCTGAGTCGCGATTTGCATCGCGGCAGTGGTCGCTGGAGCATCCACCGATTCGAGGATTGGCCCACGACCAACACAAGCAAACACGTAGAGAACTCCATGATTCGGAGCGCTGTGAACCCCGCCTCCACAACGCTCAATGTCGACCGCCGCAGGAGCAAATTGCGGCTGAAGGTGACTTACCAATTGATAAGATCGAAGTGCGTCTTCGTAATCATGTAGAGTCGCTTCGCGAAGCACGCCGCGCATGTAGGGCGCGAGGGCGAGCGGTTGATAAACTGGTTTTGTCGAGTTCAATCCACGTTCTTCAGCGGCACGAGCCAGTTCCGTTTGACGAACATGAGCTTGCATCGCATAGCTTTCCGCATCGCCATCGCCGGTGACCAGGCTACAAAGCGACAACATGGATCGAACCATCACCTCTTCGTAACCCGCAGGCTTGAATTGTCGAGCGCGATCATCGGTCAACATTGACGCGGCGTCGCCCGCAAATGAAAGCTTCGTCGCCTCATCAAAGGCGTCGCGAGACGAACGAAGGTTGTCCATCGCCGACTTCAGGTCACCACGAGCAATCTCCACCATCGCAAGGTCAAGCTTAGCGGGCTTGGCCAGTGGCGATCGTGACGTTGCGACCTTGGAAAACTCAAGCCGCGCCGTCTCCAAATCGCCGCTGAAGTAAGCGATACGACCACGATCAAGTCGTTTCGCGGCGGTGTTGCAGCCTGCAATTGTAAAACAACCGATCGTGAGAATCACCAACCCGCAGAATGAGTGAATCAAACTGCTGTGGCGAGTCACCGCGTTTCGAAAAGGTGCGAATGGATCAACCATCACCTTGGCCGAGACCGAAGTTCCACCATTTGCCGGCGCGAGTTGAATGATAACCCTTTCGGATCTTTGCGGACTCTTTGACGAACTCGCCCGAGTGAAGGTTGACCATTTCAATCGTCAGCAGATAATCTCGCTGTGTCGATTTATTTTTGTCCGTTGTTCCCGACGTGATCGTGGCGTACATCAACATATCGATCGGGGTGCCTTGGCGTCCGAGCGCCGAGGCGAAGATCTGGCGGTTTTCGGGCAAGAACAATGAGTCAGGTCGCATACGAGTTTCAATCAGTGCGGCATCCACCATCCGGCGACTTACACTGCGAAACTGAGCAGCGCTATTGATCTCGGAATCGATCCTCTCATAGATCTGTTCCTTGAAATCAGCCAGCTCTTCGATACTTTTGTTTTCAACGCCCACGAAGCAAATCGTCGACAGACCAGGAACGGGAAGTCCCGTCGCAGGGTCAACAGAAGCTTGGGATTCGAAACCAACTTGTTGAACCGAGGGCGGACAACGCGAAAGAATTTTTGCGACTGCTTCATCGACGAGCGGATTCCATACCGCAGCGCCAGCATCATGACTGCCGACCATGTCGATGTCATCGCCCTTCATGATGTGAGCATAACGGTGTCCGGCGCAACCACTTGTTGACGCTAAAAATTCACCGGCGACCAGGGCCGCCAAACATAATCGTTTGCTCACGAAGTTTGCCTTGCACGATTCCATTCTGCAACCGCAGCGGGCCGCTTTTGACGCGGTGGGTTCATGTCGTCTGCGATCGTAATTCCGTTACGACCACGCAACGCAGTTGTAACTGACACCATCCGCAGCCCGGTAGAGGAATTCATCCCTGAATTCCTCACCAAACCACGGCTTCATGAGAACTTATCGACTTTCGCAGAGCCGGAGCCCGGTGAAACCGTCAATCGCAATACAGACGCTTCATTTAACCCTCCTTACCGAGACAAAAAAGACCTCGGCAATTCGGAACAATGCTTGCATTCGGCAAACGGTCGGCGTCGATGATTGCAACACGTCCAAATGCCGATAAAAGAAGATTGAAATTCATCCGCAACCTTTCAGCCCCCGACCGTGCGAAGATGGCCGAAATCAGCCCATTTCAGTCACAGATGATGTTGGTTGCCGGCATCGTTATGCTCGGGTGGTTCCTAGCGCGCCGCCAGATTCGATCGCGTTCTCGCCTCCATGCTCAGAACATCGACGACCGAAACCTACGCCAAAAGCGGATTGAAGCGGACAAGCCGACAAGCGTCCCGCTCTCCTCGGCTCCCGTGGAAATTCAGCGCTGGCAAGTCGAAATGTTTGACCTGCAAAGAGAGTTGAAAGCAGAACTGGATATGAAGATCGTCGTCGTGCAATCGCTCATCCGACAAGCTGACGAACGCATTGCATCGCTGCGAAATCAGTCGAAGTAGCGCTGATCCGTTCACCAATCGACGTGGACATGTGTCGGATTTTCCTAGGCTCTGTTTGAAAACTAGGCAATGTAGCCGCTTCGCGTCAGCGCGCGGGCCTATCCTAAACGAAAACGGGGCCCGCAGGCTTACGCCAAGCGGCTGATATTGCAACTCGCCCCCTTTTCAAACAGAGCCTGGGTAATGAGCGGGAAATAAGTGTCCGGTACCATTTGTGTAAAGCACCCGAAGGGCCAGTTCCTGGCAAATGGTACCGGACACTTATTTCCCGCTCGATCCTAACGTTTTCGCTGCAAATCCTGGATCACCTGTCTCAGCGGATCGCTCGCAGGACCATCGTTATCCGTCGGCGGCAGAACCGGTACTACAAGCCCCTGATTGCCGGCGGCAACGGCGTTGCGATAGATATCGATCTGGCCGTCAGTCAAAAGTTGCCCAGCCGGAAGCGTAAATCGTCCGATCCCCTTGCCTTGATAGTTGATGTCCTCAATCGGTGATGGACTCTTTCCAGTCCGGTCGATCGCAATCGATTGAATTTGCCATTGGTGTACGACGACTTCGTACCGGACATCGATGGGAATGTTGCGAGTTATATTTCGCTGAACAAGATCGCCATACGGTCCGACTGATTGATAGCTCTCCCGCACGATCCCGCCGGTATCACGCGGCAGTGTCACTTCAATCGACTGCCCTACCGGGATATCGCCTTGAAAAACGTTCTGTCGTTTCTTACGGTCATACACTTCCACCCGAAGGGTTTCGTTTCGCCGATGGGTCAGCACAATTCGAGCCGGTGGTAGGGGCGGTGCCGGGACAACTTGGCTGTCAATCAATACGGATCGCGGCGCACGGTAGACGTAAGGAGAAAAACCAGGATCAACCGGTAGAAAACCGCCCATCGGCGGATAGGTTGGATAAGGATTGAATCCGCCCACCGGCGGATAGTTTGGATATGGCGAGAAACCGCCGTTAAAAGGAAATTGTGCGAGAGCGGCGGTTGAAAGGACGCCAACAAAAGTCGCCAACAATGTCACGACAACCAGATTCTTTTTGATTCGCATCCAGACACCCTCGGTTCGTAAGGTTTGCGCAGCAAGCTAGATTCTACGCAAGTCGCCGTTAACAGGGAAAAAATCTTTCACGTATTGCGACGGGTGGCTCCCTTAATCGACGATGTTCCGTGACTTGAGCCATGCCTTGCAAAGATCAGGCCATTTCCCGGCACCGACCATGCCTGCGGCAAGTCCAACACCATGTCGGCCACGTTCGAAGAGGTGCATCTCGACCGGGACGCCCGCTTTACAAAGCGCTGTGAAGTAGACGACGCTGTTTTCAACTGGCACGGCAGTGTCTTCAACAGTGTGAAAAAGAAAGGTGGGCGGCGTCTTCGCATTCACGGCCTTCTCGTTGGAAAGCGATTGGATCAACTCCGGATCAGCGTTTTCTCCAAGAAGATTTTTTTGGCTTCCGCGATGCGTTATCTCCTGTCCAAGTGCAATCACCGGATAAGCGAGAATCGAAAAGTCTGGACGTGATGATTGTTGATCAACGATGTCAGCGCTTTCAGGATTGCCTGAGTCGTGATGGGTCGAAATGGTACTGGCTAAATGTCCGCCGGCTGAGAAGCCTAGCACGCCGATCTTCGTATCATCGAGATTCCACTGCTTTGCGTTGGACCGCATCGACCGAATCGCACGCTGAGCATCGAGCATCGGAACCGGATGTCCGTACCCCGCACCACCGTTGCCGCCGGCGCCTCGATGTCGATAGACACAAACGGCAGCGGTCACACCCATCCCATTGAACCACTCGGCGATCTGCTTCCCTTCGTGATCCATCGCCAAATGGCCGTAACCACCGCCTGGACAAACAACGACACCTGCCGTCGGTTGATTCGATTCAACTTGATAAAGATGAATCGTGGGGATATCCGATTCGAGGGTCCCGCCCGCAAGCGGTGCTTTTTCGGTCCACAGCGTCAGGATCACCGGAGCGGGGCCAGCAGCATGCAAAGCCGCAGCGGTGACTAGGACGGATGCAATAACGGAGCAAAGGCCACGAATACTCATGATGGTGGGCGACCTGGGTTGGCTTGAACGGTGAGGAGCAGATAAAGATCGTCGAACATTGTATATCGCTCGAGAGACAGCCGCCACGCAGATACCGTTGAAACGAAGTAGTCGCCTTTGCGTTATCGATTCGCGACGCGATTCGCTTCGACAGCGAATGGATTGAGCTGAACCGAGCCGATTGCGTTGGTTTTTACTGGGCTACTTACCATCAAAGCGTCCTTCTGCGAGGCTTTGCCCACGCAGTCGCTACAGCCTTGGCTGATGTAGGGGTTACCCACAGGCGGACGGACGAACTGGGTCGCTTCCCGGCCGGTGTAGCTATCAGGGGTATTCACCATCGGTGGCGCCGCAAATGGGCTCAGGCCATAAGGTCGCGAGTAACGCGTTCCGTAGTAAACCGGCGGATTGAGCGCGAAGTAAGGCGGCGTTCGCAACGACGTGCCGTAATGAGCGCCGTAGGGCTGGTAGAAACCAAACGGCAAGAAGCCGAGGTTTCCCTGCCCGCCAAAACCTTGAGCACTTGCGGTCGAGGACGTGAAGAATCCACCTAAAGCGACGAGGCACAAGGAAAAGAAAAGCGGTTTCATCGGTTTCACTTCGTAGGTCAAAGGTGGATCGTCTAAAATGGTGCGCAGTCACAACCAAACTTTATGGTTGCCGCAGAACGGTTAGCGCTATGTTTTGAAATTTGCAAATCGCTGTCGTCTTTTTTCCACCTTAATTGCTCAACCAGGTCGATTCAACGATCACAATCACCCAATCCGTATCGTTTTCACTTATCAAAACGCTTCGCGGATATGCCTTATCACTACGATCGTTCTAAACGAACCACCCACTCATGAAGATTGCCTGCATCATTCATTCGCTAAACGGGGGTGGTGCCGAACGCGTAATGGCAGGGCTTTCGACACGTTTGCAGGCGAAAGGCCATACAGTCACTCTCATCACACTGGACGATGGCAAGAACGATAAACATGACGTTGGACAGGAGGTGCACCGAGTAAAACTTAACTTGATGCAGGAAAGTCATTCAAAGATATCGGCGATAGGAAACACTTTTGGGCGGATTCGAAAGCTGCGAAGGGCCATTCAAATGGATGGCCCGGATGCGGTACTCAGTTTCTGCGATGCAACTAACGTGCTAACGCTGCTTTCAACCTATGGTCTTGCATACCCGGTTATCGTCTGCGAACGAAGTGATCCGGAAAATCAAAAGCTCGCTTGGCCTTGGGGTATGCTTAGGCCGCGACTTTATCGACACGCCGAACGTGTCGTCGTCCTGACGGAGAAAGCCGCTAAGTTGGTTGGACCATGGTCGACGAAAAAGCCAATTGTGATTCCGTCTGCGGTCGATTCGTTTCCTCCGATACCGACCAAACACAAAGTCGAACGCACTCAGAGCATCTTGTTAGGCGTCGGCAGGTTGGAGCATGAAAAAGGGTTCGATCGCCTGATCTCTGCGTTCGCGAGCATTGCGCCTCAGTTCCAAAACTGGGATCTAAAGATCGTCGGCGAAGGGCTGCTTCGAACGCAGTTGGAGCAACAGGTATCTTCCCTCAAGCTCACGGATCGTGTTTCGTTTCCCGGTTGGATCCGACCGATTTGGCCTGCCTACCACGCCGCAGACCTTTTCGCGCTACCCAGCCGTTATGAAGGCTTTCCATCGGCGTTACTGGAAGCGATGGCGATCGGATTGCCTGTCGTTGCCGTCGACTGCGAAAGTGGGCCACGCGAGATCATTCGCAACGAACGGGATGGATTGCTAGTTCCCAATGATGTGCAATCACTCAGCGATTCGCTCGCTCGCTGCATGTCAGATTCGTCACTGCGAAATCGACTCGGTCGCGAAGCGGTAAACGTGACGTCTCGTTTCGGATGGGACGCAATGGTCGACGCTTACGAGAAGGTCCTCATCGATGAGGGTTAACCCGCATTCAAACCTTCCGAATGAATTCATCGGCATAACTGCGAACGTCACGTCCGTTGAGTACGTGAACCATTCGCAATTGCTGAACTTGCTCGTCACTGAAAGAGGACATCGGAACGTGAATCAAGTGCTTCTTGAAGTGCCTTGCTAACCTTCGCCACGCACCGCCTGGTGGTAGCGGCGAGAGCAGTGCAACTTGCTGGGCCCTGGAATGCAGGCAAGCGGCTGCGATCAACCGTTCTTCCAGTGTCGTCGCAAAGTCGATTCGCCGGTCATCCCATACGTCCTCGATATGCATTGGCGGATAGAGAAACAGCGCCCCGCCATACGTCGCCATCGCGATTCCTGGGCCGACCATCTCCTCTCCAAAATTGGTGGCGAAAAAGGCAAGTGTCGATTCATCCTTATGCTCGGCAAACCAAGTCGTTCGCCACGGATAGTGACGCGGGTCGGCGGGGCTGTCAAACAACATCACGCATGCGTCAAGATCACCGCGACTAGGCGGCAAGACTTTGACGTAAATCTGCTTTTCATACCAATGACGCAGCGTATCTCGAATATCGATCCCATCCTTCACACTTGTCGTAAACTTTTCGGTCCGAGCCAAGTCGGCCCCCGAAATTTGCTTCGCACGATCCAGCACTCGCGTGCGAAACGATTCGATTTTCGCATCTTCAGGAGGATAGCTGCATTGTCCAAATGGATTCCAACGATACGACCACCGCTCAGACTCGCTTCGCGTCGGTCGTCGATTGAGATGAATGGTTTGCCAAAAGCGTGGCGGCCCCGGCAGTCGATTGACTAGCGATACCGTATCGCCTGAAGGCAATCTCGCGATGTCAATTCCCAAGGTGACCACGGACGTGTTATCGGACGCCTCGGTGTTTACGACCGTGAAATAGTCTCGCGCTCGCTCCACAACATGGATCGCAAATTGATCTCCCATGATCTGCTTGGACGCGATCACAATCGTGGCCAGATCCGGCGTCATCCGACGCTGCATTAACGACAGATTGCGAACGTACTTCAAACACTGACTGAGCAACATCGGAGTAATGCGTCTGGCTCGATGTCCAAGCTCCAAACAGTATGAATCTCGCGCCGCAAGCAGCAACTCCTTCACGCCATCAATCGATAGGTTCTCGTCATCTTCGAGCCTTGCCCGAGCACGCTCGTACAAACCGGTGATGAAAGGGATCTCATCAAACAAGAAAACGAGAGTTCGAGGATCGACGTCAAAGCACTCCGGAGCCATGACTTCGTCGTCTTCCGGAACCGTCGTATTGGTCGCCCGGTTATCGGACTCCGCTTGTTCTATGTCACTATAAGCTTCCCGAATCCATGGCCAATATAAGACACTGGTGACGAAAAGAATTCTTTGGTTCGTCCGCTGCAAATCACGAAGTCGGATGGCCATGTGACGAATACGATCACGAGTTTGGTCATCCGGTGGACGCCCGATGCCAGGCAAAATGGCCGCCGCGAATTTCTCCGGTGAAACAGTGCGCAACGCATATGGATCTGGCATCTCCGTCGCGAATGGTAGGAATGGGTCGGTTTCGAGGTCGATGTATGCTCGCGGTACGTGTTCCCCCATCGCAGCACGAATCGCCATGATCACCGGTTGGCAAGGATCGATCGGTACGTAGCTGCACAAGGCAGGCTCTTCGTCCTCGTCGTCATCATCATCATCTTCGTCCGACGAACTCCAACCGTCTTCGCCGTCGTCATCACCCTGCGATTCGTCGTATATGCTGTTCTGGGTAAAGGAACCGGCGTCGTCGTAATTTTGCCCGATCTCAGGATTTGTCGGCTGGATAACGATCGACGGTTTCGGCAGCTCAAGCACCGCTGCCTCAACGGCTTCGCGAAACGATGGCGGGAGCGGAACGGCAACGATGTCAAAATCGTTTTCCAGCATCCAACGTCGAACGGTTAGCGCACATTGGCCGCTTCCGTGAATGATCGGAAGGACCGCAATTCGATCACCGATGCGCAACAATTCGGGAACATTCGGGCCGAGCACAGGCAACCTCTCGAAGGGCAAATCGTCTCAAGCTCAAGAATAGACAACGCTTGAAGAGTAGCCTGGCGGGAAGCTTGGCGTAAGCGTGCGAACCCTATTTCCGTCCAGGACGGATACGATTTCCGTTCAGCCCACTTTTATCCCGCAGGGATTTGAGCCGGTAACCGGTGGTAACCGCAGCGCCACCACCGGAATACTTTTTAACCGAAGCCTAGCCTTCGACGATGATACCCATGCTGCGAGCGGTTCCTTCAACCATTCGAGCGGCCTGGGATACGCTGCGTGAATTCAAGTCAGCCATCTTCGTCTTTGCGATTTCCTCGCACTGCGCACGAGTGACGGTCGCTACCTTGTCCTTGTGCGGAAGCTGGCTTCCCTTCGCAATGCCGGCAGCTTGCTTCAACAGTGCGGAAGCAGGAGGACTCTTGGTGATGAACTCGAAGCTTCGATCGTTATAAACCGTGACTACCACCGGAATTGGGGTTCCGTTGTATTCCTTGGTGCGCTCGTTGAACGCCATCACGAATTGGCCAAGGTTCACGCCGAACTTACCCAGTGACGTACCGACGGGGGGTGCCGGAGTCGCTTTTCCGCCGGGAATCTGGAATCTTGCTTGACCGGTGACTTGCTTTGCCATTTCTCTACGTTTTCAGTTTTCAGTTTTCGGTATTCAGATGAAGGGTAATATCATTACGACTTACCCACAGTTTTGCGAGGCCTAATGCAGCCTACATCGCTTCAACTTGCCAGTGATCCAGTTCCATCGGCACGCTTCGACCGAAGATGCTGATGATAACCGTGACACGCCCATTGGCTTCGTCGATCGTATCGATCTCGCCTTCCTGATTCTCGAAATGACCTTCCTTTACACGAACGCGGTCACCGGAGCGATAAGGAATCGCCGTCTTGATTTGCACTTCTTCGTCGTCATCAAGCACAGGCTTGTTGATGAATCGCTCGACGTCAGCAGGATCCATCGGCATCGGCTTTCCAGCCGCCCCGGTGAAATCGCTGATTCCGCCGGTCTCGCGAACGAGGAACCAGGTGTCATCGTTGATGATCATTCGAACCATCAAATAGCCTGGAAGCAGCTTTCGCTTGGTGATTCGACGTTTTCCGCTACGAGTAAACTCTGCAACATCTTCGGTTGGAACGACGATCGCTTCGAAATACTCTTCCATCCCTTCCATTTTGACACGCTTTTCCAGCGCTTCACGGATGGTGTCTTCGCGATTAAACGCAACCTTAAGGATATACCAATCCATGTCACGGTCAGCAGCAACGACATCAACGACCGGTTTCTTAATCTTTCGAGGCGCTTCGGTGGGTGCAGGAACTGCGTCGGGATGAAGCCCTTGCATTTCTACGCTTCTACCGTCGGCAAGCGTCTCCTCGACTACGACGCCGGACGTCTCGCTCACCGAATTCTCAAGCGAAGATTCAGAATTTGTCATTTCAACATCAGAATCGGGAGCCGATTCGTCGGAGGCTTTCTGAGGAGTCACGGGTTTACTATTTCAGCAGGCGGTTGATCGGAACTTGGTGCGTCCCCGAACAAGTACGGCGACTGATAAATGATAGATGATCTAGTTGGTGACGCCGAGAGTGGCAAACAGCCATTGCCAAACGACGTCAAACAAAAACAGCGTAATCGCCAAAACAATGATCGTCGCAATCACAACGATCGAAGCTCGAATCAGCTCCTGCTTGCTCGGCCAGGTTACCTTCTTCATCTCGGCTTCGACGGCGATCAAAAAGTCCGCAAACCGCGGCCAGTTAACGACGCGAAACCCGAACCAGCAACCTGCGGCACAAATTGCAAAAGGGATCGCCGATTCGGCCCAAGTGGCCGTTGGAAACACACCACGCATCGTGATGTAAAGACGATAGCACCCGAGAACCACCACTGCCCAAATGGCAAGTGCGGTCAGCTGGCGAACAATGCGTCCTTGCGTCGGTTTGTAAACCGCCGTTTGCATTAAATTTGTCAGTAGCGGCAATTCGCTAGCTGAGCCTGTGGCGACTTCCCTGGACACGCTTGTCCGCTCCCGAGCTTATGACTGGTCAGTGGAACTGAATAGTAAATGGTGATTCATCAGTATCACCTTGATGGCAGTTTTGGTCAAACCCATTGAGCCGAAAGAGACACAATGAGTCTTGGGAACGCAATTCAGCCAATTTTCCTGCAATTAACGATCCAGCAGGAGCGGCAGGAGTCGAACCTGCAACCGCCGGTTTTGGAAACCGGTGCTCTGCCAATTGAGCTACGCTCCTGAATACAGAACGCCGCCGAAGCGGCGTTCTCGTAATTTGTCAGACATGCTTGCGGCAGGTCTTTCAAAAATTCTTATTCAACGATCTTGGTGACAATGCCCGAGCCTACGGTACGTCCGCCTTCGCGGATTGCGAAGCGAACGCCGTCGTCCATCGCGATTGGCTTGTGCAATTCGACAGTAACTTTGACGTTATCACCAGGCATGCACATTTCTGCATCGACCAAGTTCGCGGTCCCCGTGACGTCAGTCGTGCGGAAGTAGAACTGTGGACGATATCCGCTGAAGAACGGCGTGTGACGGCCGCCTTCGTCCTTGCTGAGGCAATAAACTTCAGCTTCGAACTTGATATGCGGATTGATGCTCTTTGGCTTCGCCAAAACCTGTCCACGCTGAATGTCTTCACGCTTGACACCGCGGAGCAAGCAACCGACGTTGTCGCCAGCCTTGCCTTCGGTCATTTCTTTGCGGAACATTTCAACGCCGGTGCAGATCGTCTTCACCGGAGTGGCGGAGAGGCCGACGATTTCGACTTCTTCACCAACCTTAACGATCCCACGCTCGATACGTCCGGTTGCAACCGTTCCACGACCTTCGATCGAGAACACGTCTTCGATCGCCATCAAGAACGGCTTGTCTTCTTCACGCATTGGCTCAGGAATGTTCGCATCGAGCGCTTCCATGAGGGCGGTGATGCAAGCGCTGGCCGCTGGATCTTTCGGGTTGTTGTAGGCAGGCAAAGCCGAGCCACGAACAACCGGAACGTCGTCGCCTGGGAAGTCGTACTTGCTGAGCAACTCACGAATTTCGAGTTCGACAAGCTCTAGAAGCTCTTCGTCGTCGACGAGATCGATTTTGTTCAGGAAGACGCAAATGTAAGGCACACCAACCTGGCGAGCCAGGAGAACGTGTTCCTTGGTTTGCGGCATCGGGCCGTCAGCAGCCGACACAACCAGGATCGCGCCGTCCATCTGGGCAGCACCGGTGATCATATTCTTGATAAAGTCGGCGTGGCCTGGGCAGTCGATGTGGGCGTAGTGGCGATTGGGCGTTTCGTACTCAACGTGAGCCACGGCAATGGTCACGGTCTTGGTTGAGTCACGAACGGTACCGCCCTTGGCGATATCCGCATAATTCTTTGCCTTCGCCAAGCCCTTTACGGCTTGTACGGCAAGAATCGCGCCGGTGGTTGTTGTCTTTCCATGGTCAATGTGACCGATGGTGCCGACGTTGACGTGCGGTTTGGTCCGCTGGAAAGCTTCCTTAGCCATTTCAATTCACCTACATTCCACCACGGAGTACAAGCACCAGAAAGATACGCTTTCCAATACCTCATGATTCTCGCCGCCCGCGTTCACACCCGCGAGGTGGATCAGCTGAGAGATGATTCCGTAGCTACAACAAAACGTTTTCAGGGACAGGAATAACAATTCGGGTGTTTGTGCATCGCCCACCACAGGCCTACGTACAACCACATCCATCTTGTGCGTTTGCTAGTTGTCGCGGATCGCCAGCAAAATGACAATTGCCAGTGGACCGCATTCAACCGAATTTTCGCCGGTTTTCCGGCGAGACATCCAAAGCTACTGGCGAGATTTGAACTCGCGACCTCATCCTTACCAAGGAGGCGCTCTACCAACTGAGCTACAGCAGCGTTATCGGTCCGCAGTCAAACTATTGCGGACCATTACAGACTATCGACTTCAGATTCCAGAACAAAGCGGGTGAAGGGAATCGAACCCTCGTATTCAGCTTGGAAGGCTGCTGCTCTACCATTGAGCTACACCCGCACGAAGTTTTGAAATTTGAAGGGTGGAGTGTAAAAAATGCAACCTCACACTCCACCCTTCACTTTTCAAGCTTCCAAAACATGGGAGGTATAGGATTCGAACCTATGTAGACATAGTCAGCGGATTTACAATCCGCCCCCTTTAACCACTCGGGCAACCTCCCTTTCAATTCTCGTATGACTGTCTTTTCGTCTTCTTTCAATGTTTCAAGGCCAGCGGAGGGATTCGAACCCACGACCGGCGGTTTACAAAACCGCTGCTCTACCAACTGAGCTACGCTGGCGACTCTGCTCCCGCGCCGTCCGGAATGAAATGTTCGGACCTAGCCGTTCGCCCTCAATTGCGAAGTCGAATCCCCGCGATGAAGGATCGAGAGTTTAGCGATCCGTCACCAGAGGGCAAGACGGAATTGCGGGTTTCCAGGTTCGGCAGCCGATTTTCTGGGAACTCGATCGCTTTTCTCTCCCGAACCGGAAGAGAACGGCTCCATCGCTGCGCTTTACGGCTTGTCAGAGACGCTTGAAACGACGCGATCGATCAGGTTGTATTCGCGAGCCTCTTCGGCACTCATGAACCGGTCACGATCGGTATCGTCCTCGATTTTCTCCAGCGAATGGCCGGTGTGCTTGATCATGATGTCGTTCATTTTTCGCTTCACGCGGCGAAGTTCCTGAACGTGCAGGTCGATTTCGTGAGCCGTTCCCTGCATTCCCGCAAGTGGCTGGTGGATCATGATGCGAGCGTTGGGAAGCGAATATCGCTTTCCTTTCGCGCCCGCGGTCAACAATACGGCACCCATCGAGGCGGCCTGCCCGATGCAATAGGTCGCCACATCACACGAGATGAACTGCATCGTGTCGTAAATCGCGAGGCCTGCAGAAATGCTTCCACCAGGACTGTTGATGTACAAGTGAATGTCCGACTTCGGATCATCCGATTGCAGAAACAACATTTGTGCGACCAGCGAGTTCGCGATTTGATCGTCAACCTGCTGGCCCAAGAAAATAATTCGATCTTTCAGCAATCGGCTGTAAATGTCGTAAACGCGTTCTTCACGACCGCTTTTTTCGACCACGTAAGGGATGATTGGCATGGGTAATTTTATCTGTTTTGGTGAATACGGTTGAATCGGGACAAAGGGGGACGAAGCTACTTCTTGTCCTCATCGCCTGGTTCCATTGGCGGCTTGGTCAAAATCGCATCGACGATTCCGTACTCTTTCGCTTCTTCAGCGCCCAAGAAAAAGTCGCGGTCCGTATCTTTCGCGATCTGCTCGACTGACTTGCCGGTATGGTTGCTGATGATCTGGTTCAGAACATCGCGATATCGCAGAATTTCTCTCGCTTGAATCTCAATATCGCTGACTTGACCACCGACGCCGCCCATCGGTTGATGCATCATGACGCGACCGTTGGGAAGGCAAAATCGTTTGCCTTTGGTTCCGCCGCACAGCAAAACCGCGGCGCCCGAGGCTGCTTCGCCGACGCAGTAAGTCGCAACCGAGCACGACATCATCTGCATCGTGTCATAAATCGCCAGAGTCGCCGTAACGCTTCCGCCAGGACTATTGATGTAAAAATGCACGTCCTTGCGACGGTTTTCGCTCTGCAGGTAAAGCAGTTTCATGACTAATTCGTTCGCATTGCCGACGTGAATTTCGCCCTGCAAAAATACGATCCGATTTTCGAGCAGCAAATCGCCAAGCGTTAATTGACGCTGCCGCTGATAGCTTTGTGTGGCGTAGCTGTTGGACACTCCGTGGTTCATCCGAATTCCCTGTGGGGTTGAGTTTTGACTGGAGGATTAGTGTTCGCGATTGCAACGAAAATGGCAAGGTGAGGGAATAAGAGTTGCCGTGCGACGACAAGAAAGATCCAAGTTGCTAGCAACGGCGGAGGATATGAGTTCGCCTTGTCACCCCAAGCCTGATACTTCCCGAAGATACTCGACAGTCGCAACAGCGTTAGACAATGAATTTGCGGACGGTATTTCGTCACCCACGACAAGGTCTCCCGAATACTGAAAATCTTCCAGGGCCGCCAAAATCGCTGGAAAATCGGCGGTGCCCTGTCCTACAGGAACCGTAATTCCGCGACCGGCGGCCAAATCGACGACGCCATCGACCGCGATCACGGTACGAATTCGTGTGCCCAGCGCACGAATCGCATCTTGGACATTAAAACGGTTGACCACCAGTTTGCCTGGGTTCAGCGCGACGGCCACATAAGATGCCTTGTCGCCGTCAAGCAGTTTTGCAAGCTTCTCACCCTCTTCGGTGCCGGTTTCGGCCGCCAGGAACGCTCCCACATGTGCCCCGAATCGTCCAATGTCAGCCATCACGGCAGTTAAGTTTTGATAGCGAGGATCGTCTGGGGAGTCGGGAATGTTGCCAATTTGGTTAATTACAATGCTTGCGCCAAGCTTGTAAGCCATCTCCATCGCTTCCTTGGTCGCGTCAACTCGCCGCGACAAGTCATCGGGTGAATCGTACCCTCGGCGGGTCTGAAACCGGATCGATGCAACCCGCAAATTGAAATCATCGAGCATTTTCCGCAGTTGCCGCACTCCAGTTGCCGACAATTCAGAAGGACGAACGTCATTTCGTGCGTCGATTTGAACGAACTTTGCCCCGATTTGGGCGGCGCGAGCGATTGCGGCTCGCAGCGGAACGGCCCGTAATTGTCCTGTTTGCGTCGAATTGGGCGTTTGGGGCGCGAGTGAGCTAAGTCGCGCTGTAATGCTCAAATGGGCCAAAGTATCGGGTTCCTTCACGTGTCAAAACAGCTCTTGCCGACGACCGCACGCCTCGGCGACTTCGCTCGCATTCTATGCGGATGCTTAGCCTTTGCCATTGTGGCATCCTTGCACCCTTCTTTGCGGTCCGCTGACACCGTTACCCATCAAGCAGCCAGACAAGGCCTGTCCGCTAAAGACAAAGAGCAGATTCCGAAACCCGAAGAGTTTCGCAAAACCATGACGCTGGGTGGCGCGGTTGCGAACTGGAGATTCTCTCGAAGCAACGATATGGATTTTGATGGTTGGCCTGAAGGCTGGCAAAGACAAACCGATCGCGATCATCCGCCCTATCTGCCGATCAAGATGGTCGCAACCGATCCTGATTTACTGTCTCTCTCTCAAGCCGCTGATTCGCGATTGCTACAAAAATGGAAGGACCTTCGAGCCGATTACTCGGCGCTTCCCGCGTTGCCACCGTCAATCGGAGACCTCCTGGCAGGCAGATATCTGCGGATCGAGTTGGATGGTGGCTGGGCAATGATTCAATCACCGTCGATCAAAGTTGATCCTCTTTATCGATACCGTCTTGAACTATCGGCGAAGGTAGAGTCACTCGTTCATGACCATGCGTACGCGGAGCTAGTTTTCTTTGATTCCAAGAACAAAGCGATTGCCGCCTACGATACGAATAAATTGACGGGCACTCGTAAGTGGCGACGCCTACGCAGCGAACTTACGGCCGTTCCCAAAGAAGCTGTATCGATGACGGTTCGGCTGATCTTGCGGCCGATGAAAGCGACTGGGGTTTCCGATATTCGAGGAGCCGCAGGATTTGATGACATAGCGATTCTTCGTTTGCCTCAAATGACGGTTTCCACCGACCAGCGTTTGGGACTGTACGCGACGAAC
>Ga0105046_10003248_pt1 | contig 25792 bp, 24 predicted proteins | sample MAT03_FD_78385 | JGI IMG/M metagenome (GOLD analysis project Ga0105046, IMG submission 78385) | Freshwater microbial communities from Lake Fryxell liftoff mats and glacier meltwater in Antarctica - MAT-03 (megahit assembly) | ecosystem: Environmental > Aquatic > Freshwater > Ice > Liftoff...
TACAACAATCACTCCACGGTCGATGTCGACAAGGCGGAGGATCTGAAAGGGTGAGGAAGCGGCTCGACGCTTCCACGTTATGGTCAGTTGGTTCCTGGCAACTCCGGGTCGAATCTACGTGCTGGCGACTTTATTGCCGCTGGCGGCGTTCGTTCTCTTGTTTCTCGGCGGGCTGGTGCGCACAACCACCCGGCGCTACCGTCGGGATAGCAAGACCGCGTCGTACTTCTATTACATGTTCGGCGGCGACCGGCCGATCCGGGCCGGGGCGTATCTCGTCACGTTCGCCATCGGTACGGCGGCGGTCCTCGCTCTTATCGGTCTCGTTCAGTTTCTTCGCGACGCCAACGTGCCTGATCACACGGCCGCCATGCTCGATGAACGCTGGGCCGAGCGAACGATCTGGGCTCAGATTGGCCCGATCGATCCCGATTCGCCCGCCGTGCGGCCCGCCGTCAAACTCGAGATCGGCTACCGCATCGACCATCTCACGGCCGTTCTGTTCGCGATGGTCACGATCATCTCGACCGGCATCTTTTTCTTCTCGATCGGCTACATGCGCGACGAAGCCGGCGGGTCGGTGACCGACCATGAAGTCATGGCGCCGGGCCATCACGATCATGGCGCGGAACATCACCAAGGCGTCCACGGCCACCTCGTTCGCCGCGGGCGCTATGGGCGATTCTTCCTGTATCTCGCGCTTTTCTGTTTCTCGATGTTGAATTTGCTGATTGCCGACAATTTGTTCCAGATCTTCATATCCTGGGAACTGGTCGGCGTCTGTTCGTTCTTCCTGATCGGCTTCTATTACGAACGGGCCTCGGCCTCGACGGCGGCGAACAAGGCGTTCATTGTCAACCGCATCGGCGACGCCGGGTTCGTCATCGGCCTGGCGATCATCTGGACCTACTTCGGCACCTTCAACTTCCAGGAAATCCAGGCCAAGTTACGTTGCACGCCCAACGACAGCGACGGCACGGCTTCCCCGGTTGACATGGTCGACACCATGGTGCGCGGAAATCGAGTGCCTGAGAGTCCGAACAAGGTTATGCTGACGCCGAAGGGAAAGGACATTCTTCTCTTTCCCGCTCACTGGCATGCCGGTTGGCTGAACAAGGGCGAAGTCATGGCCCGCGTGCCGGTCGAACGCGACAGCGACTTCACGACGATTCCTTACTTGCTGCTCATCGTGGCGGGGCTAGGCATCTTCCTCGGTTGCGTCGGCAAGTCGGCCCAGTTCCCCCTGCACACTTGGCTGCCGGACGCCATGGAGGGGCCGACGCCGGTCAGCGCGCTGATTCACGCCGCGACCATGGTCGCGGCCGGCGTCTACCTCGTCGGTCGGGCCTATCCGCTCTTCACGCCGGAGGTGTTGCTCGTCATCGCCTACACCGGCGCGTTCACGCTACTTTTAGCGGCGACCATCGCGCTGGTGCAGACCGACATCAAGCGTGTTCTGGCATACTCGACCGTCAGCCAGCTTGGCTACATGATGCTCGCGCTCGGCGTCGGCGGCTGGACGCCCGGCCTGCTCCACCTGATCACGCATGCGTTCTTCAAGGCCCTCTTGTTCCTCGCTGCGGGCGCGGTGATCTTCGGTCTGCATCATCAGCAAGATCTTCGCAAGATGGGCGGCCTGCGCGCCAAGATGCCGATCACCGCTTACGCGATGCTCATCGGCGTGCTCGCCATCGTCGGCACACCCTTCTTCAGCGGCTGGTACAGCAAAGATCAGATTATCGGCCAAGCGCTCGGCTTCGGCCTGGCGAACCCGGCCCATTTCGCTCTCGCGATCGCCCCGATCTTAGCGGCGGCGCTAACGGGTTTCTACATGTTCCGGCTTTGGCTATTGGCCTTCACCGGCCCACCGCGTGATGCGCACACTTACGAGCATGCCCACGAATCACCTTGGATCATGACCGTTCCGCTCATCGTCCTGGCGGTCTTCAGCGTGGGAATCGGTTGGGGGCCGGAGTTCTGGAAACCCGACGGCAGCCTTGTCGGCCAGACGTTGCACAAGGCCGAACCGGCGTCGGTCGAACTCACCTTTGCCAAGGCGACTCACGCCGCCCATGAGAATCATCTGTTGGCCGGCGGGTTGGCGTTCGGGGCGGCCCTCCTGGGTGCGGGCCTGGCTGTCTGGATTTACGGCCTGAGGAAGTTCGACCCGGAGACGCTGCGTTCCCGACTGGCCCCGGTGCATACGTTCTTGCTGATGAAATGGTATTTCGACGAGTTGTACGACGCCTTGTTCGTCGTCCCCACCGTGAAACTAGCCTATTTTCTGGGCCGTTTCGACAAGCGCACCGCTTTGCCGGAGGATGCCGAGGCGGCCGATCGACGGATTGATCCGAGTTCGATTGACGGCTTGCTCAGCGCCTTGGGCCTGCTGATGCTGGCGATCGGCATCCGTCTGCGGGCGGTGCAATCTGGTCTCTTACGCCGCTACATTCTCGTGCTGGTCTTGACGACGGTGGTGATGTTCGTCATCCTGACGCTCCTGGGAAGTGAATCCGAGCGGCGCATGCGCGGCTAGTCAGGTATTGCATCGGTATGGCACGGATGAGGGAACGATGCTCGAATACGATCTCGCCTTGATGTCACTCGTGATTTTCGCGCCGGCCTTGTTCGGCCTCGCGTTGCTGGCGTTTCCCAAGCGAGCCGTCGAGGCGATGCGATGGTGGGCCCTGTTCGGCTCGGCCGTCGCGCTCGTTCTCAGTCTCTGCCTGCTCATCGATTACTACTCGTTGCTCGATACCCGGTCCGATCGCGGCATCCGTTCGCTGCATCATCCGTTGACGCTGCTCGACGCCCGAGTCGATGAGGCGGCCCGACGTGCGAACCAGGATGCGCCCGAACCGCAACTGAGCCGCGATTGGGTCGGCAAGCGCTCGTGGATCTCCCGCTTCGACATTTACTATTCGCTTGGCATCGATGGCATTTCGATGCCCCTCATCTTACTCACGACAATCGTCACATTCCTCTCCGTGCTCGCAAGTTGGCGGATCGAAAAGCACGTGAAGGCGTACTTCTTGTTGCTGCTGGTGCTCGAAACCGGAGTCATCGGCGCGTTCATGGCGCTCGACCTGTTTCTCTTCTACGTTTTTTACGAAGTCATGCTGCTGCCGATGTATTTCTTGATCGGCATGTGGGGCGGCGGGCGGCGCAAGTATGCCGCCATCAAGTTCGTCATCTACACGTTGCTAGGCAGCGTGTTGATTCTGGTGGCGATGATCGGCCTGTATTTCACGGATGTCCGCGATTTTGTCGATGCCAAGGCCGTCAATGCCCGGGCTGCCGAGCGCAAAATCGCCAACCCGCAGATCGACCCGAACATTGCGCGAGAGATGCACACCTTCGACATCCCGACGCTGCAACGCGCCGGCCAGGCGGCCATGCTCGTCCTCACCAATCAGACCGACCGAATCACCGCGCGAGAAGAACCGGTCGCGGCCGGCAATCTCGGACCGAAAACCGAACATGGCCAGGATCTTCTCAAGGACAATCGCAACGTGCCGTTGCTGGGGCGCGGGCAGAATCCGCAGGAAGCGAAGGAACGTTACAAGCAATCATTCTTCTCTTCAACTTTCCAATACCTGTTCTTTTTGCTCCTATTTATCGGCTTCGCGGTGAAGGTGCCGATCGTGCCTCTCCATAGCTGGCTGCCGGATGCACACGTCGAAGCACCGACGCCCATCAGCATGATTCTAGCCGGTGTCTTGTTGAAGTTGGGCGGCTACGGCATCTTGCGCCTGGCATACCCGATCTGCCCCTGGGCGGCGGAGCAATTGGCCCTCTACGTCGGCATCCTGGGGGCGTTCGCGATCGTCTATGGAGCGCTCGTCGCCATGGGGCAAAGCGACTTCAAGAAGCTGCTCGCCTACAGTTCGGTCAGCCACATGGGTTATGTGATCCTGGGCATTGCCGTCTGGTCGTCGACCGCGAACTCGCAGTACTGGGCTTGGGGGGTGAACGGCGCCATGTTCCAGATGGTGTCGCACGGCATCACGGCGGCTGCCCTCTTCTTCGTGGTAGGCGTTGTCTACGATCGGGCGCATCACCGTGAGATCAACAAGCTCGGCGGCCTGATGGAACCGATGCCGCTTTTCGGCGGCATGGCGGCGGTGCTCTTTTTCGCCTCGATGGGTCTCCCCGGCCTGTGCGGTTTCGTCGGGGAGATCTTTGTCGTTCTCGCGGCCTGGCAATTCCATCCCGGCCTGGCGATCCCCGCGATCCTCGCAACCGTGCTAACGGCGGGCTACCTGCTTTGGACGTGGCAACGCGTCTTCCTCGGCGTGAACCCGAACACGGCAGCCTATCCCGATCTATCACTTCGCGAGGGGCTAATATTGCTGCCCTTCGTCCTCCTGGCAATCGCGCTCGGCGTCCTGCCGCAGACGCTGCTGCTCGGCTGGATGGAGCCGAGCGTGACGGGGTTGGTGGAAAACCTGGCGCGGTTGAGACCTTGAGAAGAGGTCCAGGGCGCGGTATGCTCAAAGAACTACGATTCGACCACTCTTACCAGGCAATTGCATGAGCGCCTTACTTGAACATCCTGTTGCCGTCAATCAATGGCAGCAAGAGTGCGCGGCCAGGAATGGCGCGATTCTCGAAGAATCTGTCAGGCGAGATCGCACTCGAACAATCGAAGCCGATGGATGGGAAGCGATCATTGCCAAGATCGTTTCGATGCAGCATTTGGAAGAGATTGGGATGGGCTAGGGGCGCCTGCACCGGCGAGAGAATTGTTGGCTTCAGCGATCGGGCTGGCCGCTCTCTTCTGCGATCGAGGAATGGAGTCTCCGCAGGTTGTAGTTGCCAGTATTTCGGGAGCGGTCGTATTCGAATGGCAGTCACCCGATGGCTTGTTCATGGAAGTCGAGGTCGATCGACCGTTCCACGCGGAGGTCATGTTGATCGCACCAGGGCAGCATGACCAGCATTGGGAACTTCCTGATGCGTGATGTCCAAGCAAAGAAGCGACCTTGAAACGATTCAACATTGTTATTCCAGAGAAGGATGGCGGCGTCGAAATCCATGCGATGAAGAAATGGTTGCGGGCCAACCTGCAGCAAGTTCCGTCGGGAATGGACGTGTCGTCGAGCAATTCCTGGCATCTGCGAAATGGACTCCGCCGTTCAGGTTGGTCGGTTCAAGACACTGACAGTGAGGTTCGGCTTATTGCTCCTGGGGCTGATACGCAAGAAATATTCGGCGTGGAGGAATGATCTAGACGAGCGCGAATCAAGTGAGGCCTCGTTTGAACTCGAATTTCAGTTGCGGGACTTCATTGCTCAGAACCTAGGCGCTATTGATGTTGCAGGAAACAGACTTCGTCTTTACGTCGATCCGTCAGAGCGAAATGGGATCGAATTTCCAACAGATATCGGCCCGATAGACATTCTTGCCGTCAATGACTCTGGAGATTTTTTCGTGTTTGAGTTGAAACGCGCGCGAAGTTCCGATCGCGCGATTGGACAGCTCGCTAGGTACATGGGATGGGTGCGACAGACATTCGGAAAAGACCGCGAAGTGAATGGAATCATCGTCGCCAAGGAAATCAGTAACGGTCTCCGTTATGCAGTGTCCATTGTCCCGAATGTCAGTCTCTTCGAGTACGAGGTTGAATTTCGTCTTAAGCCAGCGCAAGATATTCGTTCGAGGGATTCTTAAATGGGTGGATCGAGATCATGAATACTCTGAGCGAGGCTTCGCAAACGCGGCACGAATTCTCGGTCGAATTTATCACTGATCCCAAGGTGAATGCGCGACGTATGGAGCGGATGCGGCAATTCAATCGCAATATCAACTGGGCGGCTTCCCGATGGGAGGACATCGTTGAAAGGGCCGCGGGAAGCTACATCGCGGTGGTTGATGAAGATCTGTTTGTCGCGGATTCTGCTTGCGAGGCCGAACGGTTGGCGAAAGAATCTCATCCGGATAGCGAGGGGATCTTTGTTCGATTCGTTTCCCCTGTCGTAGGACCCCGAGTCTATGGAAATCGGTGGACTGCGGGTTCGATGTCTTGATGGCGTGATTCGGCCGACGATTAGCGCCGACGTCATCACCGCAAGCGGATCGACCTATCCCGAAATGTTTGTCGTCGACACCGGCGCCGATCGAACGGTTTTTTGTTCGAGCACGTTCCAGCGTCTCGGCATTGTGGGGGACGACTCCAACTGGTCCTTCAACCTTGAGCGGTCTCGGTGGTTCTGTTGCGTTTGAACTTTTTCGAACATCACTTGTTTTTACGGCAACCGACGGAACTGGAGTTGTTTTTCACCGTGAGTTTCTCGCAACGAAAGACCCTTCGCTGGAAGTCAGTATTTTAGGGCGAGATTTTCTGGATGACTTCGACTTCATTGTGAGTCGTCGCAATAATGCAGTTTGGCTGCTAGGCATGAACCATTGCTACAAGCTAGCAACCACATGATTAATTAGCTCGAATTTTGACATGCACCCTGAATCCGAAAGGCCGATTGATGCGATTTCTACTGATAAATCGACCGTGTTGGACTCTTCGGTGCTTCTTGGTAGGCACACTCGCGGTGCACGCTGAGCCAATCCTGCTCTCCGAAACCGGCAGCGAGCGTTCCACGACGGGGCCGGGGAACAATATCGTCACGCATGGCGACAAGACGCACGTGGTCTGGAAGAAAATCGCTTCAGTCTTGACCTCGAATTTCATATTTTACCATGACCCTAAGCTCCACCCTCTACTGAGATTGAGCCGGCCTCATGTTTCCTTCCTTGGCGTTCGTCAACTCGCTGCAAGCCGATCTCGGTCGCGACCTGCTCGCCTTCCTGCCGGAAGTCGTGCTGGCGGGGTCGATCGTGCTGATGCTCGTTCTGCGCTTGTTCAATTCCCTGCGGCACCTGCATCTGTGCTATGTGGCGATGACGGCCACGACGTGCGCCTTGTTGATCGCCGCCGCCCAGTGGCAGGGGAATCCGTCGTTTGATCCCGGGGCCGGTGAACGGCTGCCGATCTTCACGGGATTGCTCGTCTACGATCGGTTCGCCATCTACGTGCGGCTCTTTCTGCTGATGTTTGTTTCGCTCATCCTCTTCCTCACGCTGATGACGGGAATTCCCGATCGGGAGGACTCCGCCGATTTCGCGACGCTTCTACTCGGAAGCACACTTGGCCTGATGATGATGGCGTCCGCCAATCACCTGCTGACCGTGTTCATCGCCATCGAAATGGCGAGCGTGCCAAGTTATGCCCTGGCTGGCTTTCTGAAAGGTCGCAAACAAGGTAGCGAAGCCGCTCTCAAGTATGTCGTCTACGGGGCCAGCGCTTCGGGCATCATGCTCTACGGCATCAGTTTGCTCTGCGGCAAGTTCGGCACCGGTTATTTGCCTGATCTGGCCCGAGCCTTCCAGACTGTCGCGATCTCGGGAACGATTGACCCCGTTCTTCTCGCCGGGTTGCTTTTCGTCGTCATCGGGCTGGGATTCAAACTGTCGGCCGTGCCGTTCCATTTCTGGTGTCCCGATGTTTTCGAAGGCGCGGCCGCCGAGGTCGCCGCATTCCTCTCCGTTGCCTCGAAAGGGGCGGCGATGGCGCTGACTGCCCGGTTGCTCCTGAATCTCGCCGGCCCGATCGGTTCGCCCACGAACACCGCGCTGGCTGGGACTCTCGGCCTGTTGCTGGCGTGTATCGCCGCGGCGACGGCAACGCTCGGCAACGTCGCCGCGCTGGGGCAAACGAACCTCAAGCGACTGCTCGCGTACTCGACCATCGCCCATGCCGGCTACATGCTGATGGCGCTCGTGCCGCTTTCCTTCGTCGGCGCCGGGGCGATGCTCTTTTACTTGATGGCCTACCTGCTCATGAATCTCGGGGCGTTCGCCTGCGTTGCGTTTCTACGGAATCAGACCGGTTCCGAGGATCTTTCCTCCTTTTCCGGAATGATCCAGCGCTCGCCCGCCCTGGTCGTCGCCTTCGCGATTTTCTTGTTGGCACTACTGGGTCTGCCCCCTCTGGTTGGCTTCGCGGCCAAGTTCCAGGTCTTCGCGGTCCTCTTTGAAAGCGGCCGGTCGTCGCCCGATTTATCGTGGCTCTATTATGCTCTGCTGGTCGTTGCCAGCTTGAACACGGTCGTCAGTGCCGGGTATTATCTCAAGGTACTTCGCGTGATGATTCTGGAAGCCCCGGGCGACCAGAACGTCAAACCGATACGCAGCGGTCCGGTGCTCTTCGTCATGGGGTTGGCTGGGCTGACCCTCCTGGCCGGGCTATTCTGGGATCCACTCGCCCATGCCGCCAACCAAGCGGTCGATTCGCTCCGGCCTGTTTCGACAACTCACGGGTGATATTCATGTTCGATGCGGCCACACAAGTTCGGCTTGGCAATCTCTTCCGCCGGGAGAATCGTTCGTTCCTGCAATACGTTCATCAGTCATCGCCCTGGTCGAGCGCGGCGGATCAAACGCTCGTCGACAAAATCAACAACCTGGCGGAAGAAGAGTTGACGGCCCTGGGTCAGCTGGCCGTCTGGCTGGACGCCGAACGCGTGCCGCTGCCCTACCTTGGAGCGTTTTCGACGACCTTCACCCATTACAACTTTGTCGGCATCCGTAAGCTGCTCGGGCCGTTGATCTCGGAACAGCGGAAAGAACTCGCGGACCTGGAAGCCGATCTGAATTCGCTGCCGATCGGCGCCGCTCGTGCCACGATCGAGACGCTCGTGGAAGTGAACCGCAAGCATCTGCGCGATTTCGAACAAATGACGCAACCACTGGCCGCGTGATTTTCATGTTGATTGACACCCACGCTCATCTTGATGACGATCGCTTCAAGGACAATCTGCCGGCCTTGCTGGATCGTGCCACGGCGGCAGGGATCGAACGCATCCTGACCATCGGCATTGACGCCGCGACGAGTGCGGCTGCGGTCCGGCTGGCCGAGCAACACCCGATCTTGCGGGCGGTTGTCGGCATTCAACCCAATCATGTCGCCGAAATCCGGCCGGGCGACTGGGAGAAGATTCTGGAACTTGCGGAGCGTTCGTGTGTCGTCGCTTTGGGCGAAACGGGTCTCGATCGCTACTGGGATCGGGCGCCATTCCCTTCGCAAGAAGAATGGTTCGCCCGGCATCTGCACTTTGCTCGGCAGAAGAAGTTGCCGGTGGTCATCCACTGCCGGGACGCTGAAGCGGACGTTGTGCGGATGTTGCGGGCGGAATTTGATGTTCATGGCCCCATCAAAGGCGTCATGCACTCATTCGCGGGCGATGTGGGCACGATGCGGGCTTGCCTGGAGATGGGGCTTCACATCTCATTTGCCGGGATGCTCACGTTCAAGAACAATATTGCCTTGCGACAGGTGGCGGGTGAGGTCCCGCTCGATCGCCTGCTCGTCGAGACCGATAGCCCTTACTTGACCCCCGTGCCCCATCGCGGCAAGTGCAATGAGCCGGCATACGTGGCCCACACGGCCGCTTGCCTCGCGGAAGTGTTCGGGATTGCGGCCGCGGCGGTCGCCGAGAAAACGACACGGAATGCCCGGGCGTTGTTTGGCCTATCCGAGACTGGGTGACACTTGGGCGGGAGATTGGCTTTCCCGTTTCCCATATTGGGTCGTTCTGGTAAGGTATCTATGGTGAAGTGCGTCCATCGGGCTGGGAGCGGGCATGGGGATCTATGATCGGGACTACTACCGCGAAGAAGGGGGCTACCGCCCTTTCGATAGCCGCGTTCGGGCGTGCATCGTTCTAGTCGTCGTCTACATATTCGTATTCTTCGTTCAGGTCGCCACGCGGGAAGGCGGGCCACGGGGTCCTTTCCTGCCCGGTCCGGTGACTGAAATCCTGGAGTTAAAAGCAAGCAAAGTTCTGCAGGGTGAAATCTGGCGGCTGGTCACCTACTCGTTCGCTCACGATCCCGGCAACATCTTCCCGATTGCTTTGAACATCCTCTTCCTGATTTTCTTCGGTCGGCACGTGGAAGACATTTACGGCTGGAAGGAGTTCCTCTCCTTCTACATCCTTTCGGGATTTTTGGGCGGCCTGGCTTTTTTCTTGGTAGCCGTTCTGAGTCAGCATAACGGAATCCTTCTTGGGCCTGCGGCCTCGGTGACCGCAGTCCTCTTTCTCTATGCGTTGCACTATCCTCGGCGAACCGTGCTGCTATTCTTCATTCTGCCCTGTCCGATCTGGTTTGTCGTCGCCTTCCACGTGCTCAACGATTCTCTCGGCCTGCTCAGCGGTCAAATGCATCCGGCCGCCTTCTCCGCCCATGTCGCCGCGGCGGCGTTCGCGTTTCTCTATCATCACTATTCATTCCGGGTGTCCCGCTTTCTGCCAAGCCGTCCAGCGCGTGGAATCAAGCCGAAATCGCGACCGCAGTTGCAGATCTTCCGGGATGAAGCGACGGATGACGATTCTCGGGTCCCGGTCGCGTCGACATCGGCGCCTGCCACCCACGATTCCCACTCCCTCGACGAGCAACTCGAAGCCAAACTCGACCAGGTGCTTGAGAAGGTCAAAAAAGAAGGCCAAAGCAGTCTGACGGAAGAGGAACGAGCCGTACTATTTCGCGCTAGCGAGATCTATCGAAAACGCCGCAAACTCGGCGGTAGCTGATCGTAATACTCAAGGGGACTCTCTCTTTTATTGTCTCGAAGTCGCCATCTTGAACTTTTTGACAATGTCATGAGTTTGCTTCAACTTGAGACGGCTGTATCTGAACTCGCGCCGCATGACCTGGAGACGTTCGCGAAGTGGTTCGAAGAGTACTTTGCCGATGAATGGGATCGGCGTATTGAGTCGGATATCGAGGCAGGGCGTCTCGATTCGGCCGGCGAACAAGCAGACGCTGACTTTGAGGCCGGTCGCTGTACGCCTTGAGTCTTGCTTTTGCCAACCAGCGCTCGAAAATACTCATCTCTCGAATTTTACCTAGGACGTCCGGTTTGTTTGAAATTCGCCCTTTTTCAAGATTCAGGAATACAGCAAATGACACCCGAACAGACCGCCGTCAGCTTAGGCCTGACGTTTCCCGACGTGCCCAAGGGCTATCTGAACTTGTGCATCCGCACCGGCAACCTGTTGATTACCTCCGGACACGTTAGCAATCTTAAAGGGAAACTGGGCAAGGACCTGTCCGTCGAGCAGGGCATCCAGGGTGCACGTGAGTGCATGATCAAGATTCTGCAATCCGTCCATCATGCTTTTGGGTCGCTGAACGGGCTGCGTGTCCTGAAGCTGCTCGGTTGTGTCAATTCCACGCTGGAGTTCACCGATCAACATCTAGTCGTGAACGGCGCGTCCGATCTTCTGCACCAGATCTACGGCAAGGACGGCGACGGATTCCACGCCCGCAGTGCCCTCGGATTCGCGCAACTTCCCACCGGGGCGGCCGTCGAAGTCGAAGCCATCTTTGAAATCAAAGCGTGAACCGGCTCGGCTGTGCGTCAAATGGGTTATAATGGATCGTTCCATCCGAATTTAACCCCGCGTGTGCCGTGAAGCGCGAATCGCCTCGATCATCGATCAACTCCGAATTGAACTCACCAGGCCGTTCACGCCCTTGGGGAATCCTGGGGGCCAGCGGGGCGATCGTCGGTTTACTCGCCTGTGCGGGATTGGGATTAGTCTTCAACCGGAAGAAACCTGACCCGCCCCAACCGTCTCCTCCCTCGATCGCGAGTGTCGCTCCAAAGGTGGAAGAGGCGAAGCCGCGCCCGAGCCCCAAGATCCGCGTTTTGCCGCCGGTCGTCCCCGAAGTGTTGGCTGTCTTTCCGCGCGAATGCGTTCCCCCATCGGAACTCTTGCGGGTGATGCCGCGGCCGACGCCCGAGGTGTTGAGCGTTTCGCCACGGGTTCTCGAAGCGAAGGAAACCCCCCAAGCAATCGCGCGTGCCAAGCTGGCGGAGACGGCGCCCGGGCCGGAACGATTCGGAACTTCCATCGATTTCCTGCCGACGGCCACCGCGGCGTTCGATGCCGCTCGACGCGACAAGACCAAGCTTGTTCTGATTATTCACTTTGCCGGTTCGTTCCAGGACGGCCTATTTACGTGCGACAAGGCCGAACAGATTCGGCAGGAATGTTTGCGAAACAAGATCGTCGCAAAATTGTTGAACGATCATTTTTACTGTGCCGGCGTATCCGTCAGCGGTCAGCGGGAGGTCAACGGGAAGAAGTCAGGCGGGAACCTGGCAAGCTACATCTGCCACGACGATACGCGCGTGCTTAATGTGATCCCCGGTCCCGTCGATGCCGAGTCGTTCATCAGCGAATTGCGTTGGACGCTTGATCATCACTCGCAAATTCAGTTGGAAGCGAAGACGGATACGGCTCGATTCGATGAGATGTGGCGGAAAGCCCACCGTAGCCAGTTTCTCGCGACTGTTGGTCAATCCACGCCGACAATCGTGGGTATGCTGTCGACCTTACGGCGACTCAACGGGTTGCCGCCCCTGGCTCAGGCTCATGGGCTGCTGGCGTCGCGATTTCCCATCAAATGGTCCGAGATCTACCAGATCGTATTCTTGGAATTATTGAAGGAGTCGATCGTTCGTCCGTGACGAATAGGGAGATGGGCAAACCACGCCTTTCGAAGTAGATTAGACTTCGGACTTTGGACTTCGATCGAGCAGGACCATCATGACCGAAGCTGCCTTTCAACGCTGCATTCATCCTCAGTGCGGGACGACTGTCTCGCTCGATGACACCAACTTCTCGTGCCCGAAGTGCGGTGGGTTGCTCGACGTCGCTTACGACTGGAACCGTCTGCCGGTGCCCAAAACGCTGCGCGAGTTCGAGAAGAAATGGTCAGAACGGACGAATCCCCTCAGCTTCAGCGGCGTCTGGCGTTTCCACGAACTGCTCCCCTTCGCGCCGCCCGACAAGATCATGACGATCGGCGAAGGGCAGACCATCTTGCAACGCTCGGATTCCGTGGCCGCCTATACGGGGATGAACAACGGTTGTCTCTATCTCCAGTATGAGGGAATGAACCCCTCGGGCAGCTTCAAGGATAACGGCATGACCGCCGCCTTCTCGCATGCCCGCATGGTCGGCGCCCGGCGGGCCGCGTGTGCCAGCACCGGCAACACCAGTGCCTCCGCCGCCATTTACTGTGCCGCCACCAACCTGATGCGGGCGATCATCTTCATCGGCTCCGGCAAGATCTCCTATGGCAAGCTCGCCCAGGCACTCGATCACGGCGCCCTCACGGTCCAGATTGCCGGCGACTTCGACGATGCTCTCGAGCGTGTCTTCCAGGTCAGCAAGAAATTGGGCATCTATCTCGTCAACAGCATCAACCCCTTCCGGCTCGAAGGGCAGAAGACGATCATGTATCGGATTCTGGAAGCCCTGAGCTGGGAGATCCCCGACTGGATCGTCGTGCCGGGCGGCAATCTCGGCAATGTTTCGAGCTTCGGCAAGGCCTTCACCGAACTGATGGAACTCGGCCTGATTCAACGCCCCCCTCGTCTGGCCGTCATCAATGCCGCTGGCGCGAACACGTTCTATCAGATCTACGAGAAGCAAGGCGTCCGCTGGAACGGCGGCAAACCGAACATCGACCAGATCGATTCCTACATGAAAGCGATGGACGCGGGCAACTTGCGGGCGAACACGCTGGCGAGCGCCATCGAGATCAACCGACCGGTCAGCCTGCCGAAGGCCCTGCGTGCCTTGGAGCGTTGCGGCGGTGTCGTGCGTGAAGTGACGGATCAAGACATGCTCGATGCCAAGGCGAAAGTCGGGGCGGGCGGTCTCGGTTGCGAACCGGCCTCGGCGGCCAGCGTCGCGGGTGTCAAGAAGTTGCGCCAGGAAGGGATCATCGGCAGCGACGAGCGCGTTGTTTGTGTCCTGACCGGTCACCAGTTGAAAGACCCGACCGCGACAGTCGCCTATCACTCGGCGGATCCCAAAACCTTTGAGGACGTTCTCGGCAAACGAGGCGTTCGGCGAGCGATGTTCGCCAACCGGGCCGTTCAGGTGCCCAACGATCTGGACGAGATCATCAAGGCGATTGAGGTGTATGCCTGAGTTTATTAGAGGTATTTTTGATGAAGATTGAGTTCCACGCTTGACCTGGCCGCTTCCTTCGTCCTAAATTGAAGTATCGATTCTCGACCCAGAGGATGTGACTAATGCCTCAATGGATTCGTCAGGCTGCCGCCATCCCTGTCTACAACGGCCAGGTCTGTCTGGTCACCTCCAGCAACGGGCGGCGCTGGGTCATCCCTAAAGGTATGATTGAACCGGGCCAGACAGCAGGCGAAACCGCCCTGCAGGAAGCCTGGGAAGAAGCGGGCATCGCCGGCCTACTGCACACCGAACCGGTGGGCAGTTACCTCTATGACAAAAACGGCGGCCTCTGTCACGTCACGGTTTTTCTGATGCATGTCACCGACGAAGCAGACGACTGGCCCGAGCGCCTCAGCCGGCAACGCGTTTGGCTCTCCAGCGAAGAAGCGGTCGACCGCATCCGGGAGCCGGGTCTTCGCGAAATCGTCGAATCCATCTTTCGTGGTATCCGCGTGAACGAACCCGCGGAACTTGAACCTCAGCTGGCGTGATTGTTCCGATTCCATAACCGATTACTGAGTTGATTCAGTGGAGTCATTCTTGGCGAGTATCTGATCAATTTGTTGCTTGAGATCGGGCAAGTTGACCTCGACGATATTCCAAATCAGCTCGTCATCAACGATGTCGTAGCCATGGATGAGAATATTTCGAAGCGAAATGATCTGGCGATATGCAGTAATCCGTGTTGCGAGTATCGCATCCGCCTTATGTATCCGGTTCAGAGCCTCGCCGTTGATCTCGAACTTACGTTCAATGGCGGAACGGAACAGTTCATCGGTTCGATAATCTTCGCGTGAACGACCTGCCGTCATCTTGACGAGGAAATCAGCGGCTCGGCGCATATCCTCCAACGATTTTCTTGGATCATGCGGCATAGAGCCTCCTGCGGCTCCGATCGACACTTTCGCGCAAATACGGATTGCGAATCGCGCGTTCCATCACCAGATCGACTTTGAGAGCAAACAAATCTTCCAGGGCATGGAGTAAACCGAAATAGTCCGCGGCAATTTGTTTGCTCGCCTCGGGCATAAAATCCACCAAAAAATCGAGATCACTGTGGTTCGGATCCCAATTCCCGTCGGCTGCCGATCCGAACGCCTCCAGAGTGCGAACGTGAAAATTCCGACATAGGTTCGCGATTTCAGCCCGGTGCTGGATAAGCAGGTCGATCATGATGCTGCAATTATAACCGAACGTGACATCGTGCTAAAGAGAATCCCCTCAGGGCGTCACACGCGGCACGATGTGCCTATCAACATCCTCTTCCGACTTCACCTCCGGCACGTTCGTGAACAGATCCCAACTTTCGCTTAGTTCCGCACTTTGACCAGGAGCAAGCCGAGTCAGGATGCCGACCGTTTCCATTTCAAGCATGTCTTCATTCGTAAACGTCTGGTAGCTGGTCCCCATGTCCGGGTACGTCGCGCCCTCCTCATAGCCAATGTGCTTGACGAAGAGGTTGCCCTGATTCAAATAGGCCACCCAGCCCATGCGATGGGCGAGACCGATCTTGGTCGGGCCTTTCTTCGCGTCCTGTCGCAGGAACAGGTAACGGCTGCCGAGCGTCCAGCGGCTATCGGTGAAATCGAAGTAGGGCCAAAGGATGAGTTCTTGCGTGGGTGCGAAGTCGGCCGGCGACTTCGCCCGGCTCGGGTGCCCCGGATGGTTGCGGTGCGGCGGTTGCGGAATGATTTCAACACCGCCGGGAGCCATGACTGTCGGCGCCCAGGGCGCGAGGACGGTTTCCAGCGGGCCGATGTTGGTCACGCGCAAGTTGACGCTGACCTTACTGCCCGTCTCGGCCAGGCCAATGGTCATTTCCTTTTGGATGCCATATTCGCTTTCCGGCGGCGGCGTGAAGCGAACCCGATTCGGACCGACCTGGGTGAACGCCACGGGGCGGTTGTCGGGAAAGTAAGTGCGTGTGAGGTCTTCCGGGGCGATCCAGAACCTCAAGCCGCCGCGAATCTGCCATTCAGCTTCGCCGGTCGCGCCCATCATCTCGTCGTAATTCTTCATCACATTGAAGCCGTCGAGGGCGCGATAGCAGATCACGCGCGGACCGACGTCCAACGTCACGATCACTTCCGTGGTCGCGTTGTGCAGGCGCAGGTTGTTCTTCCAGCCGCGATATTCCACTTGATCGATCATGACCGTCGCTCCTACAGCGATCCGCGAGCCGTCTTCCAGGCCTCGCGGGTATTCTTGATTTTTGCCTTGGAATCGTCACGTTCTTGCTGATTCCAGGAGGCACTCTCGTCGATCAATTTCTCGAAGCGGTCGGCCTGTTCGAGGAGTGCGTGCAGATAGTCGCGGCCCGTTTGGCGTGCTTTTTCCAAACGTTCATCGGCCAGCGGTTTCTCACCGAGCTTCTCGATGCCTGCTTGCAATAAACCCTTCGCGTCCTTCAGGTTCTCTTTCAACTTCGGCAGTCGGGCATCTTTCACACGCGCGGCCGGTGCTTTCTCGGTGACGATGTAGGCGTCGCGCTCCAGTTCCTCGAACTTGATCTCAGCCAGGTCGACGGCGGGAAGTACTTCTTTCTTGAAATGCACGGCCAACAGCGCCCGCTGACGGACGTTGTCCTGATCGGCGAGAAGTTGCCAGCGGGGATCTTTCTTGATCGCCTCCGAAACGGCCCCGATCAAAAGGATCGGCAGCAGAACAATGAGCATCGTCGCCAGCGTGCGCCGTGGCGGCGGAGCGATGCGATGGACATGCAAGAGTGTCGCCAGCACAAAGCCGACGGCTCCGCCGCCAAAGTGAGCCGAGGCACTGATTCCCGGCAAGAAACTCATGCCCACGTTCGCCATGAGCAGGAAGCCAAACATCGGGATCGCGCGGCTGACATTCTCCGGCGGCAGGTGTGATCGATTCATGAACAGCCAGGCCATGGAGGAGGTCATGAGCCCCCAGATGGCGCCCGACGCGCCGGCGAGAAGAACCGGTTCCGTGGGAGTCCCTGGGTGCCAGAGCATGGCGATGCAGCTTCCGCCGATGCCGGAGATCAGGTAGATCAGCAGATAGCGGAACGATCCCCAAAGCGATTCGAGCAGGCTCAAGAAGTATAGGCTCGCCATGTTCATCAGCAAATGCATGACGCCAAAGTGCAGGAAGCAGCAGGTGAGCAACCGCCACCATTCGCCATGAATCAGGTCAATGGCGCTCAGGGCTCCGAGTTCATGCAACACCCGGCTATTGCCCTGGCCCGCGAACTCCGCGACCGGGATGCCGGCGCGAACAGCCACATAGAGACTGAGCCCAAAGGCGATGAGATTGACCAGCAGCAAGATCGGCATCACGCGCGGCGGACTGGGCTCGAAGAGCGACTGCCGCGCGGCTTCGCCACGGTCGTAGGTCGTTTCCTCTTCGTCTTCTCGAACCGGTAGCGGAGGTTTTGGCTTCACCAAACCAGCCCGCAGTTGCGCGAGGTAGATCGGGTTGTTAAGGACCTCGTCGCCCAATTCAGTCAGGACGTAACCCTGGCCGATCGTCTTCTCCCAATCGGTGAGGCGGACCAGACTGGCCACGCGAAGATCGTTAAGGATGATGTTGAGTGCGTTGCGGTCAACGCCGGACGATTGGGCATAGAGCTTGGGCGACCAAGCTTTAGGCGCCGCCTCGGCACACAATCGCAAGATCGCTTCAGGGGTGGGCAAGACGGTATCCGACATCACCAGCCTCGGGGAGGGGAGATCGCCAATGACGCACGGGCGGGACGTTCCGCTATTATTGGACGCGGCAGGCGTTTCGTCGATGTCGATCAGCCCGGTTCCGCTCCCAATCGGTCGCCAGACTGGATCGGATGCCCGCGCAAGTACTCCTCGGCCGACATCCGTTTCTTGCCGGCCGGCTGGAGTTCCAGAACCTGCACGGCCTCACCGCCGCCGGTAAAAACCCACAGGGTGCTGCCGTCGCCCCAGATCAACCCCGACGGCGTGCTCGACGAGGCGGCAATGCACTTGCCCGTGCGGCCAATCATCAGACGTACGGCCGGTTTCCCTTCACGCAGCCGAAATGTGTAGGCCGTGGGCCACGGTTGCATGGCCCGGATCTGGTTGACGATTCGCTCGGCCGGGCGAGTCCAGTCGATCAGGCCGTCTTCCTTCTTGAGCTTCGGCGCCTTGGTGACAAGGGCGCGATCTTGCTTCGTTCCCGTGACCGGACCCAACTTCATTCGCTCGATCGTCGCCAGCGCCATCCGGGCCCCGAGCGGCGCCAGCCGGGCTTCGAGCTCCCCTGCGGTTTCGTCGGGATAAATGTCGATGGCTTCCTGGGCCAGCATGTCGCCGGCGTCCAGGGCGGCTGACATGCGGATGATCGTCACGCCGCTGCGAGTTTCACCGTTCGCGATTGCCCAGGCGATCGGGGCGGCCCCGCGATACTTGGGGAGAAGCGAGGCATGAACGTTGATGCCGCCCTGCGCGGCGGCGAGCAGCACGTCCTTCGAAAGAATCTGCCCGTAGGCTGCCACGACAAGCAGGTCGGCATGTAGATCACGCAGCATCGCCGCCCCTTCGGGCGCGTTGACATCGGGCGGTTGAAAGACCGGGATGCTCTTTTCCTGGGCGATTTCTTTCATCCCCCGGCCGACTTGGCGCGTCGAACCACGCTTGACGCCGGTGTCGCGATCGGGCTGCGTGAACACACCGACGACCGGATCGGGTCCCGCCAGAAGAGCCTCCAGTGTCGGCTCCGCGAAGGTGCCGGTACCCATCATGACAATTGTCATTTTTGTTGCTCAATCTCCAATGTACGCTCGCGGGGGCAGGCCTCCCGGCCTGCCCCCACGAGTTCGACTTTATTGTAAGACCTCTTGGACAAGCCGGGAGGCCCGTCCTACTCTTCGCGCGGATACCCCAATTTTCCCCGCCTCCTCTCGGTACGCTCCTCCTCGACTTCGTCGACGCTCGACATCGCCTCTCTCGGGGCATTGGGGTCGCCTTCGACGATTAACGGAGCATTCTGCTCGACGCCATCGACAGTAAGAACGATCCGAAAAACGCCGATGCCGGTCCCCGTCAGAAGGGGAATGCCCGCCTCTTCCCCCTTCTTGGGCGGCGGTACCTGTAGGTTCCAGAATAGCCGGTGCAGGCCTGCTGTCGTTTGGGGCTTGAGCTCGGCGACGGTTCGGCCGGAGATGTCGACAATCTTGAGCGATGCCTTGGCTATTCTCTCAGGCAGGATGTAATCGATGGTCGCCCCGAACGGGGGATTCTGGCCGATGAATCGGCGTTGCGAGACACTGAACGGTCCGACCGTGCCTGGTTGGATCTGCCAGCGGATCACAGGCGACGGGTTTAACAATTTGGGCGTCGTCATCCGCGCGACTGTCGGCGTAATCTGCCGCAGGGCCGCGACATCGAGTATCCAGATGCCGCGCCCGTGGGTGGCAACCACGATCTCGTTGGCCGTCGCTGGTTGAGCGATCTCGTGAATCGCCACCGTCGGCAGCGATGTGCCGTTGAGCTTCGTCCACGATTTGCCGCGATTAATCGATGTCCAAATCGCAAACTCAGTTCCCAGATAGAGCAGGTCCTTCACAAAACGATCCTCACGCAACACGCGTGTTGGGCCGTCGGGAAGATTGCCGCGCAGTGATCGCCAGGTCTGGCCAAAATTTTCGGTGACATAAACGTACGGCTCCTCGTCATCCGAACGATGAACATCAAAGACGACGTACGCACGGCCGTCTTCCCAGCGCGACGCCTCGATGCTTGATACCCAGCGGGCGCCGGGCAGGCCGGCCTTGGCGAAGTTGGCGGCCACGTTCGTCCAAATTTTGCCGGCATCGCGGGTGACGTGAACGGCGCCGTCGTCGGTGCCGACCCAGAGGACATCGGGATTGCGAGGTGATTCCGCCAGGGCCGTGCCGCTGCCGCGTTTCGTCCGCGTGATCTCGGGTGAGAAAAGCCGTAGGTCGTCGCCTTGCTTCAACGAACGGAAGACGTAATTGCCGGCCGCATAGAAGATGTTCGGGTTGTGTTGCGAAACAAGCATCGGCGTGTTCCAATTGAAGCGATAGCGGCCGAGCCCCTGCTGAGCAATGGGCCGAATGAAGTTGCTGGCCCCCGTCTTGAGGTTGCGGCGCATCATCGCGCCATCCTGGCTCTCGGCATAGACGAGATTCGGGTCGCGCGGATCGACCTGACACTGGAAGCCGTCGCCGCCGTTGACGAACGACCAATCTTCGTTGATCGGCCCGCGAGCGTTGCGGGTGTTCGAGGGACCGGACCAGGTGCCGTTGTCCTGTAAACCGCCGTAGACGCGATAGGGCACGCGGCTATCGACACAGACATGGTAAAACTGGCCGAGCGCCATGCGGTTGAGATGTTCCCAGTTGGCGGCCGCGTCGTAAGTGACGTAGAGGCCGCCGTCGCTGCCCATCAATAAATGTTTGCTGTTGGATGGATCGATCCACAGGTCGTGTTGATCAGAGTGCAGCCCCGCGTTGATCTTTTCACTGCTGAATTTCTTGCCGCCATCGGTGCTGCGATACAGGTCGACGCCGAGGACGTAGAGATTCTGTTCGTCGTTGGGGTCGACGCGGACGACGGAGAAATAGAACGGCCGGGGATTGATGCTGTTGACGCGAGTCCACGATTGGCCACGGTCGGTTGACTTAAACAAGCCGCCGGTTTCGACGCCTTCCGGCCCCTGCCATTCCTGGGCGTTTTCAACCTGGCCGCCCAGTTGGCCGGTCGAGTTCTGTCGATCGGCAGTCCCCGGTTTGACGATGTCGAGCGTAACGACGACTTCCGCTTTCTCCTTGCCGCGACGGTAAACCACTTTCACCTTTTCCCCCACCTTCTTCTCGGCGAACATTTTGCCGATGACCCGACGATCGGTCATGTCGGTGCCGTCGATCGAGATGATCACATCGTCCACTTTGAGCCCTGCTAGCTCAGCCGGGCTTTTGGGCAGAATTTCCGTGATGAGCAAGCCGCCCTCGCCTTGATCGAGCATGATGCCGAGACTGGGTGCGGGCGGATTCGCGGCTTTGCCCACGGGGTTGCGCACACCTAGCGTAGCAGTGATCTGCTTGGTGTCCTTGCTGCGAAGGACCGTGAATTTGATCTGGTCGTTGGGCTTCTTCTTCCGGAGTTCGGCAAGAAGTGCCTCGTAATTCTTGACCGGTTGCTCGTTAAAGTGGGTGATGACGTCGTCCGCTTTCAGGCCGGCTTTCTCGGCCGGGCTCCCCTCGCTGATGGTCGTCAATTTCGCCCCGGACGGAGAATCCTCGCCGATGATCCCGAGGTAGCCGACATTCTGCGGCGCCTTGGGCGGGTTGCCCATCCCCGCTTTCTCGGTGTCGATGATGGCGAAGATCGTTGCGGGATTCTGGACCGACCAGTCGAGGCCAATGCGGCCCATCTTGCAGGTCGGCAGACCGTCCGTCAGCTTGACGAAACTTCGGCCGCCGTCGGTCGTCCGGTAGAGCCCGCTCCCGGCGCCATGGGTGACGCTCGGGGCGTAGGCGTCCGTGCCGCCCGGGTGCTTGGCATCGCCGCGAAAGCTGTCGAACTCGTCGCGCCGGCGCTCCCAGGTGGCGACGACGAGTGTTTCGGGATCATTCGAATGCATGGCCACGTCAATGACGCCGGTATGCTCGTTGACGAAGCCAACGCGGTCCCAAGTCTTGCCGCCGTCGGTGGTCTTGTACAGGCCGCGTTCGTGGTTCGGTCCGTAGAGTCGGCCGAGCACGCCCACGTAGACAACATCCGGATCCTTGGGATGAATGACGATCTTGCCGATCTGGAACGACTGTTTCAGCCCCATGTTCTTCCAGGTCTTGCCGCCATCGGTCGACTTGTAGACGCCATCGCCGAATGAGACGGAGTTACGCGGGTTGGCCTCGCCCGTGCCGACCCAAACGACGTCTTTATTCGAAGGTGCGACGGCGACGGCCCCGATCGAAACGGTCGCCTCGCGATCGAATTGATGCTCGAAGGTGACGCCGTTGTTCGCGGTCTTGAGCAACCCGCCCGAAGCGGTTGCCACCCAGTAAGTACTGGTGTCGGTAGGGCAAACTGCAAGCGACGTGATGCGCCCGCCCATCGTTGCCGGGCCGATGTTGCGCCAGCGCATGGGGTTGATCCAACTCGCGGGCAGAATGTCCGTATCGATCGACTTCGGCTGGGGCAGCAACTCGCGGTCCTGAAGGGCGTGGAGCTTCGCTTCGAGGTCCGCGATCTGCTTTTCGATCTTCTTGATCTCCTCCTGCCGATCGGCCGGAAGAGGATCGGCCGCGAGCGTGCCGATGGCGACAAGGAGGGCGGAGAATAAGAAAAGATGCTTCATGGAGGTCGTTCGTGAGAAGTATTGGCTTCGCCAGACTGCGTGAATGACCGATTTTAACAAATCCAAGGTCGTGATGCGACGTGATTCTGAATTGAAAGCCCCAATTGAGAGCAGGAACCTTTCTGCAGATGAGGTAACCCGCATCAACGGATGGGTGTCTGTCGCGCCTAGGGTCTGTGAGCGAGAGACAGGTTTTCTGAACGCAAAATCGAACTCATCCAGTGGAATCTCGCCGTCCACCTTGCGATAATACACTCCGAACGTCCCTCCGCCTTTTTCACGTTGAACGACGAGGCAACCCATGAACCGCATTGGGCTCGGCATCATTCTGTCCGGCATCCTGGGCATGACGGCTTCCGCCGCTGATTGGACTCGCTTCCGCGGGCCGAACGGGACGGGCGTGGCTGACGACAAGAACATCCCCGACCAGTGGACGAAAGACAATATCCTCTTCAAGACGGAAATCCCCGGCAAGGGACACTCCTCGCCGATCGTCTCGAAGGGGAAGGTCTTCCTCCAAACGTCTTCCGCTGATCTGAAGGAACGCTATCTCGTTTGCCTCGATGCCATCAAGGGAAACATCATTTGGTCGAAATCGGTCCCCGGCGGCAAGGCGAAGACTCATCCGAAGAACAGTTACGCATCCTGCACCCCCGCCGCTGACGGCGATCGGGTTTACGCCATTTTCTGGGACGGCGCCGACATCCTGCTGACGGCCTACGACTATGAAGGCAACCTAAAATGGAAGCAGCCGCTCGGCCCGTTCGTTAGCCAGCACGGACCAGGTATGTCGCCGATGCTGGTTGGCAGCACCGTTGTTGTTAACGTGGATCAGGACGGCAAGGCCGAGCTCATGACCTTCGACGCCAAAACCGGCAAGCCGGGCTGGAGCCACATCCGCGATTTCGAACGAGCCAGCTACGCGACGCCGTTGTTACTAGAGAAGACCGATGCTGGCCCGGAGCTCATTGTGTCATCGACTGGCGGCGTCACCTCTTACGACCCCAAGGATGGCGCCATCAACTGGCACTTTGTCTGGAAATTCGACAAAGCGCGCATGCGGAGCGTTGGCTCGTCCGTCCTGCATGAAGGCATGATCTTCGCCATCTCAGGCGACGGCAGCGGCGACCGCAACATGATCGCAGTCAAGGCCGAGGGCAAAGGCGACGTGTCGCGCACCAATCTCGTCTGGCAGAAAAAGAAAGGGACGGCTTACGTTCCTTCGTTGCTAGCCAAAGACGGCATGATTTTCTGGATTAACGACAATGAGAATGTCGCCGTCTGCGTCGACGCCAAGACCGGCAATGAAATCTGGAGCGAACGCCTCGGCGGCGGCAACGTCTCCGCTTCCCCGATCATCGTCGACGGCAAGATCTTCTCCGTGAACGAACAGGGGACGGTTCATGTCTTCCGAGCCGCCAAGGAATTCGAGCAGCTCGGCAAGTACGACCTCAAAGAACAGGTCTATGCGTCCCCGGCCGTCGCCAACGGCCGGATGTACATCCGTGGTTTCCAGAACCTCTACTGCATCGGGACCAAGTGATTCATGAACTTTTACGATCGCTTCTCGGCCGGCCTTTCGATGAACGACTTCACTGCCAAGTACGGCACGCCGCCTCAGCAACAGAAATGGCGGCAGTCGTTCGAGGTCATGACCCTCACGCCCGCTCAGAAGTCGCTGCTGGCATCCTTCAAGCGTGAAATGCACGTCCTCGTCCTCGCCGGCGCCTGGTGCGGCGATTGTTCGGGCCAGTGCCCGATCTTCGACCGCTTTGCCGAGGCCGCCCCTTCCATCAAAGTGCGCTACATCGATCGCGATGAACACGCGGATGTGCAGAAGGCTCTGCAAATCAACGGCGGCAACCGGGTTCCGGTCCTCATTTTCTTCAGTGAAGACGGCGCGGAGGTGTCCCGTTACGGCGAACGCACCTTGAGCAAGTATCGCCAGATGATGACCGATTTCGCCGGCGCGAGTTGCCCGACGGGATTGGTCCGCTCGAGCGATCCGCTCGTCGCCCAGGTGAATCAAGATTGGCTCAACGAATTCGAACGCGTGCAGTGGATCTTGCGCCTTTCGCCGAGACTGCGAACGAAACACGCGGATTAATCGTAGCCGTCTCGCTCCGCGAGACGGAGTTCATCACGGAGTTCATCACGGAGTTCATCACGGAGTTCATCACGGAGTTCATCTCGCGGAGCGAGATGACTACGGTAGAAGAAAATTAATCGGAGATGCTCATGTCGCGATTGACACTTTGTGCGCTCTTGCTCGTTCCCACCATTCTCTTTGCCGATGAACCCCGCAAACTGACTCCCGAAGAGACTCGCAAGGCGTTCCTGAAGATGCTCGATCGTCCGAAAATCGGCGCGGAATTCACGCCCGGCAACCGGACCGTGGCCGACGGGTTCGTTACTGAAACGTTCACCTTCGCCAGCGAAAAGAAACGAGATGGCACGATTGAGCGCGTACCAGTCCTTGTCGTTCGGCCGGAAAAAGCCGATCGCTATCCGGTCATGATCGTCCTGCACGGGACTGGCGGCAGCAAAGAGGGCGTGAAGACGTGGCTCGCCGATCTCGCAAAGCGTGGGATCATGGGTGTGGCGATTGACGCCCGCTACCACGGCGATCGTTCGGGTGGGGCGAAGGGCTCAGCCGCTTACGTGGCCGCCATCGCGAAAGCCTGGAGGGAGAAGCCTGAAGAGATGGAACATCCCTTTTACTACGACACTTGCTGGGACCTTTGGCGGCTGGTTGACTTGCTGGAAACTCGCGAGGACGTCGATGTCAAACGCATTGGCATGATGGGCATCTCGATGGGCGGCATTCAGACCTGGCTGGCGGCCTCAGTCGATGAACGTATCGCGGTCGCTCTGCCGTTGATTGGCGTGCAGAGCTTCCGTTGGAGCCTGGAGAACGAGAAGTGGCAGGGGCGAGCAAACACGATCAAGGCCGCCCATGACGCGGCCGCCAAGGATCTCAACGAGCCGATGGTCAACGGGCGTGTCTGCCGGGCTCTCTGGAGCAAGGTGATTCCGGGCATCCTCCATGAATTCGATTGCCCGCAGATGCTGAAGCTATTCGCGGGCCGACCTTTATTCATTGCCAACGGCGATAAGGATGGCAACTGCCCGGTCGAAGGCGCCCGGATCGCGATTGAATCCGCCAAGAACGCCTACGCGAAAACCCCAGACCGGCTCAAGGTTCTCGTGGGCGAAAACGTTGGCCACACCGTGACGGCCGAGCACCGCGCCGAGGCCATGGCCTGGTGCGAGAAGTGGCTGTTGAAGCCCGGCGGGTGGGCTTTGCCCCCGTGAGCGTGTGATGCCCCCTGGGCGGAAAGCAACCACGATTCTTCTGCCGGAAAGGGACACACCCCTCCCTAGAAGAATCCAACATGTCCAGAAGAATCCAACATGTCCGGAAGAAACGAACCAAAACA
>Ga0105046_10003251_pt1 | contig 25786 bp, 25 predicted proteins | sample MAT03_FD_78385 | JGI IMG/M metagenome (GOLD analysis project Ga0105046, IMG submission 78385) | Freshwater microbial communities from Lake Fryxell liftoff mats and glacier meltwater in Antarctica - MAT-03 (megahit assembly) | ecosystem: Environmental > Aquatic > Freshwater > Ice > Liftoff...
TCAATCGTAGCACCCTAGCCCTCGATCTGTACCGGCTAGGGTGGTGACGCCTAAGCACTCAAGACGGGCAGCGGATCACTTGCGTTAGCCATAACCTGCGGCGCTTGCGCCTTCAGGTAGTCGGCCGCGACGAAGTCATTGCCGTAGCCCGCCTTTCCATTGTTAGGAATGGATTGCCAATCTGACCGTGGCAATCCGTAGGCTTGAAGAATGGTTGCTAAGAACTGGCTGTGGGTCAGCCCCGTGCTGGCGAAGGCACCTTGCGTGCCCGAAGGGTTGGCCCTTATCCTTCCTTTGATCGCCATGTTTCGGTAGTCGATGTAGAGGCCCGTCTTGAAAGCGCCTGCGCCGCTGCCGGCCGTAAACGTGGGTCGACTTCGGGCATCGTGGGTCTCTTGCCCTGATTCGTTTGTCCACGTAACGAAGCTGTTGTCGAGCAGCGTCTGACCCGGTTGGTCTTCAACTTCCAGCTTCGACAAAAGGTCCACATACACTTGCGAAAAGATGTTGCGGTTGGCTTCAACCAACAGCCCTTGACCTGATGAGTCCCATAAATGTGCAACACCTTGATGCCAGTTGGCTCCGTTTGATGCGAACTCGTTTTCCCGCACGCCAACCACAGCGATGCGGCTGGTGCCACACATAAACGCCGCAGCAATGACATCGTTTATCGCTTGGTATTTCGCGCGCCCCGTCGGCTCGCCGGGATCTTTGACGTCTTTGCAAGCGGCAGAGCGAACCACTTGTCGCGCGCCTACCCGCATCTGCAATTCCGCAATCCGTTGCATGTGATCGTCCAAGCGCTGGCGATCGTCTTTTGAAAGTCGTTTGTTCGATTCTTTTAGACCTTTGTAGTTGGCCAAGACGCGGTCGACGATCGTCTGGCGCGGCGGTGGCAGGTTCGCCGGGGGCTTCACTGCGGCCGGATCAAAAATCATGTTGAACAGGTTTTTTACGCCGTCAGGCCCTTTGATTTCTTGGATCGTTCCTGTGCGGGCTGCCGGGTTGCTGAAGTTCCAAGTCAACCCACGTTGGTTGCCTGTAATCATTGCTCGCAACCGAATGCCGTCTTGGGTTGTGTAGAATTTGTTCGAATAGGCCAGCAACTGATCGATGGTTGGCGTGGGCTTGCTTTGAACGGCCTGACCATCACCTCCGTTGCCGTCGTTGCGGGCGTAGTTGCCAAGGTGGCCACCCGTGTTGTGCGCGATATACCAAGGCACGTCTAGACCGCGAATGATGTTGATCTTCGCGACCAACGCGGGCGTTAGTTTGTTTGAAGGTGCTCGCGCGATCTCTGACAACGCGGTGTCGCCACCGGCGTTGCTCGGAACATGTGTTCCCCATCGAATGGCGTGTTCGGTGTAAAGCTGCATGCTTTGCGTAAGCACGGCGTCTGCCGGATACATCGTCTTTTCAAGAACACCACCGTGGTTCGAGCAAAACGAAACAAAACGAGGCTGCCGTGCAATGACAGCTGTTGCAGCGTAGGCCTTCACTGGTACCAACGAAGGCAAAAAGGGAAGGGCCAACGTAAATCCCTTGGCACCCTGCAAAACTTGGCGGCGGCTGACAACAACAGGTTTCATGCGAACCTCCTTCATGCAACCCACTAAACCCAAGACTTTAAAGGTTCAGCGGTACCGTTACATTATGTTTCTTAGGCATAGATTAAAGCAAGGCTAAGTATAATTACCTAGTAAAAACGAGGCCGTATCATGACATCGGTACGCCGCTCTGCGGTGGTCGCTAGCCTCGGGCTCCGTAGATTGCCGTTCCCACGCGCACCAAGGTGGCGCCTTCTTCAACGGCAACTTCTAGGTCATGGCTCATTCCCATGGAAAGTTCTGCCAATTGGACGCCTGTTCGAGGCAAGGCTGCGTGCGTTACCAATAGCTCTCGCAGCGCACGAAAAAAGGGCCTCGCAGCTTCAGCGTCGTCGCTTTGTGGCGGAATCAGCATGAAGCCCTCGCACCGAAGTCGTGGGCAACGCGCGAAGTGATCCAACAATTGTGCCAGGTCTGCGGTCGAAACGCCGCGCTTCTGTCCCTCGTCAGCGACATTCACTTGGACCAAGCAGCGTTGTACGTGGCCTTCGGGGACCCGGCGGTCAACTTCATCAAGCAATGCCGTGGTGTCCAACGAATGAATCAGCGCTGCTGTACCGGCGACGTATTTGGCTTTGTTGCCTTGAAGGGGGCCTATGAAGTGCCACGCAGGGGGCGGCAGTGCGCCCAGAGCTTTTTGCACTTGCACCCGCTTGTCGCGCAGCTCTTGAGCGTAGTTCTCTCCGAAATCGATTTGTCCTGCGTGCAAGGAGGCCAATACATCACTTGCGGGCATCTTCTTACTAACCGCGACAAGCGCAACGCTGCCTGGCTTACGTCCGGCGCGCGCCTCAGCGCTAGCGATCCGCTCACGAACCTGCGCAAGGTTAAAGGCAAGCGTTTCCGTCCGGTTCATTCGGGGCCGCCAAAAGCTTGGGGCGGATACACAGGCAAAGCTCCTGCATCCCGCAGAGCCAAAATGACCTCGGCCAATGGCAGCCCTATTACGTTCGTGATCGAGCCACGAACTTCGGTTACGAACACGGCCGCTTTGCCCTGCACGGCATAACCACCTGCCTTGCCCTGCCATTCGAAAGAATCAACGTAGGCCTTGTTTTCTAACGGATCTATTGCACGAAACGTCACTTGTGTGCTGACCGTTCGTTCGATCAACGAATCGCCATGGGCAATGCAGTAGGCCGTTATCACTTCGTGCGTGCGCCCAGACAATCGCCCCAACATCAATGCCGCTTCGTGCATGTCAGCTGGTTTTCCCAAGATGTCCTCGTCAAGTATCACTGTGGTGTCAGCTGCCAAGATCGCAAGGTCGTGGGGCAATTGGTGATGCCCTCGCGTTTGTTGTAACGCCACACATTTTTCCCGAGCCACGCGCCTTACGTAATCGCGCGCGGGCTCACCAGCGTGGGGTGTTTCATCGATGTCCGCGGGAACCACCGTCAGACGCAGCCCCAACCGTTCAAGTAGTTCACGTCGCCGAGGCGAAGCCGAAGCCAAAACAAGATCCGCAGCGTTCACCCTGTGGTGTTTAGCAGCGTTTCGACCAGCGCGATAGCGTTGCAGGTGCCGCTTCATTCGTAGTTCATGACGATTTTGCGCAACTTTTCACGGACCTTGCCGAGAATTGGACATGCGAACCTATCGTCGCGTTTGTTTGGCAGTAGCCCTAGCGCCTGCACTTATGTTCGTGTCCTGCGTGCCGGACGCCGATCTATCGGACGAGCGCTCGCCTTCACAGCCGGGCGCAGCCACCATAGGAACTGCGGCGCCCGGCGCAGCATCACAAATGGGGAATCAACCTCAACCCGACGATGGCCTGCCTCCCCAGATTCAATCTCTAAAGTTTGAACCAGGTGATTGCGTACATGCGCTTGCTTTGCCCAGCAAAGTTGCCTCGGTGACCTTCGCGTTTCGCGTGGGTGATGTGGTGGCGAACGTGACGGGGCGACGTCGCGGCGATGGTTGGGTCGATGCGCTCAGTGCATTGCCAACCCTCGCGCCCCAATCCGAAGGCGAGCTCCTAGTGACAGCCGTCGATGCCCAAGGCCGCGCGTTTGCCACTGAGCCGCAGCCCTTCGTCACGCCTCGAGCGCGGCCTACCTTGGTGATATCCGAGATCCTCGCCAATCCGGCAGGCTCGGAGTACACACAAGAATACGTCGAACTTTTCAACTTTGGTGATTCGCCTCAATCGCTCGCGGGGTTCACCATTGAAGACAGCGCCGCGGCAGATGTATTGCCCGCTGTGCTGGTTCCGCCCAAAGTCTACGTGCTTGTTGTTGCGACGGCTTTCGATACGAGTGTCGGCCCGGATCCGCAGCCAGCCGCATCTGTCGCAATATTGCGCGTGGAAGGTCGATTGGGGCGTGATGGGCTTTCCAACAGCGGGGAGACGGTCACGTTGCGAGACGCGCAAGGTGAGGTTGTTTCGCAGTACGGAGGCTTCATTGATACCAGTGCCACACCCTGGAATGGCCGCAGTGTTCACCGCGTGCCTCCAGACGATCCCTGTGACCAACGCAATCTATGGACCGAGCGCCCACAGCCGCCTTCGCCCGGTTGGTAGGGCTTGTACACAGGCAATTGCGTTGAATCTTGCCGTAATCGACGCGTTGCTTGAAAGTACGAGTCCTTAGGACGCATGAAGGAAATCTCAACCATGGCGCGCAAAGCAACCCCGGCAGGAAGAACGCCCGGTCGGCTTGCGCGCGCTGCAAAAAACACGTTGCCGAATGTCGGCAAGAGCACGCCAGTGGCGCCCATTCGAGTTTTGGGCATCGATCCCGGCACAGTACGGCTTGGCTATGGAATCGTCGAACGTCTAGGTCCAGGGCGCTTGGCCTACGTCGAGTGTGGCGTCATTTCCGCGCCCGCAACGCTTGGCCGCATTGAACGCTTGGGCATCATTGGCCAAGGTCTGATTGAACTTATCGCAGAACTTCGCCCTCACGCCGTGGCCATCGAAGAAGCGTTCTATGGCAAGAACGTGCAATCAACGCTGGCGTTAGGAGAAGCGCGGGGCGTTTCGATCCTCGTGGCAACCCAGGCGGGCTTGCCAATCGCTGGCTATGCACCTGCGAAGGTTAAGAACAACATTGTTGGCAATGGCCGCGCAACCAAGGAACAAATCGGGTTCGTGATAAGGGCCTTGCTGTCTTTGCGCCGTGTCCCTGAAGCAGACGCTGCTGATGCACTTGCCATCGCCGTGTGCCACGCGCGGACTTTCGATTTCGCTGCACAAAAGGAGAAAATCAAATGATAGCTTACATGCGAGGCCTGGTTATTGAACGCAACGCAGAACAAGTGATTCTGGATGTTGCCGGCGTTGGCTACCTTGTTACTATCACCGCCCGAGCGCTTCGCTCGTTGCCATCTGAACGCAACAAGGAAGCGCATCTCCATATCTATTCGCACTCTTCTCAAGACAACCCCACACAGCTGTTCGGTTTTCCCGACGCGCAAGAGAGGCGCCTGTTTGAAACTTTGATCTCCGTTCAGGGCGTGGGGCCGCGCGTGGCGATTGCCATTCTTTCCAACATCGGTTTGGCGGATCTCGTTCGCGCCGTAACTTCCAGCGACGTGCAGCGATTGACGCAAGTCAAAGGCATCGGAAAGAAGATTGCCGAACGTCTATGTGTTGAACTTCGCGATCGCATCGGCGCAGCCAGTGCGGGCGCGTCACTCGCGACGATCGATGGCGGAGCTCCCTCGGCGATGCCTATATCGCAAGGGCCCGTGGGCGAGGTACAGGGTGCCCTTTTGGCGCTTGGCTTCACGCCCTCGGAAGTGGGGCCTGTGTTGCCCAAACTGGACACCACGAAAACAACGCCGGATCTGATCAAGGATGCGTTGGCGCTTTTGAGAAAAGGCTGAGGCCGGGCCGAATACCTAGTAAGGTTGTCGCACTATGGCCCGGCGACGGCACGACGAAGGCAACACGGAAACAGCTACCGAGGCGTCCGAGGAAAACCTCGAATCGATGTCTGCTGCGGTTCGGGTTATTTCCCCAGAGAGCCAAGATTCTTCCGAACTTGAAAAGAAGGAAGAACTGGTGCTGCGTCCGCGCACCTTCGACGACTTCATTGGCCAGCGTAAGGTGGCCGAGAACCTGCAAGTTTATGTAAAAGCCGCCAAACAGCGGGGCGATGTGTTGGATCACGTCCTTTTGTCGGGCCCACCGGGCCTTGGCAAAACCACTTTGGCTCACGTAATAGCTGAAGAAATGGGCACGGTGGCACGTGTGACATCAGGGCCTTCGCTTGAACGCAAAGGCGATCTTGTGGGCATTCTGACTTCGTTGGCGCGTGGTGATATTTTGTTTATCGATGAAATTCATCGGCTCTCGCCCGTGATCGAGGAAAGCCTTTATCCAGCGATGGAGGATTATAAAGTTGAGATCGTCACGGGAACCGGGGCAGGGGCCAGCGCCATCACAGTTCCGCTTGAACGCTTTACCTTGGTTGGCGCCACAACCAGAACGGGGCAGCTGACGTCACCGCTGCTTTCACGCTTTGGAATCGTCGAACGTTTCACCTATTACGGCGCCGACGAGCTGACTGCGATCGTAAAACGATCAGCACACATTCTTGGAATACCCATTGATGATGGTGGTGCGGCAGAACTTGGCCGTCGTGCGCGGGGCACGCCTCGCATTGTGAACCGATTGCTGAACCGTGTGCGCGATTTTGCGCAGGTGCGGGGGGACGGTCACATCACGGCCGAAGCCGCTGATTACGCTCTTAACCGATTGGAGATCGATCACGTTGGCCTAGATGCCGGGGACAGGCGCCTGCTTATGGCCATCATCGAACGTTTCGATGGTGGTCCGGTTGGGATCGATTCATTGGCTGCGGCACTGGCAGAAGACCGCGACACAATTGAATACGTATATGAACCTTACCTCATTCAAGAGGGGTTCCTCACCCGCACTCGCCAAGGCCGCATGGCCGCGAAGCGGGCGTACGAACACCTAAATCTGCCGCCACCTGTGAAGCCAGGGACTCCACAGGGAACGTTGTTTTAGCTACATTTTCGACCAAGCCGCAATTGCCTTGACGTAATTGACTAAGCACGTTTTGTCGTCAGCCGAAAGTGATCCGCTGCTAGGCATTTTCTCACCAGCATCGTCTCCGTTGTTACATTTCGGTGCGTCTTCTAGCTTACGCAGAATCAAGCTCTTCTCGAACGCATCTGAATCTATGAGCTTATCGTCCTGGCAAATCATCTTTGGTTTTGCATTCAAGATGCGCATTGCAATACCCGCGGTCTTAAGGTCAGACACGAGTGTGCTTGCTTTTGAATGACAACCAGAAAGACCGCAGGTCTTCACAATAACAGCAGATTCAACATCAGCGATGGTTGGGTGAGCAGCGCAGCCTTCAACCTCGAGATCAGCTGGGGGCGACTTTGCCCCACCAGACCCGCCACCACTTCCCGCCTGACTCCCTCCCCCCCCACCACTACCCGAAGCACCGCCGGCAGTGGCCTCCGCGCACTCTCCCGTGCAGTCGCCCGCGGGAATACAAGCGCTGATGCTAACGGCGACAGCCAGCAACGCCGCGCCTCCAAGACCCAGGTATGCCGAAAAAGACAAACCGCTACGCGGTGAGACGGTTCGATTATTGCCAAGGAACTTCATGCAGCCTTCGCCTTCGGTGAGAGGATGTGGATTCGCCACGACAGAGCTAAAGGATATTAGCGGTGCGAGCCTAAGCCTGCAATGGATTTGGCCATACCTGTCGTTCTAGGGACACAGACGACCGATGGTTATTGGCCCTCAGGCAGATTCAGTTCTGCAGTAAACACCCGCCGGGCCGGTCCACGCATGGCCACTCCCTTGGGGCGCATCGCCGAGTCTCCTAGTGAAGGTTCCGCTCCGGTGTCCACCGTGATGAACAGGGCACCCCCCAACAGATGCACGGTGGTTTCCTGGTTTCCCGGCAAACGGCCCTCAAGGTAAGCCGCAACCACCGTGGCGCAGGCTCCTGTGCCGCAAGCCAAGGTGATGCCGCACCCTCGTTCCCAAACAACCAAATCAATCTCGTTGCCCCGAATCCGCGCGAATTCTACGTTGGTTCGTTTGGGGAACAGCGTGGCATTTTCGATCCGAGGACCAAAGGTCGTTGCCAAGTATCGTAGGTCCGTGGCCGGATCATCTACGAAGATAACAACGTGTGGGTTGCCCATCGAAACGGCGGTAAAGACGAATTCCTGGTCAGATATCGCGATCCGGCTCCGCACGGTACTGGCGTCGGTTTCGCCCCCCATCGGTATCTCGGCCCGCGTGAGCCTCGGGCGGCCCATCTGCACGGTGACCGTATCGACCTGCGCGTCAACCGAGTCGACTGCGCAGTCCAACAGGCCTGCACCTGTGTCTATGCGAATAACAGATTTGCGGAGGTTCAAATCGTCTTCAAAGAGCACCTTCGCTACACAGCGAATGCCGTTGCCGCACATCTCGGCTTCACTGCCATCCGCGTTCAAAACGCGCATGCGGGCGTCGCCTTCGATGCCCGGTAAAATGGCCAAAACACCGTCGGCTCCCACTCCGAAGTGTCGGTCGCACACGCGGCGAACCACAGCAGGCGTCTGCATGGCCTCCACTGCGCCGGCCGCAGGCCTACCTGGGCGCAGATCCACCACAACAAAATCGTTCCCCAAACCCTCCACCTTGCTGAACGGAACGGTCTTCGACATTGTTCTTCCTCGCTGGGTCTTTAAGCCCCGCGCTGATGCGCTAAGGCGTGGGTGCTTCGGCGGCCGGTGCTGCAGGAGCAGCCGCGGGAGCTTCAGCTGGAACAGCGGCCGCTGGAGGTGCTGCTTCTGCCGGCTTCTTGGCTGCTGCTGGCTTCGGAGTCGCTGCCGGTTTTGCAGGCACTGCGGCGGGCGTCGGTGCCGCTGCCGGAGCTACCGGAACAGCAGCCGCAGGCACTTCCGCTGGCTTGCCTGCAGGATCAGTTGCAGGCGGAACAGAGCCCTCAACGGGAGCCGATTCAGTCGCCGGAGCAGGAGGCGTTGCTGCCGCGCCTTTTTCAGCAGAAGCCCGCGCTTTTTCAAGATCCTGAAGGATCTTGGTTTTCACAGATTCTTCTGAATCTTTGGCCTTCTGCTTTTCAGCGGCCAACGCGCGAAGGCGGGGTGAATCACGTTGCGTCGAAAGGTACGCCAGTGTCAATGAGTTCAAGATGAACATCGTTGCCACAATGGCCGTGGTTCGAGACAGGAAGTTTCCAGCGCCCGACCCACCGAAAACCGACTGGCTGGTAGCGCCGCCGAACCCAATGCCCATGCCACCCCCTTTGCCGGCCTGTAGCAGGACGACCAAGATGAGGAACAAGCAGATGAAGACGTGAAGAATCGTTAGGACCGTGAACATGCCTCTGTGCCCTTTTTTACCAAGTCAACGAACGAAGCCACAGTCAACGAAGCGCCTCCAACAAGGGCGCCGTTGATTTCAGGCTCGCACAGCAGGCTAGCCACGTTGTCGGGCTTCACACTGCCACCGTACTGAATACAAAATTGATTTGCTTTGTCGCCGATCAAAGCGGCAATGCGACCGCGAATGAACGCGTGAACTTCAACCGCTTGAGCGGGCGTAGCGTTGCGACCTGTGCCAATTGCCCAAACGGGCTCGTAAGCGATCACGCACTTTTCTACGTCGCCCGCTGCGATCTCAACGAAGGCCGCGTCCACTTGTCGGCGCACAACATCAAGCGTTTTGTTGGAATCACGCTCTTCAAGTGTTTCGCCTACACAAACGATGGGGCGAAGTCCCTTGGCCAATGCCGCTTTGGTTTTCTTGTTCACCATTGCGTCGCTCTCACCGAAAATCGTGCGGCGTTCGGAGTGTCCCAGGATTACGCAGGTGGCGCCGGCATCGGCGATTTGCCCCATGGAAATCTCGCCCGTGAAAGCGCCTTTTTCTTCCCAATAACCGTTCTGCGCCGACACCAAAACGTTGCTGCCCTTAAGCGCTGCCGCGACGGTGTTTAAAGCCACGAAGCTCGGCGAAACACCAACGTCGGCGGCGGAGATACCGGCCACGCCATCACGCACGCCTGTGGCTAACGCAACAGATTCAGCCAAGCTGCCGAATAGCTTCCAGTTACCACAGAAGAACGGTCGTACTTTTGGTGTGCTCATGAGACGATCAACTTTCCTTTTTCACTTGCCGCCCAGATGAAGTCGTCGGGGCCGTCGGCAAACTTGGCCGGGGTTTAGCGCATATTGGGGCGATGTGCTGCCCCTGTAAAGCAACTAACTGCTCAAGGCTTCCAACCCCGGCAAGGGTTTGCCTTCGAGGTACCGGAAGCAGCCTTCGCCGCCCACCGAAACGTGCGAAAACCCTTCTGCGAGTCCTGCCCTTCGAATGGCGATGGACGAGTCATTGCCGGCAATTACCGTTGTTGCTCCCACGGCCCGGCCAACCCCTCGGGCAACTTCAAGGGTGCCCTCAGCAAACGGCGCGTGTTCGCAGGCGCCCATAGGGCCCGTCCAGAAGACTGTTCTGGCCCGACCTAGGTCTTCCGCATAACGTCGGCGGGTTTCGGGCCCGATGTCTAACGCTGCCAATTCTTCGGGAACTTCGAGTGCCGGAACAACCTTTCCAGCCTCGCTGCGGATCCCCGGCGCTGCAACCAAATCACGGGGCAACACGATTTGAACGCCCTTGTCGTCGGCTTTTCGAAGGAACGATCGGGCCGTTGCTAGCTTGTCGTCTTCTCGCATTGAGCGGCCCATATGGCCTCCCTTGGCAGCCAACAGAGTGTTCGCGACGGCTCCGCCGGTATAAATCGCGTCGACCTTCGACAACAGATTGTCCATAAGGGCGAATTTTTCGCTGACTCTTGTCCCGCCGACCACTGCGTAAAACGGACGATAGGCTTCGCCACGCAATTGGTTGAAGAAGAAAAGATCTCGTTCGAAACTATGGCCCATGCCCCGGGTTCCAATGTGTCGAACCATGCCAACGGTTGACGCGTGGTTAAGGTGAGCAGACCCAAAGGCATCGTTAATATAGACGTCTGCATATCCCGCCAAGGTTCGCGCGAACGTCTCGTCGTTGGAAGCTTCACCAGGTGAAAAACCTAGGTTTTCCAACACTGCAACTGAACCTTCACGAAGGTCGGCCACAACTTTCTTCGCGCCGTCGCCTGCGGGCTCGTCAGTTAGCAGCACGTCTCGCCTAAGGGCATCCGCCAAATACGCAGCCACTGGTTCCATCGAGAAGCGAGGGTCAGGCCGACCTTCAGGTCGGCCAAGGTGAGATCCCAGAACCACTTTGCAGCCAAGCTCAAGGCAATGCTTTAAGGTAGGTAACCCCTGTTCAATACGGCTGGCATCGGCTACGCCACCAGCGGGCGTTAGGGGCACGTTGAAATCCACCCGCACGAAGACTCTTCGCCCTGCAAGGTCTAGGTCGGAAATTTTGCGAAGCGGCATATGAAGCGGGCAGTTCTACACGGAAGGTTTGGGTCCGTCCACGGGCCAAAAACGCGAAAACCCGAACGGCCTTTCGACTCGTTCGGGTTAGAAGCGAATTCGGTATGTTTAGTCGAGCCGCATACTATCGTCCATGTCGGACGTAACAAGGCTAATCAGTTCACTTGCGAGTGCGACAACTTGTTTGGGTTCGTAGCCGTTTTGCCTAAGCTCCTTGTAGACGGACTTAGCTAAAATTTTGAGCGCTTTCTGGTGATTTGCAGCGCTGTTGTTTGATTGTGTGGTTGCCAGTGCTTGTGACATTCAACCCTTCCTCCCAGAAGGCGATTGGGTCTATAGCACGGCTTATGCCAACCCAGCAATTTCGTAAGTGTATGATTTTGCTAGGGCAAATCCCCCCTCGCAGAGGGTGGTGCGTAGGCCTTTATGCACCCACGGAGCACCTTTCAAGGTTATAGCCAGCTTATTGGTGCGAAGATATTTGCGCAGGTGAGAACGCAGAATCGCAGCCCATCTTCTTAAGTTTCTTGTTCGACTGCCGAGAGATGTGTCAGGTTTCTACACAGCATGACGCAGGGGCCCAAAGACAACCTTGATGACCGCACGATGGTGTTGGTCTCGGTGGCAAAACGCCAATGGGAACGGACGTTTGATGCCATCAGCGAGCCGTTGATGCTCATTGATCACAATTATGTGATCCGCAGGGCGAATTTGGCGCTGGCTGATGACCTAGGTGCTCCTGTACAAGGCGTGGTTGGGCAAACTTGCCACGAACTTCGCGCTCAATCGCCTCGGCCTTTGCCGCGCACGGGTGCTCAGCCATGCCAGGGGTGCCCCGTTGAACGCGCGCAACAGGAAAAAGCTGGTCGCATTGCTGAGCTCGAAACGAACAACGGGCGCGTTTACCGCATTCACGTCTACCCCCTTGAGGACAACAACGAGCAGTTGAGCATCTGTCGTTACCGGGACGTAACGGAAGAACGCACGCTTGCTCGACAGCTGAGCCATGCTGAGAAACTTGCGGCCATTGGTAGGTTGGCTGGTGGCGTTGCGCACGAGATCAACAACCCCTTGGGTGGGATCTTGGCGTTTACTCAGATCCTGCAGCGCAGTGACATCACAGTTGACGAACGTTCCGAGTATTTGGCCGAAATCGAGAAAATGGCACTTCGGTGTAAAGCCATCGTGCAATCATTGTTGCGGTTCGCACGGCAAGCCCCAGGCACCGTACGTGGTCCTGTGGCTCTGAATGATGTGATTTCGCAAGCGCTGCGTTTTTCGCCCTATAAGTTTGGGGCACGCGACGTTGAAATTCGCACGTTGTTGGCACCCAATCTTCCGCCCATCGAAGGCAACTCAAACCAAATCGAGCAGATCTTAATCAACCTGCTTTCAAACGCGGTGGACGCCATTTCTTCATCAAGGCCTGATGGAAGGGGCCGGATCGATGTCTCGACTCGCTTTGAGCAGAACCAAGTGTGGCTTGAGGTTCGCGATGACGGTCCTGGTTTGCCCCAAGAAGGGTTGCAGAAGATTTTTGATCCCTTCTTCACGACGAAGGATGAAGGCAAAGGCACTGGCTTAGGTTTGGCCGTCACGTATGCGATTGTTCAAGAACACGGCGGTCACATATCGGCGGCGAACCACCCGGGAGGCGGCGCGGTGTTTACGGTGCGTTTTCCTGCGATGCCTCGCGTTCGGAGACCATCCAGCGCCGTGTAAGCGCCACAGCGGCTCGGTAGTCAGTAACCCATCTTGCTGTCAGTTCGTCGGAAGCGTTCAGTTCAATCGCCATTAGACGAGCCGCCTCTTGCACTACGTCTAGCCCCTGTTCGCGTCCATTCCGGAAGATAGACATTCGGCGCCGAAGAACATCCTCGACGGTCATCGCCAATTCGTAGCGCGCTGCAAACACCACTTCCGCCCAAATGTCAGGCAAATCATTTTGCAACTGCAAGCCCAGCTCTTTGGCCGAGGACACCAACACGGCGACGTGCGCCGCGCGGTTGCCGTAGCGCGCTCGCAAATGCATTTGTGTTTCAACTGGCAATGCGGTCAGTGCGTCTTCTGCTCCTGTCGACGTCTCCGACACAGCCCCGCCGGGAAGAGGACGTGTTGCTGTACTGCAACCACGAGGAGCCACTGAGAGACCTCGGCGGCTTCCCCACGAGCAGAGGCGATCGACGATTTGCTCGCCCATCTTTCGCATCGTTGTCAGCTTGCCTCCTACGACCGTCACTGCCCCATCGTCAAAGAATATTTCATGTTCACGCGACGTTGCTGAAGGAGATGAATCAAGCGCGGCAACAAGGGGACGCAGTCCCGCCCAGGTTGAAAGAACGTCGTCGCGAGTGAGCTGTGCTTCAGGAAACGCAGCGTTCGCGGCTGCAAGCAAATACTCAACGTCGCTGCCGCTGGCAGTGATGGCATCGCCGGGCACGGCCGCTGCTGTGGCGTCGCCCTCGCGGCGCCAGTCAGTGTCCGTGGTACCGATGGATGTTCGTGCTCCGGATGGCATCACAAAGAACAACCGTCCGTCTTGCGGCGTGTTTAAAACAAAGACACGCCCTTGGGTGCCAAGGCGCTTTTCATCTACGACGATGTGAACGCCAAGGGTTGGACGAAGACGATGGGTTCCGGAAAAGGCGTCTGAAAAGGGCCCCGTGGCGTTGACGAAGGCTTGCGATTTCACGGTGAAGGCAGGTGCATCGGTTGCGAGATCTTGAATGGTGATCTGAAATCGATTGTCGGAATCTTTTTGCGGCAGGTTGGCGTGCGTGTAGTTCAAGCAAACCGCGCCAGCGGCTTGTGCATCCAATATGTTTTCAAGCACCAAACGAGCGTCGTCCGTTTGGCAGTCCTGGTAAATCTGCGCCCCCTGCAGACCGTCCTTACGCAACAAAGGGGCGTGTTCTGAAAGTTGTTGAGCAGACAAACGTTTGCGCTTGCTTGGCTTCTGCCACAAGGCCAACAAATTGTAGAGGCGGATGCCAATCCCGATTGTGCCCAATGAAGGATTGGTGCCGCTGTAGGCTGGAAAGACGAAATCAACGGGCTGACACAGATGCGGCGCCGTTCGCATGAGGCGCCGCCGTTCGGCGAGCCCCTCAAAAACCAATCCAAAATTGCCATATTGCAGATACCTGAGTCCGCCGTGAATCAACCGCGATGAAGCTGACGACGTTTGCGATGCGAAATCGCCGCAGTCCACCAATGCGGTCTTTAAGCCTCGTAGGGCCGCGTCCCGGGCGGTTGCGGCTCCCGTGGCGCCGCCTCCGATGACAACCACATCAAAGGTCTCGTTCTGCAGCCGTGCAAACTTGGCCGCGCGCGTTGGCGGCGAACTTGAAGCTGAAAATAAGGGAGAGACGTGCATACACAAAAAGGGCCACGCAGCTTAACCTTAACAAGGCCCCCATTGTTTTGGTTGATTTATATGGTTCGCAGCGCGATGTGCAGCTCTTCAAGCTGCTTGTTGGCTACGCTTGAAGGGGCATCCGTACACAGGTCTGTGCCTTTTTGGGTCTTGGGGAATGCGATGACGTCGCGCAGGGATTCAGCGCCACACATCAACATTGCCAAGCGATCCAATCCAGCCGCGATGCCACCGTGTGGCGGTGGACCGTAGCGGAAGGCTTCGAGCAAGAAACCGAACTTCTGATGCGCGTCCTCATCAGAAAGGCCAAGCGCACGGAACACCCGCTCTTGTACTTCACGTTGGTGAATACGAATTGAGCCGCCTGCGATTTCGTTGCCGTTAAGGCACAGGTCATAGGCGCGGGCGCGCACCGAGGCTGGATCCGATTCCAACCGCGGCAAGTCTTCTTCCAACGGCATGGTGAAGGGGTGGTGGGCCGCGACCAAGCGTCCGTCATCAGTGCCCTCAAACAAAGGGAATTCCGTGATCCAACAGAAGTTCCACTGATCCTTGGGTACCAGATCCATTTTGTGGGCCAAGTTCAAGCGCAACGCCCCCAGTACGGCGTTGGCGAGTTTTCGCGAGCCGAACTGGAAGAACAACAAGTCGCCATCAACGGCCCCGCAGGCGCTGTTGATTTGCAGCCGCATCTCGTCGCTAACAGTCTTGAGGGGCGTTTGCGCCCAAGCGCCACCTTCGCCGATGCGCGCGCGGGCCAACCCTTTGGCACCGAACCCTTTGACGAATTCCTCCAGTTTGTCGACCTCTGTGCGCGACAGCTTGGTGGCTTGTTCTGCAGGCAAGCGCCACAATTTCACCACGGCAGGATCGGTGGCTTGACGGGCAGTTTCAAGAGCAGTCTTGAACATCGCGATGCCGCCGCCATCTGCCCTGCGGACGATCTCGGTGACGTCTGTCAGTGGCAATCCAAACCGCAAATCTGGTTTGTCAGAGCCATATTTTTCCATGGCATCGTGGTAAGGCATGCGCGCAAACGGTGTTGGCACCGTGACGCCCAAGACGTCTTTCCACAGGTTCGACATGAGATCTTCAACCACGTTTTGAACGTCCGTCTCTGTGACGAAGCTCATTTCCATGTCGATCTGTGTGAACTCGGGTTGGCGATCTTGCCGTAGATCCTCGTCGCGGAAACAGCGAACAATCTGGAAGTACCGATCGAACCCTGCAACCATGAACAGCTGCTTGAAAATCTGGGGAGATTCCGCAAGAGCGTAGAAGTTTCCGGGGTTCAAACGCGAAGGCACTAGGAAATTACGCGCGCCGCCCGGTGTGTATTTCACCATGAAGGGCGTTTCAATTTCCATGAAGCCGTGTCGCGACAACGTGTTGCGCCCGGTTTGGTAGAGCTTTGAGCGCAGTAAGAAGTTCTTCTGCAGAACCGGTCGGCGAAGGTCTAGTGCCCTGTGTTTAAGGCGGGTGTTCTCGTTGGTGCCGATGTCGTCTGAAATCTCAAACGGCGGCGTGTCCGACTTCGAAAAGATGGTCAGCCTGTCGCAGTGGATTTCGATTTCGCCCGTGGCCAGATTTGGGTTCTTGTTGCTCGCGCCACGGCCATGAACAGTACCGGAAATACCGACGCAAAATTCAGAACGCAGCTCGCCCGAGAGACGATGGGCCTCGGTGTCGAAACTGGGCTCGAAAACGATTTGGGTGATGCCCCCCCGATCCCGAAGATCGATGAAGACACAGCCTCCATGGTCGCGGCGGTTGCTGACCCATCCAAAAAGGACAACCCGTTGGCCGTCGTTGGTTGCGCGGAGGGCACCGCAGTCATGTGTACGCTTCAGATCCTTGAGAAACTCGGACATGCGGCGAAACATAGCCGCATCCTTGAGGCTACGGAAGGGGTCGTCTTAACGAAGACTAGGACTTAGGTGGGATTCGGCCGCCATTTTGCTCCTGGCGCTCCCGGCGCTCGCGTTTTTCGACAACTTGGCGGGCCCTTTTGGCGACCAAAGCCGCAGACGGCTTCCTGCCGTCAAGTGGGGGCTGTTCCTTGTGGTGTTCCTCGAACGACCCCGGCGCCACGCCCAGCTCGAAGATCGTGACCTCGCGGCGGCCGCGGTCACCGACCCTTATGGGCATGATTGCCGCGCCGATCCCGGCGCCTACATAGACAGCGCCGTGTGCTTGACCGTCAGGTCTATTCGCCCGATTTCCGTAGAGGCCGTGAACGTATCTGTGGCCAAACAAGCGCCCTGAGGCAAGTTCATGAAGCCGAGCGACAGTGATCTGCCCTGCGTGCGTGTGCCCTGACAGCACGAAAGGTACATGGCGGGCCCATAGCGCGTCGGCCTCCTCAGCAATGTGTGACAAACCCAAAACGGGCAGGTCATTTCGCAACCCTTTGGTCGCTTCATCGATCCTTGCGTGGCCTGTGTAGGCATCATCAAGACCAACAACTTGGAGTTTCTGGCTGCCCAAGGTGATTGTGGTGTTCTGGTTGCAAAGCACCTCGGCACCACCTTTACGCAAGGCCTCCTTGACCTCGTTAGCCCCCGCCCAGTGGTCATGGTTGCCCAACACCGCCAACACGGGTACCCGGAACAACGAAACCACTTCGGTAAGCTGATCCAAATACAACTGGCTATGACAGACGAAGTCTCCGGTGAGAACCACCAAATCTGGCGACTCTGCGTTTGCTTTGGCGACGGCCTCCAACTGAATCGAAAATGGTGTCACCTTGCCAACGTGTTGGTCGGTCAAATGTGCCACCCGCAGCGGGCTCATCTGTCCCACATATGTCAACGGGCCCGCGAAACGTCTTAGGTGGATCCGTGATCTTGGCGTCCGGCTAATCACGCGAAGCGCTGAAGAGGAAAGAATGCCGTCCGGCAGCCCAAACATATAAGAACATTCTAGCAGCACAATGGCTTCGTTTATCCTGAACTTGGAGATTTAGTTGGATGGTACATCCGTCGATGCCCGTAAACGCAGCCTTGGAGAACTATGGACGTATTCGTGGCGCGCCAGCCTATCTTGGATCGGCGCGGCGAGGTGGCCCGAAAAGGTTTGAAATCGTCGTTTGTCCAGCAAGAACCTAGTTCTTCAAGAACGTAACGATGGCTTGAACGAACGCGGCGGGCGATTCCAGATTCGATAGATGTCCAACGCCTGGCAACTGCACAAAGCAACCCTGTGGAATGGCCGCCGCGATTTCCGCGCCTTCCTGTGGCGTGGAGATAGCGTCGAACTCACCTCCGAGCACCAACGTTGGAACTGCGATCGCGCTTAGACCTGGACGTCGATCTGCGCGATCGCGCAACGCTGCTAGCGCCGTAAGGATCGTCGATTGTGGCTGATTCATGAGTGTGCGCGTTGCCTTGCTGATGTTCTCTGAGGTGTTAGGCGCTACGAGTTTTGGCAACATGCCATCACAAAACGCAGCCACCCCCTGTGTAGACACAACATCAATCGCCTCCGCCCGTCCTTGCCGCGCTTGCGGTGAATCGGGGGCTGCTTTTGTATCAGCAAGAATCAACGAACTAACTTGCTTTGGGTAGTTTGCTGCCAGTGAAAGCGCGACGTATCCGCCCATCGACAACCCCAAGATTGCTGCGTTGGGAATTTTGATCGACTCCATAAGCTTGGCAACCGCGTCTGCCTGATCATCGATCGACCAAGTTGTTTCGCATGCAGATTTTCCGAAGCCCAAGAGGTCGGGTGCGATTACCCGAAATCCAGCCGAGACAAGTGATGGCGTTACGCCATCCCAAAAACGGCGGTCAAACGGAAACGCGTGCAACAACACCAAGGGAGTGCCACTGCCATTGTCATCGTAGGCAAGGTTTCGCGATGACATTGTCTACTTTCTGCCCCCAGCCATGCCCGCCATGATCTGTTGCATGAACACCTCTTGATTGAATGGAATTGACTTTGATTTGAGGCTGGATTTCGCACCTTTGCCAAGTTTTACCAATTCAACTTTCACTATGCCCATGGGTGTTTTGCTTTCCATCTTCACAAGCCCAAGCGGTGCCGCTTTTTCCGAAAGCCAACTCGTGGCTTGGTCCTCGCCACGCTTTTGAACGTGTTTTTTGCAGCTAAAGGTGCCACCAGCCACTTTGATCGTTTCCGTCGTTGTACCCAATTCTGTGGCGTTCAGGCGCTTGAAGGATTCCTTAGGTACCATGGGGTGATCTTTTGGCATCTCCATTGGAGTGTTCTTACCCACTTGCATGATCACGCCTGCGGGTCGGCTTTCCATCTTTGGATCGCGGGGAATCTTTACTTGGATCAGCATCATGCCCATCGCGGCCATCGGTCCACCTTCAACTGAAAGCTCAAGCGTGGTGTTGTTCTCGTCGCGTGCGATGACGGCCATTCGTTGCTTCATGGTCCCACTGGGAACCGTTAACTGATACTCGGCCCAATCACCAAGCGTCACTTGGTGAAGATCGGCAATGGTTGGAAAAACGGGTGCGCCTTGCGCGTTTGCCTTGCTGCTGACCGCAAGTCCAGCGGCGAGGAAGCCGCACAGGGCTGTTGCCAATAAGTTCCGGCGTGTCGGCCGCGTTTTGATTTCCATGTTAGCTTTGACCCTGCAGGAGGTTGCCAAATTCATTGTGGTGATCTTGGCATGCCATCGTTTCCGGCGCAAAATGCCAGGCACCCCATGGACCAAGCCGTTCAGATGTTCATTGACCACTTGAAGGTGGAAAGACGGCTTTCGCCCAACACTGTGGCGGCCTACGCCCAAGACGTCGGCGCCTTCGTGTCGTTCGCCGTAGGCCTTGGGCGAACCCAGGTAGGTGACGTTCAGCCTATAGACGTTCTCGAGTTCGCGGCCAAGCTGACTGATGAAAAGATTGGCGCCAGGTCACAGTCTCGAAAGCTCATCGCGTTACGACAGTTCTTCGGCTATTTAAAGGAAGATCGGGTGATCGCAGCGAATCCAATGGAGGACGTAGATCTTCCTCGTTTTGGCCGCCGACTTCCCACGTTTTTGACGCTTGCGGAAGTGGACGCCTTGTTGGCCGCTCCTGCACGGCAAGACCCAATGGGCCTTCGCGATGCCGCAATGCTTGAAACCTTATACGCAACAGGGTTGCGGGTATCAGAGCTCGTAAAGTTAAAGGTGACCGATATCAACCTTAACGCGGGGTATTTGAGGGCGCTGGGCAAGGGGAACAAAGAGAGGCTTGTTCCTCTGGGGCAGGGGGCGACGACCACCATCCTTCAGTACATGGAAAACGCAAGGTCCACCTTTGCCGCAAAAGCCAAGGGATCAGAAGCACTTGAATACTTATTCCTCACCCGACTTGGCAAACGGATGACGCGGCAATCGTATTGGAAACAGCTTAGCCAGTATGCTGTGAAGGCCGGGATCAGCCGCGCAATTTCACCCCACAAATTGCGACATTCCTTTGCTACCCACCTTGTCGAACGTGGCGCGGACCTGCGCGCGGTTCAATCCATGTTGGGCCACGTGGACATTGGCACCACCGAAATTTACACCCACCTGTCGCGCAGCCATTTGCGTGAGGTCTATAACAAGTTCCACCCGCGATCCTAGTCGCCCAGGCTGCCCGTGGGTGGGTAGGATTCTGTAGGCGAACCAAGGGTTTGGCGGGTTTCCAGAGCGATCTAGGGGCAACCGGTGCCCAATCGTTGAGATTGTTTTGGGCCTCGGCTATACCGGGCGGACACTTTCCACCGGTAATCCCTTGAGCTCAATCTCACCAGACCTTGTGCAGGGCGCGATCATGTTCTTGATCGCGCTGGTGCTGAGCATTGCTGCTCACGAATTCGGACACGCCTGGATGGCGTCCCGGCTTGGAGATCCGCTGCCAGCCTCGCAGGGGCGCCTGACCTTAAATCCGGTGCGTCATATAGAATTGGTGGGCACAATCATCTTCCCGCTCATCGCGTTTTCTTCGGGTATACCCTTGTTGGGTTGGGGCCGCCCTGTGCAAACAAACCCTGCGGCGTATACCCGCCGGTTTTCACGATCCACGGGGCGAATGTTGGTGGCGGTTGCGGGCCCCGCCATGAACTTATTTTTGATGGTCTTGGCTTCAGTTGTGTTGGTCGTTTTGGCCAAAGCCGGGGTGGTGGGCGACAAACTTGTAACAGTGGTTGGAGATAACTTCGTCCGCTTAAATTTTGTCTTGTTCGTCTTCAATCTGCTGCCAATGCCCCCACTTGATGGCGGTTCGGTGCTTGCCTGGTTCCTACCTCCTTCAATGCAGGGCCTCATCGATTTCCTTCAACGTTGGGGCATCCTGATTCTCTTGGGCATGATGATGACCCCTTTGTTTTCGTGGTGGATGAGGCCGGCTCTTCACCTTTACGATATCTGGTGGCATTTTATCCTTGAAGTGATGGCGCTATGAGTGTGGTGGCAGACACATCCGAAGACGTAGGTTCGGCAACGAGGGGGCGTGACCTTGGTGGGACTGGCCCGTCGGACATTCCCGACGCGCTGACTTACCGCGTGGTGCTACCCGACTTTGAGGGACCGCTTGATCTGTTGCTTTACCTCTGCAAGAGCCACGAGATCGATATCCTCGAAATACCGATCTCGCTCGTCACGCAGAAGTACCTTGAGTACTTAGATCTCATGCAATCACTTTCGGTCGAAGTTGCGGCTGAATATCTGGTGATGGCCGCTACCTTGGCCTACCTGAAATCGCGTGAACTTGTTCCTCAGCCTGAACCACTTGAAGTGGCCGGAGAAGATGGTGAGGAAGTTGGCGATCCCAAAGAAGAACTGATTCGTCGCCTCCTTGAATACCAAAAGTACAAGAACGCTGCAGAACAACTCGGCTTACGGCCGATTGAAGGTAAGAACGTTTTCGGTCGTGGCCTTCCCGTGGAACTTGAAAAAGGCCCGGAGGAACTAGCTGAACATTCCCCTTGGAAACTAATCGAGTACTTCGCGGTCCTGCTTGAAGAGAAAGTGCCTGAGCATACGCACAACATCGTCATCGATCGCATGTCGGTGGCGCAGCGGATCAACCAATTGATCGACAAACTTGAATCCGGAGATGGAAGTTTCCGATTTGATAGCTTGTTTGATTTTCAGGCACCAATGGAAGAGTTGCGCCACCAAGTGGTGGTGACGTTGCTGGCGGTGCTTGAGTTGGCGAAGCTCAAGGCCATCCGCGTGTTGCAAGACCCCGTATCCGAGACTTTCTTCGTTGCACGCGCGTCCGCCACCAGCGACGACGTGCTTCGAGCGGCTCGCAAAGCCATGACAACTTCAGACGGAGCCGCACATGAGCAAGAGGTCGAACCAGAGGTGGCTGTGAACCAAACTGCAGATCCAGAGGAATCGCCCGAAGCCTTTGAGTCCGAATCAACGCTGGCTTCGTCGGTTCTGGCTGATGAATTTCTGTCGGAAGCCACGCAGGAAACGGCTTCAATGGCGGAAGAACTTGCCGCAAGTGTGACCGACGAGGTTCCGCTGCAAGCAGAAGAAACACCATCCTCTTTGACGGATGTGAACGAGGATCCAGATGGCAAAGCGTAGTAAGGGCAAAGGCAAGGCGAACGATCCTGAAGTTGTCGCCGTCGACGGCGCTGAGCCAGTGTCTGATGAGACTTATGTCGACGACGTGGCCGAACTCGATGCCGCACCGGATGCGGAACAGCCTCAACAACTTGATGCTGGCGTAGCGATGGACGATCCAGAAGTACGTGAGATCGATGAAGTTCCCGACAACGTTCGCGATCTGTTCGGCGCGGATCCGATTCGTGCAGAAGGGCAAGACGCGACGCCCATCGAAGCGGCTCTTGAAGAGGAACTCGATCCATCACTCTTCGAGCTTGAAGAAGGCGCCGAAGCTCTGCAAGGCGCTCGCTTGGTCTCTGTTATCGAGAGCCTATTGTTCGCAAGCGACAAGTTGCTTTCGCTTGGTGACCTTCGCCGTTTGACCAGCGTTCGGGAAACGAAGAAAGTCCAGCAGGCCCTCGACGAAATTCGCGAGAGCCGCAAAGATTCCGGCATCATTTTGGTTGAAGCTGCAGGCAGCTTTCGCCTCAAGACGAGCCCTGCAAACGTTGTTTGGGTAAGCCGCATTATCCAGGGCAAGCCCGTACGCTTGGGCCGAGCGATGATGGAGACCTTGGCTATTGTGGCGTACAAACAACCGATCACGCGCCCTGAAGTGGATGATGTGCGCGGTGTTGATTGTGGTCCTGTGTTGCGAACCTTGCTGGACCGTAACCTCGTGCGCGTGATTGGGAAAAAGGAAGATGTGGGTCGTCCGCTGCTTTACGGAACAACTCCGGAATTTCTAAAGACCTTCAACCTTTCCGATCTCACAGAGCTTCCAACTTTGCGTGAGTTCCACGAGCTTGGTGCCGAGGAATCGGCGAAGATGAAGAAGACCTTTGGCGAGGATTCCGTACCTGCTTCAGTCTCAGGTGAGCGGGCTTCAGCCGAGGGGCCCGAGGCTGCGCTTGCTGGAGACGCTGAAGCGGCTGCAGCTGCGGCTGACGCACCTGGTCGATCGGAAGGTTTGCGAGGCGACCGCCCTAGTGCGTTCTCCAATCATACGGTTGCGGATATTCCTGAAGACGAGAGTTTGATTGAGGAACTCGAGCGCGCGACGGAAGCCGCCAACCGGGCACTTGGCTCTGTTAAGAGCGAACCGGGCGCGCCTGTGTCATAAAGCGCAGCCAATCGTTGCTCCGCTGTGCTTCATTGTTGCACTGCGTTGCTCTTTTCTTGTCTCATTTTTCAGTCTGGCTGTCGTTATGGTTCGTCTTCAAAAATTCCTGACCCAAGCTCGCGTGGTATCTCGTCGCGAGGCTGAGCGCTTGATCGCTGCTGGCGCAGTTCGTGTAAATGGTCGTTTGGTTACCGAGCTGGGCGTTCAAGTAGATCCTGATCGCGATCGGGTAGAACTTCAGGGAAAACACATTCGGCTCAGCGCGCCGATGTACCGAATCATTCTCAAACCGCGCGAATGCCTTTCCGTCATGGAATCGCCTCGTGACGATGCTGGACGAAAGCGTCCTAGCCTTGAGCGGTATTTGAAGGACAAAGAGCCAGGCTGGATTGTTGTTGGCCCACTCGATTTTTCCACCGAAGGTGTCCTGCTGATCACATCTGACGGCGATCTGGCCGAGCGCATCGTCAAAGGTCCGCCTGGACGCAAGTCGGGCTGCCCCCTTCCCATGACATACCACCTGAAGTTTCAGGGCCTCATCGGGGAAGATGAACTTGCCCGTATTGGTCAGGGTTGGCGCTTTGAGGGCAAGGTTGTAAAGCCGGAAGGCGTGTTCCCGTTGGCCACCACGGGTAAGAACACTTGGCTTGAAATCGTGGCAAAGGAGCTGCGGCCTAGGGCAATGCGAGCCCTTGGCGACATTCTGCGCAAGCAGGTGTTGAAAATCTCGCGTGTGAAGTTTGCCGACCAATCTTTCGAAGGTCTCCGCATGGGAGGCTTTCGCGATTTGAATGAAAAGGACGTTGCCAAGCTGCTGCGAGCCACGGGCCTAAAGGCCCCGCTAGAGCTGCCAACCCACTAGCCAAACGGGCAGAGTTAGATAATCGGGTAAGCCTCGAAATACGGGCTGCCAGTTTATTCTGGCGTGGTAAAAAGCGGCGTCGTGACTGCCACACTTCGAGCCATCATTTCTGTTTCTGATAAGACCGGAATTCCCGAACTAGGCCGCCGCTTGGCCAAGCTGGGAGCCGAAATTCTTTCAACCGGAGGCACCGCCAAAACGCTGCGCGAAGCCGGCATACCCGTTGTGGAAGTTGGCGAGTACACCGGTGCTCCAGAGATCTTGGATGGCCGAGTCAAAACGTTGCATCCGAAGGTTGCTGGCGGCATGTTGGGTCGCCCAACGGACGACCACCGCAAACAGATGAGCGAACACGGTATTCCGCCCATTGATCTGGTGGTCGTGAATCTTTATCCGTTCAAACAAACGGTGGCCAAGGGCGCTCCTTTTGAGGAGATCATCGAGAACATCGACATTGGTGGTCCAACGATGATTCGCGCGGCGGCGAAGAACCACGAACGCGCAACAGTGCTTGTCGATCCGGCTGACTACGCTGCCGTCTGCGACGAACTAGAGCAACACGGACTTGTCTCGGCTGAACTTCGCTACAAGCTGGCTTGCAAGGCTTTTGCGCATACGGCCGCTTACGACGGCGCGATTGCTGGTTACCTTGGTCGCGTTGAAGCGCCCCACGCCGCGCCCACTGAGTTTCCCAAAACGATGCACCCTGAACTTCATTTGCATAGCGTGCTTCGTTACGGAGAGAACCCACATCAAACCGCTGCGTTTTATGGTTGGCCTGATGCTCCCGGCCCTTCGTTGGCGAAGGCAGAAATTCTGCAAGGCAAAGAACTTTCCTACAACAACCTGTTGGATCTCGACGGTGCTTTTAAGCTCTGCATTGAGTTTGCTGATCCTGCCGTGGTGATCGTAAAGCACACGAACCCTTGTGGAACGGCCGTTTCTTCGTTGGGGGCTCTTGAAGCTTACAAACGCGCCCGCGAAGCGGATCCCGTTTCTGCGTTCGGTGGCATCGTTGCTATCAACCGTGCCGTTGATGAAGCCTTGGCGAAGGAGATGACCGAGACCTTCCTTGAATGCATTATCGCGCCATCGTTCTCGAACGAAGCCTTGGCTTTGCTCAGCGCAAAAAAGAATCTGCGCGTATTGAAGCTGCCATTTGCAACGTTGCCACCGGGTGGTTGGGACTGTCGCACCGTTGCTGGCGGCATGTTGGTCCAAGCACGTGACGTGCAGATGTCTTCTGCAGCTGCGGGACGGGTCGTTACGAAGCGGGCGCCCACGCCGCAGGAATTGGCCGATCTCGACTTCGCTTGGCGCGTGACCAAGCACGTAAAGTCCAACGCAATTGTCTTTGCGGCAGAAGGTCGTGCCATCGGCGTTGGCGCAGGCCAAATGTCTCGGGTTGATTCAGTGAAGCTTGCAATCAGCAAAGCTCGCCTTCCGCTCAAGGGTACTGTGATTGGCTCTGATGCATTCTTTCCCTTCCGCGACGGCGTGGATGAAGCCGCCGCGGTGGGCATCACGGCGATCATGCAACCCGGTGGCTCTGTACGAGATCAAGAAGTGATCGACGCTTGTGACCAACACGGCATTGCCATGGTGTTCTCTGGCGAACGCCACTTCCGTCACTAGTCGACCGCCAAACGGTGCATTCCATGACGGACACTGCGTTTCCTATCCTGCTTATTGGCTCGGGCGGCCGCGAACACGCTTTGGCCTGGAAGTTGGCGCAAAGCCCGCTTTGCCGCACGTTGTTTGTGGCGCCAGGTAACCCAGGCATCGCCTTGCTTGGCGACAAAGTAAAGTGTGTGTCGTTGGGTATCACCGACGCTCCTGCTTTGATTGCCTTTGCGAAGGA
>Ga0105046_10003252_pt1 | contig 25783 bp, 14 predicted proteins | sample MAT03_FD_78385 | JGI IMG/M metagenome (GOLD analysis project Ga0105046, IMG submission 78385) | Freshwater microbial communities from Lake Fryxell liftoff mats and glacier meltwater in Antarctica - MAT-03 (megahit assembly) | ecosystem: Environmental > Aquatic > Freshwater > Ice > Liftoff...
CCACGCGCACTCCTGCGCTATGCTTCGCGGCTCGCTGCCGGAGTGGCGGAATTGGTAGACGCAGTGGACTCAAAATCCACCGCCCTTAAAAGCGTGCGGGTTCGAGTCCCGCCTCCGGCACCAGAGATACATTCGGGTAAGTTCGTAGAGACCCGGCAGCAACACGGAAGCCCGCATAGATGCGGGCTTTTTTGTGCCTGGAGGGTCGCCAACTGTCGCCTGAAGCCGTTGCGCGCAGAGAGTATTGGTGTGAGTGTAAGAGCCTGTACTCACACAAAGACGAAATCACAACGACATTTCGTGTACTCACAATGGCACGTTCCGGCAAGCTGACACAGGTGGAATTCACCCGCGCCAAGCCACGCGAAAAGGTCTATCGCAAGGCCGACGGCCGCGGTCTTTGTCTTGAGATCCACCCCACCGGCGCGCGCTACTGGCGCTTCCGCTACCCACATGCGGGCAAGGCCCGCATGTCTGCGCTCGGTGTCTACCCCGAATTTACGCTGGCCGATGCGCGCCTGCGCTGCCTGGAAGCTAGCAAGCTGCTTTCCTCCGGCGGCGACCCGGTGCAGGCCAAGCGTACAGAGAAGGCCCGCCTTGCTGTTGCGGTGGCCAACACCTTTGAAGCAGTGGCCCGCGAATGGCTGGCGAAGGAGACCGGCACGCTCGCCGCAGTCACCCTGACCAAGGCGCGGTGGATGCTCGAGACTTTCGCGTTTCCGCGCATCGGCACGCGCCCCATCTCCGAGATCCAGCCGCCGGAATTGCTCGACGTGCTTCGACGAGTGGAATCCGCCGGCAAGATTGAGACCGCGCACCGCGTGCGATCGCGCTGCTCCCAGGTGTTCCGCTACGCGATCGCCACCCACCGCGCGCAATCCGACCCAACGCGCGACTTGGCCGGAGCCCTCCGGACCAAGAAAGCCAAAGCACCGGGCGGCACTGACAAATCCCCGCCGCATCGGCGAATTGATGCGCGCGATCGATGCCTTCGATGGCCAGTACGTCACCAAGGCCGCTCTGCGGTTGGCGCCATTGGTGTTCGTGCGCCCAGGCGAGCTTCGTGGTGCGCAGTGGGACGAGTTTGATCTTGATGCTGCCGATTGGCGCACTCTCGGCGAACGTATGAAGATGCGCGCGCCGCACATCGTGCCGCTTTCGCACCAAGCCGTGGCGGTGTTGCGCGAGCTGCATGCGCTCACGGGACGGAACAAACTCGAGTTCCAGTCGCCCAATGTGCCGCGCAAGCCGATCAGCGAGAACACCCTGAACTACGCACTGCGGCGAATGGGCTTCACCGCCGACGAAATGACCGCACACGGCTGCCCGCAAAACGCTCGCCACGGCGTACGGCGGGCGCTGATACACACACTACTTCACGCTCAAACGTCGCACTGTGCGCAAAGTGCGCAGCTGCGTACGCGTGCGCACGCGATGCCCGCTGGCCGGAGGCGCGTAGTGCCGCCCACACAAGCCCGAAGAGGCTACTTGACCACACCAGCTGCGACGGGCCGACCAGCGATCGCCGCTCTTCTCTAATCAATCCGGGCTAGGATTACAGCAGCGCTCACTCCGGGAACCCATTGTGTCACCCAACGACCGCTGGCAAACCGTCCACCCGAGTCAGTTCGCGCACGAGCAGGAAGCGTTGGAGGTGCTTCGGCGTGGGTTGCCTGACCAATCGCCATTCCGGGCCTGGAGCAACTTCGAGTTCATTGCCGAAGACGGCAGCATCAACGAGGTCGATACGCTGATCGCGTCGAGCGACCGCCTGTACTTGGTCGAGATCAAGAATTGGCGTGGCGAGATCGGCGGCAACCAGAGTTACTGGACCATCCGCGGCGATGGAGGCGAGCGCGTCGAGGAAAATCCGCTGTTGCTGGCCAACCGCAAGGCCAAGAAGCTTAAATCGCTGCTGTCGCGACAAGCTGCGTTCAAGAAGGGCTCTGTTCCATACATCCAGGCGGTGGTGTTCCTTGCGGCAAAAGAGTCGGTGATACGGCTCGATGAGGTCGCCGGGCAGCATGTGTATGCGCTCCCCGGCGCCGCCCGCAAGGGTGCGCCACACATCATTGATGTTATCTCAGGACTCGCAACAGCGGGCGAGCACCGCGCCCCGTTGTCCCGCGACGTCGAGCGCGCACTCGTCCGTGCAATGGATCAGCTTGGGCTGCGCAAGCGGTCGAGTTCCGCCCAGGTGGGAGACTATCGGCTGACGCGGCTGATCGAAGAGAACGACCTCTACCAGGATTGGGAGGCCTGCCATGTGCGCGTCGACACGGACCGGAAGCGCGTACGCATCTTTCCGCACCTGGCCAGCGCGCCGGATGCCGAGAAGCGCGAGCGAAAGGATCTGGCGCTGCGTGAGTACCGCCTGCTGAAGGATGTCCACCACGACCAGATCCTGGCACCTATCCAGCTCACGGAGTGCGAGGTCGGCCCGGCACTGGTCTATCCATTCGACGCAAACCGCAAGCGCCTCGACCACGCATTGCAGCAGGATCTGGCCCAGGCGCCCACGCATATCCGCCTTGAGATCGTGCGGCAACTGGCGGAGACGTTGAAGTTTGCCCACCAGCGCGGAGTTTCGCATCGATCGCTCAGCCCGTGGTCGGTCGAGTACGCGCAACTTCATGACCGCGCGCAGGTCGTGATTCGGGACTGGCTCAGTGCCGGCGCCAGCAATGCGACGCACACGCAGACGCGTTTCACGCTGCACGGACTGGCGTCTGGATCGGTGGCGATCGAGCAAGCCGCGGTGTACCTCGCCCCGGAGGTCTTGTCGGGCGACGACGCCAATCCGCTCTGGTCAGACCTGTTTTCGCTCGGCGCCATCACCTACGCGGTGTTCAGCAACAAGCATCCAGCGGCCAATCCGGAAGAACTCGCCACCAAGTGCCGCAATGGCCCCGGCCTGCGCCTGTCCGAGGTCGTCGATGGGGCACCGGACAAACTGCAAGAGCTGATCCAGTACGCAACAGACCTCAGTCCCAGCAGTCGACCAGTCGACTTCGATGAATTCCTGAAGTTGCTGGTCGAAGTGGAAGAAGAATTGACGACACCGGATCCGGTGGTCGGCGTCCATCCGCTAGACGCTCAGCCGGGCGACACGCTGTCGGGTGGCTTCGAGGTCATTTCCCGGCTCGGCAGCGGCTCCACCTGCATCGCGCTCGCGGTCCGGCGCGCAGATCAGACTGGCGTCCTGAAGATCGCGAAAGATGCGGGCATGAACCAGCGCGTGCGCGCCGAGGCGCGGGTGCTGTCCAGGCTCCACCACTCAAATATCGTGCGGCGTTTCGACGAAGTTGAAATCGATGGACTGGCGGCGATCCACATGGAGCAGGCCGGCGAGCACACGCTCGGCCAGCGCTTGCGCATCCAGGGCCCGTTGTCGCTGGATCTGCTGCAGCGCTTCGGCGACGAATTACTCGGCGTGCTGATCTACCTGGAGCGCGAGGGATTCAATCATCGTGACATCAAGCCGGACAACATCGGCCTCGGGGAGAATCGCAACCGCGCGCTGACGCTCAAGCTGTACGACTTTTCGCTGTCCGATACGCCGGCAGAGAACATTCGCGCGGGAACAACGCCGTATCTCGACCCCTTTCTCAGCGAGCGCCCTCGGCCGCGCTGGGATCTCTACGCAGAGCGCTACGCCGCAGCGATGACGCTGCATGAGATGGCCTGCGGCACATTGCCGAACTGGGGTAACGATCCCGGCGAACCGATCCGCGACGACGCCCGGCTACACACCAGTCGTGAACACTTCGATCCCGCTGTGCGCGAGGATCTGGCCGCCTTCTTCGAGCGCGCACTGCACCGGGACTTTCGCAAGCGCTTCGACAATGCCGACCAGATGAGCCTGGCGTGGCGACTGCTGTTCCAGGAGATCGACCAGACTGGCAGCGACGACGGCGACAGCGACGCGGGCAATGTCGCGATCGATCTGGCTGCGATCGAGGATCTGTCCCGCAGCACGCCGCTGACTGCGCTGGGCTTGAGTGCGCGCGAACTGAATGCCGCCGAGCGCATTGGCGCCAATACGGCCGGCGCGCTGCTCGATCTGCCGACGATCCGGATGTATCGCAACCGTGGAATCGGTCAGCGCGTCATCCGTCGCCTGCGCCAGCTACGCGAGGAACTTGCCAAACGCCTTCTCAGCCATCCAGCCCTCCCGGAACCTGGCGACGAGGCCCCGGATTCGCTGAGCGTCGACAGCGTGATCAAGCGCCTGACCGCCATCAAGATCAGCGCCGCCGAGCGCATCCTGCTGGACGGTTGGCTCGGCCTGAAGGACACCACAGGCGAGGGACTGCCGACGCTGCGCGAGATCGCGGAGCGCTTTGGTTCACCCCGCGCGGATCTGCAGGTATTGATCGAAGCCAGTGTCGATAAGTGGATGCGCTCGCCGTGGATGGCGGCGCTGCGCGACGAGGTGGCCGGCTTTGTTGTCCGTCGGGAAGGTGCCGTGACCCTGGATGAGCTGGCCGCGCGTCTGCTCAGCGTGCGTGGCTCCAGTAGCGAGGGCGATGAACGCCAGCGGCGCGTGCGGGCCGTGCTGCAGGCCACGCTGGAGGCCGAAGCATCCCATGCCCATGCGCGATTCGTGCTCTATCGCGGCGCGCGCCAAGTGCCACTTGTCGTGGCCACCGAGCGCCTCGGTGAAGCCTGGAGCGCCTCCTCCAGTGAACGCGCCGCCTATGCCGAAGCGCTCGCCACGCGCATCTCCGCGCTGGCGAAGGAAGATCCGTTGCCCTCGCAGCGTCGTGTCGATGAGCAACTTGCCGCCATCGGGCCTCCGGAAGGAGATACGCTGATCAGCGCCGATCGCCGACTCAGGCTCGCCGTCGCAATGACGTCTGACGTTGCACTGTCGAGCCGCAACGAGCTTTACCCGCGCGGCCTTTCCGCCGAGCGCGCGCTGCGCCTTGGCGCCGCGTCACTGATCGGCCCCAAGCGCCTGCCGATCAAGCAGCTGGCAAGCCGCATCCAGAGCCGTTTTGCCCTGGCCGAGCCCCTGCCCGACCGCCCGGAACTGGATTCCTTGTTGCATCAGGCCGGCATAGAGCTGGTCTGGCGCGAGGCGGAAGAAGGCTTGCCCGCCGGCTATGCCCCGCCCTCGCGCGGCACCGGGCTCACACAGCACAGCACCTCGCGCCGTCGCAGCAGCGTTGGGCATGTGGTCGATGACTCCGACCGGCTTAGCGTCGATGCCTTCGTCGCCTCGATACAGCGCGCAAGGCGCGAGCGCCGCGTACTGATCCTGACCTGTCCGCTCGCCCAATGCGAACTAGCCGCGCAACGCCTGGCCGAAGAGTTCGCGCTGACCCCGATCAGTCTCGACCGCCTGCTCATCGACGCCATGCGCCTACAGGCAACCAAGGCCAAGGCCGATTGGCGCATCGTGCTGAAAGCCGATTGTGCCGCTGTCGACGCTGCAGACTGGCGCAACCTGCAGGCGCTGGTGCTGCGCGCCATGCCCAGTTTGCGCGAGACAGTCATCACTCACCCGCAGCCGCTGCTGCTGCAGCACGCGGGCCTACTGGTGCGCTACCACCAGACCAGTCTGATCCAGGAACTGCGCAACCACGCCGCCAACGGCAGGCACCCGGCGCGGCTACTGCTGGTTCCGGGGGATCCCGGCCAGCCGCCAACGCTGGACGGCACCGTGCTGCCGGTGATCACGCCGGCGGATTGGTTGGCGGTGCCGGGGGTGTGGGTGCGGACCTGTGCGGGCATTCGCGATGCAATCGCTTGATGCCGACACACACCGAACACATGCTGGCGTTGTACAGTGCGAACAACTTATCATGGTGATAAATGAGCGCAGATGAGATTTGGCTTCGGCGACCTGCGGATAGCGCGCCTGAGGACCCGGGCAAGCGCGATCTGGGACGGAAACCGTTGATCAACCTCGAAAAGTTGCAGGCTTGGCTATCACGTGAGGAATTTGATGTCGAGTACGACTTCTGGGCGGCAAGCGATGGCTGCTGGAATGACTTGCAGACCCTGCAGTGGCGCTTTGCGCGTGTGGTCCAGGTGATCAAGTCGCTGCATTCATCCGACTACCACAGGTCCATGTGGTGCCTGACCGATGGAGGTTGGTTTGCCTGTTATGCCTACCGCATATGTTTCGACGAAGGCAGGAACGAGCGCCGTCAGGGCGCCGTTCGCTTCTATCTGAAGTTCTCCCTGGACGACTCTGGGGATTTGGTACTGGTTCTGGTGTCAGCTCACACAGGCTGACGATTTGGTTGATGGACGGAAAGGAGTGAAGATCGTGGAGGTTGCTGGGTTGAGGCAGGCGCAGTGCCCGAGATGCCGGAGCAGTGAGATTGAAGAGATCGCGGAGCAGCGGTCCTTCATGCCTCGCGGCAAGCCTGTGCACGTGAGTTTGCTGCGGACTCGATGCACCAAGTGCGAGTCCGTTTTCACCCGCGCATCGCAGCACGACGAAAACCTGCGCAGGTTGGCAGCACGCAAGGCTGGCTACGGAAATGTGCTCATGGGCGAGGAGCTTCTTGCCTTCCGTAAGCGCTACGGCTTGACGCAGCGGGCAGCATCCAAACTTTTCGGACGAGGCTTGATCGCGTTCAGCCGCTACGAAAATGAGTCGAGCTACCCGGATATGCCGACGAACAAGCTCATTCGTATGGCAATTCTGAAGCCTGACGTGCTCCGAGAGCTTGCCGACGAAGAGGGAGTGGAGATCCCGCTCTGGAGAGAGCGATGGGAAGACACTCACGGATTGCGGTCCGTCCGAGTCCCAACTCCGCGATCGGGCGAAGAAATGTCAGCCAAATCACATGTAACGAAGTTCCAGTTCGTCGGCGCTGACTCCTCTGCTTTCGACAGTGCGGACGAAGCGATGGAGGCCATCGGATGAAACCCGCGCCGGCGCACATTCTGCAGCTCTTCTTTCGGTGGGTTCGAGTTGAGATCGACGAGGAGCACCTGCCTCCTGAGCCGATCAATCCGCTGGTTTCCGCGCATTGGTTGGAGGGCGTCAAGATCTCGTCAGAGTGCGGGACTTTACTCATCGACGAGGCCCACGAGTGGGGAACGCTCTTCATGACCTCGCTGCGCGTGAGAATTGAAAACGAACGCTCCGGCAAGGACCCCGAGCAGAACTTCAGCCCCTACAAGGTAGACGTCGAAGCCAGGGCGACCGTTGTCGTGATCAAGGGTGCAGAGTCGTTGGGCCCGGTCGAAGACATTGCTGCGGTCAACGGCACATCGATGGTCTGGTCAGCCATCCGCGAGCAAGTGGCGGCGATAACGTCGCGCATGCCGGCGGGTCCTCTCGTGCTGCCTTCGATGACCTTTCGGGATGTCGCGCCATCGGTTAGCAAGTCGCGAGAGGCTCTGGCATTAACTGAGGCGGCTCCGCAGCCAAAGGAGAGGAAGGAAGCGCGCACCGGTCGTAAGAAGTCCGTCTAAGCAGTTGCCCCGCAACCGCTGCGCTTCGCTTAGCGTCAGCGCATCTCTAGACCCAGCAAGCGACATGGAGACGGATCTGCGCGCTACGGCGCAGCAACTGCCGGAGTTGGCGGAGCGTTCTTAATCATCCTTGCCTGACCGGAGACGCGACAAGTGCGCCCACTCTTCACCATTCACGCTGGCGAGTTCCTGGTTGGCGAGCACATTGAGGGTCAGTTTCCTGATCTGAACCTGTGGGTCCCAGCCAAGGACACTGGGGTCGACTTGCTCGTGACGGACGCGAAGGCGAGCAAATCCGTTTCACTGCAGGTCAAGCTGACACGCGACTACAAGCGGGCCCATGCCCATGGCGAGTTCGAGCAGCAACTGGTTGCTGCCGGCTGGCTGAAGATCAACCACAAGAAGCTCGAAAACTCGCCAGCAGACTTGTGGGTGATCGTCATGGTGTCCCATGATCGACGCCGAGAACCTGTGTTCTTGGTCATCCCGCCCAAAGAGTTGTTGGTTTGCCTGACGAGGAAAGGTGAAGCACCCAGCTATCACTTCTACCCTTGGGTGTTGAAGGTGCCTGGAACTGAAAAGCGCGTTGTACTGGATGGTCGAGGCTTGCTGAAGAAACAGTGCGCCGATCTCGCCGTGGGGCAGTTGGCCTTGGGCGAGCGTGACCTCACGCACTTCATGGGGGACTGGCGGCGCCTGGAAGAGCTGAAGATGGGCAACGCCGCAGTCGTCGTTCCCTAATCTGTTGGCTTGGGCATTGACTGATCCGGGCTGAGTAACAGATGCCCGCGGCGGCTGCCGCCGCTGTGCATACTCAGCGGCTTGACGCGATTTCGCTTCCTCCCGACCGTAGATGTGCCGGCGTGCCCATGGTGCGCCTTACCCCGAGGTGCACCCCCCATGATCGACCGCAAACGTCTCCTCTCCGACCTCCAGTCCCAGCAGCGCAAGCTGGAGGCGGACTTGCGGGCGCAGGCTTTGGGCCTGCCGGAACTGGCCGACCGCTTGCAAGCCGATTACGCCGCGGCGCGGGCGGCGGGGCGTACGGCGGAGACGTTCAGCGAGTGGCGCGAGGGTGAGATGACGCAGGGGGCGGTGGCCTGGTTGATCAGTGGGGTGTTCCTGCGCTTTGTCGAGGACAACGGCTTGATTGCCGAGCCGCTGCTGGCGGGGCCGGGGGTGCGGTTGGGGTTGGCGGGGGAATCGATGCGCGGGTACTTTCGCGAGCATCCGACGGATCATGATCGGCACTATCTGCTGCACGCGTTCGGGCTGCTGGGGCAGCAGCGGGCGCTGGCGGGTTTGTTTGATCCGGCGCACAACCCGCTATTCCGCTTTCCGCCCAGCCCGGAGGCGGCGCAGGCGCTCGTGGCGTTCTGGCGGCAGGTGGATCCGGACACCGGCGCGCTGGTGCATGATTTTTGCGATGCGGCGCTGAATACGCGTTTCCTGGGCGATCTGTACCAGGACCTGTCGGAGGCGGCGCGCAAGCGCTTTGCTTTGCTGCAGACGCCGGAGTTTGTCGAGGAGTTCATCCTCGATCGCACGCTGGACCCAGCGCTGCGCAGCTTCGGCCACGAGGGACTGCGGCTGATCGATCCCACCTGCGGTTCGGGTCATTTTTTGCTCGGCGCCTTCGCCCGCCTGCTGCGCGCCTGGGAACTGGCGGCGCCGGGCATGGACGTGCGCGAGCGCGTGGCGCACGCGCTGGAATCGGTGCATGGCGTCGATCTGAACCCGTTTGCGGTGGCGATCGCGCGCTTCCGGCTGTTGATCGCGGCGCTGCGCGCGACTTGCATCCGCACGCTGAAGGAGGCGCCGGGCTGGCGCCTGAACCTGACCACCGGCGACTCGCTGCTGCATGGCCGCCGCTTCGGCGAGCTGGACCTCGGCGGCGACCAGCTCGACGCGCGCTACAACCATGTCTATGCCAGCGAGGACCGCGCCGAGATCCAGCGCATCCTTGGTCAGCAGTACCACGCGGTGGTCGGCAACCCGCCGTACATCACCGCCAGCGATGCGGCGCTGAATCAGCTCTACCGCGCGCGCTACCGCACCTGCCACATGAAGTTCTCGCTCGGCGTGCCGTTCACCGAGCGCTTCTTCCAGTTGGCGCTTAACGACCCGCGCCAGCCGGCCGGCTATGTGGGCCTGATCACCACCAACTCCTTCATGAAGCGCGAATTCGGCAGCAAGCTGATTGAAGGTTTCCTGCCGCGGCAGGACCTGACCCATGTGATTGACACCTCTGGCGCCTACATTCCCGGCCATGGCACGCCGACAGTGATCCTGTTCGGGCGCCATCGCGCGCCGGTTCGCGATCACGTGCGCGCGGTGCTCGGCATCCGCGGCGAGCCGAGCACACCTGATGATCCCGCCGCGGGCCTGGTTTGGTCTTCGATAGTCCGACTGATCGATCGCGCGGGTAGCGCCAATGACTATGTCAGTGTGTCCGATATGGCGCGCGCGACGTTGGCGAAGCACCCCTGGAGCCTTCAAGGTGGCGCCGCACCGACCATCACTCGCCAAATTGAGGACGGCGCGACAACGAGACTTGGCGCCGAGGTTGAATCGATCGGATTCGCCAGCTTCACTGGGCTGGACGATGCGTTTGTTGCTGCGGCGTCAGCCCTGTCGCGCGCTGGAGTTCCGCTTCGCCTGGTCAAGAACTTCGTTCATGGCGAGTCGGCTCGAGATTGGCGTGTGGATTCGGAACTGAGTGCGCTGGCTCCATACGATGAAACCTTCGATGCGGTTGACCTCGCATCAGGCCTCCCGTGGGGGCAGTTCTTGTGGGTGAATCGCACCTCATTGGGTGCGGTCCTGTCGTTTGGAGGTCGGACGCGCGCGCAATGTGGAGATGCTTGGTGGACGTGGTACCGCTGGGTTCCGGAGAAGTACCAACGTCCCCTCACCATCACCTTCGCCTTCGTCGCCACCCACAATCATTTCGTGCTCGACCGCGGCGGCAAGGTGTTCAACCGGAGCGCGCCGGTGATCAAGCTGCCGGCCGGCGCCAGCGAGGACGAGCATCTGGGGCTGCTCGGGCTGCTGAACAGTTCGACTGCGTGTTTCTGGCTGAAGCAGGTGTGCCACAACAAGGGCAGCACGGTGGATGCGCACGGTGCGCGACAGACCACAGTAGAATTCGAGAACTTTTACGAGTTTACCGGCACCAAGCTGGAAGAATTCCCGCTTCCTGCCGATCGGCCGCTCACCCTCACCCAGCACCTGGACACCCTCGCCCAGCAGCGCGCTGCCACACTGCCCGCCGCACTCTCCACGCGCCTGCCGCTGAGCCGGGCGGAACTCGACTCAGCACGCGCACAGGCCGATACGTTGCTACAGCAGATGATCGCCGCGCAGGAGGAACTCGACTGGTGGTGCTACCGCGCCTACGGATTGCCGGATGCGGCGCTGACCCATCCGGCGCCGCCGCCGCTGGCACTGGGTCAGCGCGCTTTTGAGATTGTGCTGGCGCGGCAAATGAAACCCGTCATTGCGAGGTCTGCGCCAGCAGACCGTGGCAATCCCGTGACTCTGCTTGGGAACGGAGGCCACCCTGCAAGTCCGGAAGAGCCTGGATTGCTTCGCTGCGCTCGCAATGACGACTCTGTAAACTCAGAAGAGCCTGGATTGCTTCGCTGCGCTCGCAATGACGACTCTGTAAACTCGGAAGAGCCTGGATTGCTTCGCTGCGCTCGCAATGACGATGATGGTGCGCTCGCAACGACAGGAACCGTCATTGCGAGGTCTGTGTCTGCAGACCGTGGCAATCCAGCGCCTTCGCTTGAGGCCGGACGCGACCTCGCAAGCCCGCAAGAGCCTGGATTGCTTCGCTGCGCTCGCAATGACGATGATGGTGCGCTGGCAATGACGGGCGAGGTGGAGACGCCGGGAATCGAGACCACCTGGTTCACGCGCCACCGTTCCACGCCGATCACCGAGTTGCCGTCGCACTGGCCGGCCGATTACCGCGCCTTGGTCGAGCGGCGCATCGCGCTGATCGAATCGAATCCGTGGCTGGAGCTGCTGGAGCGCCCCGAGTACAAGCGCCGCTGGAACCAGCCGGCCTGGGAGGAACTGGAAGCGCAGGCGCTGCGCGAGTGGTTGCTCGACCGGCTGGAGGCAGCGGGGTCAGCGCAGGGCGGTCGCGGTGGCGGACCGCCGGCAGCCGGCGTCAGCGACTACTGGCCCGAGCCCGCATTGCAGCGCATCGACCAACTCAGCGCGGTCGCCGAGCGCGACGCCAGTTTCATGGCCGTCGCCGCGCTCTACACCAGCCAAGCCGGCTTCGACCTGCCCGCGCTGCTCGCCGATCTGCTGCAAACCGAATCCGTGCCCGCACTCGCCGCACTGCGCTACACCGACACCGGCCTGCGCAAACGCGCCGACTGGGAGCACACCTGGCAGCAACAGCGCATGGAGGACGCCATTGACGCCGCCGTGGCGGTTGAACTGACTCGGCCGGACGATGAAACGCCGGAGGAATGGCAGGCCCGCGCCAACACCGAGACCACGCACCGCAAGCAGGCGCAAGTCGGTACGCTCCCGGCCCCACCCAAGTACGCCCGAGTCGATTTCCAGCACAACGACGCCTGGCGCCTGCGCGGCGCGCTCGACGTCCCCAAGGAACGCTGGCTGCGCCTCCCCGATCCGCTGCAGGGCGGCCAATGGCTTTATGGCTGGGCCGGCTGGACTCCCGCCCAGCGCGTGCAAGCCATCGCCGGCACCCTCATCGACGCCGAAACCCGCCATGGCGTCCCCGTCCCCACCCTGATCCCGCTCTACGCTGCAATCGCCGAAGAACTGCCCTGGGTCAAGCAATGGCACAACACCATCGACCCCGACTTTGGGCTCGGCATGGGCGACTACTTCGACCAGTGGCTACGCGGCGAACTGCAAAAACACGGCCTCACCCGAGCGAAGTTGACGGAGTGGCGACCAGAAAAGGCGATGAGGCGGGGCCGGCCGAAGGCTGCCCAATGAAACTAGCTATCCGCTGCGCCGAGATAAGAACTTTGAGGCCTCGTTCGCGGGATTTGTTCCACCTGGTTCATTTGTTCCCAGCGTTTCCGGCGAGACGTCACTGTCTGGCCAAACGGCGCCTTTCACTAAGTCAACTAGGCCGCCCGTCCCCAGTGCCTCTATAAAATCATCGGACTCCTGCCGCGCACGAGCGCTAAAAAAGCACGATGTTGCCCCCGCTACAAGATCGGAAACTTGAATTTGTGGACTGATCTTGGAATCTCCAAACTGAATCCCTGTGGAACGAAGCGGCAATGAAAATTTCCGCCTATCATAGCCGGCGGTAATACCGCCAACATCTGTGGCCATGAACTTGTTAAATACGTCAATATAATTTTTGATCGGCTTAGAGGAATCATGCACAACCTCAAAATCGGTGCCCCCCTTCCCCCACTCAACACAATGATTGAATAACGACGGTATTGCAGGATCCAAGGAGTCGCCGGTGCTGTGAGTGAGTATCGAGCTTATTTGCCTTCGCGATAACAGGAGAGGAACAAAAATGTCATGCACCTCCCTTAGGTGCTCATTCGTTGGAATTTGTTCAGTTAGCTCATAAAATTCGTTTATGGCGCGATCTGTCTGCTCTCTTAGCATCCGCACAAATGCCCCCAGAAACCTATCAAAGATGGGGCGCCCCAAAAAGACAGGGAAACACGTAATGATCAGATTTGACATTGCAATGTTACGCCCTTGCTGGTACAAGTCTTGACCGAACTGGTGGGCAACTGTCTCAATCAGAACATCAACAATTTTCGTAACAACCATATAACGCTTGTGGAATACGGTCGTCTTGCAACGACCTTCCATCTCTGCCAAAGCGCGTAAGAACCCAAGAATCTTTCTTTGACCCGACGGGGTTTTCCGCGACTTTGCGAATTTCAATTCGTGAGTTTGGGGAGAGCGCACGAGGTCAAGTAGTACGTTGGCCTCGGCTTCGGAGAGATCGTTTGATGCGAGCACGAACACCGGCTGATCGGCATCCAATAGCGCTCCGCCTGTATTCCCAGCTTCATCAACAAATATTCGCATATCTCACCAAGAGTCTTAAACACTGACAAATTAAATACTGAGCAATCATCACGTCTATCCTACGCCTCGGAAACGCGACTCAAGCGCAGGATGACCAATGGGCGAGATCCGGCAATATCTCTGGAGAGATTGGACCAACTAGAGCGTGAATTTCCAAGTCCAGCTTCATGCAAGCCAGTACTGAAGATACCGATCTGTGGTTTCCATCAAGCAAGAGGTATTTATTATTCGCAACCCGATACGCTGGCACCGCTAATCTGCTTGCACCAGTGAATGCAGAACGGACCTCATGATTGGCGAGAAGGTTCGCATTCCTAGTAACGGCTAGTAGAGACTGGGGCTGCGCGCCTAGACTGTTATAGCCGCAAGCACGCCCGCATTGAAGAGCGTACCACGGCACGAATATGCACGACGCATCATCTGGAAGACGCAAGACACGCAACTCGATTTCGCATCTAGATTCGCACAACTTCGCCCAATTGAGCTTTACTCTAATATTCGGCTGGAAGGTCGCGGTAAAATTTACAAGGCTCATAGGGGTCGACGCCTTAAATCGCACCGGCTAAGCGGGAATTTAGTCGGGCGTGCTCCAACCACTGGTTACGATAGTGTCTCTTTAGTTGATCGATTTGCTTTCGACCGACGCCAGACTGTTGGGCCATTGCTTCCAGCGCGACAAGGCTATCGATCCAACCAATCGCGCTCGCGGACGTCACGGCAGCGCGGTCGGCGGTCGACAGCAAGACCTGTACACCCTGCAGTCGTTCGCGCGTGTGCAGGTGAGCGAGCAAGTGCTGTTCGCCCGCATCTAACCCTGTACAGACCGGGTACGTCAGCACCAACGCGGCGATCTGCGCTCTTTCAACAGCATGACTCGTTAACAGTGCGGGTACGAGCAAAGTATCGGGTACCTGGATGCGAGAGGTGTCATACGGATCCCCTGTGCGCGCCTCCTCAACGCATTTGTCGACAGTCTCCACTGCGTACCGGCTGCAGAGCGGCTTCCAGCAGTTGGTGCGGACTGCTTCCAGAATCACGTTGGTGTCGACGAAAACGCGAGTTCTGGACATCGTGCCGGTGCCTCAGATCTCGAAGGGCACCGGCAACGAGTGCTCGGCGAACAAATCGGCAAGGTGGGGAAGACCAATCGCCATGGCCTTTGCTGCTTTGCGCGCTGAGAGTCTCCCGCGTTCGATTGCGCCATGGAGCATTACAACGAAGCTGCGGGAATAGCGCTTGGGCGTCGTTGTGGTCGTATCACGTGCTGCGCAAGCACGAAGCGCCTGACACATCGGCTCACCGATACGCTTCAAGTTGAACAAGCGCCAAGCCAGTGCGACGGGCGAGACGCGCAGGCGCGCCGCAACTTCCGCAAGATGGTCGAGCGAATCGATCCGTCGTGGGTCGATCAGTTGATCCAGAGAGGTGCGCGGCATCAGCAGCCCCGCAGCAAAGCTGTCGGCGAGTTGCTCAATACGCGAGCGCTTGCCACTGACCGGGGCATCGTTGGATTCGACGTGCTCGGGCTCCATCGCAGCCCAAGTCAGCGCATGGAACAGCTCATGCGCCAGGTCGAAGGAGCGGCGAAGCTCTGATTCGCCTCGATTGACCAGGATGACATTCAGATCAGGCAGGTGGCAGGTTGCGCCAGAGATCGACGCTTCACCGATTGCAGCATCGACGAAGAGCACCGGAACATCCAGCCGACTCTCAATACGCTCGGCCAGCCGTTCAGCAGGCACGAGACCGAAGTCCAATGCATGCACCAAGCTCTCGGCGCAGGCGATTGCCTCCTCAAAAGTGCTGTACTTGCTGAGGCGCAGGGTCTGCTGCAGCGGGCTGTTACTGCCGTCCGCTGCGCGGAGCCAGCGCAGCAGTCCAATCCAAGGCCCCGCTTTCGCCTCGAAGGCCTCCAGCACAGGGCGTGCGACGCCGGTGGCGGCGCGCCAGGAGAAGCGCGCCTCTCCGGCAACGACGAAGGGATCGATGAAGAAATCGATATCGCGGTCGAGAACGTCGGTCAGGCGCACCAACTCGTCCGGCTTCAGCGCTCGCTTGCCGTTTTCAATGTCCGACACCGACTGGCGATCATTGAAGCCGAGCGCGTCGCTGAGCTGATCCTGCGTCCAGTCCATTGCCGTGCGGGCGACACGCACGCGAGCGCCGATCAGGCGCTGTGACAGGCGGTCGTACATGGCGACCTCCGCTTTGTTGGTAGACGTGCAAGATATTCCTGCATCTGAACATTTGCAAGAACATCTGTGCCTCTCGACCGCAAACACGCAGGTAGCGTTCACTCCGGCGCTCGTCCGAAGGTGATCAATGCCACGGTCGTCATGGCACGGCACGCAACAAGCGACCGACGTCACAGTGCATGACTCGGTGTCCTTTCGCAGGTAGCTTCACCGCCAGCGATCGTAGACGGCCGTGCTGGTTCGGCTGGCACCGCAATTCGGGAGCAAGCTTCACCCATGACCACCCTCGGCGACATCTTCGAGATCCCCGATTCCGTCCACCAGGGCGATTTCGTGTTGCGCCTGGTCGAGGGCCTGTCCGCCGACAAGCGCAAAGCCACCCTGGCGCAGTACGTGGTCACGCCGCAGTTGGTGCACTGCTTCGATCAGGCGTTGTCGCTGGTCGGATCGGCGGTGATCGGGAACAGTTCCAAGGGCGCCTACCTGCACGGCAGCTTCGGCAGCGGCAAGAGCCATTTCATGGCGGTGCTGGACCTGATCCTGGAAGGCGACAGCGACGCCCGCTCCATCACTGAGCTAGCTGGCCCCATCAGCAAGAACAACCGCTGGTGGGAGGGCCGACGCTTCCTGATCGTGCCCTTCCACATGATCGGCGCCACCAGCATGGAAGCGGCGGTACTGGGCGGCTATGCGCGATTCATCCGCGAACGCCATCCGGAAGCGACAACGCCGGGCTTCTACCGCAGCCAGTCGCTGCTCGCAAATGCCGAGCACTTGCGCGAGCGCATGGGAGAAGCCGCGTTCTTTGCGGCGCTCGGCGGAACCGACAGCGAAGGTGGTTGGGGCACGCTGGCTGCCTGGGATGTCGCGACCTATGCGGTCGCTGCCTCCGCGCCACCGGAGGATCCGGAGCACCAGAGGCTGGTCGGCGCATTGATCACCAGCTTCTTCACGCACGTACGCCAGGATGCGCAGGATCAGGACTACATCGACCTGGATCGCGGACTGGCCGTGCTGTCACGCCACGCGCAGAGCCTCGGCTATGCCGGCGTGGTGCTGTTCCTGGACGAGCTCATTCTGTGGCTGGCCAGTCACTCTGCCGACCAGAACTTTCTCAACCGGGAAGGCCAGAAGGTCGCCAAGCTGGTTGAAGCGGGCGACGCCGATCGGCCCATTCCGATCGTCAGTTTCATCGCCCGCCAGCGCGATCTGCGCGAACTGGTGGGCGAGTCCCTCCCCGGCGCCGACAAGCTGGCATTCGCCGACGTGCTGCAATGGTGGGAAGCACGCTTCGACAAGATCGTGCTGGAAGACCGCAACCTGCCCGCAATCATCGAGCGCCGCTTGCTGCGGGTACGCAACGCTGCGGCGAAACAGACGCTGCATGAAGCCTTCGAGCGCAGCGCAAAGGTTCGTCAGGAAGTACTGGACATCCTGCTGACGCGCGAGGGCGACAAGCAGATGTTTGCGCAGGTGTACCCGTTCAGCCCGGCGCTGGTGCAGACGCTGGTGGCGCTGTCCGGATTGCTGCAGCGCGAACGCACGGCACTGAAGTTGATGCTGCAACTGCTGGTCAAGAACCGCGATCAGATGACCGTCGGCGACGTGATCCCGGTCGGCGATCTGTTCGATGTGATCATGGACGGCGATGAACCCTTCACGCCGGTGATCAAGCGCATGTTTGACCGCGCCCGCGAGATCTGGCAGCGCAAGCTGCTGCCCATGCTGGAAGACGAGCATGGCTTGGAGGCTGAAGCCGTTGCAGCGGGAACCGTGGATCCCGTAAAGGCGCGCCGCTTCCGCGCCGACGCCGGTCTGCTGAAAACCTTGATGCTGTCGGCGCTGGCACCCGAGGTGGAATCACTGCGCAACCTGACGCCAGCGCGACTGGTCGCGCTGAACCACGGCACCATCAAGTCACCGCTGCCGGGCGGGGAAGCCACGACGGCGCTGGCCAAGGTGCGCGAATGGGCCAGCCATGTCGGCGAGATCCACCTAAGCCAGGACAGCAACAACCCGCTGATTTCCATGCAGCTTGCCGGCGTCGATGTCGAGGGCATCCTCGAGAACGCCCGCAGCTTCGATAGCCATGGCAATCGCGTACGCCAGGTGCAGAAGCTGCTGTTCTCCGATCTTGAAATCGAAGACCCGCAACAGGGGTTGTTCGCGGTCGAATACAGCTTCCTCTGGCGCGGCAGCGCGCGCCGCGCAGAACTGCTGTTCCAGAACGTGCGCGAGCTTGGTTTCGAGAGCTATCGGCCCGGCGACGGCGTGTGGCGCGTGCTGATCGACTACCCCTTCGACGAAGCCGCCTACACCCCGCGCGACGACCGCGCCAAGGTGCAGGCCTTCCGGGAGCGTGGCGAATCAGTGCAAACGCTGGTCTGGCTGCCCTCTTTCCTCAACGAAAAAGCCATGGGCGACTTGGGCCGACTGGTAGTGATCAACCACGTGCTTGCTCCAAACCGATTCGATGAGTACGCGGGCTACCTGCCGCAGGCCGAACGCATCGAGGCCCGCGCGATCCTGCAGAACCAGCGTGAGCAATTGAAACGCCGCGTGCACCAGACGCTGCAACAGGCCTATGGCATTGCGCAGGGAAACAACAGCGCGATCGACACCACGCACGACCTCGACGAGCACTTCGAATCCGTACACAGCGGCCTGAAGCTGGCGCCGCCGCCGGGCGGTAACTTCAAGTCCAGCCTCGACCACCTGTTCGACCAAGCCTTGAGTCACCAGCTCCCAGCCCATCCGAGGTTCGAGTCGGAAGTGCGCAAGCCGGCGATTCGCAAGGCCTGGACAGTGATCGAGCAAGCCGTGGACGCAACCGATGCGCGCGTCGGCATCGAGCGAAGCATGCGCGACGAGGTGGTTCGGGTCGTCGTACCCCTGCAATTGGGTCAGTGTGGCGAGGCGCACTTTCATCTCGGCGAGCACTGGCGCACGCACTTCGAGCGCAAGATGGCCGAGCACCAGACCGTCCACCCGAGCGTGGCTACCCTGCACCGCTGGTGCGACGAGCCCAGGCCCATGGGGCTGTCGCGCGACCTGATGGACTTGGTGGTCATGACCTTCGCCGCGCAGACGGCGCGCAGCTTTGTGCTGCACGGTGGTCCGGTGACGCCCGAGATTGGAAGTCTGCACCGCGAGACCGAACTGCGCGAACAGAGCCTGCCGCCCATCGATCAGTGGCAGCTCGCAGTCAGCCGCGCAGCCGAGGTATTTGGCCTGAGCGTCGGCAGCGCCCGGAATGCCAATCACGTAGCTGCGTTGAGCGTTCAGTTGCAGACCCGCGCCCGCGAGAATCTGGACGGAGTGCGCGCCTATATTGCCGCACTGGAGGCTAAGGCACGAGCCTGGGAGCTGAGCAGCAAGAGCGCGCGGGCACGCACTGCCGAGGCCTGCCAAGCGCTACTGGATGCACTGGCAGGCGGGGAGCCGGCGCAGGCGATCAGTCGTCTGGCCAGTGCGCGCATGGAGACTTCTGCGACCGCGATGGCAACTGCCATCAGCCGCGCCGATGCGCTGCGCCAGTGCCTCAAGTCGAGCGAATGGAACGTGGTCGAGCTGATTCGCAAGCGCCGCGCCAGCGATCCGGCATCGGCGCAGCTTGTCGACGCCGTGGCTACCGCGCTGGAAGCTGATGAACACGGCACCGCGCTGGCGGCGTTGCTCGGCACCCAGCACCAACGTGCGCTGGCACTACTGGATCAGGGGATTGCGCCGCCGCCCGAGCCCGTCCCACCGCCACGACCGCAAGACAACAGGGAAGTACGATCGATCACCAGGCGCGGACTGGGCGCAGCCGAAGCGATGCAGTTGATTGAACAGGTCGAGGCCGATCTGCGCGACAACCCGGACCTCAAGGTCGATATTGATTGCCGCGTGTTTCGGCCCGGCGGGCCCTGACCGTGAATCTGTCGCTGCAGCAATTGGCAGCTCACGTGAGCCTCGCACTGGAACGCTCGCGCGAGCCCGCTTTGTTCGCATATGCCTGGTCGGCAGACTGGCCGGTGAGCGACACCTTGAACGCGGGCGGCAGGGTGCTGCCAGTGCGTCGTTGTGAATCCGTGCTCGCCGTTCGTGAGGCCTTGGGGGAAGTTGAATCCCCTGCGGTTCTGCTGGTGTCGTGCCCGGAGACCACGCTTGGCGTGGACGTGCTTGGCCGCATCTTCCGGCATCGGTTGTTACACGTCGACCGTTGGCAGATGGTCACCGAACGGCTCGGTGTGCAGCAGGTCGACCCGCGACTGTATGCGGTTCCCTGGATGGCGGACGCGCTGATGAACGCGACGCCAGGGCGCCGCCTCGGCGCAGCGAACGCGCTCACCTTCGATGACGCGCTGACGATGTGCCTTGCTCGAGTGTTCAAGCTGGACACATTCGAGCCGGATGCAGCGCAGCTGCTGGAGTGCTGCGAACGCCAGTCGGCCGCGTGGATCGATCAACCCGCTGATCGGCGCGCGCTGTACCGTCAATTCCTGGGTGACAAGCTAGGCGGCATTGCCCATGCGTTGATCGGCGCCACGGAGACCGGCAACGGCCCCCTGGTGATGGCGATTGGGCTTGTGTGCGAAGTGCTCTTCCACCCGAGCGCCGATGGCATCGGAGCCGTTCGGGATGCGCGCGTGAGACTGGAGCCCCGGCTCGGCGGGCTGCGCCTGAGCCAGGCTGACGGTGTGCGTTGGTGCGAGCTGGCAACGCAGATCGTCCGCAAGCGAGAAGACAACAGCGGTCGACAAGATACCTTGAGACTCGCCTTTGCACTGCTGCGCGAGCTGGGCATCGAATCACAGGTGGGATTGAGCGAGTACATCCCTGAAGCGCTCGAGCATCGGCTGGAAACTCTTGGCGACAGCCTGCGTTCTGCGCTGCGGTCACCTGCGCAGTCGGTGGACGTCGAAAATGCGGCCAAGGCAGTGCTGGCGCATCGCCTCGTGCCCAAAGGCCATCCAGGCCCGGAGATCGCACGCATGGTGGCGCGACTGGTGCGTCGTATCCTTGGCGCCTCCGCTCCTGGCGCTGTCCCTGCCAGCGACCCCATTGCCGACTATGTGGCGCATGGCGCGTGGGAAGACTGGGCCCGTCGCGCCCTGCGTGGCGCGCGGCCTGAGCCATTGGCACGTGCCACCGCCAAACTGCTGGATCGGCTCGCCGATCAGCGCGGCGAGGCAGACCGGCGCTTTGCAAGACGCATCGCCCAGGCGAGCGCGATCGACTCCACCCTGCCAGGATTGCTGCCGATCGAGTCCGTGCTCGGACAATGCGTCGCGCCGTTGACTGCCGCGCGTCCGCTCGTGTGGGTCGTGCTCGACGGGATGAGCTGGGACGTATACCTGGGATTGGCGAAGACCCTGTCGGAGCATGGCTGGGAGGCCTGGCAACCGGTGGGCGCGCCCATCAGCGTCCTGGCCACGCTGCCGTCCGTGACCGAATACAGCCGCACCAGCCTGCTGACCGGCAGCCTCCAGGGCGGCAGCGCCGCGCTCGAGAAGAAAGTCTTCGAATCGCATCCGGCACTCAAGCGGCACAGCCGCCACAACCACCCGCCTGTGCTGCTGCACAAGGCCGAGATGGATGACGGCCGACAACTTTCGCCCGAGGCTGCGCGCCTGCTGAGCGACACCAATCAACGCGTGGTCGGTATCGTGATCAACGCCATCGACGATGCGCTGGCAAAGTCCGAGCAGGTAAGGATCGAATGGGAGCTGGACTCGATTCCGCTGCTCGCCGCGGTAATGCACCAGGCACGCCTTGCCGGACGCGTCGTGGTTCTCACCAGTGATCACGGACACGTGCTGGAACGCCAGGCCGAGTACCGCCGCTACGGTGAATCCGAGCGCTGGCGACCGGCCACCGGTGAGCCGGGCGAGGGCGAGATCCGAATTTCCGGGCCGCGCGTGCGCGCGCTGGTCGGCGGCGATGTGATTGTTCCGTGGACCGAGTCATTGCGCTATGCCACCAAGAAAAATGGCTACCACGGTGGCGCAACGCGCCAGGAGTTGCTGGTTCCACTCGGCATCTGGACAGCCGGGTTTGGGCTCGGAGACGGGTACACACCAGTCGTGCTGCAGTCGCCTGACTGGTGGCATGACGGTGCCCCGGTCATTGTCCAGCCGTTGCCTGCCCGTCAGGCCCGACAAACTCCGCAACCAGACTTGTTCGCTGCCCCGCGCCCTACAGGTTGGCTCGAATCCTTGCTGGCCTCCCCCACCTTTGAAAGGCAGCGCGGGAAAATGGGTCATGTCGCAATCGATGACGCCCGCATACGAACACTGCTGCTGCAGTTGGATGCTCAGGGTGGACGCTCGTCGCTGGAGCAGTTGGCGCGTGCCATCGAAGCGCCGCCGCTGCGCATGCGCGGGGTGATCTCGACCCTGCAGCGCATGCTCAATGTTGAGGGCTTCCCGGTGGTGAGCATGGAGCAGGCGACTGGGGCGGTCACGCTGGACCTGGCCATGTTGAAGGCACAGTTCGAGCTATGAGCGAGCTTTCTCCTGCGCGTGCGGATGAGGTCCTGGATGCCTTGCGTCGAGGCACGGTGCCCGAATCTTCACTAGATGCGTTTGCGGTAGGCCTCGATCCCTATCGCGAGACCCTGACCACCGAACTGGATCAATGCGCGCTCGGGCGCGGACGGTTTAAGGCGCTGCGCGGCGAATACGGCACTGGCAAGACCTTCTTTGCGCGCTGGTTCCAGGGCCTTGCGAAGGCCAAGGGATTCGCGGTGGCGGAAGTCCAGGTTTCCGAAACCGAGACCCCGCTGCATCGGCTCGAGACAGTCTACCGTCGCCTGGTCGAGCATCTGGGAACGGCCGAGCAGCAACGCGGCGCGCTGCGCTCGATCATTGATGGCTGGTTCTTCGCGCTGGAGGAAGAAGCGCTGTCCCGTGGCGGCGCGGACGACGAAGCCGCGCTGCTGAGCGCGACTGAAGCCTTGATGCGTGAGCGTCTGCGCGCCATAGAACGCCAAGCTCCCGCATTCGGTGCTTGCCTGCGTGCCTATCGCCATGCGCTCGCAGCCGGACAGGAGGACACCGCAAGCGGGCTGATCGCGTGGATGTCGGCACAACCCAATGTCGCCGCCTCGATCAAGCGCGTCGCCGGCATCAAGGGCGACATCGACCATTTTGGCGCGCTCGGTTTCCTGCAAGGCCTGCTCTTGATCCTGCGCGACACCGGCTTCAAGGGGCTGGTCTTGGTCCTTGATGAAGTCGAGACCCTGCAACGGGTGCGCGGCGACGTTCGCGAGAAGAGCCTCAATGCCTTGCGCCAGTTCATGGATGAAATCGACGGCGGGCGCTTTCCGGGCCTGTACCTGCTGATCACCGGAACACCTGCGTTCTATGACGGTCCGCAGGGCGTGCAGCGCCTGCCACCGCTTGCCCAACGCCTGCACGTCGACTTCGGCAAGGAAGCCCGCTTCGACAATCCACGCGCCGTGCAGATTCGACTGCAGCCCTTCGACATGAGTCGCCTGGCTGAAGTCGGGCGCAACGTGCGCAGCGTCTTCCTGCGGCGCGCGCGGGATGCAGCGCGCGTAGCGAGGATTGTCGATGACGCCCTGCTGGATGACCTTGCGGCAACGGTAACCGGCCACATGGGCGGCAAGGTCGGCGTTGCGCCACGCATCTTCCTCAAGAAACTGGTGGCCGAAGTGCTCGACCGCGTCGACCAGTTCCCGGACTGGGATCCGCGTCGCGACTACTCACTGACCGTGTCAGCGCAGGATTTGACTGCAGCGGAGCGGCGCGCGCTGTCGCCGGATGACATCGAGCTGGAACTGTGAGCGCAGCCGAGCGCCTGCATCCCGCGGTTCAATACCACATCGTGAATTCTCTGGGCTGGCCGAGATTGCGGCCACTGCAGGAGCAGAGCCTCGCCCCGATTCTGGACGCGGAGCACACGTTGCTGATCGCCCCGACAGCTGGCGGAAAGACCGAAGCCGCAATGCTGCCAGTGTTGTCACGCATGCTGTCCGAGGACTGGCGTGGTCTGTCGGTGCTCTACCTCTGCCCGATCAAGGCACTGCTGAATAACTTGGAGGCACGTCTCAGCGGCCTGGCAGGCCTGCTCGGGCGGACCGCGCAGCTTTGGCACGGCGACATCACGGCCGGCGCCAAACGCCAGGTGATGCGCGAACTGCCCGACATTCTGTTGACGACCCCCGAGTCGCTCGAAGGCATCCTGATCGGGAGCCGGCGCGACCATCAACGCCTATTGGGTTCAGTCCGTTGCGTCATCGTCGACGAATTGCACGCCTTTGCCGCGGACGATCGCGGCTGGCATCTGCTGGCGCTGTTGGAGCGTGTACGCCGACTGACTGGCGCTGAGTTCCAGCGCATCGGCTTGTCTGCAACGGTCGGCAATCCAAAAGAGCTACTCGAATGGCTGGCTGGTCACTGCGAGGGCGAGCGCCGACTTGTGCAGATCAGCGCGCCCGCCGCCGAAATCGACCTGCGCGTCGACTATGTCGGATCGGTCGAGAACGCGGCAACCGTGATCAGTCGGCTGCATCAGGGAGAGAAGCGACTCGTATTCTGCGACAGTCGCAGCCGCGTCGAGGCCTTGTCGCAAGCGCTCAGAGCGCGCGATGTCGACGTGTACGTATCGCATGCCGCGCTGTCCCTGGAAACGCGACAGCAGGCCGAACAGGCGTTTGTTGAAAGGCAGAACTGCGTGATCGTGGCCACCAGCACGCTGGAGCTGGGTCTCGATGTGGGCGACCTCGACCGCGTTATCCAGATCGATGCACCGTCGAGCGTGGCTTCGTTCCTGCAGCGGCTCGGTCGCACAGGGCGTAGGGCCGGCTCGACCCGGAACATGCTGTTTTTGGCCACACACGATCTCGGACTACTTGAAGCGCTGGCGCTGGTGCGCTTGTTTAAGCGCGGATACGTCGAGCCGACGGTATCCCCCGATACCCCGTTTCACATCCTGCTCCAGCAACTCTTGGCCATGCTGTTTCAGCACTCGCTGGAGCTTGACCCGGCCGAGTTCAAATGCGGCCTGCAGCGCGTCCCGATGTTCCGCCGCCTGATCGAGGAAGGATGGAGAGACATCGTCGCGAATCTGGCGGACCTGGGCTACCTGGGTATGTCTGACGGGCTGCTGCGTCCGGGCCCGAAGGCGGAAGCGCGCTTCCGTGGCCTCGGCCTGGCCGATCTGTGCGTGTCGTTCGAGTCTCCGCGGACCTTCGCCGTCCTGTTGGGGAATCAGCACCTCGGCGACATCGATCCGATGACACTGATCGGATTGAACGACGGACCCGTGGTGCTGGCCTTGGGTGGAAGGTCGTGGAAGGTGGCAACCGTCGAATGGAATCGGCTGCTCGTCTACGTGCAGCCTGCGAACGAAGCAGGTCGTAGCCGCTGGAGTGGAGAAGCACGCGGCGCCAGCCGCGCCCTGGCGCAGGAAGTTCGGAGAGTCATCGAAGACGATCAAACGCCTGAGACCCTGTTGACCCAGCGATCAGCGACGCGATTGAGCGAGTTGCAGGGAGAACTGGAATCGACACTGACTGAGACCCCCACACGTGACGACGATGGCAGTCTCAGCTGTTGGACATATCGGGGATGGGCCGCAAATCTCGTGTTTGCCGCACAGGCTGAAGCTGCCGGCGCCAGGACGGTTGCGGTCGACGCCTATTGCGTCAGACTGCGGATCAGCGCGGAGCAGTTAGCGATAGCTGGCGGTTGGAGCAAGATCGAGGCGATACCGCTGTCCGAACTTACGTTTGCGCCACTACCTCTCAAGTTCGCCGAGTTGTTGCCACAGGCCTTGGTCCACTTGATGACTCGGCATCGGATTGGCCAGAAGGCGGCCACTCCGATGTAGCGCCGAACGTCGAATGCATCGCTTGGGGTGCGATAGGTTCGATTGTGAGTACTTGCGCGAGTACGTTTGTCTTACCAATTAAATAGAAGACCATACAAACAGTACTTTAGGCGGTTAGTTAGGTGCCCGCCTCCGGCACCAAGTTTTTAAATACCCCGCTACGGCGGGGTTTTTTGTGGGTGACCTATTATCGCCAGCCCGGTTGGATAGTGCTTTTGGGGCGCGACGGTGTGGGCCGGATAGCTTGC